>Ga0066709_100001735_pt1 | contig 14917 bp, 12 predicted proteins | sample GraSoiAngelo_158_FD_79665 | JGI IMG/M metagenome (GOLD analysis project Ga0066709, IMG submission 79665) | Grasslands soil microbial communities from the Angelo Coastal Reserve, California, USA - 14_1009_16_30cm | ecosystem: Environmental > Terrestrial > Soil > Grasslands | place: USA...
CTCCGAGCGCGAACTGCAGCAGGCCCGAACGCCGGCTCACTCTTCGATGAACCGCCAGCCGAAGCGGCCCTTGATGCAGAGCTGGCCGTGCGCGACCTCATGGTCGAACGGCGACGTCACCTTGACGATCCGGTTGTCCTGGGTGTGCAGCGTGACGGTGCAGCCAACGCCGCAGTACCCACAGATCGTGTCGGTCTGGTGCTGGCGCGATTCGTCCCACTCGCCGGCGGCGCGCATGTCGAACTCGCGCCGGCCGATCAGCGCCCCGGTCGGGCACACGCCGACGCAGTTGCCGCAGTACACGCAGGCCGAATTGGTGAGGTCGACGTCGGACTCGCACGCAACCTTCGCGTCGAATCCCCGTCCGGCGACCGCGATGGCATAGGTGTGCTGGGCCTCGTCGCCACACGCCTGGACGCAGCGGTAACAGAGGACGCAGCGCGCCATGTCACGCACGTAGAGGTCGTTGTCGAGCCGGGGTGGTGCGGCTATGGCGGCCGCGACCGGAACGGCACCGAAGCGCCCGGGATCGGCGCCGGCGCGCTCGAGCTCGGCCATGGGCTCCGGGCCGCGGGCGGCGCCGGTGCTGCCGGCCAGGAGCTCCAACACCAGGCGGCGCGACCGCTGCACGCGCGCCGCCTCGGTGCGTACGACCATGCCGTCCGGGGCGGGACGGGCACAGGCGGCGGCGAGCCGCCGTTCCCCCTCGACTTCGACGACGCAGAGCCGGCACGCGCCGGCGGGCACGAAGCCGTCGAGGTAGCAGAGCGTGGGCGGCGCGGCGCCCGCAGCCCGGCAGGCGTCGAGCACGCTCTGACCAGCGTTGACGACGACAGTCCGGCCATCTACCGAAACCTCGACCGTCATCGCGGTTCCTCGAACAGGTCGCCGCGTTCCACTACGGACGCCGCCGCGGTGGTCGCCAGCTGGCCGAGACCGCAGATCGACGCGTCACCCATCACCGCGACGAGATCGTCGAAGCGCGCCCGCTCGTCCTCGACGCTGCCGAGCAAACGACCGCTCGCGACGCGGTGGAGCAGCTCTTCCTGACGGACGGTGCCCACGCGGCACGGTACGCACTGCCCGCACGACTCGTCGCGGAAGAACGCGGCGATGCGCACGAGCACATCGGTCACGTTCGTGCTCTCGTCGAGCGCAACGACGGCGCCGACGCCGAGCCGCGCCGCGTCCAGCGGCTGGTCGAGCTCGTCGCCGGCGAGAACACGTCCCGCGGCGCCGCCGACCAGCGCGGCGCGCAGGTCTCCTTGCCGCATCCCGCCGGCGCGCTGCACGAGCTCACGGACCGACGTGCCGAACCGGACCTCGTGCGTTCCGGGCTGCGTCACGTCACCGGAGACGCACGCGAGCTTCGTCTCGGTGGCGCGGAATACATCGGCGCCTTCGACGAGGACGCGCAGCACGTTCACCAAGGTCTCGACGTTGTTGACGAGCGTCGGCCGTCCGAACAGGCCCACTTCGGCGGGGAAGGGCGGGCGGTTGCGCGGCTCGCCTCGCCGTCCTTCGATCGAGTTGAGCAGCGCGGTCTCCTCGCCGCAGACGTAGGCGCCGGCACCGCGCCGAATCTCGAGGTCGAACCGCCGGCCCGTCCCCAGCACGTCGTTCCCGAGGTAGCCGCGCTCGCGGGCGGCGTCCATGGCCGTCTGCAGCCGCTGTACGGCAACGGGGTACTCGCCGCGGATGTACACGTAGCCGCGCTCCGCGCCGACGGCGAATCCGGCAATCGTTGCCGCCTCCACGACCGCGAACGGGTCGCCTTCCATGAGAACGCGGTCTTTGAAGGTTCCCGGCTCCGATTCGTCGGCGTTCACGACGATCTCGTGCGGCCGCACAGGCGCGCCCGCGACCGCCTCCCACTTGCGGCCGGCCGGGAAGCCCGCACCGCCGCGCCCGGTCAGTCCCGATCGCACGACCGCGTCGATCACCGCTGCGGGCCCGATTTCGATCGCGCGTGACAACGCCGCGTAGCCACCCGCGGCGAGGTACTCGTCGAGGCTCGCCGGGTCGACCACCCCGACCCGCCGGAGCAGCGTGGTGCCGACCGCGACCGGTGCGGAGGACGGCGCCAACCAGCGGTCGCGTGCGGCAGTCGTCACCTCGGCCGACGACGCGGGCGCGACCACCAGTTCGGTCGTCGGAGCGCCGGCTGCAAGCACGAGCACGGCGGGAGCGCGATCGCACTGGCCCAAGCAGTTCGTCCGGCGCCATCCCACGCTGCGCCCGGCGGCGTTTCCCTCAGGGCCGAACGCGCGCGTGAGTTCACCGCACAGTTGTTCTGCACCGCGGCGGGCGCACACCACGTCGTCGCAGACGTGCGCGACGACGGGCGCGTCGCGCTCGAGCGCGAGCAGGGCGTAGAAGCTGGCCACGCCCCACGCCTCGGCGGGAGGGATCTCGAGCCGGCGGCAGATCTCGTCGAGCCCGCCCGGGCTGATCCAACCCACCCGTTCCTGCAGCGCGCGCAACGCCGGCAGCAGCAGGTCGCGCCGGCCGGCGCTTTCGCCGCCGGTCGCGGCATCGAGCGCGTCGCGTTCGTCGTCGCTCGCCTCGATGCCGTGCAGCCGCAGGTCCATCAGTGATGCGTCCCCGGGGTGTCAGCAATGACCCCTACGGGACGCATCTCGTCAGGGTCGAGCTTGTCGATCCGGACCGCGGTCGCCTTGAACTCCGCGGTGCCCGATTGCGGGTCAGTCGCGTCGATCGTGAGCAAGTTCGTCGCGGCGGCGTAGGGGTCGTCAATGGTCATGAACGCAAGTCCCGGGCGGAGGCCGTCGTCGAAACGGACAGGGAGATCCACCGAGCCGCGCCGCGACGAGACGCGCACGATCTCGCCCACACGTAGCTCGAGTCGTTCGCCGTCCTGGGGTGCGAGGTCGATGCCGGCGTCGCGCCACAGCGGCGAGCGATAGCGCGTTGTCTGCACGCCGGTGTTGAACGAGTCGAGCCGGCGGCCGGTGGTGAGCCTGATCGGAAACTCGTCGGTGAGCTCGTCGGCGGGCAGCGCGGCCTCGACGACGTGGAACGGTGCGCGCGGCTCCCCTACCGGATCGTCCCAGAGGCGACCGTGGAGGAACAGCGTGCCCGGATGGGTCTCGTCGGGACAGGGCCAGCGCAGACCGCCCATCGCCTCGAGCCGCAGGTAGCTCATGCCCCGGTGGATCGGGCTCAGCGAGCGCACCTCGTCCCAGACCTCGCTCGCGCTCGGGTGTCCCCAGTCGTGGCCGAGGCGGCGGGCGAGCTCCACGAGGATCCAGAGGTCGTCGCGCGCTTCGCCGGGCGGATCCACCGCCTTACGGACGCGCTGCACGCGCCGTTCGCTGTTGGTGACCGTCCCTTCGCTCTCACACCACGACGCCGCCGCCGGCAGCACGACGTGCGCCAGCTGCGCCGTGTCGGTGAGGAACAGGTCCTGAACGACGAGGCAGTCGAGCTCCTGGAGCAGCGCCGCCGCCCGCGCCGTGTTCGCCTCCGAGCGCGCCGGGTTCTCGCCGATCACGAGCAGCGATCGGAGGTCGCCGCGCTCGACCGCGTCGAGCATCTCCGTGAGGTTCCATCCGCGGCGCGGGGGCACGCGGCTCTGCCACGCGGCGTCGAACCGTCGACGGATGTCGTCGTTCTCCACGTCCTGGAAGCCGGGCAGCCGGTACGGGAGCGCGCCCATGTCGCCGCCGCCCTGCACGTTGTTCTGACCGCGCAGCGGGTGCAGGCCGGAGCCGAAGCGGCCGACGTGGCCGGTGAGCAGGGCCAGGTTGACGAGCGACAGCACGCTGGCGACCGCGTCGCGATGCTCGGTGATGCCGAGGGTCCAGCCGATCACGGCTCGCTCGGCGCTTCCGTACCGGTGGGCCAGCTCGGCCATGTCGGTCGCGGGGATGCCGGTCTCGCGCTCGGCGCGGTCCAGCGTGTAGGGCTCGACCGACGCCGCGAACGCGTCGAAGCCGGTCGTCGCACGCTCGATGAACTCGCGGTGCGCCGCGCCGGTCGCGAGGATCTCGCGGGCGATCGCGTTGGCGAGGATGATGTCGGTCCCGATCTCGGGGGCGAGCCAGAGGTCGGCCCAGCGCGCGGTGGGTGTACGCCGCGGATCGACGACCACGAGCGTCGCGCCCTTCTCGAGCGCGCGCAGCACATGGTGGAAGAAGATTGGGTGCGCTTCACGCGCGTTCGATCCCCAGAGCACGATGAGGTCGGTGTGCTCGATCTCGTCGAAGCTCACGGTGCCGCCACCGGCACCGAACACTGTCGCCAGACCGACGACGCTAGGAGCGTGTCAGGTCCGGTTGCAGGAATCGATGTTGTTGGTACCGACCGCGACCCGAGCGAGCTTCTGCGCCAGAAAGTTGACCTCGTTCGTGGACTTGGAGCACGAAAAGACGCCGAACGCGTTGGGCCCGCCGCGGTCCACAACCTCCCGGATACCGGCGGCGGCCCGAGCGAGCGCCTCGTCCCAAGTCGCGGGGCGAAAGTCGGTGCCGTCACGCACGAGCGGCTGCGTCAACCGCCCCGTCAGCTCACTGGTGTCGATGCTCATTGCGGCTCCTTTCGGCGCGTTCACGCGACCGGCGGCGCGGTTGCCGAGACGTATTCAACACGAAGGGTCGCCGGTAGCTCGGTTGCGAGTCCCTAGGCTCCGGGGGCGTGATCCGCGCTTGGCGGTACGTCGGTGGAGTCGCCGAGCCCGAGCCCGTCCCGGTCGATGCGCTCAGCCACTCGGTGGACCTCGGGGTCGTCCTGACGCTCGTGCTGTACTGGTGGTTCCGACGCAAGGACTGGCTCTAATTCTTCGCTCTTCGCGACTGTTCCCCACGTTGCACCGCGAGCGCCGCCACGGAACCGCCGGCCCTCGCGAGCGGCACCGCTATGCCCGCGTCGGGTGGCTGCGTGCCGCCGTCCTCGGCGCCGACGACGGGATCGTGTCCACGTCATCAATCATGATCGGCGTCGCCGCGGCGAACGGAAGCCGCAGTGCGATCGCCATTGCCGGTCTGGCCGGCCTCGTTGCCGGCGCGATGTCGATGGCTGTGGGCGAGTACGTATCCGTGAGCAGCCAGCGCGACACGGAGCGCGCCGACATCGACCGCGAGATCCGCGAGCAGCTCGCCCACCCGGAGCTGGAGCTCGAGGAGCTCACGCAGATCTACGTCCGGCGCGGTCTCGATCAAGACTTCGCGCGCGAGGTGGCCAAGCGGCTCCACCGGACGGACTCGCTGGGCGCCCACTTGCGCGACGAGCTCGGCATGGCAGAGCAGACACGGGCTCGCCCGGTGCAGGCGGGGCTGGTTTCGGCCACTTCGTTTGCCGCGGCCGGACTCTTTCCGCTCCTCGCCATGCTCGCGGCGTCGTCGCAGGCGAGCCGGATCGGTGTCGTCGTCGGCGTCGCCCTCGCGATGCTCGCCCTGCTCGGCGCCATCGGCGCGCGGCTCGGTGGCGCACCAACCATCCGAGGCACGGTGCGGGTGCTGGTCGGCGGCGGGCTCGCGATGGGGATCACCGCGCTGATCGGCAACCTGTTCCAGAACGTCTTCTGACCTGTCCTAGATTCGGGGGCCTGCGAGATCGGGAGGCGACATGAGCGAGATGTGGGTCAGGGCGGAGACCGTTCCCGCGGTCGCCACCGTCGAAGAAGGGACCGAGCTCGCGCGCAAGGCCGAGCGGGACCTGTTCGTCGCGGTGTTGCGGGCGACGGTGATCGCCACTCCGATCTGCATCGCGATCTGGATCGCGATCATGTACTTCGCGATCGAGGGCGACGGCTGGGGCTTGGGCGTGCCGTTCGCCATCGCCGCCGTGGTCGGCGTCATTGCGGGGGTGTTCTTCGGCGGCTGGGCCGGCTTCCTCGCCAAGGCCGAAGCCCTCGACGAAGCCGACCGCGAAGCCGCCCGCCACTACTGGGGCAGGCCCTAGCCACGACGCGGCGACCGCAGCGAGGCGAAGGCGGAGCCGCACGCCGAACGGAGGGAGCTCGGCCAGCGAGTGAGCGCCCGCGGGTCGGGTATCCCGGCCCGCAGCGAGCGAGATCAGGAGGCGGCGGTCTCGGCTTCCATGGCGTGGTGGAAGAGGAAACGGCGGGCGAAGCGGTAGCCGCCCTCGAGCACCGCGATCGAGGCGCAGGCGATCCCCGCGACCACGGCCAGCGTCTCGCCCTCGGGGATCTTCAGTGCGTAGAAGTGACGCAATCCCGGAATCACCAAGATCACCCCGACCGCCAGAACCATGGCGCCGAGGAGTGAAGTCCGCCACACGGTGAACGGCCGGGCCAGGATGGCGAGGACCCACAGCCCGACGGCGATCAACACCAACGTGGTGGCGGTTCGAGCTTCGCGGACGGTGAGGTCCTCCCCGTAGCGGGTGATCCCGTACGTGCTGATGACGGCGGCCGCGGCGACGATCCCCGCTGGGATTGTGAACTGCAACACGCGTTTGATGAATCCCGGCACGTAACGGCGGGTGTTCGGCGCAATGGCCAGGAAGAAGCCCGGGACACCGATCGTGAACGTGCTCACGATGGTGAGGTGGCGGGGCAACCACGGGAAGCGCCAGTTGGCGGCGACGACATAGATCGCGATGAGGACCGCGTAGACGGTCTTCGTCACGAACAGGTTGGCCGAACGCTCGATGTTGGCGATCACCCGGCGGCCCTCGGCAACGACGCCCGGCATCGTGGAGAACTTTCCATCCACCAGCACGAGCTGCGCGACCGCGCGCGTCGCGGCGGCGCCCGAGCCCATGGCAACGCCGATGTCGGCGTCCTTGAGCGCAAGCGCGTCGTTGACGCCGTCACCCGTCATCGCGACGACGTGACCGCGTGACTGCAAGGCGGCAACCATGGCGCGCTTCTGCTGCGGCGTAACACGGCCGAACACCGCGTTCTGCTCGAGCACGTCGGCGAGTGCTTCTTGATCCTCGGGCAGCTCGCGGGCGTCGACCGCGTGCTCGGCGCCCGCGAGGCCGACTTCCCGCGCAACCGCGCTCACCGTGCGGGGGTTGTCGCCCGAGATCACCTTCAGCGTGACGCCTTGCTCGGTGAAGTATCGCAGCGTTTCTGCCGCGTCGGGTCGGATGCTTTCGGACAGCAGCACCAACGAGGCCGGCTCGAGGTTCTGCGGCAACGTCTCGCCGTCGAGCGCCGCGTCGCTGCACGCGAGCATGAGCACGCGCCGTCCTTGCGAAGCGAGTTCGTCGGCTTCGGCGCGCGCCGTCACGCTGGGATCGGGCAGCACCATCTCCGGAGCGCCGATCACCCAAGTGCCGTGTGACCCAAAACTTGCTGCGCTCCACTTCCTCGCCGACGAGAACGGCACGGCCGCGGTGCGCGACCACCCGTCGGGCGCAGGGATCCCGGCGCCGATGGCCGCCAAGGTCGCGTTCGGGTTCTCGTCGTGCGCGAGCGCGCCGAGGGCCTGTTTCACAACCGCCTCGTCGATGAACGGCTGGATCCGGTCGAAGACGACGTCGCCCTCGGTCAGCGTGCCGGTCTTGTCGAGGCAGACGACGTCGACACGCGCCAGTACCTCGACCGCGGGCAGTTCCTGCACCAGCACGTTGCGGCGGGCGAGGGTCACCGCCGCGATCCCGAAGGCAACGGAGGTCAGCAGCACGAGTCCCTCGGGCACCATGCCGATGACACCGGCGACGACGTCGGTCATCGCCTTGTCGATGTCGCGGCTCCCGAGGAAGCGCCACAGCAACAGCCCCGAAACGGGGAACAGCGCGTACTGCACGATCCGCAGGATGAGGTTGATGCCGTCCATCAACTCCGAGCGGGTCAGGGTGAAGCGCCGGGCCTCGAGCGCGAGCTTGCGGGCGTACGCCTCCGCACCGACCCGCGTGACCTGCACGGCGCCGGAGCCGGCGACGACGAAGCTTCCCGAGAGGACCTCGGCGCCGGGCGTCTTGTCGACGGGATCCGATTCGCCGGTCAGGAGCGACTCGTCGATCTCCAGGCCGGAAGTCGCCTGCACGACGCCGTCAGCGGGGACTTGGTCGCCCGTGCGCAACTCGAGCAGGTCATCGAGGACGATCTGTTCGGTCGGTATGTCGACACGCTGGCTGTCCCGCATCACGCGCGCCGTCGGGGCGACCACGACCGCCAGCTCGTCCAGCTTCCGCTTCGCGCGGATCTCCTGGAAGATGCCGATCGCGGCGTTCGCGACCAGCACCACGCCGAACGTCGCGTCCTGGATCTCGCCGAAGATGAGGATGACGGCGAGCATCACGCCGAGGATGGCGTTGAAGCGCGTGAAGATGTTCGCCCGCAGGATCTCGCCGTAGGAACGGCTGGTCTGTTCCTTCGCCTCGTTGGTCAGGCCGCGAGCGATGCGCTCCTTCACCTGCTCCGAGGTGAGACCGGTTGGAGGCGTTTCGAACCCGCTGGCGTTCGCCTTCGGCTCGTCAGCCAGCGAGGTCGTCACGGGGCGTCACCGTACTGGTCGCCCTGAAGATCTCGCTCGCATCAGCGTGACGAGCTCATTTCGACAAGCTCGATCTCGCCCGTGTCGTCGTCCTCGAGCAGCTCGTAACCACAGAGCTCCGCGAGGCGCGCCTGGCCCTCGTCGGGCCCCGACGCGATCAGCTCGTCGCCGGCTTCGAGCAACACATTGCCGCGCGGGCGATACACGTAACGGCCGGCGCGTCGGATCGCAAGCAGATAGAAGCCGGTCTCGAGCTCGAGCCGCGCTTCCTTCAACGTCTTGCCGTCGAGCGCCGAACCGGGCGCGATGGGAACGCGCGCGATGACCTCGTCGGACTCGCCGAGCGCCATGGCGAGCACCGGGTGCATCTCCTCGCCTTGTTCGACCAACCACACGAGCTGCTGCGCGGCATCGCCGATCTCTTCGGCGGCGGCACCGAGATGCAACAGTCCCCGCAACGGAGATGGATCGATCTCGTCGGCGGCGCCGCGCAGCACCCACACTTCGAGCCGTTCCCGCATCTCGTCGAGCCGGTCCTCGAGGTGGTTCACCTCGGCAGCCAGGCTCTGGTCGTTGAACAGCAGCGCGGAATAGGCCAGCCCGACCGCGACCTCCGACACGTTCTTCATCTCGACCAGCACGTCGACGGCGCGGTCGATATCGGTGATCGTCGGGTCCTCCTCGATCATCGGCGGTCGCCATTCGGGCGCGCCCGCCAGGAGACGGAGCTCGGCGATGCCGTCGGGAGGACCGCGCAGGATCAGGACGTCGTCGGGTTGGAGGACGTCGTCGCCGTCGGGGTCGACGATCCAGTCCTTGCCCCGCCGGATCGCGACGACCCGCATGCCGACGTGCACGGGCAGCTCGACGTCGGAGAGGGGCCGTTGCGCCAGTGCGGAGTCCGCCCGGACGCGCACGCGGTGCGAGACCTCCTCGGCGACGGCGAGATCCGCCACGAGCGCCGCGGGGATCCCGAGATGGTGGGTGACGATGTGGGCGACGTCGGTCGCGGCGTTGCCCATGCGCTCGATCGCCGAGACCACCAGCAGGACACTGGACATCTGCTCGGCCTCGCGCGGCGAGCGCGCCGCGAGCACGCAGACTTCGCGCATTTCGTGGACGAGGCCGTTGAGGCGCTCCTCGAGCTCGACGACTTCTTCGGCCATGTGCGCGTCGCCGAAGAAGAGCGCCGCGTAGCCCAAGTCGACCATCAGCTCGGAGGTGTCCTTGGCCTCCGAGAGCATGGCCTTGAGATTTCGTGGGGGTTTGTCGTCCATCAGTTCCTCGTGGGACCGCCCAGATTATCGGCCCGGCGAACCCGCGTGAACCCCGAGCCCCAACGCCCTCCGGGCCGAGTCACGTGAGTCCGAGCACGACAATGGCGAGGATCAGGCATACCGCGCCGAGGAGGTCGAGCGACGACGTGACGACGGGAATGCCGTGGTTGTCAGGGTCGAATCCGAGCCGGTAGGACGCCAGCGCGCCGTAGTAGCCGATGAGCGTGGCGCACGTCGTCGCGAAAAACCCCGCCAGCATCGCGACACCGATCATCTCGGGCACCCCGGGACTGCGCAGCCCTGCAATCGCGGCCGCAATGTCCGCGCTGACGCCGAGGAAGAAGAAGACCGGTACGGCGTACACGTACACGAGCAGCATGTCCTCGGAGATCGCGCGGAACGGCGACCGGCTCGGTTCCAACGTGCCGAGATGCAGCTTCGTGGAGACGCGCGCGCTCAAGATCGCGCCCAGCGCGCCGGAGTCCTCCAGGAACGGCGGGACGAGGACGAGCAAGGCCGGGAACACCAAGAACGACGAGAAGCGCTTCTCGAGCGTGAGTCCCGCGACGATGTCGATGATTCCCGCGACCACGAGCACCGGCAGCGACTCGCGGACGATACGGCGCATCAGCGGCAACCGCGCCCGCAACCCGACGACGAGCCCGCCCACGCCGACGACGCCGCACAGCGCAGCGATCACCGGCGTCACGTAGTCGATCCCGACCAGGTAGGTCGCGACGAACAACGTCGGCAGCGTGACCATGTCGCCGGCCGCCGTCACGATGGGGCTGGAGACGTTGTCGAGGTCGTAGCCGCGGCGCGTGCTCAGGTTCGCAACTCCGACGGTGATCGCCGCCACAACGACCGAGGAGAGCACGCCACCGATGACCGAGATGACCATGAAGTCGCCGATCGAAATCGTGTGGTCGAGCCCGAAGCCCACTGCGATCGCCTTCGCCAGCACCGCCAGCGCGAGCGAGATCGAGAGCGACAACGACAGCGACGCTGCGAGGTTCTGACCAACGAGCGTGTCGGGCCGGGTGGACAGCCGGAACGTCCCGGCATGAATCGCGGTCCCGAGGCGGCTGCCCAGTGCGCCGAAGATGTTGCCGCGCATCCCGATCGCTGCCGGCACGAGCACGAGCAGACCCGGCAGCTTCTCCAGCGTGCCGGTGATGGACCCGAGAGTCAGACCCGCGAGGAGGTCACCGCCCGAGGAGATCAGGAGCGCGATGAAGCCCGCCCGGACACCGGTCGGGTCCGCGCGTACGAGCGCGCGGAACCGCCGTATGAGGCGAAAGCGGTCCAGCACGTCGGCAACTCGGAGGTTCGTTCATCCCTACGCTCCTGGGGAACATGCCAGGCTACCGCTTGTACAAGCCCCGCTGGTCTGCTTCTGGTAGTCGCCTTGCGAGGGGCGCGGCCGAGGCACACACTGGGTTGGGCGGAGGCAGAGACTCACGGAAGGGAGCATGTCCATGGCGACGTACGTCACGATGATCAACTGGACCGACCAGGGCATCAAGAAGTTCAGCGACACCACGCAGCGCGCTCAGGATTTCGCGGAGGCCGTCGCGAAGGAAGGTGGCCGGCTCCGCGAGATCGTGTGGACGCTCGGCGACTACGACATCGTCGTGATCTTCGACGCTCCTGACGACGAGACAGCCACGACGTCGCTTCTCCGGGTTAGTTCGCTGGGGAATGTTCGTACCAAGACGATGCGCGGGTTCACGTCGGCAGAGATGGACGGGATCATCAAGCGCACGGGCTGATTGCCGCTGACGGCGCGCGCGTCAACGGAAGTCGCGCGAGCGCATGAGGTCGGTGAGCGACAACGGCAAGGCAGTGATGCGTTGCGCCAGCAAGTTGGTGACGCCCTGGTAGCGCTCGAGCATGCCGCGTACACGCAGAGCCGGTGAGGTACGGGCGACGCGGCGGTAGCGCTTCCAGATCTCAGCCGTGCAAATCACATTGACGAGGCCGGTCTCGTCTTCGAGGTTGAGGAAGATCACGCCCTTGGCCGTCTCGGGTTGCTGGCGGTGCGTGACGATGCCTGCGACCTCGACAATGCTGCGGTGTGCGAGCTCGCGTAACGCCTCGGCGGTGACCACGCCTTCGGCGGTCAAGCGCTCCCGCACGAACTCGGTGGGATGACGAGCGGCGGAGAGCCCGGTGGCCCACAAATCGGCGGCGGTCTCCTCGACTTCGGTCATGCCGGGCAGGGGCGGTGCGTCGATACCCGTGACGACACCCGGCAGCTTTTCGGCGCGGGCGTCGCGCAGCGCGCCCGCGGCCCACAGCGCGTCGCGGCGCTCCACTCCGAGACTGCCGAACGCGCCCGCGGTCGCGAGGGCCTCGAGGATGTCGACGGGCGCGGCGGTACGACGACTGAAGTCCTCGAGTGAGCGAAACGGTCCATCGGCGTCGCGCGTCGCGTCGATGCGGTCGAGCAGCGCGTCGGAAAGGCCGCGCACGTACCGTAGACCCACCCGTACCGCGTGCACCGAAGGATCGGCGTGCCAACCCGGGCGCGGGCATCCGATCGGTCCGGCGCTCTCGCTGCGCGGCTCGAGCGTGCAGTCGCGCCGCGACCAGTTCACATCGGGACTGAGGACTTCGACCCCGTGACGCAGCGCGTCGCGCACGATGGTGTGCGGCGAGTAGAAGCCCATCGGTTGTGCGTTCAACAACGCGCAAGCGAACTCTGCCGGGTAGTGAAGCTTGATCCACGAGCTCGAATACACGAGATAGGCGAAGCTCACCGAGTGGCTCTCCGGGAAGCCGAAATCGGAGAACGCCTCGAGCTTGTGCGCGATGTCCTCCGCGGTCTCGCCGGTGATGCCGCGCTCGGCCATCCCCGAGAGCAGCCGTTCGCGCATGGCGGCCATCCGCTGGCGCGACCGCTTCGAGCTCATGGCTTGGCGCAGCTGGTCGGCTTCGCCGGGGGTGAAACCGGCGGCGTCGATCGCGATCTGCATGAGCTGTTCCTGGAACAGCGGGACGCCGAGGGTCTTGCGCAGGCAGGGCTCGAGGATCGGATGCGGATAGGTCACGGGCTCCTGGCCGTTGCGACGACGCAGGTACGGGTGCACCGAGCCGCCCTGGATCGGACCGGGCCGGATGAGCGCGACCTCGACGACGAGGTCATAGAAGCAGCGCGGCCGTAAGCGCGGCAGCGTGGCCATCTGGGCGCGGCTCTCCACTTGGAACACGCCGATGGTGTCGGCCGCGCACAACAAGTCGTAGACCTCGTCCTCCTGCGGGATCGTCGCGAGGTCGATCTCCGCGCCTTCGTGAGCACCGATGAGATCGACCGCGAGATGGAGCATCGTCAGCATCCCCAACCCGAGCAGGTCGAACTTGACCAGTCCGGCAGCCGCGCAGTCGTCCTTGTCCCATTGGAGTACTGAACGGTCTTTCATGCGCGCCCACTCGATCGGGCAGAACTCCACCAGCGGGCGATCGCCCATCACCATGCCGCCCGAATGGATGCCGAGGTGGCGCGGGAAATCGAGCACCTGCTCGGCGAGTGCGAGCGCGAGCGGCGGCACCGGTGGTCCCTCCTCTTTCACCGCGTCAAAGGTCTGATCGCGCGCCCATCTCTCCACCCACTTCGCGAGCGCGTCGGCCTGGCCGGGAGACATGCCGGTGGCCTTCGCCATCTCGCGCAGCGCGGAGCGCGGCCGGTACGTGATGACGTTGGCGACCTGCGCGGCGTATTCACGGCCGTAGCGTTCGTAGACATGCTGGATGACCTCTTCGCGGCGCTGGTGTTCGATGTCGAGATCGATGTCCGGAGGACCGTCACGCTCGGGTGAGAGGAACCGTTCGAAGAGCAGGCCAAGCGCAACCGCGTCGGCCTTCGTGACACCGAGCGCGTAACAAACCGCGCTGTTCGCCGCGCTCCCCCGCCCCTGGCAATAGATGTCGTGCTGATGACAGAACTCGACGACGTCGACGAGCAAGAGGAAGTACCCGGGGAAGCCGAGCGATTCGATGACGTCGAGCTCGTAGGCGAGCTGACGCTGTGCCTGCTCGTAGTGGGGATGCGTGACCGGATAGCGGATCGCCGCGCCGCGCCGGGTGAGCTCGCGCAGCCAGGACATATCGGTGTGACCCGGCGGCACGTCGAGATCGGGGAGGTTGGGAGCCGCGAGGCGTAAGTCGAACGCGCACGCACCGGCGACGTCGACCGTGCGCTCCACCGCCCCGGGCCAGCGGGCAAACCGGCGCGCTTGCTCGGACGGCGATCGCAGGTGCGCGAGCAGCGACGCGGGGAGCCAGCCGTCGATCTCGTCGAGCGAACGCCGCGCCCGGATGGCCGCGAGCGCGGACGCGAGCGGACGCTGCCGCGCGGTCGCGTAGTGCACGTTGTTCGTTGCGACGACATCGACACCCGCCCGCGTCGCGATCTCGGCCAACGCGTCGTTGCGGTGACGGTCGAGCGGGTCGCCGTGATCCCAGAGCTCGACCAGCACCCGGTCACGACCGAACCCGTCGACAAGGCGATCGAGCGCGCGGCACGCCCGGGCCGGTCCGTCATCGTGGAGCGCGCGCGTAACTGGCCCCTTGCGGCAACCCGTGAGGACGAACCAGCTGTCGTTGTGCGCGCTGGGCCGGTTGCCGGTGAGATGCACGCCGGCGCGGGCGTCGTCGAGCAGCGTCGCGAGCTCGAAGCGGGGCGCGCCCTTCTCGCCGGCGAGCTGACCGCGACTGATGGCGCGGGCGAGGCGGGCGTGGCCGACCGGCCCCTGGGCGAGCACGACGAGGTGCTCGCCGGGTGGGTCGGCGATGCCGTCTCTACTGGCTCGCTCACTGCGGGCCGGGATACCCGGCCCGCGGCCGTTCGCTCGCTGCCCGCCGTACGCTTCGCGAACCGCGGTTCTGGACGCTCGAAGGGTCAGCTCGGCACCGAAGACCGTGGGCAGTCCCACACACATTGCCGCCCCGGCGAACCGGACGATGCCGTAGAAGCCGTCGTGGTCGGTGACCGCGAGCCCGTCGAGGCCGAGGCGAGCCGCCTCGTCGACGAGCTCCTCGGGGTGGCTGGCGCCGTCGAGGAAGGAGAAGTTGGTGTGGCAGTGCAGCTCGGCGTAGCCCGATGCCATGGGGACTCGACGCTATCGAACATACGTTCGTACGGCAAGATGGCGGGGTGGACGACGACTTCTGCTACGTCACAACCGTCGGCCGGCGTACGGGACGCCCCCA
>Ga0066709_100001736_pt1 | contig 14916 bp, 16 predicted proteins | sample GraSoiAngelo_158_FD_79665 | JGI IMG/M metagenome (GOLD analysis project Ga0066709, IMG submission 79665) | Grasslands soil microbial communities from the Angelo Coastal Reserve, California, USA - 14_1009_16_30cm | ecosystem: Environmental > Terrestrial > Soil > Grasslands | place: USA...
CCGCCTGATGGATATCGACGATCGCGTCGCGGCGCACGTGAAGACGATGCAGGAGCTGGGCTTCAAGAGCCCGTACCTGCGCGCGCTCATCGTCGCGCGGTGCAATCCGGTGCGGTGGGTGCGCTTATCGACGAAGAAGGACGCGCCGCCGCCGATGTCGATGGCCGAGGCGCTGACGCGCATGGCCGCGAACGTCAGGAAGTTCGATCCCAAGAGCGTGAAACCGGGCGACCTCGCTCTCGTCGCCGCGATGTCGGGGTCGGCAGCGGAGGAGTAGCGGCTAGCGGAGCCCTTCCGCCACGAATGCGGCGATGAGCTCCAGGACCTCTTCTCCGTACTTGGCTTTGAACATCGCCTTCGAATGCTCTCGCCCGGGAAACAGGCGCAGCGTCTTCGGCTCCTCGGCATCGGTGAAGGCCTGCGTCACCGCGGCCGCCGCGCCGAGCGAGTCGCGCTCGGCGCAGACGAAAAGCTTGCGCCCGAGGATCCGTTTCGCGTCGCCGTCAGAGAGCGCCCGGACCGGCGCGCTGATGGCGACGACGGATTCGGGCGACACGGCGGCGGAAGCCATCAGCACCGCATGCCCGCCCATCGACGCTCCGACCAACGCGACTTCACGCGCGCCGCTGGAGCGAAGCCAAGCCGTGGCATTCCGCACATCGACGGGCGCGCTGTTGCGGTTCGTCCTGCCGCTCGAGCCGTCATAGCCGCGAAAGTTCAGGGCCAGGACGGCGAGGCCGCGCTTGGTGAAGCGGCCGGGGACTTCGCCCCAGCCCGAGGCATCCCAGTTCGCGCCGTGACACAGCAGCGCGGCACGTGAGGACGGCAACTCGCCGTGGAGCGCGGCGACCAGCGTCGCGTCCTCCGATTCGAGCCGGACCTCACGCGCCACATGGAGAGCATCGCACGCGAGGACGTGTCGCGGGCTAGGCCTCGCCTCGAGCGCCGGCTCGCCACAGCATCAGACCGCTGGCCGTCAGCATCGTCAGCAGCATCGCGACGGGAATCGCGGCCGCGAGATCGAGTCCGAGGGCCATGTAGGGCGTGTACTGCGCGAGTCCGAGCGCGTCCCGATCGACCGCGCGTGCCGCGACGACGACGAGGACGACGAACGCCAGCACGAGCACGATCAGCGAAAAGAATCGAGTCGGGATCTGCGGCAGCTTCGCACCGCGGGGCAGGCTCAGCAGCAGACCGGCGAGCAGCAGCGCGCCGCAGGTCGGCAGATAGACCGTGCCGAGCAGCTCGAGCAGCCAGTAGAACGTCGAACCGTCGCCGGTCGCGCGCAGGTGTTCGAATGCGACGGCGAGGTCGAAGGCCCGGGCGATCGACAGCCCGAGCGCGACGAGACCAGCGAGGGCCAACAGTTGCGCAAGGGTGTGCTTCATGACGACACGCTCGCCCAAAAGTGCGGTTGGGCGCAATCCGTGATCGGTACTAGCCCGATCGTCCTCCCGCGCCGTCATGTCGCGACGCCGCATCGGCGGCCTGGCGCAGCTTGGCCAGCCGCTGCGGGCGCTCGCGGGCAAAGCGCTCGACGCCGGCAAGGAGATGTTCGGGATCAAGATGGGCCTCGGCGATGACCTCGTCGACCGTCCCGCCGGTGCGCCAGCGCGCGTCCCAGTCGGACGTCAGCGAATACTCCGCGACGACGTCGTTCTTGATCCAGTCACGCATCGTGCGCAACGCGCGATTGGTGATCGTCATGGCGTCGTGCCAGTCGGCGAGCGAGACAGTCCGTTCGCGGTATGCGGCGTCCTGCAGCGCGAAGAGCTGCGGGCTGATCGCGGCCACGATCTTGACGTTCAGCCCCCTCTCGTCGAGCTTCGGGAGCAGCTTCACCAGGTTCGCCGTCGTCATCGTGCCCTGCACGAAGATCGCGCCGTGACGCTCGCCGGGCTTGAACTCACGCATCACGTACGCGCCGCGCGCGGCGGCGAAGTGCGACGGCATGCCGAGCGCGGCGCGATCGGGGATCTCGATCGCCGGACGCGTCAGGTGCAGGGCGACGATCGGGGCGTTCTCGCGGAAGGCCGCCGCCAGCACGACGGGGACCTCGTTGTGCTCCCATGGATGCACGTCGATGACGTGTCCATCGGGGAAGAGCTGCGTCACGCCGGTCTCGAAGATGCCGAAGTGCGTCCGCGAGTCCTCCGCGGTCTCCGGGCCGGAGTGGCCCGCTACCCACAGCACCTTGCCCACTTTTAGCTCGCAGTCCTGCGCCAGTTGGCTGAACAGCCGCATCTCGCCGTACTTCAAATAGGAGAAGGAGCCGTACGTCGAGCACGCGCCGTAGAAGCCGTCGAACTCGCTGAACGGGTCCGCACCCAGGTTGACCGAGGCGATGCCGCAGGCGACGCCGGCGTTGGTGAACTCGGTGATCTGCTGCGGCAGCAGCGTGCCGCGCGGATTGCGCTCGCGCTCGTACCAGCCCCAGCCCTCGACGTCGTCGAAGCCCTTCATGAAGCCGGCGATGTTCGTCGACTCGGCTAAGTCCGCCGACATCGCGATGAAGAGCGGACGGCCGTATTCCTTCTTCGCGAAGGAGTTGATCCACGAGCCCCAGGTCGAGAACGCCGCGCGGTTCGCCTTCTTCTCGCCGGGTTTGGCCCACACCGAGTCCGGATAGCGCTCGAAGTCGTACAGGCGCTCGTCGGCGAAGATCCGCTGGGCCCTGCCACCGAGATTGAAGCTCGGCAGACGCTCCGGGACTTCGGACGCGACCTCCGCCAGCCGGTCGCTCAGGTACTCCACCAGCAGGGCGTCGTCACGCATGACGCCGATCGCGACCTCGAAGTTGCGGCGGGCCTGGCGCTTCAGCTCCGCCGGGACCTTGGGCGGCGGCTGATCGACGCCTTCGTACGCGACACCGTATTTCGCCATGAACTGCTTGCGCACCGCCCAGAAGGGTTCGCTGTTCATCGGATGCGGCGTGCCGTGCGACTTGTAGTCGTACTTGCCGTAGCCGCGGCCCTTGCGCGTCTTGAACCACGCCATGCTCGGCGTCTTCGAGGGGTTGTCACCCCGCGCCAGCTCGAGCACCGTGCGCGTGACCTCGTCCCACTCGGAGCCGTGCTCCGTGCCCATCACGCGCCAGCCGTACGGCGCGAACCAGTCCTCCGGCACGCCGTGCACGACCGAGGACAGCGCGTTCTCGTCGATGCCGAAGTCGTTCCAGTCGACCAGGAAGGCGAGGTTCGACAGGCCCAGTCCCCACGCCGAGTTCTTGCTCTCGTGTGCCGCGCCGGGCGTGAGTCCGCCCTCGCCCTCGAAGACGAAGACCTTGACCTCTTCGGCGCCGGCGAGACGGAGCGCGACCGCCTGCCCGACCGACGGCGGCATGCCGTGCCCCGACGGTCCGGTGTTGGCCTTCAGAAAGAGGGTCTTGCCGGCGAACTCGGCATGCCCCGGCAATCCCTGATTGCGGCGGAGGAGGAGCAGGTCCTCCCAGGTGAGCGCGAACCTGCCGTCGAAGGGGAAGGCGAACGCCGGATCGCCGTCGCTGGCCCGGCGTGCGCGCATGGCCTCGTTCAGCACGGCCAGGGTGGCGTAGACCAACGGCACGGTATGACCGGCGGAGAGCACAAAGCGGTCGGCGAAGGGGCGCCACGGCTGCAGCACGTCCCAGCGCATCGCGCCCGACAGCATCAGCGACAGCAGCATGTGGACTTTGGACCGCGAGCCACCGGGATGCCCGGACTGCCGGTAATTCAGCGCGAGGTCGATCATCTCGTCGACCAGGTCCTTGGTCTTCTCCCAGTGTGCGAACGCGCGCTCGGCGCGCGCGTACAGGGCCGGAACCGTGCGTTCCTGGAGCGTCGCCACGGGTAAAGACTAAACGGACGAGCGACGCCACACATACAGTGGCGTGCCGTGAAACGCGACCGTGTCGTCGAGCACAACCGACGCATGTGGGATCGACTTGCGAAGGCCGGCATTCCGTACACGCGGCCGCTCGGCCGGCCGCCGCGTTCGCGCGAGGGCATGCGGCGCTTCATCGATCCGCGCGGCCGGCTTCGCGCCGTGACGCTCGCGGGCGCTCGCGTCCTGGCGCTCGCGGCCGGAGGCGGCTGGGACCCGGTGGTGTTCGCCAAGCTCGGCGCCGCCGTAACGCTGCTCGACATCTCCACGCGCCAGCTTCGAACGGTGCGCGAGCTGGCGAAGCGCGAGGGCGTGCGGATGCGATTCGTGCAGGGCGACATGCGGGACCTGTCGCGGTTCGAGGCCGGGTCTTTCGATCTGGTCTGGCACTGCCACTCGCTCGTCTTCGTGCGCCAGGCGGCGCGAGTGATCCGCGAGGTCGCCCGGGTCCTTGCTCCCGGCGGCATCTACGTGCTGTCGACGATGCATCCGACGACGCTCCGGCTGTACGGCACCTATCGCGACGGCGGCTGGCGGCCCCGGACCTCGTACTTCGACGACAGCGCCGTCCCCCACTACACGGTGGAGGACGCGACCTGGGATTTCGGGGAGACGAAGGTGTACGCGCCGACGATCGAATTCGGTCATACGTTCGAAACGATCATCAACGCCTTGTCCGGCGCGGACCTCGTGACCGAGGGCCTCTGGGAGTTCTCGCCGAATCCGCCCGATCCCGAGGCGGCTCCGGGCAGCGACGACCACCTGGAAACACTCTTCCCGGCCTTCATCGAGGTCCGCGCCCGGAAGAACAAGCGGCCCTAGCGCGTCTGTCGGGCTAACATGCGAGGTCCTCGTGGGGAGCTTCCGGGTGCCGCGCCTATCCGCGGTCGTTGCCGCCTGCGCTGCCGGTGCCGTGTCGATCGTCGCCGTCGCCGTCGTCGTCATCGCGATCCAGTTCACGCGAACAATCGTCAGCGTTTCGAGTGATCCATTGCGCGATCTCGACGTGCGCGTGGTGCCGTCGCAGACACCGTCGAGCGGAGTCACAGGAATGATCGCGCGCGGCGAGCGGATCAATGTGCTGCTGCTCGGATATGGCGGCGCGGGTCATGACGGCGCGTTCCTGACCGACAGCCTGATGATCGCGTCGATCGAGCCACAGACGGCGGCGGTCACGTTGTTCTCGATCCCAAGGGACCTGTGGGTGACGATCTCGAAGAGCAAGTACTCGGGAACGTTCGAGGCCAAGATCAACGAAGCATTCTCGGTCGGAGCCAGCGCCGGCGACAGGGACGAAGGCATCCGCGTCGCCGTCGCCACGATCGAAAGCGTGCTCGGCATCCCGATCGATCGCACCATCGCGTTGGACTTCCGCGCCTTCCGCACGGTCGTCGACGCGATCGGCGGCATCGACGTCACCGTCGATCGCTCCTTCGTCTCGATGTACCCGAAGAACGACGACCCGAGCGTCGACGCTTCGTGGATCGAGATCTCGTTCGCCGCCGGGGCGCAGCACATGGACGGCGAGACGGCGCTCCGTTACGCCCGTGCCCGATACAGCGACGGCCCGGAAGGCTCCGACTTCGCGCGCGCGAAGCGGCAGCAGAAGGTGATCCTCGGGGCGAAGGACCGGATCGTGTCCGCCGACGTCTTCACCAAGCTCTTCGGCCTGACGGAAGCATTGCGCGACAACGTGCGGACCGACCTCTCGCTCTCGGACATCCAGGCGCTGGCGTCGTTCGCGCGAGCCTACGACGACGAGCGGACGGTCAAGGCCGCCCTCTCCACCGACAACGTCTTGCAGAACGGCTACAGCAAGCAAACCGGCTACGCGTTGTGGCCGAAGGTCGAGGGCTGGCGCGAGGTGCACGCGTACGCGGAGCGCGCGATCGGATTCTCGGCGAGCCTGTCAGAGAACCCGCAGATCGTCGTGCTCGTGTCCGGGGAGCGCGTGGCGATCGGAGCGCAAGCCGCGCGGCGCCTCACCGACCTCGGCCTGCGGGCTCGTGTCGATGCCACCGACAGCGAAGCGCCGGCGGGGACGACGATCAGCGAGGCCATCAGCGTCGCCGACTCGACGGCGCAGTTCCTGTCGGACTACTTCACCGACTCGCTGATCGCGACCGCGAGCGCTCCGGGGCTGATCGTGATCAGGCTCGGCCTGGACTGGGCGCCACCGCTCGAGTTTGCCGCGCCGAATGAGGCGCCCACGCCGACGCCCGGGGCGACGCCTGAGCCGGAACGGATCGCGGTGCCGACGCTACGGGCAAATGCTCCGCCGACCCGGCCGACGCCGAAGCGCTAGGCCGACGCCTGTGGCGGCCGCAGCCGCTCCGCCGCCTCGCGGCTGGCCTCGGCGTACTGCTGCGCCATCTCCATCAGCTTGCGGCCGGCGGTCGGGATGTTGATCGCCCAGCCGACCCCGACCACATGCTCGCTGAACACCCGATCCGAGTCCGGATTCCAGTACGCCTTTCGGATCTTCGCCAGCGTCGGAACGCGGAAGTCATACGGCACCATGCCGGCGACCCTTCCGTGCCAGGTGCGCAGGGTCGGGGGCTTCTTCAGCTCCTGGTATACCGCCGCGGCGACGGTCGCCCAGAACAGCAATCGCGCGGCCTTGAACAGATCACGCACTTCGTGCTCCTCCCTTTGTACCGAACACGCCCGCAGGCGTCGTGCCAGGCTTGACCGCGGCGATGCCGCGGTCGCAGAGCGGACATGCGGCGGGGTCGAACGTTTCGATCGTCGTCGTCCACAGCGCGAGCAAGGGCACGCCGCCAAGATCCGCACCGCCGGAGCGATCTACGAGCACGGCCACTTGCGCCGCCTTCCCACCGGATCGACGGACCGCGTCGAGCGTCTCGCTGACCGAGCCTCCGGTCGAAAGGATGTCGTCCACTACCAGCACTCGGTCCGACGTCGTGATCGTTTGGCCACGGCGGAAGGCGCGACCGGCACGTCCGTCCTCGCGCTCCGCGAACAGCGCGCGGCTGCCGATCTGGCGGCCCACTTCGTGCGCGAGAATCATGCCGCCCGTGGTCGGACCGACGACGACGTCGATCGGATCGCGCAATCGCTCGACGATCGCGGCACACAGACGCTCGGTCAGTCGCGGGTGTTCGAAGATGCGGAACTTCTCCAGGTATCGGGCCGAATGCCTCCCGGAGGAGAGCACGAAATGGCCTTCGAGCAAGGCTCCGGCTTCGCGAAAGATGCGCTCGACTTCGTCCGGCGTCATCGCGCGAATGATGTCATCCTCTTCGCGCACGAGCGCGCGTGAAGATCATCGACGTCACTCTGACGCTGCGACCTGACATGCCGACGTGGCCGGGACAACCCGCGCCGTCGTTGACGCCGCACTCGCGCATCGCGCAGGGCGGCTCCTCGAATGTCTCGATCCTCAGCCTTGGCGACCACACCGGCACGCACGTCGATCCGCCGCTGCACATGCTCGAGGGCGGATACGCCGCCGAGCGGCTGCCGCTGCCGCCGATGTTCGGTCTGTGCCGCGTGCTGCGCTACGACGGTGATGGACACATCGGTGCCGCCTGGCTCGAGCGGCAGTCACTGCCATCGTCGGTGTCGCGCGTGCTTTTTCGCACCAGAAACAGCGAGCACTGGCGGCGTGGTGACAATGAGTTCGACAAGACCTTCACCGCCCTGGATCCAACCGCGGGCGCGTGGCTTGCCGCTCGCGACATCGTCCTCGTCGGCGTCGACTATCTCTCGATCGAGCCATTCGGCTCGAGCCCGATCGGCCATCCGGTGCACAAAGCGTTGCTCGGCAAAGGCGTGATCGTCGTCGAAGGCCTGGACCTCCACGAGGTCGATCCGGGCGACTACGACATCGCCTGCCTGCCCTTGAAGATCCTGGCTGGAGACGGCGCGCCCGCCCGCGTCGTGCTGATGCGCCGATGAGCGACGCCTACACGCCGCGACGCGAGGATCGTTTCACTTGCGGACTGTGGTGCACGGCGTACGGCGGCCGCGAGGTGTTCGGCCGCGAGGTGCGACCGGCACTGGATCCGATCGAGAACATCCGTGGACTCGCCAAGGTCGGCTGCTACGGCTTCAACTTCCACGATGACGACCTCGTGCCATTCGGAGCGCCACTCTCGGAGCGCGACGAGATCGTCAAGCGTGCGAAGGCGGCAATGCGCGACGAAGGCATCGTCAACGCCATGGTCACCTGCAACATGTTCGAGCACCCGGTGTTCAAGGATGGCGCGCTGACCTCGAATGACGTGCGTATCCGGGCCTACGCGCTGCAGAAAGCGATGCGGGCGATCGATCTCGGCGCCGAGCTCGGCGCGAAGGTGTACGTGATGTGGGGTGGCCGCGAGGGCCTCGAGGTCGAGGCGTCGAAGGATCCGCGGGAGTCCATCAAGCGCTACCGCGAAGGCGTGGAGTTCCTGGGGCACTACATTCTCGAGAACAACTACGGCATGCGCGTGGCCATGGAACCGAAGCCGAACGAGCCGCGCGGCGACATCTTCCTGGCGAGCGTCGGCCACATCCTCGGCTTCATCGCCACGCTCGACCGCACGGTGCAGCCGATCGTCGGCGTGAATCCCGAGATACAGCACTCGCGCATGGCCGGCCTGAACACGGTGCACGAGCTGGGACAGGCCCTCGAGGCGGGAAAGCTTTTCCACCTCGATCTGGGCGCGCAGAAGCCGACCCGTTACGACCAGGACCTGCGCTTCGGGTCGGAAGACATGAAGGAGACGTTCTTCATCGTGCATCTGCTCGAGTCGACCCGGTGGGACGGCACGCGGGCGTTCGACGTGAAACCGTACCGACAGGATTCGGCCGACGAGGTCTGGGATCTCGTACGCGGCTGCATCCGCAGCTACCTCATCCTGCGCGAGCGCGCCAAGCGGTTCGACGCCGATGCCGAGATCCAGCAGCTGCTGCAGGCCCTTCAGGTGACCGATGGGGAGCTCGGCGCGCTCCTGAAGTGGTCGCCCCAGAACGCGAAGGCGCTCAAGGAGCGCCGCTTCGATCCCGACGATCTGGCGCGGCGCCGGCTGAACTACCAGCGCCTGGACCAGCTCGTCTTCGAGCTGCTTGCGGGCGTGCGCTGACGAGTCGAAGCGACAGCGTCAGACGGAAGGTCGCGCTGCTGCGCGAGGTGCTCGAGCGGCGCGGGTTCCCCTCGGCCGCGCTGACGACGCGACGGAACTTCGCCTGGCTGACCGACGGCGGCGACGCGCACGTCGCCGGTGCGACGGATGAAAGCGTCGCCGCGATCGTGGTGACCGCGCGGGAAGTCCATGTCGTCACGACCGTGATCGAGGCCGGCCGACTCGCGGACGAGGAGCTCGCGGACACGGACCTAGCAGTCGAGTCCGTGCCGTGGCCGGATGGTCTGCAGACGCACCTGCGCGACCTGTCGGCGCCGGTGGCGCACGATGCCGACATCGAGGCCGAGCTACGGCACGTTCGCGCGCGCCTTACCGCCGAAGAGGAGGAGCGTCTGGTCTGGCTCGGCGCTCGTGCCGCGCGCGCCGTTACGGATGCCTTCCTGGCGACGCGTCCGGGCGATCTCGAGACCGTCGTTGCCGAACGCATGGCGCTGCGGCTCGCGGACGACGGCGTGAACGCGCCGGTGCTGCTGGTGGCGAGCGACGAGCGGATTGCGCGATACCGCCATCCATTGCCGAAGCCGAAGCGTGTCGAGCGCACGCTGCTGCTGGTCCTCTGCGCCGAGTGGCGCGGTCTGTACGCGGCGCTCACGCGTCAGGGTGCGCTCCGCGGGAGCTTCGACGCGGACACGCGACGGCGCTTCGCGGCAGCGCGGCAGATCGAGGTCGCGTTCAACGACGCGACCATTCCCGGGCGGACGCTGGGCGAGGTGTTCGCGATCGGCATCGAGGCCTATCGCACTGCTGGGTACGCGGATGAATGGCGGCTGCACCATCAGGGCGGCACGATCGCCTACCGCGGGCGAGAGATCCTGGGCACACCAGGTGAGCGCGAGGGCGTCGATCCCGGGATGGCGTTCGCGTGGAACCCGTCGTTGACCGGCGCCAAGGTGGAAGACACGCTGCTGTTGCGACGCGATGGCCCTCGCGCGTTCGTCACGCGCGACGAATCATGGCCGCTCGATGCGAGCGGCGGCCCGGCGCTGTGGGACGATCGGTAGTGAGCTAGCGCCGGCCGTAGACGGAGCCCGAGCCGGCCCGGCCGATCGCGTACGAACCAACGCGGACTTTTTCAGCGAGCTCCGCGGTGAGCGGCAGCTTGACGGTCTCGGTGCGGCAGCGGATCACGAGCTTCTGACCGGAGTTGAAGAAGCCCGACTTCTCCACGCGCACTTCGAGGACATCGCTCCACGGAATTCGCTTGACGCCGGACACGTCGCGGATCCAGATGGCTTCGTCGGCCACCAAGACCTTCTTCGAAAACATCGCCATCCTCCCTGCCCCCTGACTTTCCCTACGCCCTGCTGCATATGCAACGCGGCGCGACAACCGCGGTAAATGGGTCGAAAGTCACCCGGTACCCATTACCATCCCGCACGTGGCCGTAATCCCACGGAACCTGGTCCGGCGCGCGGAGCAATTGCGTATCTTCGGGGAGGATCGCCTCGTCGCGGTCATCCGCACGGCCATAACGGAGGATGCGCTGGTCACGGCCCGCGCCGTCGCTTCGGCCGGCGTGCGGCTGATCGAGATCACCATGACGATCCCGGATGCCGACGAGGCCATCGCCGCGCTGAGCGAGGAGCTGCCGGATCGGGTCATCGGCGCCGGCACGGTGCTGTCACGCGCGCAGGCCGAGGCCGCGATGCTCGCTGGCGCGCGGTTCCTGGTGAGCCCCTGCATGTTGCCCGAGCTCGTCGAGGTCGCCCGCGCGCACGATGGGATGAGCATGCTCGGCACGCTGACTCCCACCGAGATCGTGCAGGCTGCGCGTGCGGGCTCGGACTTTATCAAGATCTTTCCGGTGCAGCCCGTCGGCGGTCCGGCGTACGTCCGCGGCATCACGCGTGCGTTGCGAGACCTGCCGCTCGTCGCCACCGGCAACATCGAGCTCAGCGAGATCCGCGCGTACTTCGACGCCGGCTGCGTCGGTTTCGGGATTAGCACGCCGATGACGCGGCCCGACCTCATCGCCACCGGCGACGTCGACGGTGTGACGCGTGTCGCGAGCGCGTTCTTGAGCGCCACGCGACGCGCTGGCGCCGCCGGCAACTAGGCCGACGGTCTCATCGCGTTCTTAGCTTTCGCATAGCGTTCGGCACGGCGCGGCCGATATGCTCGGGTGTGATGCGTGTCGTGCGACAGCCGCTCGCGCTCGCGGGGGCGGCCATCGTCGTGGCCGTCGCGCTCGTGGTCGTGGTCGCGAAAGGGTTGAGCACTGGGTCGCCGGGCCCGAGCCCCACACCGGTCACGTCAAAGGCACCGCCGAACTACAACTTCATCCTGGCCACGCCCGCGGGCATGCTCGCGCTCGACTCGAAGGGCGCGGTGATCGGCCAGGTGACGACGCTGCCGAAGGACTCGGCGCCGTCCTATCCGTCGTTGATGCCGGATCGGAAGACGCTCGTATTCGGCATCACCCTCAGCGACGCCAGCAACTTCGGCTCGGATGTGTGGTCGGTCAGCATCGATGGCACGAATCTGAAAACGTTGATCCAGCACGATCGCGAGAACGTCTTCTACGACACGCCGCTGATCGATCCCACCGGAAAGGTGATGTACGTGCACCGGCGCGCGGCCATCGTCCAGAACAACACCTACGTCGGCAACGACGACTCGCTCGAGCGTGTCGACCTCGCGACCGGAAAGATGACACGGGTGGTGAGCGACGCCGCGGATCCGACCCTGTCTCCGGACGGCAAGCTCCTGGTCTACGTGCGCTACGACAACGGGGCCCCCAAGGGACTGTGGCGGGTCGCGACGGACGGGACTGACAACCGGCTGTTCTTTTCCATTCCCGATTCGTGGTGGTGGATGCAGTCTCCGCGGTTCGCGCCCGACGGCAACACGATCGCCTTCTCCGCCGCGGGACACAATGCGCAATCGCTGGCGCCCGGAGTGAAGCTCGCGCACCTCGGCATCCCGAGCGAGCTATTCATTGCGCCCCTGGACGGGAAGAGCGTGAAGTCGATGATTCAGACCAACGACGACACGAACCCGGCCTGGTCACCGGACGGCACGAAGATCATCTTCATCTCAGGCGGCGCGCTCTCGATCCTGACCGTCGCCGACGGCAAAGTGCAGCAGCTGCAACGCGGCGACAACTTCTTCTTCGGCGACCTGGTGTGGCTGCGATAGGACGCTAGCCGCCGCCCCGCTCGCCCTCGAGCTTCGCGGTGCGCTCGGCGCGGCGGATGCGCGTAAAGAGGGCGGTAATGAAGACGCCGAAGATCAGGCCGAACCCGAGCCAGCCGAGCAACGTGATCGTGCCCGACGGCGCCTCGATCGGCGGGTCGCTGACCGCGATCGTCGGGGCGGCCGTGCGCGTGACCGCGGTCGCCGACGGTGCTGGCCCGGATGGTTTCGGTGTGGTCGCGTTCGTCGGTGCGGGCGATACGACGCCGCCCGCCGCTACCGGGGCGCAGACGCGCGAGCCGTCGACGCCAGGCGCGCTGCCACAAACCGACTGCAGCGCTGACAACCACGCGCTGCCGTCGTTGGCCGTGCGCGAGAGCGACACCAGGACGAAGGGATAGCGAGCGCCGGCAGGAGCGCCACAGGTGCCGTCCTGCCAACCGAGATTCAAGTTAACGGTACCGGCGCTCACGCTCGACGACCCCACCGACGTGATGCAGCGATTGCCGACGTCCGCACCGCGCGCATAGAGGGCCAGGATGTCGTGTCCGAAGTTCGAGAACAGGGCGCTCGACGGCGGGAAGATGTCGGCGTCGCCGAGTCCCTTGTGGAAGGCGTCGTACTCAGCGGCACTGTTGAACAGACGCAGCGACGGCGCCGTGCCGAGATCGGGCAGGTGCCCGCGCAGCTGGACCTGGGTCGAAACGGCCGTGGCTGCCGCCTGCGGCGCGGCCGTGGCATCGCCCATCGCGGCGAGCGTGAGGGCGAGCACCGCCGCGGCGACGTACGGTCGCTTCACTTCAGCGGGAACGGTCCCACCACGGGACCGTGACGTGCTCGCCTCTTCGGGGGAACCCGGGCGCTAGAGACGATAGACGCGTGGCCGCATCACCAGCGCGGTCACGAACACACCGACGATGAGACCGACGGCCAGCCATCCCGCGACGTCGAGCAGTCCCGAGCCGCCTCCGCTCGACGTGCCGGCGACGACGGCGGTGCCGGTCGGAGAGGGCGAGCTCGTACGCGCGCTGGTCGGCACGGCCGATGCCGTCCGCGTCGGCGCGGGCGTCGCCGTTTGCGCCGCCGAAGAAGTTGCCGTCGGGAACGGCGTCGGCGACGAGGTTGGGAGCGGTGTGGCGCTGGGCGCCGGCGTCGGCGTCGCCGATGGTGCCGGGGAGGCCGAGCCGCCCGACGCCGGCGCGCAGGCGCGCGAACCGTCGACGCCCGGCGCCGCGGCGCAGACCTGTCGACCGGCGAGCCAACTGCTGCCGTCGTCGGCCGTGCGCGACAGCGAGGTGAGCACGAATGGGTAGTGCGCGCTCGCCGGTGCGCCGCAGCTCGATGCATCCCAGGAGAGGTCGAGGATCACGGTCGTGCCGACAAGACCCGAGACCGGACCGGCGCGGAGACAGCGTCCACCGGTGTCATCGCCACGCGTGTACACCGCGAGGATCTCTTTGTCGAAGGTCATGAACAGCGAATCGGAATCCGGAAACACATCGGCGATGTCCTGCTGCACGCGGAAGGAGTCGTACGACGCGGCGGTCGTGAAGACCCACATCGCGGGCGCCTCCCCCAAGTCGGGGAGATGACCGCGCAGCTGCAGCTTCGTCGCGACCGAGGTCGGAGCGGCGAGGACCGTTCCGGCCGCGAGCGCGAGCATCGCGACGACGAGCGGGGCCAGCGCGAGGAGCCGCCTCACGGTAGCCGAACGAGCGAGCGGGGACGGCGTGACGTCACGACACACGCCTGACCTGGCAGCCATCTGGCAGTACCGACCGCAACGACGCGACGAGGAGTACGAGATGGCGAAGCAGGTTGGCGGCAACGGCAGCGTGGCGCAGGATCCGCGCGAGGCCGGACCGAAGCCGCCGTTCCCGAAGCAATCGCAGGAGACGCCCGGCACGGAACAGGCGATGCGGCCGAAGCCCGATCACGGCGAGGACAGCTATCGCGGCAACGGCAAGCTGACCGGCCGCGCGGCGCTCATCACCGGTGCCGACAGCGGGATCGGGCGCGCCGTCGCGCTGGCCTTCGCGCGCGAAGGCGCGGACATCGTGCTGTCGTACCTGCCCGCGGAAGAAGATGACGCTCGCGAATCCGCGTCGTGGATCGAGAAGGCGGGTCGGCGCGCGATACGCGCGCCAGGCGACATCCAGGATCAACGGCAGTGCCGCGAGCTCGTGGAACGGACCGTCGCCGAGCTTGGTCGCATCGACATTCTGGTGAACAACGCCGCATACCAGAAGGCGCACGACGACTTCACCACGATCCCTGCAGAAGACATCGAGCGAACCTTCCGCACCAACATCATCGCCATGTTCTTCCTGGCGCAGGCCGCGGTCCCGCGGATGAAGGCCGGCAGCTCGATCATCAACACCGCGTCGATCCAGGCCCGCAAGCCGACGCCACCGATCCTGGCCTACGCCACGACGAAGGGCGCGATCGTGACCTTCACCATGGGCCTGGCGGAAACGCTCATCGAGCGCGGCATCCGCGTGAACGCCGTCGCGCCCGGACCGGTCTGGACACCGCTGATCCCGCAGACGCCGATGGACACCGAGGACTTTGGCGAGTCATCGCCGATCAAGCGACCGGCACAGCCCGCCGAGCTGGCGCCGGTGTACGTATTCCTGGCCTCCGACGACGCGCGCTATGTGAACGGCGGCGTCTATCCGGTCACGGGCGGAATGCCGATGGAGTAGCGCGCCGTTTCGCTCCGGCGCGTGGCGGTCCCGCGACCACGACGTACGCGGCATGCGCGATGACC
>Ga0066709_100001741_pt1 | contig 14903 bp, 13 predicted proteins | sample GraSoiAngelo_158_FD_79665 | JGI IMG/M metagenome (GOLD analysis project Ga0066709, IMG submission 79665) | Grasslands soil microbial communities from the Angelo Coastal Reserve, California, USA - 14_1009_16_30cm | ecosystem: Environmental > Terrestrial > Soil > Grasslands | place: USA...
GTAATCATCGCGACGATTTCCTGATGCGTGAGCATCTTGTCGTATCGTGCCTTTTCAACGTTAAGAATCTTTCCCTTGATTGGGAGAATCGCTTGGGTGCGACGGTCCCGGCCTTGTTTCGCTGATCCCCCAGCCGAATCCCCCTCGACAATGAAAATCTCCGCATTCTCCGGCGAGCGTTCTTGGCAATCCGCGAGTTTTCCCGGCAAGGACATGCTGTCCAGCGCTCCCTTGCGCCGGACGAGTTCTCGCGCACGCCGAGCGGCTTCACGGGCACGTGCGGCTTCGATCGCTTTTCCGACGACCTTTTTGGCGACCGAAGGATTCTGCTCCAAGTAGTTGCTCAGGCCATCGTTGACCAGCGTCTCAACAATGCCTTTGACCTCGCTGTTGCCTAGTTTTGTCTTGGTCTGCCCTTCGAACTGCGGATTCGGCAGTTTGACATTGATGACGGCTACTAAGCCTTCACGCGCGTCGTCGCCCGACAGGTTCTCCTTAACATCTTTTAACAGGCTGCTCGCGAGCGCATAAGTGTTTAGAGTCCGAGTCAGCGCGGATTTGAAGCCGATCATGTGCGTGCCGCCTTCATGAGTGTTGATATTGTTGGCGAACGTGAATATCTGCTCCTGATATCCGTCGTTGTACTGCATGGCGATCTGAAGATCGATGCCCTCCCGCACGCCTTCAAAATAAATAACCTTGTCGTGTAGTGGAGTCTTATTTTTGTTCAGGTGCTCGACGAAGGAAACGATTCCCCCCGTGTAGTGGAATTCGTGTTTCTTACCACCTGTCTCACTCCGCTCGTCGTCAATTGTGATCAGCAATCCGCGATTCAGGAAGGCGAGTTCGCGTAATCGTTGGGACAGCACGTCAAAGTTAAACTCCGTGGTTTCGAAGATCTTGTCGTCCGGTTTGAACGTCACCTTCGTTCCACGACGGTCGGTATGACCAGTCATTTCCAGAGGGCCGGCCGGAACACCCCTGCAGTAACTTTGAACGTAAACCTTTCCCCCACGCCAGATCTCCAGGTTGAGCCGTTCAGAAAGCGCGTTAACGACGGAAACACCAACTCCGTGCAATCCCCCGGAGACTTTGTACGCAGAGTTGTCAAATTTGCCGCCCGCGTGCAGTTTGGTCAAAACGACTTCAGCTGCCGGCTTTCCCTCTTTCGGCATGATCTCGGTCGGAATGCCGCGGCCGTTATCAATCACAGTGACTGAATTGTCGATGTGGATGACGACATGGACTTCGGTGCAAAAACCCGCCAAAGCCTCATCAATGGAGTTATCTACGACTTCATAAACGAGGTGATGCAACCCGTCGGTGCCTGTTGAACCGATGTACATCGCCGGCCGCTTTCGGACGGCCTCTAAACCCTCTAAAACTTTGATGTGTTCGGCGCCGTAATCCGCTTCTGTTGTAGGGGGGTGTCCCTGACCCTCATCACCTGCATATTCCATTCGTTCAGCCATTTTTATTTGGTTTTACCGTGGAGTATTCGGAGAAAAGAACGCTCGCTCCGAACAAAAAAAGTAAAAAGTATTCTAGCAAAAATAGGTCCATTTTCGGCACAGAAACTTTGGTGTGAGAGGGCTGGGAAGTATAGCTGATGTAGTAGTCCATCCCAATTAGGTTGGCTACATATTGTATAGAACAGAACTCGGCGAGATTGTCTCTAGATTCGCATCGGCATCACGACGTAACGATAGTTGTAATCACTTGGGGGTTGCGTTCGTAGTTGAGCGGCGCTCTCGCTGTCCTTGAACTCAAAATTAATGTCCGGTTCATCCGCAGTTGTAAAAAAATCCAAGAGATATTGGTAGTTGAAGCCTACCTGCAGATCCTCTTTATCGTACTCTACTTCCAGAGTTTCATGCGCCTCGCCCAAATCCGAATGGCTGGCGGTTATCTCCATTGAACCATTGGTCAGTATTAACTTGACTGTTCGGGACCGTTCATCCGAAAGAATTGCCACCCGCCGGACGGCTGCCGTGATTTCCTCCCGATTCACAGTAACCACCTGGTCATTGCCGCGTGGTAACACCGCCTCGTAATTTGGAAATTGGCCCGTGAGCATCCGGGAAATGAGAAGGCGTTTACCCATATCAAAAAACAGATGATTGTCATCTCGGGCGAAGCCAATGCGCTCGGCATCCACGCTTTCTGAAATCATTCGCACGAGTTCACTCATTGCTTTTTTGGGAATCAGAACCCGGATCTCTTCGGTGACATCCTCAAGAGCTTCGGATTTCTCGATGTGAGCGAGGCGATGGCCATCGGTCGCAACCATCGTAATAGAGCCCGGCTTAAGCAAAAGCAAGGCGCCGCTCAACGTGTACTTTGAATCTTCGGTGCTGATGGCAAAGATCGTCCGTGTAATCAGTTTCGCAAGGACATCGGGGGGAATCCTGCACACGATCGACTTCGGCTCGGGCAATGCTGGAAAGTCTTCTTGGGGCAGGCCGGCGATTCGGAACCGGCTCGATCCGCAGGTCATCGTGACCCAGTTGGCTTCGCCTCGCTTGAATTTGATTTCTTTGTCCGGAAGCGCCCGAACGATTTCATAGAGCCTCTTGGCAGGCAAGGTCACAGTGCCGGGCACCGTGGTTTTGGAAACACAGACCGATTTCAAGCCGATCTCAAGATCGGTAGCAGCGATCCGAAGCTCACCTCCCTCAGCCCGTACAAGAACATTGGCCAAAATCGGAATGGTGGTCTTGCGCTCGACGACTCCTTGAATCAGAGTCAACTCTTGTAACAAATCAAACTTTCTGACTGTAAATTCCATACTAGTTATTAATAACTCCAGTTTATAGTCAGGTGAATATTTGCGCTAAAACTTAGATCACCATTCGTTTTATTGAATTACGAAACGATCTCCTTGTGGATAAACCCGCGCGGCTTCGTTGGATCTCCTGTGGAAGGAGTGTACCCACTCGTTTTCCACAACAGGTCCACATGGAATCCACGGCATTATTGAAAAGAATCCAAAAAGACCTGGATCTGTTTGTTAAGGTCACGGTCCCGTTGCCGTAACTCCTCAATTTTGGTTATCGAGTGAAGGACCGTAGTGTGATGCTTATTGCCAAACTCCCTTCCAATTTGCGGCAACGAAGCCCCTGTGAGCTTCTTGCACAAATACATACAAATCTGCCGTGGCACTGCTACCGACTTTGAGTTGTTCTTGGATTTCAAGTCCTGAAGACGCATCTTAAAGTGATCGGCAATTGTTTTTTGAATCATCTCAATTGTTACGGTCTTTTCGCCGGGCCCAAGAATGTCCTGCAAAGTTTCTTGGGCCATTGGCAGCGTGATTTCCGAGCCTTTCAATGAGCAGTAAGCGATTAACCGAACTAGGGCCCCTTCGAGTTCTCGGATGTTCGATTTGATCTTGCTACCGATGTAGAGGGCGACATTGTCGGGAATGGTGATGTTTTGGCGTTCTGCCTTCTTTCTGATTATTGCTACTTTCGTTTCCAGATCGGGCGCTTGGATATCCGCAATCAAGCCCCATTCGAACCGAGAGTGAAGCCGTTCTTCAATCGTCGGTATCTCCCGCGGCGGACAGTCGGCCGAAATGACTATCTGTTTGTGGGTGTCGTATAGCGAGTTAAAGGTATGAAAGAACTCTTCTTGGGTGCGCTCCTTGCCCGCGATGAATTGAATATCATCTATAAGAAGCACATCGTTATTGCGGTACCGTTCTTTGAAGCTGAGCATCTTGTCGTAGCGGATCGCGTTAATCACTTCGTTCGTGAATTTCTCCGTGGAGATGTAGGTTAGCCGAAGCTGCTTGTTGTTGAGCTTGATCATATGGCCGATCGCATGCATCAAGTGAGTCTTGCCGAGACCGACACCGCCATAAAGGAACAACGGGTTGTATGCTTTCGACGGTCTCTCGGCGACAGCCAGAGCCGCGGCGTGAGCAAATTGATTGGATGAACCCACGACGAAACTGTCGAATGTGTATTTCGGATTGAGCGTGTTGTCGATAGATTCGAAGTCCAGCCGTCCTTGCGAAGGTGCGGCATACTCCGCTGGAGCTTTCTCCGTGATGTAAATCACATTGATGTCGCCAATGCCGGCCAATTGCGCGGCTTCGAGGACCACATCGATGTGATCGTTTAGCCAATCCTGAAAGAAAGCATTCGGCACACGAACATAAAGAGCCTTGTCGTCGTGTTTGATTAGTTGCGTGGGTTTGAACCACGTGTTGTAGCTCTGCTGATTGATCTTTTTTTCAACTATGTTTAAGACTGCTTGCCAAGTATCCATTCGTTTCCGTAAATGTTGGGGTGAGATTTCCACAAAGATTTTCACAAATGTGGAAAAAACCTAGTTCAGTTCTGGTGTGAGGCCGCGAAAGCGTAGCACTTCCCCTCCGCGTTTTCAATCACGGGTTAGGCTCTATTTTTTGTTCATACGCACGACGTGAAAGATGAAAGCCGCTGCTTTTTGCAAACCCGGTATGCTAAATTAAAAGTTTTCGAAGGAGCATAGGAATGCCACAGAGGACCTATCAGCCCAATAACCGTCGTCGGGCCAAAACCCATGGGTTTCGGGCGCGGATGAAGTCCCGCGGCGGACAGCTCGTGCTCAAGTCCAGAAGAGACAAAGGGCGCAAGCGCGTATCGGTTGAGCACTACTAGTGCTTTCGCAATCGTGGGGCATGTCGGAAGAAACGTATTTCCCAAGGCTTTTCGACTACGGACTTCAGCGGATTTTAAAAAGGTCTATGAAGGCGGCACCAAACGGGCATCGCGTTGCTTTGTGCTATTTGCGCTTCGCAATGGACTGGACCGCAGCCGTTTCGGTCTCACAACGTCGCGAAAGGTCGGTAAGGCGCACGACAGGAATAAAGTGAAGAGATGGGTCAGAGAAATTCTTCGAACATCACTGACGGCAATACCAAAGGGATTTGATTTCGTGGTGAATCCACGACGGTCCGCAACGGACCGCGATTTCGAAGATTTGCGAGGCGAACTGGTTGCCCTTCTCGGAGCAGAAAAATGAATGTGGCTACTATCAGGTCGAGCGCATTAAAGGCTATTTACGCCTACAAATTTATTGTCTCACCGTGGTTGCCCGCCTCCTGTCGGTTCTTGCCGACATGCTCAGAATACGCTTTCGAAGCTATCGAACGATATGGTCTGTTCGGCGGTTTTCTGCGCTCGACGACGCGCGTGCTCCGTTGCCACCCGCTACATCGTGGGGGCATCGATCCATTGACATAGAGAGTGCCCATTCCTGATGGAAAAACGAGTCATTCTGGCCTTTGTCTTATCATTTGCCGTGCTATACGCGTTCCGCGCACTGTACACGCCGCCACCCGCTGCTGTGCCGGAGCCCAGCGCACCAGCGCCTGCGCCGCCGGTTTCGACCACCACTCCTCAAGCGACTTCGAGAACGAGCGAAGCTCCTTCTTCACTACCGGTGGAGGATGTCGAAGCTGAGAAACCTCAAGAATTCGTCGTCGACACAGCGCTTTATACCGCGACGATTTCAAACGTTGGCGGGGTCTTGAAGAGTTTCAGACTCAAACAATACACAGACGGAGAAGGGCATTCTCTTGAGTTGATCAATCAAGAGGCAGGTAGCAAGGTTGGATGGCCCCTGGCACTGGAGAGCGGTGACAAAGCAGTTGACGACAGTATGCGAAATGCGCAGTTTGCGGCGCAGCGCGAAACCAACAGATTGGTACTGCAGTTTGGGTCCAACGGCCTCCACGTCCGGAAGGTGGTGCAATTTGATGCCGAGAATTATCACTTCACGCTGGAGACCACACTAACGAAGGACGGCAAAGAGGTTCCCCACAGTGTGCTTTGGCAGGGTAGTTTTGGTGACCAGTCGATTCCGCAGGATCCGGCTAAGAAGAATGCCGTGTATCAGGTCGATGCGGCATTCAAGCGAGTGGCCTTGCGAAGCCTAAAAGACCAGCCCCAAAACTTTACGAGTCCGCGCGGCGGCGTCGAAGATCAATATTTTTTAGCAATGTTCTTGTCACCCCAGGACCCGGTTGCGATCAAAGTGAACAAGCAGGAATATCCAGGATCCGACGGAAAGCCAATCGCTACGTTGCTCGTATCCGCTGCTACATCAGGGGGAAAGCCGGTCGGGGTGTATGTCGGACCGAAGCAACAGGATTGGTTGAGCAAAGCAGACCCGCAGTTGGGTGCGGCCCTGGACTATGGCTATTTCGGATTTATTGCGAAGCCGCTGGTCGTCTGCCTGCTGTGGCTTCATAGCTACATTGGCAACTTCGGCTGGTCCATTATTTTGCTGACTGTAGCGTTGAATCTCGTGCTCTTTCCGTTAGCCCTGAAGCAGCAAACGTCAATGGTCAAGATGCAGAAGATCCAGCCTCAGATGCGGCGGCTGCAGGACCAATATAAGAAGCTAAAAACGACCGATCCACGACGTGCACAGGTTCAGGCGGAGATGATGGGTCTTTACAAAGAACACGGCGTGAATCCAATGGGCGGCTGTCTCCCCCTGCTACTACAAATGCCGTTGCTCTTTGGGTTTTATAGCGCGTTGGCTTACTCCATCGAACTGCGGCGCGCGCCATGGATATTCTGGATAAAGGACTTATCGCAGCACGACCCCTACTACGTCATTCCTATTCTGATGGCCGTAGCCATGATTATTCAGCAAAAGTTGACTCCTACGGCCACCGTAGATCCCGCACAAGCTAGGATGATGATGATCGTGCCTGTGATGATGACATTCCTCTTTCTTTTCTACAGCAGTGGTCTGTCGCTGTACTGGCTCACGGGCAGCGTCGTTGGGATTGGGCGGCAGGTTGTGATCAACAAATACTGGTCCCCTCAAGCGGAAGCGAAACTGAAGGGACGATCCAGACAGAACGAACCTGATGGGGGCTAAACGTGCGCGAAGGATTGCACAAAATCGTTTCAGATGATGAGACGATTGTTGCGATAGCGACCCCCCTGGGCCATAGCGGTATCGGTATTATCCGAATGTCAGGTCACCGATGCCGCGACCTTGCCTGCCGATTTTTCAAGCCCCATTCCTCGAACGCGGACCTTCAACATCGAATTGCGCGGGTTGGCACGTGGAATGGGGCCGCGGGCGAGGAAATCGACGAGGTGGTAATCACGTTTTTTCGGTCGCCTCACTCGTACACGGGTGAGGACGTGCTGGAGATCAGTGCCCACGGCAATCCGTTTGTGCTCCGTCGAATCGTAGAAACCGCCCGACAGGGGGGCGCCCGGCTTGCGACACCGGGTGAGTTCACCTTGCGCGCGGTAGCTCATGGAAAGATGGATTTGGTTCAAGCCGAGGCGGTGCGGGAATTCATTGAAGCGCAAACGGAGCAACAAGCGAAAACAGCGCTGCGGCAGATGGACGGGTCGATGTCGAAGCATATTCGGCCAATCAAAAATCAACTGGTGGATGTTATTGCACATCTGGAGGCCGGCATCGATTTTGCGGAAGATGACGTGGATGTACCTATGAACGCCGCGATGAGTAGTCGTATTCGGCCACTCTGGCTTCAACTTCTCGGATTGAAGGAGACTTTTGGCTACGGAAAAATTCTGGCTAACGGTTTCCGGTTGGCAATCCTCGGCAAGACGAACGTCGGAAAATCCAGTTTATTTAATCGCCTTGTGTCGGCGGATCGTGCAATCGTGACAGATACTCCAGGCACGACTCGGGACGTGGTCAGAGAAACGGTCAGTATGGATGGTATACCGTTGTGTTTTGCGGATACCGCGGGCATTCGCGACACAACGGACCCGGTCGAAAGCATTGGTGTAACACGGACATTTGAAATGCTAGCGGAAGCGGATCTAGCGGTGATCGTATTGGATAACTCTCGTGTTCTCGACGACGATGACCGGCAGGCATTGCAAAGGGGAGGACGAATTGCTCACTTGATTGTTATTAATAAGAGTGATCTTCCACGGGCAATCGATCTGACCGCGCTGAATGGCACGGAACGCGTAACGGTCAGCGCAAAAACGGGACAAGGGCTGGAAGAGTTAAACACCGCGTTGCGGGGCTTTATCGTCTCGCGTAAATCCACGATTGATGATGTGATTCTAACGAATGGCCGTCAACACGAAGCCGTCGCGGCCGCCACGGAGGCATTGAGCGCGGCCGAAGCCGCGCTTACTGCAGGCGTGCCACATGAAATGGTGCTGCTGGACCTGTATCGTGCGTTGGAAGCTTTGGATGAATTGACAGGGGAGATTGTAACAGACGACATCTTAGCCCGCATCTTTTCGACATTCTGCATAGGAAAATAGGCATGTTCGATGAGAAGTACGATGTGGTTGTAGTCGGTGCTGGTCACGCGGGGTGCGAGGCTGCTCATGCGGCCGCCCGCATGGGATTGAATACGGCGATTTACACGATGAATGCGGATCTGATCGCCCAGATGTCATGCAATCCGGCAATTGGCGGTATCGCCAAAGGCCACTTAGTACGCGAACTCGACGCACTTGGCGGCGTCATGGGCCTAGCTGCCGATGAGGCGGGAATCCAGTTCCGGTTGTTGAATACGAGTCGCGGGCCGGCAGTTTGGTCGCCACGGGCCCAAGCGGACAAGGCCGGTTACCGGTTTGTGATGCGCCGCCTCCTTGAGCGCACGCCAAATCTATTCATCAAACAAGCTGAAGTTACAGAAATCCTGTTGGAGAATGGCCGGGTTATCGGAATCGAATTGCTCGATGGCCGTCGCGTATCGGCCACCGCGGTCGTTCTGACGACCGGCACTTTTTTAAATGGCCTCATTCACATCGGCGAGAAGCGCTTCACGGCTGGCCGAAATGGCGAACCGGCCTCGATTTCCCTCGCCAATTGCATTCGTCAGATCGGTTTCGATTGGGGTCGGTTGAAGACAGGAACTCCCCCGAGAATCGATCGGCGCACGATAGATGTCTCGTCTTTCGAGCCACAATATGGGGATCCAGAGCCTACGCCGTTCTCATTCCGCACGTCAGGCCATCTCGAGAACAAGATCTGTTGCCATATCACATATACGGATGAGCGAATTCATTCAATCATCCGCAACAACATGCATCGATCACCTCTGTACAGTGGCCAGATCCAGGGGATTGGCCCGCGCTATTGCCCATCGATCGAAGACAAAGTCGTGAAGTTTCGGGACAAGGAACGGCACCAGATCGTGCTTGAGCCGGAAGGCACCGACACGCATGAAGTTTACCTGAATGGTATGTCGACGAGTTTGCCGATCGACGTCCAGCGCGAGCTCCTGAGCGGGATGAAAGGGCTTGAATCGGCACAGATGATTCGGCCGGGATATGCGATCGAGTATGACTTCGTGCAACCAACGGAATTGCACACCTCCTTGGAGACGAAGAAGGTGGCCGGCTTCTTTTTTGCAGGCCAAATTAATGGAACAACGGGATATGAAGAGGCTGCGGCGCAAGGTCTGATTGCGGGAATCAATGCGGCCTTGAAAGTCAAGGGCGATGAACCGCTCGTTCTGGATCGCGCGGATGCTTACATTGGGATCATGATCGATGATCTCGTGACCAAAGGAACGAATGAACCGTACCGGATGTTTACATCCCGCGCGGAATTCCGGCTGAAGTTGCGGATCGATAACGCCGATGCGCGTTTGACGCCGATCGGGCGGCGGTTAAGGCTTGTCACTGATGACCATTGGCAGCAATATCTGGAGCGTTGTGACCGGATGAAACGACTGCATGCGCTTCTGGAGACTTCCCGGGTTGATCTGAAGCATCGTTTTTTTGTTTCGCGAGGCCTGGAGTTTCGAGATCGACCGAATTTTATGGGGCTATTACGGCGGCCCGAGATTCATATGCAGGAACTGATCGCAGAAGGTGTCCTCCAGGCGGACGGCTTGCGGCGGGAGGATATTGTTTCACTTGAGACGAGCATCAAATACGAGGGCTACGTCAAACAGCAAGACCGGGAAGTCGAGAAGCTCCGGAAGGCGGAATCGCGCCGGATTCCGGACGATTTGGATTACGCGAATATGCCGGGGTTATCCCGAGAGATTGTTGAGAAACTCACGCGCATTCGGCCGCATTCGATTGCCCAGGCGAGCCGTATTCCAGGAATCACGCCGGCAGCCATTTCCATTCTGCTCTTTCAATTAGAGATGCGGCGGAATCAGCCATCCGAAAAAGTCGTGTAGTGTCCTACCTCCGACTAATCGAGTCCGAGCTCCAAGCATTTTCCCTCCAACTGCTCGACGCAGAAAAGCTGGCTTTAGCGACATATTGCGCCGAACTGTCTCGGTGGAACGAAAAGATCAATCTGACGGCATTATCCGGCGGCAGCCTTGTACGACGATTGGTGGTCGAGCCGGTCTGGATTGCGCGGGAGTTGCAGCCGGGCGGCACATTGGTCGATATTGGCTCCGGCAATGGGTCGCCCGCCATTCCGTTTCGAATCATTTGCCCTTTCCGGAGATGCGACCTCATTGAAGTGCGCGCGAAGCGCGCTGCATTTTTGCGGCATTTGGCCGCAACATTGAAATTGCAGAACGTCGTAGTTCATCGGGCCAGGTTTGAACAGGTAGGCGCCGCACTTGGAAGCCCCCCAGATTGGATCAGTCTTCAGGCGGTGCATTTGAATGAAACGCTCGTTGATGCTATTCGGCGAATCTGCAGTCTCACGACATCTATAGTTTGGATAACTTCCCGAGGCGTTCGCAGTGGCTTGCGTCCTGTTCGAACGCTGACCGTCCCGATTACCGGTACGCAGGTTTTGTTGTTTCAGCTGGACCTTTCCTGACCGGCCTTTGCGCCATGCTGTTCCACGTGGAACGATAGGATTCTGTGCCGCTGTTCCACGTGGAACATTTGTAGAGTCGGCAAGTATGGGAAAGGTCATCGCGATTGCCAATCAGAAAGGCGGCGTCGGAAAGACAACGACGGCCATCAATCTTGCAGCCTCTCTTGCTGCGGCCGATATGCGCACGCTCCTGATCGATCTCGATCCGCAGGCGAATGCCAGTTCCGGCCTTGGACTTCGGAAAGGTTCCTACTCGCGGTCGACGTATCATGTGCTCGTTCACGGTGAGTCTCTCGCGTCCGTCCTTCAACCGACTGAACTGGATGCGATGGTAGTCGCCCCGGGTAGCCGAGAACTCGTGGGTGCGACGGTCGAGCTTGCGCAAGAGCCCGATCGCGATCAGCGGCTGAAAGGAGCAATCGCGCTTGTGGCTGAAAACTACGACTACACTCTGGTGGATTGCCCACCTTCGCTGGACATTCTGACGGTCAACGCCTTGGTGGCCGCGAACTGTGTTTTGATCCCCATTCAGTGTGAGTACTTTGCTTTGGAGGGTGTGTCTGAGCTGATGGAAACGATCCGCTACATCCGGCGCATGCGCAACCCGGATTTGGAGATCGAAGGCGTTCTCCTGACCATGTTCGACGAGCGTACGAATTTGTCGAATCAGGTCGGGGACGATCTGAAGGCATTCTTCGGCAAGCAAGTATTCTCGACCATTATCCCCCGCAACATTCGACTTGGCGAGGCGCCGAGCCACGGTCGACCGATTCTGCTCTACGATATCAAATCTAAGGGGGCCGAGAGCTATATCCGACTCGCAAAGGAGATCATTCATGGCACAGAGAAAGGCGCTGGGACGGGGACTGAGCGCTCTATTGGGCTCAACGGAAGTTGAACCCGAGCAGCTACGAGAAATCGATCTCGATCGCATCCTTCCAAACTCACACCAGCCACGCAAGAACTTTGACGAAGAGACTTTGAACGAATTGGCCGATTCCATCCGTGAGCATGGGGTCGTTCAGCCAATTCTGGTGCGTGCGCTGGAAGAGGGATTTTTCCAGCTCATCGCCGGTGAGCGGCGCTGGCGGGCTTCCCAGCGCGCGGGCCTTGTTCGCATACCCGCGGTCATCCGCGACACAACGGACCACTCCGCGCTGGAATTGGCTCTTATCGAGAACCTTCAGCGCGAAGACCTGAATCCAATGGAAGAAGCGCAGGCTTACGAGCGCCTCATTACAGATTTCGGAATGACTCAAGAAGAAGTGGCGCGGCGCGTTGGGAAAAACCGCGCCACCGTCGCCAACATGCTCCGCCTGCTCCGCTTGCCGCTAGAGGTTCAGCAGTGGCTGCGCGAAAACCGACTGACTACTGGGCACGCGAAAGCTCTCTTATCGCTGTCGGACCTCAGTGCGATTCTCGAAACGGCGAAGAAGATCATCCAGGGAAATTACTCTGTTCGTCAGGCCGAAATGCTGGTTTCGCGTTATTCGGACAGGTCCTCCGGACAAGATGATCCGGTTGGTCGCCACGACCACGTCGATCCGAATGTGAAGGTCGCCATTCATGCTCTCGAGCAGGCGCTGGGGACGAAAGTCACCGTGCAAGAAAACGGAGGCAAGGGAAAAATAGAGCTCCATTTCTATTCCTTCGAGGAAATGAACCGGCTTTATGAGGGCTTGTTACGCGCGAAGTTCTAACAGAAGATCTCTAGATTTGCATGCCTTTGTTTTACTGTAGCGGCGCGGAGTCAGCGCGGGAGTCCTGGACTGCCGCTAGAGTCGAGACAGACCCAAGACAAAGGGAGCTTCAATATGAAATTCCGTCTCAAGCAATCCGACCAGGTATCCGGGTTTTTAGACAAAGGAACCAACATGACCGGCGAACTCGAATTCGCCGGGACCCTTCGCATTGATGGTAACTTTCAAGGGTCGATTTCCACCGGTGATAATTTAGTCATTGGTGAACACGCAGTCGTGCATGCCGATATTAAGGTCGGCGAACTCGAAATCCACGGCCAGTTCTTCGGCAGCATTCAAGCCAAGCACCGCGTGGAGATCTTTCCCAGCGGCCGCGTGCGCGGCGATATTCATACTCCTGTATTATGTGTTAATGCAGGCGCTATGCTCGACGGCGGAATACGTATGGTCGATGAACGGCCCGAAGAAACGTCTGTCGCGACACAAGCTATTTCGGAACAATCCGATACCGAACACGAAAGGCCCTGATGAAGTTAACGGACTTTGCCAGATCTGCCGGCTGAGCGGGTAAGCTCGGACCAGGGGACCTGGACCACGCATTGAAAGCACTGCCTCGGCAGAACATGCGCGAGGTGCTTGTCGGATTTGAAAATTCCGACGACGCCGGAGTTTTCCAGCTCACAACTGATATTGCAGTAGTGCAGACCATCGATTATTTTTCGCCCATTGTCGACGATGCCTATACATACGGTCAGATCGCAGCTGCAAATGCGTTGAGCGATGTCTACGCAATGGGTGGCGAACCCAAAACGGCGCTTTCCATTGTAGGGTTTCCAACAAAGGGCATCGACTTCGATGTTCTTGGCGCGATTATGCGTGGCGGGTTGGACAAGCTCAATGAGGCTGGTGTGGCCTTGCTCGGCGGTCACTCGGTCCGGGATGAGGAGATCAAATTTGGATACGCTGTTACCGGAATCATTGAGCCGAAAAACATCAAGCACAACAGGGGTGCACGTAGCGGCGACCGGATGATTCTGACGAAGCCTCTTGGTATCGGACTGATTACGACCGCGATCAAGCGCGGTATGGCGTTAGCCGAACACGTTCAGGCGGCCGTCAGTGCAATGTTGGAACTTAATCGCCGCGCGGCCGAGGTCGCTCTCAGCTTCCGAGTTCATTCCATGACCGACATCACAGGGTTTGGTCTTTTAGGACACGCCAGTGAAGTAGCAAGAGCGAGTCATCTCTCAATACACATCGACCACACGAAGCTTCCGCTCCTACCCGGGACACTCGACTATAGCCGAAAAGGTTTTTGTGCGGGAGGCCTGACGAGCAATGAGCAGTTTTTTGGGAAATACGTATCGCTATCCGACTCCATCACGCCTGAAATGCGAAACGTCCTTTTCGATCCGCAAACGTCCGGCGGTCTCCTGATTTTTTGCCACCCCCCCGATGCCGAGACACTCCTGCAGAACTTGCGAGCTGACAAAATTCCCGCTGTTGAGATTGGATTCACTTCCGACTTGTCGGACCTCCTGTTGACAGTGACGTAAGCGGGTGTTATTTTTCATCCTTTTGTCACACTTGCGGTCTGTCTGACGCGTCACACTCCAACGAGAAATTCGAACGCACAAAGTTGAACGATGTCCTCTGTAGCTGCAAATCGATATGCGACCGCACTGATCGATGCGCTGTATCCACACAAAGCTGAACTGGGTCTTCAGCAGTTGCAAAGCTTTGCTTCACTGTTGACCGAAGAGCCGAACGGCCGGCGGCTTTTGGAAAATCCGGCGATGGGTGGCGACCGCCGCAATCGGCTCTTGAAGGAAATTTCTGCGGCACTGGCTTTCGATCGTCGTGTTGCGAATTTCATTACCATCCTGGCGAATAGAAATCGGCTGCCGATTCTGGAAGACATCATCATTGAATATCAACGGTTGTTGGATAAGCGGCTGGGAATCGTTCGCGCGCGTGTAACGGCAGCGGGCACCCTGGACCCTACACAGCAGCGAGCATTGGCGAGCACACTTCAGGAACTTACGGGCCAACAGGTTCGAATGGAAGTGACGATTGATGCATCGTTGATTGGAGGCGTCGTCGCGCAAGTGGGAAGTACGGTTTATGACGGTTCGGTACGTCAGAAACTGCAAGCATTCAAAAGCCGTCTCGTGGGAGAGTGAGTGGCATGGAAATTAAAGCAGACGAAATTACAAAAATCATTCGCGAGGAAATCGAAGAATATCGCGCAGGCGTCGAGATTAGCGAGATCGGCAGCGTCATTTCCGTCGGTGATGGCATCGCCCGCGTGTATGGCCTCGAAAAAGCGATGGCGGGCGAACTTCTCGCGTTCCCTCATGGAGTCATGGGTCTTGCGCTGAATCTGGAAGAAACTCAGGTCGGCGTGGTGTTGCTGGGCGAGTACACAGAAATTCGTGAAGGCGATCA
>Ga0066709_100001743_pt1 | contig 14897 bp, 8 predicted proteins | sample GraSoiAngelo_158_FD_79665 | JGI IMG/M metagenome (GOLD analysis project Ga0066709, IMG submission 79665) | Grasslands soil microbial communities from the Angelo Coastal Reserve, California, USA - 14_1009_16_30cm | ecosystem: Environmental > Terrestrial > Soil > Grasslands | place: USA...
CGTGTTTTCCTTAACTGGCTGCTGATTCGAGCTTGGCCGGGGGTCCGCGCTTGGCGGTGCAGGCGTCGAGCCATTCTGAGAAGAAGGTGGAACTGCTGTTGACCTTTGCCGCACCTTTTGGGTTATATCCTCGCTTCTGCGGCCCCTAAACCAGATGACAGACAGAAAAAGTAAGATCAGGATGGCTACGCCTTGAAAAGATCTAGATTTGTAAATCGAAGGTGGGACCAAGAATCTTCGAGTTGAGGACAAAATATTCAATTCGTTTGAAGCGGCTGCCGCTAACTCTTTTGCGGGCGGTTCAGCCTCTGGTTGTGGAGACACAGGCTCCGGAGAACCCTCGGGAGTGGCTGTCTCTTTGTGCTGAGTCTCGAGAAGGCTTTCGCTTGGAGAGACCGTTTCCCCTGTCACCACAATCGTCTCCTGTTTTTTTTCGGCCAGTCTGGCTGCCTCGTCCATAGCCGCAGAAAGTGGAGAACTCTCATCTGATTGAGACTCAGAACTATGGGCAGGCTCGGCCGCCGCTCGAACGTCATCTTCGGATTGCTTAGCGTTTTGAGATTCTTCTTCACTTGAACCGGCCAGTGCTTCAGTCTCCGTTTGCTGCGGAACAACCGGCGTAGTTCTTTCTCTTTGACTGAGAATGACTGCCACAGCCTTTTTCAAAGCTTCCTGCTGAAAGGGCTTAATGAAATAATCCACGGCACCGTACTTTGAAGTGACCTCTTTGCGAGTATACTCGTCTCGATAGAATCCGGTGTAGAAGATAACCCTTGCCTGAAATCCAGGCTCTGCGGCAATTCGCGAAGAGACTTCAAAACCGCTAAGACGGTCCAGCAATAATTCGGTTATCACCACGTCCGGTTGAAACAGCTTTCCCTTCCGCAATCCTTCCAGGCCATTGCGGGCAGTTTCTACCGAGTAACCTTGCTGTACGAGGACAGATTTTAGTTCGGCCAATTGATCCTCGTCAGGATCTATAATTAGAATACGACCCTGCATCTAAACCTCCTCAAAGGCCATGGGAAAATGAAGGACGTGATGTTTAAATCTTGCCTGTGTCATAAAAATCATATCTGCATAACGGCTAAAAATCCAAATGCAAAAGTTCCGCTTCCTTCAAGCTATCCATTCGAGCTTGCGGTCAACCCCTGGGAACTGAGAATTCCCCGTAATTCAATTTTCGTCGCCTCTGGCAAAGCCAGGATCATGATCGACTGTCTTGACCGCTCAGAGTTTAACCAATACTCTGTTCTTACCCGAGTCGGTGAAACGAACGATCTGGTTAAAGTCCTTCTGGAGCGTAGACGATTCCTTGCAAGAAGTCGATTGAATAAGCGAGGTCGTAGAACCTGTGCTAAACCGATTAGCCTACTTCATGAAATTCCCAACATCCCGCTTCGAGATCAGGTCGTCGTCGAAGGTTGCAATCGGGCTTACAATTAGCCTTTGCCAAGTTCTGGACACACCTTCCTTTGCTGATGTTATCACCCTAAAGAACGGCAAGCGGATCAGCGTGGAACGCTCATGGGAAGAAGGAGATAAGCTTCGATATGAAAGAGATGGAAATGTTTATGGATTTTCGAAGGGTCTGGTAGAAAAAGTTGAGCCTGGGACCTACGTACCCGATTCTGAGGAATTCGATGTCACAACCGGCAAGCCCGCCGGTAAGTCCATCCCCATTGAAATCCTTCACGAAAATCTTGGGATTCAAAACAAAGATTCAATGAACTCGATCCCGCAGATCATTAAAGAAGGAAGAGTGGACAATGAAAAGTTCAGGGAAATTGAAAATGAGGCTCGCCTCAATCCGCGCGACAAGGACAAACAAGGCCGATACCGAAATGCTTTAATGGAATTGATTGATTGGCAATTCAAACAGGGCGAGCAGGCCGAAGCCATGCGCACCCTGCAACAATACCTCCGCATGGATCCCGACAACCTTCAAGCTTCTATCGCTTTAGGGTCGCTTTACCTCAGGCAGGGGCAATATCTCCAAGCGGAAAACATTCTGAGCCAGGCCCAGGTCAAGAATAACGACTCCTCCGAATTGTACTACCTCTTGGGCGCGACCTATTATCTTCAAGATAAGAATGCAATGGCCAGTCGAGCCTTGCGACGATCGTTGGAACTGGGATTCCGGCCGGAGGTGGATCAAATGCTTAAGAAGATAGAAAACGAGAATTGGGCCGAAAATGCCTTCAAACAGTCCAATAGCCTACATTTCGTGATTAAGTACGAAGGGACGGAATCCAATGAGTTTTTGGGGCGCCAAATCCTTGTCAGCCTGGAAAGGTCCTTTAGCGAGTTGGAATCTGCCTTAAATTATTCGCCCAGAGAGTTGATCGCCGTGGTTCTTTATACGGGTGAGGTTTTTCGCGATGTGACCCGCACCCCCAGTTGGGTGGGGGCAATCAATGATGGAAAAATCAGGTTGCCGATCAAGGGGCTAAGTCGGTTGGACGAAAATCTGCGAAAGATCTTGAAGCATGAGTTAACTCACTCATTCATTCGTCTCAGGACCGCCGGAACCTGTCCCGTCTGGCTCAACGAGGGCTTAGCTCAATACGAGGCGGGAGACTCTGCGCGGCAGTTTTTTCCTCTCTTCAAGCAATCCATGTCGGAAAACAATTTTCTGCCACTCAAGAGTTTGGAGGCCCCCTTTGTCCATTTCCCGTATGCCGTCGCAACCTGGGCCTATCAGGAATCTTTGTTGGCTGTAGAATTCCTGGTTAAGGCATACGGAATGGGTGAGGTGCAGAGGTTGCTCGAACGGAGTTTCAATGCTCCCGATTTTGAAGCTGCTCTAAGAATGGTCCTCCGGAAAGATTACTCCGATTTGCAAAAGGAACTCCAAGATTTCGTAGTCAGTCAGTAGGCCTTATTCTTCGGTCTTTTCAAATAATCCCTGTACCAATCAACCGTCTGCCTCAGGCCTTCCTCGAAGCCCACCGTCGGACTATAATTCAAATTAGTCTTAGCCCGCTTAATATCAGCCATGGAGTGCCTGATATCGCCAGTCCTGGCGGGTTCATAGACCGGCTCTAAATGGGTTCCAAGAAGACGATTCAAAATCTCGACTACTTTATTTAGCGTGATCCGCTCGCCACACGCCACGTTGTGGACTTCGCCAACAGCCTTGGAAGAATGGCAAGCCAAAAGATTCGCTCGGACTACATTGGAAACGTGGGTAAAGTCGCGACTCTGTTCGCCGTCTCCAAAAATGACAGGGCGCTGTCCGCAGATCATGGCAGTAATAAATCGTGACAGCACGCCTGAATATTGCGAGGTGGGATCTTGCCGTGGTCCGAAGACATTGAAGTAACGCAATGAGACGGTTTCTAAACTGTAAAGGGAAGTAAAAAGTTGGCAGTATTCCTCGCCCATGTACTTCATCAAGCCATAAGGAGAGATCGGACGAACCCGCATCGCTTCCTCTTTCGGAAGCTGCTCACTGTCCCCGTAGGCAGAAGATGAAGCAGCATAGACTACCCTTTTGACACCGGCTTCCTTGGCTGCCCATAGGACATGTAAGGTCCCAGTGACGTCAGCATTATGAGAGCTGATGGGATCGACGACCGATCTAGGAACAGAAGGGATGGCGGCTTGATGCAGGATATAGTCAACTCCCTCAACCGCCTCTTTCAAATCAGCCAGATTGCATATGTCAAGTTCTCTAAAATCAACACGGTTCTGAAATGTCTGCAGATTTTCTCGGTGACCGGTTGAAAAATTGTCGATGACTCTGACTGTGGTCCCCTGATTTACCAGTTCGTCAACAATATTCGAACCAATAAAGCCGGCCCCCCCTGTGACGAGATAGATCGACATACCGATACCTTTCGCTTGCGTAAGACTGCCTCCTCGAAAAACTTGTTTACCCTAGCACAAATGACATCCAATTCCAACCCACTAAACTCACTCCCCTCATATCTACGGAAAAATTCCTGTGGTAAGATGACGCCTAGCTCAACAATCCTTTCTTCTCTGGTATGACTGGGTAACTCAGTAGGGGCCAGAGTTAATCCGGAAGATTGAAATGTCGATAATAAGTGTGGTCTTTACAACTTGAGCGTCATAAGTGGCTATGATGTCAAACCTTTCTGAGCGGCTTTTTCCAGAGATTCTCATGCAGATCTCTGTAAATTCTCAAAGCGGAACCCTGGTACTATGTCGGAACCCGACCGAAAAAAAGATCTATTTTGATAAGGGGTCAGTGGTCTTTGCGGACGGTAATGTGCCCCAGGATAACTTCGGCGAACTGCTCATTAATATCGGCAAGCTCTCTCCTAATCAATTGGCTGACGCCTCAAAAAAAGTCTCTGCCGACAAACCTCTCACTAAGGTTCTAGTCGACATGGGTTTATTCTCTGCCACAGAAATTCGTGAGTTTCTGGAGTTGCAGGTCCAGGAAATCATCTGTCCATTGTTTGATTGGAATAGCGGAGAATTTGAATTCAAGAATGGCGGCGCGCCTCTCGATAAAGACCTCACTCTGAGAATTTCCACTCCCAATCTGGTATTAGAGGGTATTCGCCGGATCAGGAATTTCGAGATCATTCATAAAGGCCTGAGGGGACTCGAAAGCCTCGTTTGTCTTGCTCCTCGTTATGAAACCAAGGTCGTGGACCTTTTACTAAAACCGGACGAAGCTTTCATTTTGAGCCGAATAGAATCCACTTCCAGCCTTTGCGAGATCTTGCAAGTCTCGCCGCTAGGTTTGGAGCTGACGCAAAAAGCCCGTTATGCTTTTATTTGCACCGGGATCATTGAATTTGTCACGGATTCGAATAAAAGTTGTTCCCCACCTCCGGCAGGAGTTTACAGAGCCAACCGTTCGCCGGAAGTAAGTCCAAAGCGTCCGTCAAGTGAAACGTCAGAAAGGAAGGAAGAAGATGAAGATTTTGAGGCTGTGCGCGCCGATATCCTCAAGATGTTGGAAAACAGTAAAAGGTTAAACTATTATGATCTGCTTAAAGTTCCGTCAAACGCCTCTCCCGACGAGATTAAGAAAGCCTATTACGGGCTGGCCAAGAAATATCACCCTGACCATTACCATCAAGCGAGCGCGACCGATCTGAAGAATGACCTGGACACCATTTTCTCCACTTTGTCTAAGGCTTACGATACACTAAAAGTTCCAGCCACTCGAGGCAGTTATGATGCCCGGATTCTCAAATTGGAAGAAGCCCAGACTCATTCGCCGGAAAAACCTGCATCTTCATCTCATCACGCCTCCCCTGCGGGGGTGGCGCAGCAGAAGTTAGCTGAGTTGAACTACCGCCAGGGGCGAGGACACTTTGACCAACAGGACTATTGGAGTGCCAGTCAGGCCTTTCGCCAATCGGTACGTCTGGAGCCTGAGAATGCCCGCTATCGCTACTGGCTGGCCACCTGTCTGAGCAAAAACCCCAAATGGCGCCGAGAAGCTGAGGAACACTTTCTTAAAGCGATTGAATTAGAACAATTGAATGCCGGCTTCTACGTCGGGCTGGGGCTGCTCTACAAGGAGGTTGGAATGCTAAATAGAGCTGAGTCTCAGTTGCGCCAGGCACTGCAAATCTCACCGGGGGACAAGGCAGCGCTGGAAGCCATAGAAACTCTGGCCAAGTCCAAAGGGACTGGGAAAAAGAGTCTCAAAACTTTGAAGAACTTCTTCCAAAAAAAATAAAGTGATCTTAATAGAGGCTGGGAATGCACTTAAGGCTGCACTTTGCCGGCGTTAACAGAGTTCTCGCACCTCTCCTATGAAAATAGCGGCTAAGTGTGACAAAAGGTAACAAACGCAAGTCAGAGGCCGCTCGTTTTCATGCTTCGCGGTGCCGCCCGGGCCGGCATGGGCAACTCCTCTGACAGTCCCCTCTGGGGAGGGGCAGAAGGCGTCAGCGTTCGGGGTGGGTCCTATGGTTCGGGATAACCCACCGCTGCGCCCGTCCCGTGGAGGGGAATGATTTTCATCCTTGGTGGTGCCGCCGTGCGGCATGGATGACTCTCCTCTGGGTTGCGGGGCCCATCTCTTCAAGAACGAGCTGACCTCTTTGAAATTGTAACTCTTACCCAATTCTAGTTTGCTCGTATCCTGCGAGTGTAACAGCTTTCCGTTATGATCCAGCACAAACAGATGTGGATATCCCGGAATGCTGGGATACCGCGACAACACCTTCTGGTTCTTATTCTCTGGGCTATAGTTGATCTTTACAGTGATAAAACTCTTTTCTCTAACGGCTGCAAGCTGCCGATTCTGCTCAAAAAACCTATCCAGAATATGGCACCAAGTGCACCATTCCCCGCCTACTTCGAGAAGAACATGTTTTCCAGTCCGCTGGGCTTCAATCACGGCATTCTTGATATCGCTACCTGCGTCTCTCTTGGGGTCATATTGGATAACGGGAACATACCTTGACTCTAATGACACTGCCTTCTCTTGCCCCTGCGCGTTCAATGGTAAGAACACAGTGACCAGACAGAGTATGGAAGGAGTATATCTATTCATCTTTAAAGGTCCAGGGCTTGTGGGTAGCGAGGACGTTCACAAGTCTTGCGCCGGGGTCATTCCAGAAGGATATTAACAGGCCGCCTAATTCTGTCCTTCAATGAGCCGTAGAGGGCTGCCCACTCCTTCAACATATTATCTAATTATTGATAAATGGACCCCGTTCGGCTGAGGCTGACACTGCCGATGTCCTTGCGGTTTTGCTCATCGAAGTAAAGGGTATCGCCTTCCATGCGTATCCCGGTGATAGGTGGAATATGCAGCCTATAGGAAAAAAAAGTATTGGCGCTATCGCTGTCGAAAGCATCCTGGACTTGTAGCAAATAATGGTTGGAAGATACTTCCCCACTGATTGAGAAACTTCTGGCCACCGTTGGAAAGCTACCACTCAGGATGTCTAGAGTCCCATAAATCATGTCACGTTCTTGAAACAGTTGCATTTTGACTTGGGCATTGATGAGGCTCCCGGTTAAGCTGCCTTCCCAAACTCCGGCAATCGCCTTGGTGTCAACTTGAGGCAAGGCAAAGGCTGGGAAGAAGGCCCCGGTTCCATTCACAGTGCTTTTGACGATGGAGTTTGCCACCAATCGAGGAGCTTTGTCATCGTTAGGTGTCGGGTCGGTTACTTCAATGACAATCTGTCCAAAAGTATCCGGCACGGCGCTCCGGATGTCGTTGTCCACAAACATGCCGTTCTGCTTGATGAGAGCCGTTTTGGTGTCTATCAAGTTCCCCAACTGATCGTAGATGTCAACATAAAGGTTTCCGTCATCTGAACCGACATTGACGACTACCAGGGAGGATTGGAAGTTTGCGGTTTTGGCAGAAGACTGGATAGCCAAACGAGTACCTGTGCTTTCGACAAACGCAGCTGGCTTAGAGATCTGATCCGCGATCGCCAATTCGATGCTGGGATCGTCGTTGCTGTTGGAAATGACCGAAGCCCAAGCTGTGAGGGGTTCGTCAGAAAAGATCAAAAGCCATCCAGTGCCAACGTTTCCTCCTTGAACGGGATCTTCAATGGTTGGCAATTGATTAATAATGTCATTGATCTGGACCAGTTCATTCGATTCGACTACCACCGAACCGGACCTTCTCAGACTGCCCTCTTGATCGAACAAATATATGAACACGCTGGCGAATGGATTGATTCCATGCACAAAAGAAATCTGACTGTAGTTGTTCAAACCCAGGTTGGTCCGGCTGTTACTCTCGGTAGTGACATACGGGATAATGACGACAAAGGAAGTCCCATCGCCACTGGCCTGCGTTTGTGACCCGATCTTGCGTCGGAAATCCCTTAAAGATTCCAGCCATGACGACTGGTTCAAGCGCTGGGTGGCAACCGCCGTCCTAGCAACGGCGTTCTTGCTCCCCTCTCGAGCTTCCACCGTTGCCCTCTCGGCGAAAATGAAAAGGATCATGAGTATTAAGGATGACCAAATGGCCTTTTGCATTCGTCTCTCCCTTTCCGACTTTGATTCAACCAATAAGCTTAGATGCACATGGTTTCGAGAAGAGATGGGTGATTTTTTTGTAGCCCCGCCAAAGGACAGAAAATCCACTTGGGCTGAGCAGGTCATTTGTCCGCGACGCACAGCACGGTCGATCCGTGGCACGTCCGAAGTGACCTGCTCGAGCCTCATAGATCCAGGCCTGGCTGAGCGAAGTGAAGAACTGCTGGAAAAGTCAGGATAAATTATTGTTAACAATAAAAATATAGGAGCAGGTCTGTAAGCCGAATTCTGTCCCCCCAAACATGCTGGATGTTCAGCGGGCAACGGTCATTCCTCTAGCCCAAGAGTTACCTCTCGGGTCCGGCGTCCTACCCGGATGTCAAACGGCGCGGGTCACGCCTCCATCCCTATTTGGATTTGCTCCGTGTGGGGTTTGCCAGGCTTGCCTATTGCTAGGCAACCGGTGCGCTCTTACCGCACCATTTCACCCTTACCTGAAAAGCAGTGATCAGTGGCTAGTGTTGGTGACTAGTCGGAGGTTTCATTTCCAGCTAGCCACGAGCCACTTGTCACTAGCCACTAACCACTGCTTCTCCGGCGGTATCTTTTCTGTTGCACTTTCCGTGCTCTAGCGAGCCCCCCGCGTTACGGGGCACACTACCCTGTGGAGTTCGGACTTTCCTCCCGCCCAATCCGAAAAGATTGAGCCGGCGACCGTTCGACCTGCCCGCAGCTATTATAACCGCAGGAAGTGCGGATATCACGGAGCGTTTCTTAACCTAGCGCTCCGTTTCCGAAATACGTTCTCGAGCTCTTACTCTCTCTGGGCTCTGTGACTATGACCTGTGTGACCTAATTCCCTGCCCCTTGGTTCAGGTAAATCTTGACGTTGTGAGTGGCACGTCCGACCGCAACAATGTCCAGGTAACCATCCTCGTTTAGGTCAGTCACGGTTAGATCTTCGGTAGCCATACCGCCATCATCAATCAGATATTTCTTCCCAGCGCCCCAATTTTCGTCCTGGGGATCATACACGGCAATCCCCGGCCTTCCGGTCATTTCTGAAGCCTCCCGCCAGCCAACCACCAGTTCGTCATCTCCATCCCCATCGAGGTCAGCACACCACAAGGCATGGCCCTGTTTTAACTTCGAGTCGAGGATTCGTTGTCGCCACAGATCACCTGGTTTTTCGGGCGCTAGGTAAACCACTACTTGATGGCCATGCCATGGTTCGATGGTGGCCAAATACTTCTTTCCACTTCGAAATTTTCCCATCTTAATTTCACCTGCCCCGGGATCACCCTTCTCATCCGAATTTCCCTCGCCCAACTGGCGCTTCGTCCAGTGGCCATCAGCTCCCCGATCGAAGAGGAAGATGCCCTCCAAGCTCGCCGTTATTATTTCGTCGGCAGGGTCGTCGTCAAAATTGACAACCAGGATATTGTGGAGGGTATGAAGCGTTTCGTCGATGATTTCCGTGGACCAAGGTCCCTTGGCTGGATCTGCAGGCTGCCGGAACAGCAAGAGCCGTACACCTCTGCCCTCCCCCCAGTGAGGCCCTTTGGTGCCTCGGCCTTGCAGTGGGGCTACCAGAAGCTCTTTTTTGCCGTCGCCATCAAAGTCTCCCCAGCGGATGCGATGCAAGGTCGGCTCCGAGCCGATGGGAAAAAGAGACCAGGCTTGCTGCAAATTCTCGGGCTGTCGCAGCCATTGCAAACTGCCTCCAGTTTCCGTATTGGTAGGCATCCACTCGGCACCTAACGCAACATCGATGCGCCCATCTCCATCAATGTCATTCAAGGCAATACAGACATTGTCCTTTTTGGTGCGACCGTCCATCATGATATGTTTCTTCCAGGCTGGACTTTCAAACCAAACTGCCTGGGTGGGATTGATGGCCACGATATCAATTTTCCCATCTCGATTGACGTCGGCCGTAGTGACGGCATAGCCCACCCCGAAGTTGCTTTCCAGCTCTTGTTCCACAAATTTCGGAAACGTAGACTTGGGTATCTCGAGGCACGGATTCACGCCCAGGGCCGTCCAGAAAACAGGGAAGAAAAACAGGGTTATAGCGAGCAACTTAATCCCACTGCGCGGTGAGGCACAGCTTTCGGCTCTCGACAAAATTTGACCGATTCGGGAACTTCGTCGGCCGCCAGTGGAACTAGTCAAAAGTTTTTTAATCATTTCCAACAATAGCTCCTAAACTCACATTCCAGGGCATTGCATCGACTCCGATCAATCTTTTTCCAGTTGTGGATCTCATTCTTGAAAACCTTTTCTTGGTAGGACTGAGCCAATCTTAGGAGTCGTGCCTCAATTTCTTCCCGATCAGTAACCGTGCGGGATACGATAGCATTTTTTCTTTCCCGCAGAAATGCCAGGATGACCTCAGCTTCTCGGGAACCCATGGATTTCATCAGCGCCAGGGCATAGATGTCCATAGGAATTCCGTATTTAGAGGCTTGATTTTCATCGTTAAGCGAATATTTGTAGTCGAGAAGAAGAGGCCTTCCCTCTTCCCAAACCACGGCATCGATTCGGCCGCGGATAAAAAGTTCCACACTGCCACCGCGCAGAGCCATCACAAAAGGGAGTTCTCTCTGCAAGCTCGTATTTCCTGCAATTCTTTGCCAGACACGTCCCTGGAAGAATCTGGCCAGATCCTCCTTTGCCTCTTGTTGGTCAGCCCGATCGAGGAGGCCGGGCTCCAGCTTTTCACCAAAAAGGCGATCGAGCACTTCGGAAACCGAACCTGGCGGAGTCCCAACCGGAAAACTCTCTAAAACAGCATGAACGAAATTACCCAGATCCATGGCGCCAAGTGAGCCATTGGGTGAGGGAGGAAACTCGGCCAGTCCTTCCATCTGGTTCAAATAAAAATAGCGTTCGCATTTGGCCAAATGGGACAGTGCGCCCGGAGACAATTCCACAACCTGTGGAGGTAAAGGCCTCCAGAGGAAAACTTGGTTGGCCAGGCTTCTCAACTCGGGGCCTTCAGGAAAGGATTCGTGGATTTCCCTTCGGGCGCTTTTTGCCTCTCGTGAACTCAGAGCCGTGGCACGAATTGCACTCAGCGAAGCCTGGCCGCAAGAAATTACTGCTTCTGCACGTTGACCGTGGCGCACTCCCTGTAGAAGATCCTCAGCTTCGGGAACTGCAGCGATCGCACCTTGCAACCACCTTTGCCAGTGACCTTGGGCCCGGTAGCAATGCCCTTCTCCCAAGATGAGATTACGCTTGGAGCGTGTTATGGCGACATAAAAAAGCCTCTTTTCCTCCTCGTATTCCTCATCAGCCTGCCTTCTTTCACAGACGTGCATCAACCGGTTTGGTAGTCGCTCACGCTTGATGCCGTGGGCAGCAGAGGTAATGATTCCGAGTTGCTCATCGAAGACAGCTCGGCCTCCCTTCTCGTCGGCGGACTTGGACCCCAAATCGGCCAGGAAAACAGTGTCGAACTCCAACCCTTTGGCCTGGTGAACTGTCATGATGCGAACCACGTCGTCCTCTTCCCCGATGATTTGCGCTTCCGCCACACGGTCGTTTCCCAGGCCACGCTGGTCTTTCAGATAACTGACAAAGTCGTCCAATAAGGCTATTCCTCGCCGGCTGAACCGACGGGACATTTCAATGAGTTTGCGAACATTGGCGCACTTTTGACCCCCATTTTCTTGACCCATAAGAACTGCCTCGTACCCACTCTTCTTCAACACCCTGTCTAAAATTTCCGGCACTTCGAGACGATCGCGGAGAAATACGAGGGGATGGGAAAATATCAAGAAATGATGTAGCCGTTCTTCCCAGTTCGAATCGCGAGAGCTTATCTGCAAGACTGCCTGATAGAGTGTCTGGATAGACGAGCGATGACGAAAGGCGCTCAGTTCCAACAAATCATTAAAGTTCAAGCCACCCAATGGCGAAGTCAGGACTTCGGCCAGAACCAGGTCGTCATGCGGGTCTTGAATGAACGCCAAGAGGGAAACAAGGTCCGAAATTTCCTGGCGTCCAAAAAACCCTCGGCCTCTAATCACGTAGGAGGGAATTTGCCGCTCTTCCAAGGCTGCCCGGTAAACGTCGAAATGCTTACTGTTGCGGAACAAAATAGCTGCCTCTCGGTAACTCGACAACTGGCCCTGCTCTAGCCAGTCTCCAATCAGGCCGGCAATACCACTGGCTTCTTCGAACCGTCCCTGGGCTGCCTTCGCAAACGGCTCGCTCAGTAACAAGAGAATTTTACCGGGCTTTTGTTCCATGCCGGGTTTGTAGTCATTCTTAGCCGGCACCAAGGCGTCTTCATCAGAGAATCGAATACGATGGCTTACGTCGACTTCTTCGGGCAGAAGCTGTGAACCCCGGCCATCCATCACTTGGGCAAAGAGCCAATTGCTAAATTCTAAGAGCTGAGGCTCCGATCGATAGTTTTCTATCAAGGGCACAGACTTCCCCTTTGCCGCCAGGATTTTTTCCTTCAACCTGACAAAGACACCGACATTGGCTTGACGGAACCGATAAATGGACTGTTTGGGATCTCCCACGATGAAGAGTCGATGGCGAGAAATAGCGATCTTCTCCAACACGGTGCCGTAGGAGTCAAATGATTGGAACTCCATTTCCTGCCCCAGGCTTTCGCTCAGCAGCGCAATCAGCTTGCCTTGAATCTGGTTGGTGTCTTGAAACTCATCCACCAGGATCGCTTTCAATCTCGTCTTATAAGCTCGCCGCAGCGCCCGGTTGGAATTGAGCAGTTCATAGGCCTTCAACAGCAAGTCGTCAAAATCCAGTGAGCGGCTCTCCACCTTGCGCGCCTGGTAGCCTCGTTGACATAGTCCCACGAGCCAAACCAGGTTCTCAGTCAGAGGGCCGCTCTTGAGCGCTCCCAAGGTTGAAAGTAATGAGCCCTCCGTCACCGGGTCTAAAGCCTTACGAAGAAGAGGCAGGTTTTCCAGCAGGACCTGGTTGGCGGGATCTGCGCTTAACCTTCCAGCTCTGGATAGTTTTAAGAGGCTGGCCGTCGCCATTACCGAATCGCCCGATGATTCAATGCTCAGTTGAGATAGGGCCTCCTCGATTTGGGTTAAGTTCGAACGAATCCGGTCCACCCATCTTTCGGCGGCTTGACCTTTCGGCTGCTTGGCCTCAGCAATCTCGCGGAAAGCAGCTCTCACTGCAGTCACCGTGCTCCCAAGCTCTGTCTTGAATTGGGCAAGCTGCTTCTGTTGGGCGTCCCATTTGGCTTCTAACCAGTTCCGGCACGTCGTTTCCTGGCTCGCCAGGTCGATTCCCAGTCCATTCAGCCAACTGAGGGCGGACTCAACGATTTCTATAAGGCGTGCCGGGCCATGGCCATCTCCTCGCTCCAATTGAAAATCACGAAACAGTTGCAACACTCGCCCCTCTCGCTGGGTGATCAATTGATGAATCGTTTCAAAAATGGCCTCATGACACAGCGTGGCGGCCGTTACTTCGTCCGTGACTACAAATTGAGGATCCAACTCCGCCTCCAGGGGATTTTCTCGCAGCAATCGCGAGCAGAACGAATGAATGGTAGATATAGGCGCAGCGTTGATCCTGGCGAGCCTTTTCCGCCAGAGTTCTCCGGCATCGGGGTCATCCGACGAAGCCTCGATTTGCATTAGGATTTCCTGCCGAACCCGGCTGCGCATTTCTGCGGCTGCTTTTTCAGTAAACGTAATGGCCACGATCTCTTCCGGCTGAAGCCCCTGTCTTAGTAGTTTGAGATACACTCCTGCCAAGGTCCAGGTCTTGCCTGTTCCCGCGCTGGCGCTGACCACAGTACTGGCGTCAAAGTCAATGGCGTCCTGTTGATTCTGATTGTCCGATGCTTTCATGGAAGACTTGGTCAAAGAGAGGGGCACTAATCTCTCTGTGCCTTCAAAGCATCTCCAGCTCCACTGGTCCAGAAGCGACAAAGAGCTCCGAAATCACAGACATCGCATCTCCCCGGGAGAGGTTCTGGGTGAAAGATTCCGCGCTCGATTCGATGAACTTCCTGTTCCACTCCAAATAGAACGGGCTCGACCATTTTCAATCCCGCTTCAAACGTGCACCCCTTCTGTCCTGCAAAGCGCAGAGCAACATAACGACCTAAAAGTCGCAGTTGTGGAGTTACGGCGATCGGTTGCCTTGTCAAGTAACGCCAAAGTAGATAGAGGTACAGGGGTAACTGAAAGGAAGTCTTTCCAAAATTCTCCTCTTTCGTAAGAGCGATAAAACGTGGACGATCAGCACTGTACTTGAAGTCAACGACTTCAATGGAATGAACCTCGTCTCCTTGTTTCTCAAGCCTGACCCAGTCTGGTTTCCCTTCTATCTGAAGATTCAAGTCAGCCATCGACAGGCTCTCGCAAAAGGGGAGTTCCTGGGAGAAATTCCCAAACTCAGGTGTCAAGAAGGTGGCTGCATAGGCGGCATAATCTTCCAGGGCGGCTTGAAGTTCTGCTTTGCGAACCTCCCAATAGCCCAAGTTCAAATTAGGGGAATCACTTTCCCACACGTGAAGCACTTCCCGCATAAGCAACCTCATCCTTTCACGTTCCCGGCCAGGGTCATGAGAAAGCTCAGGGCGGTGAAATTCCCTTAAAATTTTGTGGGCCAGGTTACCCAGCGTCAAAGGGGTCAGGTCGTATTGAGGAACATTCCGCGGACGTAAACGAAGGAAGGTCGTCGCAAAATGAACAAAGGGACATTGGGCCATGGTTTCAAATTCAGTAGGACTCCATTTGTGTTTCTTTAAATCTAATAAGTCGGCGAGGCGCTCTCCGTTGACGAGATCGGTGTAATAATTCTTCAAACGGGCACTTTCCGGCAATAGGCCGATCAGGTGTGGTGTACGTGGCTTCTCAACCTGGGCAACGTGCCGCAAACGACCGAGGTCCAGGTCAAGGGATTTGAGCTGTTCCGAGATTGGAGACAACTCCTCC
>Ga0066709_100001744_pt1 | contig 14897 bp, 11 predicted proteins | sample GraSoiAngelo_158_FD_79665 | JGI IMG/M metagenome (GOLD analysis project Ga0066709, IMG submission 79665) | Grasslands soil microbial communities from the Angelo Coastal Reserve, California, USA - 14_1009_16_30cm | ecosystem: Environmental > Terrestrial > Soil > Grasslands | place: USA...
ATGGCGGCCACGTTCTTCGCCACGGTGCAGTACTCGACCCCCACCACGTCGTCGGTCACCGCGATCTCGAACCACGGGGTACGGAACGCCTCCGCCACCGCCTTCGTGGACGCGGGATCCGAGGACGCCATCACCACCGCGGACGGCGCCCCCTGGGCCAGTTCCGGAGCCAGGCACGGACCACCCATGGCCACCACTCGATCGTGGCCGACCTCCTCCGAGTAGACCTCCGACAGCCGTTTGCCCGTCTCCGGCTCGAGCCCTTTGGCCACGCCCAGGACGATCGGGGGCGGGCCGGAACCATCCATGACGATGCGGGCCAGCGTCCTGGCCCCGCCGGAGTGCGCCCCCATGACGGCGATCTCGGTCCCGTCCGCCGCGGCTTCGAGCTGCTCGGCCCCCAGCACGGTGAGGGATTCGGGCAGGTGTTCGGGCAGGGCCGGGTGGCGCCGCTGCTCGACGAGGTCGGGGAGGACCCGACGGTCGAACTCGCTCGCCCACAGCACGGTGTCGTTGCCCGCCCGCGCCAGGTGCATGGCCACCGCGGTTCCCATCGCCCCCGCTCCGAACACCGTCGCCCGAGCCATGTGCCCGCAGGATAGCGGGAACGAAACGGTGTGGTCCGCGGAGCGCGCTGCTGGAGAATGTGCGGATGTCCCTTCGACACGCGGCGCTCCTGGCCATGGGCGTGGTGGCGGTCTCGTTCTCCGCCATCTTCATCCGGCTCGCGCACGCCCCCGCCGTGTCGATCGCGTTCTACCGGAACGCTTTCGCGGCGGCCCTGGTGGTCCCGCTCGCCGTGGCCCGCCGGCGCCCGGAGCTCCGCGCCCTCATGGGCCGGCAGCGCCTGATCCTCACGGCCTCCGGAGGCCTGCTCGCGGTCCACTTCGCCACCTGGATCGCCTCGCTCTCGTACACGACGATCGCGGCGAGCGTGGTCCTCGTCACGGCGTCGCCGATCCTGGTCGCGCTGGCCTCCTCGGTCCTGTTCGGCGAGCGGGTGGCACGAAGGGCCATCGCGGGGATCCTGGTGGGGCTGGCCGGCGCGGCCATCGTCTCGGGGGGCGACCTGATCGTGGTGTCGGCTCGGGCCGCCGGCGGGGACCTCCTGGCGGTTGCGGGGGCCGTCGCCGCGGCCGGCTACTTCGTGGCCGGGCGGCGTCTTCGGCAGGACCTCTCGCTCCTGACCTACGTTGCGGCGGTGTATGCCACGTGCGCCCTGCTCCTGTGGCCGGCGGCCGTCCTGTCCGGCGCCAGGCTCACCGGTTTCCCTGCCAAGACGTGGGGGCTGTTCCTGCTCATGGCGCTGGTCCCGCAGATGCTCGGCCACACCGTGTTCAACTACCTGTTGAAGGACGTGTCGGCCACCGTGGTGGCCATCTCGCTCATGGGAGAGCCGATCGGCTCCACCCTCCTGGCCCTGGCCTTCTTCGGCGAGACCCCTCCCTGGACGGCGGTGCTCGGAGGGTTCCTGCTGCTGGTCGGGATCTACGTCGCAGTCACCGTGCAGGGCAGAGCCCGCCGGCGGCAGCCGGTCACGCCGCTCGAGTAGCGGCCCGCCTCACTCCCAACCGCCGCGGCATCCGGCCGGCGTCTTCGCGTCCGCCTTCCCGAACGTGGTGCCTTCGGCCGACTGCGCGATGCAGTACGCCTGTCCGGAGGAGCTCCTGGTCACCAGCAGCACGGTCGTCGTGTCGGCGGCCCGGATGCTGATCTTCCCCCGGCGAGCCGTTCTCGACTTGGTCCAGCGGAGGAGGGGCTCGATGTCGGCGGCCCGGGGGGCCGTGAGGCCCTGGTAGGAGCGGTAGGCGGCGAAATACACACTGGCCGCGCCGGCGGCCTTTCGCAGGTCGTCCTGGGCGGCCTCGGCCCGGGCTGCTCGTGCGGCGGCCGGGCTCGCTTTGCCGCCTCCCTTCGGCGGAACGGGTTCCCGCTTGACGCGGAGCGTCACATTGCCGCTCAGGCGGACGGGCACCAGCGCCGCGGCATTCCCTGCTCCCGTGGCCAGCCCCGTGACCCGCGTGGTCATGTTGAAGCGGCCGTTGATCGAGCTGTCAAGGAGCTCGCCGCCGACCGGATCCATCCACGAGGTCTGGAAGAACGCTCCGTTCCCGCTGACGGCGAACGCCGTCGTCCTCGCGCCCGGCGCGCCCTTCGGCAGAGCCCTTCTGCCGTCCAGGCTGAAGCCGAACGGCATGGACACGGCACTGGTGATCACGGCGGTGGTGTGGTGGTCGACGGTCTGATAGTGCACGAGTGTGTTCGTCGCCGTCACCCGGAGCGGCTGGTCGGCGTCCGACAATTCCTGTTCGAACCGCGTTGTCCACGTGGCGCCGGCTTCCACGGGATCGGGGGGAAGGACCGGGGTCACCTGGTCGAGGCCGAAGAAGACGGACCCGGCCCCGCTCTTCGACCCGAGGACCGCGCTGCCCGTGGACAGGATCCTGCCGTCGCGGGCGATGCGCAGATGCTCCACGATCTTGGGAAGTTGGTGGACCGCCCGGCCGTCGATCCGGTCGGTGAGCGGCTGGATGGTCGCCTCCACCGAGGCCACACCTTCTTCGTCGACCGTCCCCACCCGCCAGGAGATCAGCGCCGTGACCCTCTCGGAGGTTGAGACTTTACGGGTGCCTGCGGACAGGGTCCCCGCGAAGGTTCCGGTGGCGCGGAACCGGTACACGCGACCGCTGGCGAGCGACAGAGCAAGCGAGTGACCGCGGCCCCGGGAGTGAGCCGAAGCCACAGCCAGGCCCGCCCCGACCAAGGCCACCGCCACCAGCATGGCCATGACGGCTCTGGGCCAGCCGTGCGGAACGGATCGTTCCTTGACGCCGACCCCCCACTCCTCGCGCCCCTCGATCCGGGTCTCGGTCGGGGGGGGAGGCGGCACGGCGGTCGTCGCGGCGGGAGCCGGAGGCTCCGACGGGGGAGGGAGGACCGGCTCGGGTGCGGCCGGAGCGGGCGGCTCTGGGAGTGCCGGAGATGGCTCGGGAGCCACCGGGGCGGAGTTCACAGGGGTTGGGGCTGGTGCGGCTGGAACCATCGGGGCAGGCTCGGGAGCGAGCTGTGCCTGAACCGAAGGAGCAGGCTCGGGCTGTTTCGGAGGTCTGAGGTCACGGGACAGATGGGGGAGCGCCCATATCTCTTCCGGCCCCTGGTCCGGGGCCGGCTTCGGTCCTGCGACTCCCCCGAGGGGGTCCGTTGATTCCATGACAGCCTGTCTCCTCGCCCCCGTTTGCCGGAGGCGTCACTTAGAAGGTCGTCATGAAGCGTGGCCGGGTTGAGCGGATCGACCGGCGGCCGACGAGCTGCGGATCGACGGTGGTTCGGTTAGGCGCGGCCAGCTTCGTCCCTGCTCGCGGAGACGAGGGCCTCGCCCTCCTCCTCGGGTCCGAACAGCGGGGACGGCTCCAGCTCGGCGTGGCGCCGGCGGAGCCGGCTCCTCTTTCCCACCGGCTTCGGGCCCTCTGCTTCGGGCCGGGCGGATCGCTTCCTTCTGGGCCCGCCGAAACGGCTTCCCCCAAACACCCACTGGTCGGGTATTTCCACCTGGTCGGAAGAGGCGTCCCAGGCGATGGCGTGCCCGCTGGCCACGGCCGCAGGCTCGGCCTCGGGCTCGGCCTGGGGCTCCTCGGCCTCGGGCTCCTCGTAATCGGTGGCCTCCTCGCCCGGCTCATCGGTGTCCGCGGCTTCGTCCCTCGACGGTGATTGGGGGTCGGGGTCGGCGAACGCTTCGGGGGGCGCCAGGAAGGCGAATTCGTCGTCAAGCGTCGGTGGGGAGAGGGAACCGAGCTCCTCCTCGTCGAACAGGGGACGCTCGTCGGGTTCCGGTCCGGTTTCGACGTCCTGAACCGGCCCCGGAGCCGCGGGCTTCTCGTTGGCGATCGCACCCGCGGGGTCGCTGGGGGATCGCTCTGCCGTTGTGCTCGGCCCGGCGCCGCCCCGGCTTCCGCCTCCGCGTTTCCACGCCCACCACGACTCCGGGTACCACTCGTCGAGGTTGCCGCGGGCGCCATCCGGCGCGGTTTGCGGGACCGCCCCGGTCTCCGACGCCTTGTGGCCTCCGTTCGGGGTCCCCCAGATGACCTCCGGAAGGATCCGCATGGCCGACCGTCCGGTCGCCGCCGGCTGTTCGGGCGTGGTGTCCTGATTGGTGTCGTCGTCCATCGAAGCCTTCCCTTCTCGTAGGCGGCGCCGTGCTCAGCAGTGGGCCAGCCACCGGCGCCTCACCTCCATACCTTTCGTCAGGTGAAGTTCCCCGGTTGAGCCGGATCTGGGGTATCGAAGGGTTCCATCGAGCGGCGTGTGGCAACATTGCGGGCTCGATGGCCGGGATCGACCTTCACGCGCACACGAACTACTCGGACGGGACCTTCGCCCCGCCCGAGGCGGTGGCGCTCGCCGCGGACCGGGGCCTGGATGTCCTGGCGGTCACCGACCACGACACCACGGCGGGCCTGGCGGAGGCGTTCGAGGCCGGGACCGGGCTGGGAGTCGAGATCGTGCCCGGGATCGAGTTCTCCACGATCTACCGGGGAGACGGCGTCCACATCCTCTGCTACTACATGGATCCGGGCGCTCCCGAACTGTCGGCCGAGCTGGAGCGGCTTCAGGGGGACCGGTTCGATCGCGGCGAACGGATGGTGGCGAAGCTCCAGGAGCTGGGCTACCCGGTCTCGTTCGAGCGGGTCCGGGAGATCGCGAAGGGCGGGAACATCATCCGTCCGCACTTGGCCCAGGCGCTGGTGGAGGCCGGCGTCGTTTCCACGATCAAGGACGCCTTCTCCGACGAGCTCATCGGGTCGGGCGGACGCGCATACGTCGAGAAGCACGCCCTGCACCCGCTCGACGCGCTCGCCCTCATCCACGGCGCCGGAGGCGTCTGCGTCCTCGCACACCCGGGAACCTTCCGAGAGACCAGGCCGGTGCCGCCCGGGTTGATCGACGAGCTGGCGGACGCGGGGCTGGACGGCATCGAGGCGCTCCACCCCGAGCACACACCCGAGGTGCAGGCGCGGTACGTGGCCACGGCGGAGCGGCTGGGGCTGTTCTTCACCGGCGCCTCGGACTGCCACGGCGCGCGATACGACCCGGTGCGGATGGGAAGCCGAACCACCCCGCCGGACCAGTTCGAGAGGCTAAAGGAGCGAGCCGCCCACCTCCGGGCCAGCTCGACCCACTGATCTCGCCGGAACCGCGTGCCGGGGTCCTCAGGCCTGCGGCAGGACCACCAGCCGGACCGGCGCGCCGGCCTTCGACGTCAGCCGCTCCACTCCATCGTTCACCCGCTCCAGCGGCAGCCGGCCGGAGATCGACCCGGACAGGTCCAGGCGCCCCGATGCGATGAGGTCGAGCACCTCCACCAGGTCGCGCTTGCCGTAGCCGAGGTGCCCCAGGAGGGCGATCCTGAGGAACGAGAGGACCAGGATCGGGCCGGCGTCGAGGGACTCGAACGACTGGCCCACCAGGACGATCCGCCCCCCGCGCGCCATGCAGAACATGGCCTGCCGGACCGCCTCGGCCCGTCCCACCGCGTCCACGGCAAGGTCCAGCCCACGGCCTCCGGTGGCGTCGCGGATGGCGTTCGTCACGTCGTCCTTCGAGGGGTCCAGGGTGAGATCCGCGCCGAGTGCCAGGGCCCGTTCCCTCGCCTCCGCGAGCGGGTCCACGGCGACCACGAACGAGGCTCCGGCCAGCAGGGCGACCTGGACCGCGTGGGTCCCCAGGCCGCCCACTCCCCAGACGCCCACCCGCTCACCCGGCCGCATCGCGCCCCGCCGGGTCAGCGCGGCGTACGGGGTGGCCACCGCGTCGCAGGCGATCGCGGCGTGCTCGAACGAGACCCCTTCAGGGATCCGAGCGACCGCATACCAGGGCACCACGACCCCTTCGGCCCACGCGCCTTCGTAGTGGACGCCCATGATCTGGGCGTCCTGACAGTCCTCGATCAGTCCGGCCACGCAGTTCCGGCACTGAAGACACGGCTTGCCTCCCATGACCGCCACCCGGTCCCCTTCCCTCCATCCCGGCACTTCGGTTCCGACGGCCGCGATGGTTCCCGAGGCCTCGTGCCCCATGGTCAGCGGAGGCGGGACCGGGAGGGGCATCTCGCCGTGGATGAAGTGGAGGTCCGACGCGCAGATCCCGCAGGCCTCCACCCGGACCACGACCTCGTTCGGACCCGGGGCCGGATCGGGGACTTCCTGCAACTCGATGGGGACGCCGGGGCCGACGAACCGGGCCACTCGCACGGCCGGGAGTCTACCGGCCCCCGGCCCTTCCCCGGGGGCGCGAAACGCGAATCGACGATGTTGGGTAGCCTGGATCGGCCGTGCGGATCCTCATCGTGGGGGGCGGGTACGTCGGGCTCTACTCGGCGCTCAAGCTCGAACGAAGGCTGGAGCCCGGCCAGGCAGAGCTCGTCCTGGTGAACCCTGACAGCTTCATGACCTACCAGCCGTTCCTCCCCGAGGCGGCCTCGGGGAACATCGAGCCGAGGCACGTGGTGATCCCCCTTCGGACCGTGCTGCGGCGGACCCGGGTGATCACCGGCCAGGTGACGGCTCTGGACCACGCCGGGCGGACGGCGACGGTCCAGCCCACGGCCGGCCCGGCCTTCGACCTCGGCTACGACCATGTCGTCATCGCTCCGGGCTCGGTGTCCCGCGTCCTGGCGGTTCCCGGGCTGGCCGATCGGGCCGTGGGTTTCAAGACGGTGGCCGAGGCCATCTACCTCCGGAACCACGTTCTCTCCCGGTTGGACGCCGCGGAGTCGACCACCGACGAGGGGGCCCGGAGGCGAGCCCTGGCCTTCCTCTTCGTGGGCGGAGGGTACGCCGGCGTGGAGGCGCTGGCCGAGCTGGAGGACCTGGCCCGCGACGCCTCCCGCTACTACCGCACGGTGCGGCGGAAGGACATGCGCTGGGTGCTGGTGGAGGCGGCCGGCGGGATCCTGCCGGAGATCGGCCAGGGGCTGGGAGCGTACGCCGTGGCCCGCCTCCGAGACCGGGGGATCGAGGTCCTCCTGGAGACCCGGCTGGAGTCGGCCGAAGGGGGCGTGATGCGGCTTTCGAACGGCGTCTCGTTCGAAGCCGACACGCTGGTGTGGACCACCGGGGTGCGGGCGCACCCCGTGGTGGCCAGGACCGGGCTCCCGATGGATGACCGGGGCCGGCTGGTGGCGGACGAGTTCCTTCAGGTGAAGGGAGTGGCGGGAGCGTGGACGGCGGGGGACGGCGCGGCGGTGCCCGACCTCACCACCGGCGGGATCTCCCCTCCCACGGCCCAGCACGCGATGCGGCAGGCCTGGCGCCTGGGGGAGAACCTGGCCGCGACGATCCGCGGGGAGGCCGTGCGGCCGTTTCGGTACCGGAACCTCGGCGCGCTGGTCTCACTGGGGCGTTACAAGGGCGTGGCGAGGGTGGTCGGCATCAGACTCAAGGGGTTCCCGGCGTGGTTCCTGCACCGTACCTACCACCTGACCCGCATCCCCACGCTGAACCGGAAGGTCCGGGTCATGCTGGACTGGACGGTGGCCCTGTTCTTCCGAAGGGACGTGGTGCAGCTCGGCTCGCTCCAGCACCCCCGCCAGCCTTTCAGCGCGGCGGTCCTCCCCGAGGGGGAGCCCGGGACGCTCAAACCCCCGAAGCCCAGACGATCCAGCCCCCGTACCCGGCCAGGACCACCAGGCCGGTGAGCTTCCCCGCCCGGCCCCGGGTGAGAAAGACCGTCGCCACGACGGCGTAGAGCGCCGCGGCGGCCACGAACGCGGAGGCCGCGGCCGAGTCCACCTGGAGCGGATGGACCAGCGCGGCCAGCCCCAGCACCCCCGTGGTGAACGCGGCCACCGTCCCAAACAGGTTGCCCGTGGCCAGGTCGGGCAAGCCCCGGCGAACCGGCAGGACCTCGAGCAGCACCTCGTCCGCGCTGGCCAGGGCCCCGATGACCGCCGCCCCGACGAAGCCCGCCGACAACGAGGTGCGGTCGAGGATCCGAACCCCACCGCTCACCAGGACGGTCGCCCCCAGGTAGACGAGAGCCAGCCCCGCGCCCAGCAGGACCGGGATCGGGAGCCTCGGCCCCTCCTGGGCCTCGCGTTCGATGCGCTCGGCCGCGACCCTCGCTGCACGGCTCTCCCGGACCACCAGGTTCACGTACAGGACGTACATCGCCACCAAGCCGAACCCTTCCGGGCGGGTGACGACCGAGTCGCTGAGGGCCTCCGCGCCGATGGCCAGCGCGGCGGCCGGAAGGAGGACCATGGTGGGCGCCGGGGATTCGATGGGCTCGCGGGCCAGGAGGAGGGCCGCCCCGAAGGCCGCGGAGAACAGGAACACGACGGTGCCGAAGGCCTCGCCCGCGGCGATCGATGTCTGGCCTCGGCCCGCGGCGATGAGGGCCGCACCAAGGGATTCGATGTCCACCCCGAACAGCAGCGCCCCGAGGAGGAACGGTGACAGGCCTCGCTCGAGCGCCAGCCGGCCCGCCCCCCTGATTGCTGCCTCGGCGCCCGCGGTGAGCACCGCGGCGCCGCCGAGAAGCAGCAGGACGGCGTAGGCCACGGGTGGCGACTCTACGCCGTCTGTGATGGAGCGGCCCACCGGCTTGACAATGGGTTGATGGCGCGGTCGAATTCGCCGGGATTTCCCACCCGTTGGAAGGGGGGTGAGCGTAGGCGTTCGGCTTCGTCCGTAGCTCCGTCCTCGACGTGCATAGGGAGCGGGAGGCATCATGCGACGAATAGTCCTAGTTGCTGCGGCCTTTGCGACGGTGTTGCCGTTCGCTTTCGCAGGACAGGTCCAGCAGGCCAGCGGCAAGTCCTTCACGATCACCAACCGGGTCGCCCCGGTCGGCCTCGCCACGGTCGAGCTGCAGAACCGGGGCGTGTTGCCGCCGGGGGTGAAGCCCCCGAAGCTCAAGATCCCGCCCTCCTCGACCGGCTCGGGCGGCTGTCCCGACACGTCGGCCACCGACGTCAGGGCGAATCAGGAGTGCACGAACCAGTCCGAGGCCGGATATCTGGGCCGGGGGGAGGCCCAGAACGAGACCTCCGTGGCCGTCAATCCACTCAATCCGGACAACATCCTGATCAGCCAGAACGACTACCGACTCGGCGACGCCAACCCCGGGGTCAACTGGAGCCTGGACGACGGGGACCACTACGGGAGCCAGACCCTCCCGAAGAGCTTCGCGAAGCCCATCCTGGACCTCGGCGGATCCCGTCACTACTGGACCACCGGCGGCGACACCTCGGTCGCCTTCGACTCGACCGGAGAGGCCTACCTGCTGACCCAGGTGTTCGACCGGGCCTTCCCCACCGACGAGCGCGGCACCAGCACGATCTTCGGCGTGGACGCCTCCGCGATGTTGGTGTTCCGCTCCGCCGACGGCGGTGCGTCGTGGAGCTTCACGGGCAGCTACGTCGCCACCTCCGGTCTGGGCGAGGGGGAGTCCGGCGGAGGCCTGATCGACAAGATGTACATGACGATCGACAACAACCCCGCCAGCCCCTTCCGGGACCGGATCTACGTGGTGTGGGCCCAGTATCCGGACGATGGCTCGAACAGCCCCACGGACTTCAGCTACTCCGACGACCACGGGAACTCGTGGAGCACCCCGATCGAGATCAGCGGGAGGTCCAAGGATCTCTGCCCGATCACCTTCAGCACGCGGACGGACTTCTCCTGCGACGAGAGCCAGTTCAACCAGCCGTTCGTCGGTCCCGACGGGACGGTGTACGACGTGTTCGACAACTTCAACAACTGCGCCGGCGCCCTGCGGTCGATCGGGTTCGACTGCCCCGCTGGGGACGACGGCGACAACCACAACCAGGTCCTGATCGTGCACTCGCCCGATGGCGGGATCTCGTGGAGCACTCCGGTCAAGGTCTCCAACTACTACGAGCTCCCGGACTGCTTCACCTACACCGGGTACGACTTCGGGCGAGCCTGCGTCCCCACCGCTCCGCTGTCGGGCACCAGCATCTTCCGGGCCACCAACTACCCGGTCGGGTTCGCCACCAGCGCCGACGACATCGAGGTGAGCTTCGGGAGCTACATCAACAAGGACTCGAACCAGAACAAGGGCAACTGCACGCCGGCCGGTATCAGCCCCGACACGTTCCTGAACCTCTACGACGGGGTCGGGGACGTCAACGGGTGCAACAACGACATCCTTCGCAGCGTGTCGAACGACGGTGGGCAGAAGTTCACCGGCACCAATAGAGGAGTGACGCACCTCCCGACCTGCAGCCGTGAGCTGGGGAAGACCCTGACCGATCAGTGGTGGCAGTGGACCGTCCCGGACGCTCGGGGCCGGGCCGTGTCGAGCTATTACGACCGGTCCTACGGCGACGACCAGGCCACGGGGTTCAACGACATCACGCTGATCCGCGGTGCGAACGCGGTTCGGGTCACCGACTTCAGCCTGCCGCCCTCGAACGAGTTCCCGGACGCGAACGGGTATTCGACGTTCATGGGCGACTACACGGGGCTGGCCGTGAACTCCGAAGGCGACGCTTACCCCGCGTGGGTCGACACCCGGAACGGGCTGTTCACGTTCGACTCCACGCCCGGCGCGGACCCGCGGATCCTGACCTTCGCCGGATACGACGAGGACATCTACACGGCTTCGATCCCCATCCCCTGACCCGCAGGGATTCGTCGAGCGAGCGTGGGGGCCCGGAAACCGGCCCCCACGCTCTTTCTTCAGTGGTCGCTCTTGCCGCTGAAGTTGAACCCCCGGACCTTCAGGGCGGGGACCCGGGACGCCGCGAAGAAGAACTCGCCGGCGATCTGGGAGTCGCGGCCGACCATCTCGACCTTCGACAGGGCCTCCAGGATTGACTGGGTGAACCGGAGGTTCTTGACCGGGTGCTTCACCCTGCCGCCCTCGATCAGCCAGGTCCCGTCCCTGGTCATGCCGGTGATCGTGGTGTCCATGGGATTGACCACGTTCGAGTAGTGGAATCGGGTGACCAGCAGCCCGCGCTCGGTGGAACCGATCATGTCGTCGAGCGTGGCGTCCCCGGTGTCCAGGAACAGGTTCAACGGGAAGGGGCCCTCCGGGTTGGGCGGGGGGAGGCCGTGGCCGGTCGGCTCGGCGCCGGCCATCTTCGCGCTCCGGCGGTCGTGAACCCCTCCGAGAAACACGCCCTGGCGGATCAGGTCCACCCGCCGCTTGGGCGTGCCCTCGAAGTCGAAGGGGAGCCCGATCGTGATCGGGGAGAGGGCGTCGTCGAAGATCGAGATCGACTGGTCCGCCACCTTCTGCCCGTCCTTCCCGGACAGGGGCGAGCGGCCCTCGGCGATGGCCCGGCCACCGAAGCCGATGTACGCGAGGAACCCCACCAGGGTGGAGACGGCGAGGGGCTCGAGCTCCACGTCGAACGGCCCCGGTTCCAGGTCGTGCGGCTCCTGGCTGTCCCGGGCTTTCTCGAAGGCGCGGGTTCCGACCCGCTCCGGCTCCACGTCGCCGAGACGGGACCCCGTCTCCTCGGCGGTCCCGGCACCGCCCTTCCCCCCGGACACCACGGCCGCCACCGAGGCCTGGGTCGTGGGCGCGTAGCAGAACTGGCCCTCCGTGTTCAGCAGGGCCACCTCACCCGCGGTCGTGTCGAGGGCACCGGCAGCGTGGAATTCGTCCCCCAGCCTTCCGATCAGCGCGGCCACCGACTCCGCGCGCTGGCCGGGCGAGGTGTCCGCGGTCGCCTGGTCGAACCGGTCGAACTCCGGGACGTCCGCCTTCGGGGCCAGGCCCGGGAACAGCGGATCCGGGGCCGCCACCCTGGCCATCTCCAGCGCGCTCCGGGCGGCCCGTTCGGCCCCCCGCGGGGAGAAGTCGTTGGATCCGGCCACGCCCACCCGGCCCTCGGAGACGACCCGCACGCGCAAACCGGTGTCCTCGCGCCATGTGCTCTGGTGGATGGCCGAATCGGCGAACCGGGTCAGCCCGCCCCACTCGTGGAGGAACAGCACCTCGACCCCGTCGGGGCCGGGCAGGCTGAGGGCAGCCCCGGCCACAGCCCGAACCTGGTCCGGTCCGATCAGGCCGGGCACGACCGCCTCCGGGCTCCCCGCGCGATCATCGAACTCCCACCCGAACGTTCCGGAACCGGGCCGGCGGGGTCCCGTGGCCCACCCGCGCGATCTGTCCAGGCTGCCCCTTGCCGCAGTTCGGGGTGCCCCACACGTGCCAGTCCTGCGGGCCGCCCACCGCGTCGCACGAGCCCCAGAACTCGGTGGTGATCCCCGTGTAGTTCGGGTTCCGGTACATCTCGGTCAGCCGTCCGTCCTTTATCCGCCACGCGATCTCGCACCCGAACTGGAAGTTCACCCGCTTGTCGTCGATGGACCACGACTGGTTCGTGGTCATGAAGATGCCGTTGTCGGTGTCGCCGATGATCTCCGCCAGCGTTCCCTCGCCCGGCTCGAGGCTGATGTTCGTCATCCGGATCAGGGGCAGGTTCTGCCACCCGTCCGCCCGCATGGCCCCCGTCGAGGACCGGTCCCCGATGACCGGGGCCGTCTCCCGGCTCGAGATGAAGTTCTGGAACAGGCCGGCTTGCACCACCGCCACCCGCTGGGCGGGCACGCCCTCGTCGTCGTACCCGAAGGAGCCCAGACCTCCGGGAAGGGTGGCGTCCGCGGTGATCGTCACCCGGTCGCTTCCGTACCGGAGCTTCCCGCGGTCCTCGGGGCGGAGGAACGAGGTCCCGGCGTACGCTTCTTCCATCCCGAGCACCCGGTCGAGCTCGATCGGGTGGCCCACGGACTCGTGCACCTGGAGCACCACCTGGGAGGAGTCCAGCACCAGCGTGGTCATCTCGCTGGGACACTCCTTGGCCGAGAGGAGCTCCACCGCCTCGGTGGCGATGCGCTCGGCGTCCTCCGTCAGCCGGATCGACCGGATGTGCTCGTAACCCGCCGCCCGGAGATCGCCCCGGAAGGAGTTGGGGAACGACCGCCGCTGCATCTCCCCGTCGGCGATGGCCGTGGCCTCGATCCCGCCTCCGGAGTTGAGGATCGTCTGCTCGATCGCGGCGCCCTCGCTGGAGGCGAAGAAGCTGCGGCGCCGGAAGAAGTCGAGGGAGGCCTCGGCGAAGGCCAGGCCCTTCACGCCCTGCATCCGCCGACTGGCCTCGACCAGGAGAGCCACCTTCTCGTCGAGGGGGACGGCGAACGGGTCCTCCCGGTAAGCCGTGGACCACTCGGCAGTGACCGGTTCGATCTCCGCCAGCCGGACCGGCTCCCGAGGGAGGCGGGAGGCCGCACCGGCGATCTCCACGGCGAGCTTCGCCGTCCGGTCGACGTCCTCCTCGGTGGCCCGCGCGGTCCCGGCGAATCCCCAGTAGCCGTCCACCAGGACCCTGATCCCGACTCCCTGGGAGAGCGAGCGGTCGATGCCTTCCGTCTCCTGGTTCTTCACGCTCAGGGACTCGGACTCCTCGGTGACGAACCGGGCGTCGGCGTAGGACGCCCCCGCTTTCGTTGCGGCCTCGACGGCCTGCTGTGCGAGTTCGAGCAACGAACGACCTCCAGCGGAGAGCGGGGCCGCGTGCGCGGCCCCGGATCGAACGGGAAGGGTACCGCAGGCGGGCGGAGGGCGTCTGCGGGTAGGCTCTGCGCTCGGGAGGTGATCGGGATCAGGCTCGCACTGCACCTGGGCTATTGGGGATCGGCCCCCACGGACATGCTTCCCATGGTCCAGGAGGCCGAGCGGCTCGGGTTCGATTCGATCTGGAGCGCCGAGGCCTACGGCTCCGACGCCGTCTCTCTCCTCACGTGGTACGCGGCGCAGACCGAGCGCATCGGGGTGGGGACGGCGGTCATGCAGATGCCGGCCCGGACCCCCGCGGCCACGGCCATGACCGCCATCACGCTCGACCACCTGACGAGGGGCCGGTTCCGGCTGGGCCTGGGCACCACCGGGCCCCAGGTGAGCGAGGGCTGGCACGGGGTTGAGTTCGGCAAGCCGCTGGTCCGAACGAGGGAGTACGTCGAGATCGTCCGGAGCATCCTTCGCCGGGACCAGCCCCTCGAGCACCACGGCCGCTACTACGACATCCCGGTGCGGGGCGGGACCGGGCTGGGCAAGCCGCTCAAGACGATCGTCCATCCGCTTCGCGCCGACCTCCCGATCTACCTCGCGGCCATCGGGCCGAAGAACGTCGCCCTGGCCGCAGAGATCGCCGACGGCTGGCTGCCGACCTTCTACGCGCCCGCGCACGCAGGGGTGTTCGAGCCGGCGCTGGCGGAGGGGCTGGCGAGGTCGGGGCGGTCGCGAAGCGATCTGGACGTCGCGCCCTTCGCCATGGTCCTGCTGGGTGACGACATTCAGGCGTGCCGCGACCTGGCCCGGCCGATGATCCGGCTGTACGTGGGCGGCATGGGGGCCAGCGGGCGGAACTTCTACAACGACCCGGTGTCGCGGTACGGCTACGAGGGCGAAGCGGCGAAGATCCAGGACCTGTACCTGGAGGGACGAAAGGGCGAGGCCGCCGCCGCCGTCCCCGACGCGCTGGTGGACGAGGTGACGCTGGCCGGCCCCAACGACCGCCTCGCCGGACAGCTGCAGCTCTGGAAGGATTCAGGCGTCGACACCCTGATCGTCGGGACGTTCCAGGTGGAGGCCCTCAGGGTCCTGGCCGAAGCGGCGTCCTGAAAGGAGGAACGGTGGGAATCCTCGACGGGAAGGTGGCGGTCGTCACGGGCGCCGGCCGAGGGATCGGACGGGGCGAGGCGATCCTGCTCGCTGCCGAGGGTGCAAAGGTCGTGGTCAACGACCTCGGCGGGGACTGGAACGGGACCGGGGCGGACTCCCGTCCGGCCTCCCAGGTGGCGGAGGAGATCCGGAGCGCGGGCGGCGAGGCGGTGGCCCATTTCGAGGACGTATCCGAG
>Ga0066709_100001745_pt1 | contig 14892 bp, 15 predicted proteins | sample GraSoiAngelo_158_FD_79665 | JGI IMG/M metagenome (GOLD analysis project Ga0066709, IMG submission 79665) | Grasslands soil microbial communities from the Angelo Coastal Reserve, California, USA - 14_1009_16_30cm | ecosystem: Environmental > Terrestrial > Soil > Grasslands | place: USA...
CGAGCTTCCCGCTCGACGATCGAGACGATCTGCGGCAGCCGCTCGAAGAGGTCGAGGATGGGTTTCGGGCGCCCGGCCGAACAGACGACGGCGAACTCCTCAGAGGCATCACGCCAGCGGCGCGGGTCGCCGGCGACCTCTCCGCCGAGCGCCTCGGCGATCCCTTCCAGCAAGGCGCGCGCGCGGTTGAGGAGCATCCCCCGACGGACCCGGGGACGCGTAGCGTGTTCCTGCTCGAGCTTCTCGAGCAGCTTCGCCTCGGTCTTCGGGCCGACCCCCGGAACGGCGGCGAGTCGGCCCATCGCCGCGGCCGCGCGGAATTCCTCAGCCGTCCTCACGCCCAGCGCTCGCCCGATCTCGACCGCCCGCTTCGGGCCGAGGCCGAGGAATCGCCCGAGCCCGACGAGCTCCGGCGAGACCTCGCTCTCAAGCTCGTCGAGCTCCGCGATCCGGCCCGTCTCGACGAGCTCACGAAGCCGGGCCTCGATGCCGGGGCCGATTCCTCGCAGCTCGCGAACCCGTCCCTTCCGGACGAGGTCGGCGATCGGCGCCTTCGTCTCGCGGATCATCTCGGCGGCGCGGCGATACGCGCGAGCCGTGTAGTAGCTCGCGCCCGCGAGATCGAGAACCGACGCAAGCGACTCGAGCCGGTCGGCGATCTCCGCGTTGTCGAGGGAGGGATACGCTCTGCTGGACATGCCGACCATTGTCGTTCCCTTTCGGTCGGGCAAGACACGCATCGACGCAAACGGCAGAGAGGCGATCGCGCTCGCGATGCTCGAGGACGTTCTCGCCGCATGCCGCCTCATCGGCGAGACGGTCGTCGCCGACGGCGAGGGCGGCCAGGGCGCGGCCGTCCAGGAGGTGCTGGCTCCTCTCCAAGGGATAGTGGCGATCGTCAACGCCGACCTTCCCTGCGTGACCGCTGACGATCTCCAGGCCCTCATCGCAGCGCTTCCGGAAGAGGGGATCGCGATCGCGCCTGCGACCGACGGGACGACGAATGCGCTCGCGCTTACCGATCCCGCCCTCTTCGCGCCGCTCTACGGGCCGGGAAGCGCAGAGGAGTTCCGGGCACACGCCTCGCAGCTAGGCGTGCCGTCCGTCGTCGTCTCGCGGCCGAACCTCGCCGAGGACGTGGACACACTGGACGACCTCACCCGGCTCGGCGGGCGAGTGGGAGCGAACACGCGCGCCGCGCTGACATGAGGGTCGTCGCCCTCGCCGGCGGCTTCGGTGGAGCCCGTTTCGCATGCGCGCTTGCCGAAAGTCCGGTCGAGCTGACCGTGATCGGCAACGTCGGCGACGACGCCGAGATCCTCGGGCTGCACATCTCGCCGGACCTCGACTCGATCCTCTACGCCCTGGCGGGTATCGGCGACGAGGAGCGGGGCTGGGGACGCCGCGGCGAGACCTGGAACGCGCTCGACACGGTCGCCACCCTCGGCGGCGAGACGTGGTTCCAGCTCGGCGACAGGGACCTTGGGCTCCATCTGGTGCGGACGCGCGCGCTGCGCTCGGGCGCGCCGCTCTCGGCGGTGACGAAGCGCCTCGCGTCGGCGTTCGGTGTCGAGACCGAGCTGCTGCCCGCGAGCGACGACCTTCTGCGGACCTGGGTCGAGACACCGGCCGGCGAGTTTCCGTTCCAGGAATGGTACGTGGGCCGCGCGCACCGCGACGAGGTGGAGGCCGTCCGCTACGAGGGTGAGGCGCAGCCCGCGCCCGGTGTCGTGGAGGCGCTCGAGTCGGCCGACCTGATCGCGCTCGCCCCGAGCAACCCGTACCTGAGCATCGCGCCGATCCTGGCGGTCGCCGGGATCCGGGCCGCGCTCGAGCGGCGGCGTGTACCGGCCGTCGCCGTCAGCCCGCTGATCGACGGGCGCACCGTCAAGGGGCCGGCCGACCGGATGCTCGCCCGGTTCGCAGGCGGCACGAGCCCGGCGCACGTCGCGGGCTGCTACGACGGCCTGATCGACGCGCTCGTCGTCGACGAGGCAGACGAGGTCGAAGGGCTCGACGTGAGACCGATCGTTACCCGCACGCTGATGGGCGACGCAGAGGGGCGGCGCCGGGTCGCCGATGCCGTCCTCGAGGCCGCGGCGGTGCGCAGATGAGAGTCGCGATCCTGGGCGGCACCGGAGCGTTCGGCTGCGCGCTCGCCAAGCGGCTGCACGCGCTCGGCGAGGAGGTGACGATCGGCTCCCGCAGCGCGGACCGGGCGCGCGAGCTTGCCGCGGTGATCGGGGTGCAGGGCGCCGCGAACGGAGACGCGGCCGCCGACGCTGACCTCGTTGTTCTCTCTGTCCCCTCGAGCGCGGCCGAGCCGATGGCGCGAAAGCTCGCCGACGAGATCGGCGAGACGCCTCTGCTGTGCGTCGCCAGCGAACTGAGCTTCACCGACAACGGGGTCGAGCCCGGCCGCGAGTACAAGTCGCTCGCCGAGTCCGTGGCCGAGCTCGTCCAGAGCCCGGTCGCCTCCGGCTTCCAGACGCTCGCGGCCGTTCGCCTTGCCCAGCATGAGCCGTCGGACGAAGACGTCCTCGTCTGCGGCGAGGACCCCGCCAAGCAGCTCGGGCTCGACATCGGCGCCCGACTCGTAGCCGGGCGGGCAATCGACGCCGGCCCGCTGGCAAGCTCGCGTGGGCTCGAGGGCATGACGGCGGTGCTCCTCAACGTGAACAAGCGCTATCGCGTCCACGCAGGGCTCCGCATCACGGGCCTCCCCTGAGCGAGCTGCGCGTCATCCCGATCGAGGGCCTGCCCGAGATCCGGGCCGGCGACGACGTGGCCGCGCTGATCGCGGACGCGGCCGACTTCGAGGAGGGCGACGTGCTCGTCGTGTCGCACAAGGTGATCTCGAAGGCGGAGGGACGCGTCGTGCGCGGCGAGAAGCTCGAGCTCGTGCTGAGGGAGGCGCGGCGAATCGTCCGCCGCCGCGGCGAGCTCGTCATCGCGGAGACGCGACACGGCTTCGTGTGCGCCGCGGCGGGAGTGGACGCCTCGAACGCGCCGGAGCCCGGGACGCTCGTCTTGCTGCCGCTCGACCCGGACGACTCGGCGGCCCGCCTGAGCGAACGGCTCGGGGTGGCGGTGATCGTCAGCGACTCCTTTGGGCGTCCGTGGCGACGCGGCACGACCGACGTGGCGATCGGCGTCGCGGGCCTTGCCCCGCTGATCGACTTGCGAGGGGGGCGGGACGCGATGGGTTACGAGCTGCGGTCGACCGAGATCGCCGTCGCCGACGAGATCGCAGGCGCCGCCGAGCTCGTCAAGGGCAAGACCGCGGGGGTGCCGGCCGCGATCGTCCGCGGTCTCTCGCTCGCCGGCGAGGGAACCGCGCGCGACCTCGTCATGCCGACCGAGCGAGATCTCTTCCGGTGAAGCTGCGCTTCGGCGACGAGTTCGAGCACGGCTTCGGCTGGCAAGCCGAGGATTTTCTCCGGCGCACGTCACACGCCGTGCTCGCCGGCGGCTGGGTCTGGCTGATCGATGTCGTCGACGGTGCCGGAATCGACGAACGGATTCGCGCGCTCGGCGAGCCGGCGGGGATCGTCCAGCTTGTGGATCGCCACGGCCGAGATTGCGCCGCGGTCGCAGAGCGGCTCGGCGTCCCGCTGCACGTGACTCCGAGGGACACTCCTCCGGGGGCCCCGTTCGAGCTCCGGCCGGTCCTGAGCCGGAGGTGGTGGCGGGAGGTCGCGCTCTGGTTCCCGGCCGAACGGATCCTGGCCTGCGGCGATGCGCTCGGCAGCGCCGGTTATTTCGTCGCGCGCGGTGAGCCGCTCGGAGTGCATCCGCTGCTCCGGCTCATTCCGCCACGACGCGCGCTCGACGGTCTCGAGCCGAAGCACATCCTCTTCGGTCATGGCGAGGGCGTCCACGGCGTCGAGGCCGCGTCGGCCCTGCACGAAGCGCTCGCTACGTCTCGGAGGCGGTTGCCGGCAGCCTTGCTCTCAGCCGTCCGCCGCTGAGCGGCGCAGGGCGATCCCCGTCATCACCTCGCGCACCGTCCGTTCGGCGACGAGCGCTGTCACGTCGGCCGATCCCACTGCGGTCGGGATGACCTCGACGACGTCGGCGCCGACGACCTCGAGCCCTGCGGCAACAGTCCTAACGGCCCAGAGCAGCTCGGTGGAACTGAGACCGCCCGGCTCCGGTGTCCCAGTGCCCGGCGCGAAACCCGGATCGAGCACGTCGATGTCGATCGAGAGGAACACTGGGCCCTCGCCGACGATCTCGACCGTCTGCTCGATGACTTGCTCGATTCCGAGCTTGCGCACGTCGTGCGCGAAGAAGCTCGTGATCCCGCGCTTTGCCTGCCAGTCGAACTCGGCCGACCCCGGCCAATAGCCGCGCAGGCCGATCTGCACGTAGCGCTTCGGATCGACCGCTCCGGCCTCGACGAGTCGGTACATCGGGGTGCCGTGTGAGACCTCGACCCCGAAGACCTGGGTGCCGGTGTCGGTGTGCGTGTCGAAGTGGACGAGCCCGACGGTCCCGTGCGCGGCGGCGCAGGCACGGATGTCGGGCTCTGCGATCGAGTGGTCGCCGCCCAGGACGATCGGGATCGAGCCTGCGGCGAGCACCTGTCCGACCGTGGCCTCGATCGCCTGGTGCGACCGGCCCGGGTCCGCCGGCAGCACGGGCGCGTCGCCGAAGTCGACCATCCGCAGCTCCGCAAAGGCGTCGATCTTCGCCTCGAGGTGGGGGCCAGAGGCACCGCTCGCCGCGCGAATCGCTCTCGGCCCGAAGCGGGTACCCGGGCGGTCGGAGACGAGATCGTCGGTCGGGGCCCCGACGACGGCGACGTCGACACCTTCGAGCTCGGCGGGATCCTCGGTGTAGGGCAGCCCACCGAAAGTCGGCAGGCCGGCGAAGTCCGGCTTCTCGCCGTATTCGCGCCAGCGCTCGAGAGGGTCGATCACAGCGGGATTCTCCTCGGATTGCCGCTCAAGGCGCCACCTCCTCGAGTGGGATCCCGCGCGCGCCTCGCATCGGGGCCAGCACGATAAGTCCGCTGAGCGCGACCGCGGAGGCGACGAGGAAGGCACCGCCGTAGCCCCAGAACTTTGCGACTCCGCCGAGCGTAAAGGCGCCGAGCCCTAGCGCCACGTCGACAAAGGCGCCGACGCTCCCGACCGCTGCGCTCTTCTCCGCCCCACTGGTCGCCTCGATCGCGAGGAGCATCGCCGAGGGATACGTCATCGCCTGGCCCGCCCCGAAGACGACCGTTCCGACCAGGAGGCCTGTCACCGACTGCCAGGCGCCGACCGTCGCGAGCCCGGTGGCGAGGCAGACGAACGAGAGCGCGAGCGTGCGCCTGGCACCGAGCGCGTCGGGCAGTTTCCTGCCGAGGAGCCGAACGAGCGAGATCACCCCGCCGAAGAGGGCGAAGACGAGCCCGGGGCGCTCGATGCCGAGGTCGCGTGCGTAGATCGCCGCGAAAGCGGCGAAGCCGCCGAAGCCGAGCAGACCGAGGAGAACGAGGAGCCCGGGGCGGAGGGCTCCGCGCGGCGGAAGCCAACTGAGGGAGGCGGACTCCTCCGATTCCGGCCTCGTCTCGCGGAGCGTCGCGACGACAGCGGTCGAGGTGAGGACGAGCGCGGCCGTTACCAACCAGACGAGCCAGAAGCGATTGTCGCCGCGGATGAGGTCGGCTGCGACCGGCCCAACCGTGAGGCCGAGGTACGAAGCGAGCGTGACGAGGCTCACCGCCTCACCTCGACGCTCCTCCGGAGCGATGTCCATGACGACGGTGTAGGCGCCGACGACGAAGGTCGCCTCGGCCGCACCGGCGAGCAGGCGAATCGCGATCACTCCGAGAAGGTCGGGGCTGAGGGCAAGCGCCAGGTAGCAAACGATCATCACGAGGCCGCTGGCGATCAGAAGCGGCCGTCGTCCGCGCCGATCTCCGAGGCGGCCGGAGAGCGTCGAGAAGATGACGGAGGTCACGCTGCCGGCACCCATCGCGAATCCGACGCCGACCGAGCCGGCGCCGAGCTCGTCCTTCGCGTAGAGCGGGAGGGCCAGAACGACCATGCCGAACGTCGCGAAGGCGCCGAAGGTCGCGAGCCAGATGCGTGCGAAGGGTGCGGTGAGCAGGCGCTCGCTGGCCACAGGCGTCAGACTAGAGGCATGAGAATCGGTCTTGTAACCGTTTGTTTCGCGTTCGCCCTCGCCCTTGCCTCGACTGCATCGCCGGCGCAGAGCCTCAGGATCGCGAGCTACTGCAGCTCGACCGGCGACGTCTGCTACGGCATCTTCCAGCAGCGCGAGATCTATCGGTTTGAGCTGACGCTCGCGGCGAGGTACTTCACGCGGTACCGGATCTGCGTCAAGCCGGCGATCGCGGTCACGACGTGCAAGAGCTTCCCGGTGCGCAAGCGGGGCGCGAGCTTCGGCGGTGTCGTCGTCTGGAACCGGAACTACCCGTACAAGGGGCCGGGCCGCTACAAGGTCACGTGGCAGCAGAGCGGACGGCGGCTCGGGCCGTCGCTCCGGTTCGCTGTCCTCCCGATGCCCTAGCTCTCGGGCGGAGCGAAGACGACGAGCACCGCGAGGTCTTCCGCTATGTCGTGGAAGCGATGCTCGACCCCGGCCGCGACGAAGACGACAGAGCCTTCGCTCACCGTCTAATCCTCCTTCCCGACTCTGATCTGCGCGCGCCCGCGCATCACACGTAGACCTCGTCTTCGCCGTGCGGCTGCTGCGGGTCGCTACCGCCCGCCGGGAGCTCGTAGAGCCCGGCGCTGAGCGCCGCGCTGCGGAGGAACTCGAGGTAGGCTCGGCCGGTCTCTTCCCGCCGGCCAATCAGTTCGTCGAGCTCGAACCTCTCCATGCAAGCAATCCAAACGCGGGGCACCAGCTTTAGGAGAACAGGTGGCTGAAGATCGGCGCCCGGTCGCGAGAGGAGAAGAGGGCGATCGAGACGACGAGGAACGTGAGCGCAAAAGCGGTTCCGAGGAGCAGCGAGCGCGGTCGGAAGATCTGCGCAAGCGGGAAGATCGCCCCCACGATCAGCGTCCATCCGCACACGTGGTGAATGAGCGGGGCGCGCCCGTACAGCCAGCCGTGCTGCTCGTGTGAGAGGAATGTGGCCCCGGAGACGACGAATGCGAGCGGCATCGTCAGGCGCCAGTAGCGGCTTCGCAGCTTGCCGCTTGCGAGGCCGAGCTGGGCTCCGCCCGCGATCATCATCATCTGGGCCCAGGCAGTGTGCGTGAGCATGAGGATCATCGAGCCCGTCCTCGGGTAGACCATTGCCGGCCAGAGGAGAACGCCCATGAGGAAGCCGAAGCCGGGCCAGAGATAGCGCCGTGAGACGCGGCGGTTCCAAACCTCGTCGCCGACGATCGCCTGGGCGAGCAGGCACAGACCGACCATGAGGAACGCGGTCGCATACATCCAGTGAAAGATCTCGGACGGCGGCAGCATTCGTCAGCTCCCGTCCGTCGCGCGAGTTCCGCGAATAGCAGGCAAATTCGGTCGCGCGGATCATACTCAGGGATTGCTGCCGCCCAACTCTCGCAAGGATCCGGCCGCGCGGGTCGGGGCCTGCGTCTAACTGCAGCCGGTGTTCGTGCCGCAGTCGCGGCACGTGTAGCACGAGCCCGTGCGGATCATCCGTCCTCCGCACTTCGCGCACTCGACCGCGTCTTCCCACGCGTTGAACAGCGCTGTCTGGCCCGGCGGAGGGGCTTCGAGCGGACCTGCGGGGGCATCTGCGGTGCCCGACTCGCCGCCGTTGTAGCGCTGCGCCAGCCGCGCCTTGACCTCGGCCGAGAGGATCCCGACCTCTTCCTGCTGGTCCGTGGAGAGGAACTTCTTGCCCATCCACCGGAAGACGTAGTCGACGATCGACTTGGCGACTCGGATGTCCGCGTCGTTCGTCTGGCCGCTCGGCTCGAAGCGCATGTGCGCGAACTTCGAGACGTACACCTCGAGCGGCACGCCGTACTGCAGGCCCAGCGAGACCGAGATCATGAACGAGTTCATGAGGCCGGCCAGGGTCGTGCCCTCCTTGGCGATGTCGACGAAGATGTCGCCGGGAGTGCCGTCCTCGTAGAGGCCGACGTGGATGTAGCCCTCGTAGTCGCCGACGCGGAACTTGCGGCCGACCTCCACCCGGTCCTCGGGTAGCCGGCGACGCTGGGTCAGCGGGACCGGCGGCGCGGCCGTTCCGGCCCCCGCCTCGATGATCGTCTCGCCCTTCTTCGAGAGCGGCTGGGCGACCTTGCAGTTGTCGCGATAGATCGCGATCGCCTTCACGCCGAGCTTCCACGCGTCGGTGAAGAGCTGAGCGACCTCGTCGACTGTGACCTCTTCCGGCATGTTGACCGTCTTCGAGATCGCGCCCGAGATGAACGGCTGGACGGCGCCCATCATCTTCACGTGGCCCATGTAGTGGATCGCACGCTCGCCGACGGCGCAGTCGAAGACCGGCAAATGCTCCTGCTTCACGTACGGCGCGGCGACGATCGTGTTCCGCTCGTCCACGTACGCCTCGATCTCGTCGATCTCGTGCGGCGCATAGCCGAGCCGGCGAAGCGCCATCGGCACGGTCTTGTTGACGATCGTGATCTCGCCGCCGCCGACGAGCTTCTTGGACTTCACCAGAGAGAAGTCCGGCTCGACCCCGGTCGTGTCGCAATCCATCATGAAGCTGATCGTCCCGGTCGGCGCGAGCACGGTCGCCTGCGCGTTGCGGTAGCCGTGCACCTCTCCGAGATCGAGCGCGTCGTCCCAGGCGCGCCGGCATGCGGACAGGAGATCGGCCGGTACCGAGTCGGTGTTCTCGATGTTGCCGACCGCGGCGCGGTGCTGCGCCATGACGCCGATCATCGCGGCCGCATTCGGCTGGTAGCTCGCGAACGGGCCCATCCGCGACGCGATCTCGGCCGACTTGCGGTACGCGCGCCCGGTCATGAGCGCGGTGATCGCCGCCGCGTAAGCGCGACCCTCGTCCGAGTCGTACGGGAGGCCGCGCGCCATCAGCAGCGCGCCGAGGTTCGCGTAGCCGAGCCCGAGCTGGCGGAATGCCTTCGCGTTCCGCTCGATCTCCGGCGTCGGGTACGAGGAGTAGCCGACGGCGATCTCCTGCGCGAGGAACATCACGTCGACCGCGTGCTCGAATGCCTCGACGTCGAGCTCGCCGTCCTCGCGGCGGAACTTGAGGAGGTTGATCGACGAGAGGTTGCAGGCACTGTCATCAATGGACATGTACTCCGAGCAGGGGTTCGAGGCGTTGATGCGGCCCGTGTTCGGCAGCGTGTGCCACTGGTTGATCGTCGTGTCGTACTGGACGCCCGGGTCGGCGCAGCGCCAAGCCGCCTCGGCCATGTCCTGCAACAGCTTCCTGGCCGGCACGGTCTCGACGACGGCGCCGTCGGTGCGCGCGGTCAGGTTCCAGTCGGCGCCTGTCTCCGCCGCCTCCATGAAGGCGTCGGTGACGCGAACAGAGTTGTTCGCGTTCTGGTACTGGATCGAGGCCCAGTCGGCGGAGTCGAGCGACATGTCGTAGCCGGCGGCTTCGAGGACGCGCGCCTTCTCCTCCTCGTGCGCCTTGCACCAGATGAACTCGTCGACGTCCGGGTGGTCGACGTCGAGGACGACCATCTTGGCCGCGCGCCGCGTCTTGCCGCCGGACTTGATCGTGCCCGCCGACGCATCGGCGCCGCGCATGAACGAGACGGGGCCGGAGGCATACCCGCCCTTCGAGAGCTGCTCCTTCGACGACCGAAGCTTGGAGAGGTTGACGCCCGACCCCGAGCCCCCGCGGAAGATGACGCCCTCGCGGCGGATCCAGTCGAGGATCGACTCCATCGAGTCCTCGATCGAGAGGATGAAGCACGCGGAGCACTGCGGCTTCTCCTCGAAGCCGACGTTGAACCAGACCGGCGAGTTGAAGGCCGCGTACTGGTTGACGAGGATCGCTTGCAGCTCGGCCTCGAAGTTGTCTGCCTCCTCGTCACTCGCGAAGTAGCCGCCGTCGCGCCCCCACTGGCCGATCGTGCTGACGACGCGGCCGACGATCTGCTTGACGCTCGTCTCGCGATCGGGCGAGCCCATGCGGCCGCGGAAGTACTTCTGAGCGACGATGTTCGTCGCCGTCTGCGACCAGAACTTCGGGAATTCGACGCCCTTCTGCTCGAAGACCGGCTTCTCCTTGCCGGGGATGAGCGCGTCACGGATCTCCCACTCGATTTCCTCGAAGGGATCGCGCCCGGGGATCGTGAAGAAGCGACGGACGGCGACGCTCGCCTTCTCGTCGGCGACGGAGTTCTCGAGCTTCTCGACGGGTGTATCTGCGGTCTGAATCTGCTTGGCGGACGCCATCCCTTACCTCCTGGTCAAAGCCTAGTTATGAGCGCCCAGTCGGCGGAACTGCCCGTCGGCGAGCGGACCTGCCAGACTAGAAACGGCGTCGGACAGAACGCTGGAGGCGTGCTAGGGAGCCACGCGGCGGGAGCGGAGACGACGCGAGATCAGGCCTGCCGCGCCCGCTGCGACCAGGATCAGCGCGAGCCCGCCGAGGATGAGCAACGGCAGCGGAACCGAGTCCGCGTTGCGCGGCCCGAGCTTGTCGAAGGCGACCTTGAAGAGACCGCGGTTCGGCTGGTCCGCCTTGCGCGCCGCCGCACTCTTGCGTGCTGCTGGAGGGCTCGCCGGGGGATTTGTTGAGCCGCCACGGTGCACACTCTGCGTCGTGCGTAGAACCTGCCGGCTCGCCGCCGTGATGTCGTCGACGATGCTGCTGTAGGCGCGAAGATCCAACGGGACGTGCGCGATCGCCTCGCGGTAGCAGTGCTGCGCGTACGTGCCGTCGATGCGCTCGTTGCCCTCCCAGTCGTTGATGACCTGCTTCCAGCACGGCGTCTTCGCCGCAGCAGGCTGCGCGGTTGCGAGCGCGAGCGAGCCAAGGGCGGCGACCAGCGCTGTGACGGCGATCAAGCGGACCGGACGGATAGCTTGAGCCTACCTTCTCGGGAGCGTAGACATTCTCAACAGTCTCTCGGACGTGAGTGATCCCACCGTTAGCCGGTTGTTAACCATTTGTAATCGACTCCAGGTGCTAGCTTCGCGCTCATGAGGACAGGACGGCTGGCCCTGCTGGCGACGGCCGGCCTGCTCCTCGGCGCCACGCTCCTCTTCGGCGGCGGTTCGAGCGACGGGCGCGTCTCGGTCATCGGCGGGGCTGCCCTGCTGATCGCGGCCGCGCTCGTGGTAGCCGCGCTCTGGGGCGCCGTGCCGTTGCCGGCGCCCGGCTGGGAAGGGATCGCGTTCGTCGTGCTCGCGATGTCGTTCGTCGCCTGGAACGGCGTCTCGATCCTCTGGTCGGCGGCGCCCGACCGCTCGTGGAACTACTTCAACCGCGGACTCGCGTATCTCGCCTTCGCAGTCGTGGGTGCCTTCGTCGGGTCGGCTCTCGCCTCGCGGGCAGTGGCGTGGCTGCTCGGCGGGCTCGTCGCCGTGACCTGTTTCTGGGCAGTCGCCGGAAAAGCCGTGCCTGCGCTCTACGATGACTACGGCCGGTTCGCGCGGCTGCGCTCGCCGGTCGGCTACTGGAACGCACTCGCGCTCGTCGCCGTCTTCGGGCTGCCGCTCGCGTTGTGGGCGGGGACCCGGCCTGCACACGCGCGTGTACTTCGCGCCGGAGCGGTTGTCGTCCTCTATGCGCTCCTCGTCGCGCTCGTCCTGACCTACTCGCGCGGGGGCATCCTGGCCGCACTCGTCGCGATCGCTGTCTGGCTCGCGCTCACCCGCGGGCGATTCGAGAGCGTCGTGGCGATCGTGAGCGCGGGAGTGCCCGCGGCGGCGGTTCTGGGCGTGGCGCTCTCGCTGCCGGGGATCGCTCAGAACGGGGAGCCGCACGACGTCCGCCTTCACGACGGAGCGTGGTTCGCTCTCGTCTTCGCGGCCGGCGCCGTGCTCGCCTTCGCCGCCGCCTTCTTGCTCCGCTACCGGCCGGCCCTCGAGCGCCAGAGACTGCTCCTGCGGATCGCCGCCGGAGTCGCGGGCGTCACGCTCGCAGTCGCGGTCGGTGTCGTCGTCGCTCGCGGAAACCCGCTGGGTGGAAGCGAATTCGTCTCCCAGAACCCGCAGCATCTGCTCAGCACCTCGTCCAACAACCGCTGGGGCTGGTGGAAGGAAGCCTGGCAGGGCTTCGAGGACCAGCCGATCGGCGGCACCGGCGCAGGGTCGTTCGAGTTCCTGCACCGCAAGCTGCGCAAGAGCGGGGTCTACGTCACCGAGCCGCACAACCTGCCGCTCCAGTTCGCCGCCGAGACCGGTCTTGTCGGCTTCCTGCTCGCTGCCGGAGCGGCCGGCGCGGCACTGCTCGGCGCGTTCCGCGCGCTGCGTCGGCTCGAGGGCTCCGACCGCGCGGCTGCTGCGGCGCTCTCCGTCACGCTGCCCACCTTTCTCGTACACGGCGCGCTCGACTTCGACTGGGAGTTCATCGCCGTCTGCGCGCCGGTCTTCTTCGTCACGGGCTTCCTGCTCACGACCGGCCGCAGGCCGATGGCCGCCCGCCGCCGGCCGCTCTGGGCTCTGGGCGCAGTTCTCGTCACCTGGGCGGGGCTCTATTCGCTCGCCGCCCCTCCGCTCGCCGCCCAACGGGTCGACGATGCATACAGCGACATCGACCGGGGCGCGATCGACAAGGCGGTCGAGTCGGCGAAGAGCGCGCACTCGTTGAACCCGCTCTCGGTCGATCCTCTCTACGCGTGGGCCGGAGCCGAGGAAGCTCGGGGCCAACTGATCAAGGCGCGGGATCTCTACTTACGCGCCGTCGACCTCCAGCCGCTGAACTGGGACACCTGGTACGAGCTCGGCCGTTTCGACCTGGAGGTGCTCCAGGACCGGGCCGCGGCCCTGCGGGCGTTCCAGCGCGCCGCCGAGCTCGACACCGATCCCCTCGGCCTCCCGCGTCAGGCGCTCAAGGAACTGAGGAACTGAACCGTTCCTGAGGTCCTGCGGCGACGAGCGTCAACCCGTCGTTGATGATCCGCACGGGATAGGGAAAGAGCGCGCGGAACTCCTTCGAGCCCAGCGGCCGGAGGCCGCGGGTCTCTTCGTTTCCGAGCTTCGCGAGGAGGCCCTCGCGGTGGGGCAGCCAGTGCACGAACGGGAGCAGCGTGTGCGGATCGAGGGGAAACCAGCGGTTCGGCGTCGCCACGAACACGCTCCGCGCGACCCGGCAGAGCTCGCGGATGAACGCCTCCTGGGAGTCGCGGTCGCCGAGGTGCTCGACGACGGCGTTCGAGAAGCCGACGTCGAACTCGCCGTCGGCGAATGGGAGCTCTCGGCCGTCGGCCTGGACGCAGCGGACCTCCGGGAACGCCGCCCGGAAGCGCGGGAGCTCGCCGACGCTCACCGCCGTGATCTGCTTGCGCCACGGGTACATGGCCTCGAAGAAGTTGTGCGTCGCGGCCTGTCCCTCCCCCTCGCCGAAGGGGGTGTCCGCAACGCCGACGTCGACGACGGTCGTCTCCTCCGTCGGGCGGACGAGCTCCATGAACAGGCGGTACTTGCGGAGGCGGCTTCGCAGCGAGACCGCGCCGGCGAGGCGGCGGATCACGCCGTCGCGCGCAGCCAGATCTGAGTCCAGAACGGCCCGAGTGCGCGGTAGAGGAGCGGCTCGGCGAGGTGGCGGAAGAGATCGGCCGCCGAGTTCCCGTAGAGCCGCTTGCGGTTGTTGTGGAAGCGCTCGACTCGCCGGAAGCCTGCTTCGCGGAGGAGGCCCTTCAGGCGCCGCGGCGTGTAGCCGAGCTCGGTCGTCCCGAACTCGCCCGACGCCGCGCGCCCCTGGTAGCGGTGCTTCCAGTTCGGCTCGGCGAGGACGAGGCGCCCGCCCGGCTTCAGCGCGCGGTGCGCGGCGGCGAAGACAAGATCGGCCCGCGGCGTGTGATGGAGCGCGTCGTAGAGCAGGCACGCGTCGAAGCTCCGGCCGAGGTCGAGCTCCTCCATGTCGCCGACCTCGAAGCGCGCGTCGACGCCCTCGGCGACAGCCTGCTCGCGGGCGATCTCGATCATCTGCGGCGCGATGTCGTAGCCGACCGCCTCGACGCCGTGGCGCGCGGCGAAGCGGGACATCCAGCCGGGCCCGCAGCCGAGCTCGACGAAGCGCATGCCGGGTTGGAGGTCGAGCAGCTGGACGACGTAGCCGAAGTCGATGACGAGGCGGGCCGTCTCGCGCGGAGAATTGTTTCCAAACGGCTTCGTCCGTAGCCAGCGCCGCCCCTCCTCGCCGATCGCGGCAGGGTAGTCGACCTCGGCCTGCTTCCGATCCTCCGACACGAGCAGATCGTAAGCGGCGAAACAAGACTAGTCCGGTGCCAGGCACCCAACATGGCCCGATGGGACAGGGCCGCTCTCGGTGTTTGCGCCTAGCGAACGGCTCGAAGAATCCACAGACGGGTCGGTACCGGACACGTCTGGTGCCAGGCACCGGACATGGCTACCTGCCGAGGACGACGACGAGTTGGGCGCCCAGGAGCTGGCGCACGTTCATGCCGTCGAGGGGGCCGACGAGGCGAATGGCGAGGTCGCGGGCCAGGCGTTGCGCTTCGGGACGCCGGCCGGCGCGGTACATGACCACCGAGCGCCCGTAGCTCCGCGGCGCGTTTCCGGTCGCGCTGACGGGGTACCCGCGCCGGCGCACGCGCAAGGCCGCCGCGGCGGCGGCGCCCCCGATGCCGTTGCCGTTGAGGACGAGCACCGAAGTCTCGTCGCGGGAGAGAGTCACGTGCTTCGGCTCCGGCCGGGACGGAACCTGTGCGATCCCGGTCGCCCGCGTCAACGCCGCCTCCTTCGCCGACGCCGACAGCGGCTTGGCGACGAACGCGATGCCGATGATCAGCAGGATGACGAGCTCGAAGGCCGCGACGCCGC
>Ga0066709_100001746_pt1 | contig 14891 bp, 12 predicted proteins | sample GraSoiAngelo_158_FD_79665 | JGI IMG/M metagenome (GOLD analysis project Ga0066709, IMG submission 79665) | Grasslands soil microbial communities from the Angelo Coastal Reserve, California, USA - 14_1009_16_30cm | ecosystem: Environmental > Terrestrial > Soil > Grasslands | place: USA...
CTCCAGCCCCCGACACGGTATCGGTCGTCGATCCCCGCCCGAGTCTACGAGTGAAGCACCAAATTCGCTACAGGTGCCCCTGCCGAGCGCCGATCCCCTACTGCTGGGTGAGGGCGAAGGACTGGTCTCGTGCCCTACCCCCCCGACGGGATCGGTCTTCGCCCCACCCGCACTCTCCCAGCGTCCGCAGCTCCCCGGCCGACGGCTCACACCCTCAGGGTGCGAGGTGGCCCACCTCGTTGTAGGAGTGCAGCACGGGTAGACGGGCGCCAACCGCGATGCGCGTGACGGAGGCAAGGTCGCAGTGCAGGCGCCAGGTCACGCCGTCATCCGCGCCGACGGCCCACGCGACAGCCGCCTTGATCGGTGAGACGTGAGTCACGACGACGACGTCGTCGACCGCGGCGCGGGTGCACAGGTCCTCGCAGGCGCTCCGCACGCGGCGTCCACACGCCGCCAACGACTCGCCACTGTCGGGCACGAGCTCGGGATCGGCCCGCCACCGCGCCCAGAGGTCCGCGGGCACCTCGGCGAGGGGTCGGCCCTCGAAGCCGCCGTAGTCCAGCTCGATCCAGCGCTCGTCGATCTCCACCGGAAGGTCGAAGCACGCGGCCGTCTCACGCGCCCGGATGAGCGGGCTGGCGACGACCGCCACCACGTTGCCCGTGGCACGCACAGCCGCGCTCGTGGATGCCGCTTGGGCGCGTCCGAGGTCGGTGAGGGGAACGTCGGACCGACCGAGCAGCACCCGCGAACGGTTGGCCGCGGTCTGCCCGTGGCGCACGAGGATCAACACGACATGGGGGTCGCCCTCAGCGCACGAGGATGCGGCCGCACTGGTCACAGCGGATGATCGCGTCGGGCGGTTCACGCTTGATGCGATCGACCTCGGTGGCCGGGAGCGCGAGGTGGCACCCGGTGCACGAGCCCTTCACCAGTCGGGCCGCGCCGATGCCGCCGAGCCGCGCCCGCAGCTGCTCGTAGAGGGTGAGCAGATCGGGTGGGATGGACGCGACGGCGTCGGTCCGCGCCGCCTCTTCGGAGGCCAGCTCGGCGTCGATTGCGGACTCGGCTTCGGCGATGGCGACCCGCAGCTCACCGGACTCCGCGTCGAGCGCCCGACGGTCGGTGTCGAGCTCGTTGAGTCGCGCATCGAGCGGCTCGCGCTCCGCCATCGTCTCGAGGACCTGGTCCTCCAGAGCGGACTGGCGCCGCTTCAACGCCTCCGAATCGGCCTGCATGGCCTGGAGCTCGCGCGGCGCAGTGACCGTACCCGAGTACATGCGCTTCTCCAGCATGACCAGCTTCTCCTCGAGCGAAGCCAGCTCGTCCTCCAGCTTCTGCTGATGGCGGGCCACCCCGTCGCGCTGGCCCCCGACCTCGGCGGCCGTCGCCTCGAGTGCCTTCAGCCTCTCGCCCACTGCGTCGAGCCGGGCGCGGTCGGGCAAGGTGGCGCGACCGTGGCGGAGCTGCTCGACCGCGGTGTCGTGCTGCTGCACGACGAGAAGCTCGTCGAAGGCGGTCACGGTGGTGTCCCCCCCAGTGGTGTGGCGCCCGGCAGCACGGTCGGCGCGGGCGGGATGACGGGCGGAGGCACCTGGCTGGAGCGCGTCGGCGGGCTCGTGACCGTGCTGGGCGGAGTGTAGGGCAGCGTGCGCCGGCGCAGGGTCGTGGGCTCGGTGTACCCCTTCCGCAGCCGGCGCGGATCGAGATAGCGCGCGCGCGGGATCTCCTTCGGGTCGGGCGCGGGGAAGTCGATCGAGGGCTGATCGGCCAACGCGTCCTTCATGAACGCGCCCCAGATGGTCGCGGGGTAGCTGCCTCCCGTCACCTCCGTGCCCCGGATCACCATCCGGTCGGCATTCGTGCGGGGGTTGCCCATCCATACCGCCGTGGCGAGCTGCGGCGTGTAGCCGACGAACCAGGCATCGGAGTTGTTCTCGGCGGTGCCGGTCTTGCCCGCGACCTGACGGTCGACGAGGCGCGCCTTGGTGCCGGTGCCCCGCTTCACCACTTCCTGCAGCACCTGGGTCGCCATCCGGGTGACCTGCTGGGAGATGACCCGCTCACCGTCATGCTTCGCTGCGAACAAGGTCTTGCCGTCCGCGTCCTGGACCCTCTCGACGAAGTACGGCGCGTGGTGGATGCCATCGGCCGCAAGCGTTGCATATGCCGACGCCATGTCGAGCGGGTGCACCTCCTTGCTGCCGAGCGGCATCGACGGGATGGGGTCGATCGGCACCCCCTCGGGGATCCCCATGCGGTGCGCGGTCTCCGCCACCTTGTCGAGGCCCACGATCTGCGAGAGACGGATGTACGCGCAGTTCGTCGAGCGGGCGGTCTGGGTCGTGAGCGTGGCCGTGCCGCCGCGCGAGCCCTCGTAGTTTCCGGGCGAGTAGGGCTTCTGGCCCGGGATCGAGACCGGACAAGGTGACGAGCCGTTGATCGTGTCGCGCGGGCCGTAGCCCTGCTCGAAGGCAGCCACGAGCGTGAAAACCTTGAACGAAGAGCCCGGCTGCCGGCCGATGCCGTCGGTGACGAGGTTGAACTGCGACTGCTGGAACTGGGGGCCGCCGACGAGCGCGCGCACCGCGCCGGTGTCGGGCTCCACCGCGACCAGCGCGGCGTTGTAACGGCCGCCGGTGTCGGGCAGCTTGGCGGCAACGTCGATCTTCGCCAAGGCCTGCAGCTTCGGGTCGAGCGTGGTGTGGATGGCGAGCCCCCCTTGGAAGACCGCTCGATAGCGCTCCTGGGGCGTGTCGCCCAGCCGCGTGTCGCGCAGCAGCGAGTTCTTCACGTATTCGGCGAAGTAGTCGTCGGGGGCCTTCGGCACCGTGCTCTTTGCAGGGAGGGGCTCGGCGTCGATCGAAGCGGCCTCGGCCTCGGTGATGTCGCCGAGCCGCAGCATGCGCTCGACCACCTGCCTGCGACGGGCGCGGGCCGCTTCGGGGAACGCGAAGGGGTCGTAGCCCACCGGGTTGCGGATGATGCCGGCGAGCAGCGCGGACTGGCCGGTGCTGAGCTGCTTGACGTCGAGGTTGAAGTAACGCCGCGCGGCCGCCTGCACGCCATACGCCTGATTGCCGAAGTAGACGGTGTTGAGGTAGCGCTCGAGGATCTGCCGCTTCGTCATCTGGTTCTCGAGCCGGAACGAGAGCGCGGCCTCCTTGATCTTGCGGTTGACATCCTTCTTGGGCGTCAGCACCGCGTTCTTCACCAGCTGCTGCGTGATGGTGGATCCTCCCTCGAGCACACCGCCCTCGGAGACGTTGGTGAAGAACGCGCGGGTGAGCGCGCGGAAGTCGAGCGCGCCGTGGTCGAAGAACCGCTCGTCCTCGGTGTCGATGACCGCGGCAACGAGGTGCGCGGGGACCCGGGAGAGCGGCACCGGCTCGCGGTACTCGGCATCGGCCAGGACCGCGAGGACACTGCCGTCGCGGGCGTAGACGACCGACCGCTCGGACAGGGGACGCAGGTTCACCTTCACGCTCGCCCCGGCGCTGCCCGCGGTGAAGAAGTCGCGGACCTGCGGCGCGAGCAGGAGCGTGGCTCCAGCCAGTCCGAGGCCGGCCACGACCACCGAGGTGACGAAGCGGGCGAGCAGGTGCACGCTTGGAAAGTATCGGATCGTGCGGTCTTTTCCTTACGCGGGAAAGCGACCAGAATCCCGCCCGTGCCCGACCCGACCCCCCGTCCACCGCTCAGCGAGGACGAACAGCGGCGGAGACGCCTCGCGGTGCGCGATCTCATGCCGACGACGCCCTTCATCGGTGGCCTCGGGATCGTCATCGAGCGCTACGAACCCGACGACATCACCCTCAGGGTGCCGTTCCGGGCCGACCTCACGAACGACGGCACCTACTACCACGGCGGGGTGATCGCATCGGCCGTCGACACCGCCGGCGCGTGCGCGGCCTGGTCGAACCACGACTTCGACAGGGGCGCACGCGCCTCGACGGTCAGCCTGACCGTGCAGTACGTCGGGGCCGCCAAGCAGTCCGACCTGGTCTGCCACGCCCACACCGTGCGCCGGGGCAAGGAGCTCACGTTCACCGAGATCACCGCCACCGACGCGGCGGGCGCCGTCGTGGCCCACGCGGTGCAGGTCTACCGGATCGTCTAACCCGAAGTCCCTGCCTTCTTGTCGTACCCGGCCGTCCTGGGGACGGCTTTCTACGACAAGAAGCGATCAGTTCACCTGGCGCTCTCGGCCTTCCCAGTAGGGCGAGCGCAGCTTGAACTTCTGGAGCTTGCCGGTGGCGGTGCGGCTGAGCGCGTCCCGAAACTCGACCGAGGTCGGGCACTTGAAGTGGGCCAACCGGCTTCGGCAGAACTCGATCAGCTCCCCCTCGTTCGCCTCCGCCTCGGGCTTCAGCACGACGAGCGCCTTCACCGTCTCGCCCCACCTCTCATCGGGCACACCGATCACGGCCGCCTCGGCCACCGCAGGGTGCTGGTAGAGCGTGTCCTCCACCTCGATCGACGACACGTTCTCGGCGCCGGTGATGATCACGTCCTTCTTGCGGTCGGAGATGACGAGGTAGGCGCCCTCGAGGTGGCCGCCGTCGCCCGTGTGGAACCACCCGTCGACGATGGCTTCGGCAGTCGCGTCGGGCTGGTTCCAGTAGCCCGCGAACACGTTGTTCGAACGAGCCAGCACCTCGCCCTCGTCGTCGATCTCGATACGCACCCCGATGGCGGGGACACCGGCGCGCGAGAGCAGACGGCTCCGCTCGCCGCGCTCGATGCCGTCCCACTCGGAGGGCGCACGATTGATCGTGAGCAGGGGCGAGGTCTCGGTGAGCCCGTAGATCTGGATGAACTCCCAACCCAGCAGCTCGTCGAATCGCTCGATGACCTTGGACGGCGGCGGCGCGCCTGCCACCACCATGCGCACGCGGTCACGCCCGGGAACCGCCTCGCCCCGCTCGCGTCGCGCCGCGGCCGCGTCGAGGATCATCGACACAACTGCCGGTGCGCCGCACAGCAGGGTCACCCCTTCGGCTTCGATGCGCCGCAGGATCTCCTCGCCGTCGACCTTGCGGAGCACCACGTGGCGCCCCCCCATGCCGGTGACCGCGTAGGGGATGCCCCAGCCGTTGCAGTGGAACATCGGGAGGGTGTGCAGGTAGACGTCGCGGTCGGAGACGGCGATGTGCCATCCGAACGTCGGCGCGCTGAGGCACGCATAGCGGTGGGCGATCTGCACGCCCTTGGGCCTGGCGGTGGTGACCGGGGTGACGTGGACGTTGGCCGTGGCCTGCTCGTCGGGTTCCCAGCGCTCGGGCTCGGTCCCTTCCGGCGCCTCGGCGAACAGCCCGGCGTCGGCGCGCCCGTCGAGGAGGATGCGGTGCTTGGCCTGCACCCCCACCAGCGCCTCGTCGAGGTCGGGGTCGATGAGCAGCACCGATGCGCCGCAGTGTTCGACGATGTAGCGCACCTCGTCGGCCATGAGGCGGAAGTTGATCGGCACCACCGTGCGGCCGAAGCCGCTGACGCCCCAGAAGGAGACCAGCAGGCGACCGGCGTTGGGGCTGACGATCGCCACCCGCTCCCCGTGGCCCACCCCCATGGCCTCGAGACCGAGCGCCATCCCCCGAGCCCGGCGGTGGAGCTGGGCGTAGGTGAGTGAGCCGAGCGAGCCGGGCGTGCCGGGCTCGTCGACCAGCGCCACCCGGTCGGGATGCACCTGAGCGGCACGCGTGAGGAAATCACCGACAGTCAGCGCAACGTCCATGCGGTGCAAGGTAGTCGCTGCCGGCGGGCTTAAACCCCGAGCCTGCCTGGGCCGACAATCGCTTCATGCACCCACACGCGGCGGTAGCCGACCACGCCCTCGACGACCCGCCGTCCACCGACATCGAGGGTGCGCGCCGGCTCGCCACGGCCGTCGTCGACAACCTGAACCGGGTGATCCGGGGCAAGCCCGAGGCCCTCCGCCTGGCGGTGGCGGCCGTGCTCTCCGGCGGCCACCTGCTCATCGAGGACGTCCCCGGGCACGGCAAGACGCTGCTCGCCAAGGCGCTCGCCCGCTCCGTCGGCGGCACGTTCCGGCGCATCCAGGCCACCCCGGACCTGTTGCCGAGCGAGCTCACCGGGGTGTCCGTGTTCCACAAGGCATCGGAGACCTGGGAGTTCCGCCCGGGACCGCTGTTCGCCAACGTGGTTCTCACCGACGAAGTGAACCGGGCGACGCCGCGCTCCCAGTCCGCGGTACTGGAGGCGATGGAGGAACGGCAGGTGTCGGTCGACGGAACGAGTCATCCCCTTCCGAATCCCTTCGTGCTCATCGCCACCCAGAACCCGTTCGACCACGCGGGCACCTTTCCGCTCCTCGAGGGCCAGCGCGACCGCTTCGCGCTGGTGCTGGAGCTCGGGCACCCGGGTCGGGACGCCGAACGCGATCTGCTCCTCGGGCTCGGCGGTGTCGACGCCCTCGTCGGCCTGCCCACCGTCACCGACCCTGCAAGCCTCGGCCGGGCCATCGCCGTCGTGCGGCGCGTGCACTGCGCGCCGGCCGTCGCCGACTACATCATCGACATCGGCGCGGCCACGCGGGCCCACCGTGACGTGCGCCTCGGAGCCAGCCCGCGCGCCGCGCTCGCGCTGCTGCACGCGGCGCAGGCGACCGCGATGATGGCCGGTCGCCACTTCGTGGTGCCCGACGACGTGAAAGCGCTCGCCGCGCCCGTGCTCGCACACCGGCTGATGCTCAATGGCGGCTCCGATGCCGTCGCGGGGCGCGCCGTCGTGCGACAGGTGGTCGAGTCGGTCGCGGTGCCGCGCGCGTGAGCGCCGCCGGCGCCGGCACCGGTGCGCGTGGCGTGCCGCGCCCCGCGGTCAGCCGAGCCGTGGCCGTCCTCGTGCTGATCGGCGCAGCCATCTTCGTCATCGCCCGCACGACCGGCTCGGGCTGGCTGATGGTGCTGCTGTCCGGTCTCGTCGGCGTGCTCGCGGTGAGCGTGGTGCTGCCGCCGCTCGCGCTGCGACGCGCCCGCCTCGAGGTCCGTGCCCCGCGCGACGCGACGGCGGGTCGTTCCCTCAGCGTCACGGTCTCGGTGCCGGTCCGGGTGCGCAACCTGCGTGCCCGTCTCGTCGAGCCGGAGGGGTCGTGGTTCGCGTGCGACGGGCCCGCAGAGGGTGAGACCATCGCAGTGCCAGCGCGCCGAAGTGTCCTCCGAGAGGTCGCTGTCGACGTGACGAGCGCGTGGCCGCTCGGGCTCGTGCGGTGGCGGCGGCGCGTGCACATCCCCCTCACCCGCCCCGTCGAGGTGGGCCCCGCGCCGATCGACACGGAGATGACGCCGCCCGGCGCCCGCGGGAGCGGGGCGGACGAACAGTCGGCACCAGGATGGCGGGACGGCGACGTCGTGCGCGGCGCGCGCGAGTACGTGCCCGGTGATCCGGTGAAGCTCGTCCACTGGCCGGCGACGGCCCGGACGGGGACGTTGATGGTCAAGGAGCTCGACGCTCCCCACCGACCGGGCGTGGTGCTCGTCGTCGATCTGCGGGGCGGCGGCGCGGCCGCGGAGACGGCGGCCGGGCGGGCGGCCGGTATCGCCAATGCCGCCCTGGCGGCGGGCGCACCGGTCACGATGTGCACTGCGGAGCGGGGCGGCCCCGTCGGTGGTCGTGTCGATTCGCCCGTCGAGGTCAGCCGGCGCCTGGCGCGGGCGGTCGGGGGCCCGCCCGCCGAAGTCGCGGTCGCAGCCGGCAGCGCGGTCGTGCGCGTCGACGCCTGCGCGGTCTGAGTGCTCGCCGCCCTCAAGCGCGTGAACGCCCGGCTTCCCGCCGAGGAGTCGATCGCCCTGCGCGTCGCGGTGATGGTCGCCGTCGTCGTGGCCGGCCTCGCCGTCACGGGCGAGGGCGTCGGCGGGCTCGCCCTGCAGCTCGCGGTGGTCGCCGGGATCCCCGCGGCCTTCGCGTTCTCTCACGTCACCCGCCACCGAGACGGCTTCTTGCTCAAGGCGGGCCTCGCGGTGGGCGTCATGATCGCCTTCAGCCGATTTCTGCACGCCGCCACCGGTGTCGGGGGCGGTTCGCTCGACCAGGTGCAGATCCCGCTCGCCGAGCTGTTCCTCTGGGTCCAGGTGCTGCACTCACTCGACGTGCCCGCCCGGCGCGATCTCCTGTTCTCTCTGGTCTCCAGCCTCGTGCTGATGGCGGTGGCCGGTGTGCTGTCGATCTCACTGACCTACGGCGTGCACCTACTGCTGTGGGCCCCCGCGGCGCTGGCCGCGCTCGTGCTCGCCCACCGGAGCGAGCTGCGCGACCTGCCCCGGCTGCCCGCCAAGGCGATGGCAGCACGCGCAAACGTCGCACTCGACGTGGCTCGCCCGGTCGCGCTGGCGATCGCGCTCGTAGCCCTCGTCGGCACGGGCGCCTTCCTCGTCGTGCCCGCGGCCGGCGCGGCCCGGGCGATCACCTTCCCCGCCGAGCTGCCGCACGTGGTGCCGAGCGTGGTGCCCGGCGGCCTCAGCAACCCGTCCCTCGGCGACGACGACCCGGCTCGTCCGGCTCGTCGTGGTCGCAGCGGCGGGAAGCGAGCGTCCTTCGGCTACTTCGGCTTCTCGACCAGCCTCGACACCGCGGTGCGCGGTCGCCCCGACGACACCCTGGTCATGCGCGTGCGCGCGTCGGCACCGGACCGCTGGCGGGGGCAGACGTTCGACCACTGGGACGGCCACCGGTGGACGACGAGCCCCGAGCGCCCACGACCGTTACGCGGACCGGCGCCGCTCGATCTACCGATCGGCCCCGAGGACTCGCTCGACGACGCGGCCCAGGAGCTGGTGCAGACGTTCTACGTCGCCCGGCCGGGGCCCAATCTCATCTTCGGCGCCTACGTGCCGACCCAGCTCTACTTCCCCGACCGCGGTGTGTTCCAGCTCTCCGACGGGACCATCCGTGCGGGCGTGGAGCTGCAGCAGGGTGCGGTCTACACCGTCGTCAGCCGGCGTCCCCCGGTGACCGCGGCGCGGCTGCGGCAGTCGGACACACCCTTCCCGCCGCCGCCGTCATCGTTCACCGCGCGCTACCTCCAGCTGCCCACGACGCCCGAGCGGGTGCGCGCTCTCGCGTCTTCCGTCACCGCGAGCGCGCCGACGCGCTACGACAAGGTGCGGGCGCTCGAGCGATGGATGGCGACGCACACCGCGTACTCGCTCGACGCGCCCCCGCTTCCCCCCGGTGAGGACGCCGTCGACAACTTCTTGTTCGTCACCCGCAAGGGCTTCTGCGAGCAGATCGGCTCGAGCTTGGTGGTGATGCTGCGCTCCCTCGGGGTCCCGGCGCGGCTCGCGGTCGGCTACGCACCCGGTGAGCGCAACCCGTTCACCGGCCTCTACGAGGTGCGAGCGAGCGACGCGCACGCGTGGGCCGAGGTCTGGTTCCCCGGTGTCGGCTGGCAGAGCTTCGACCCCACCGCCGAGGTGCCCCTCGCGGGCGAGCAGGCCCGGCATGCCGCGGGTGCAGGTCTCCCTTCGTTCGTCGCGGCGCGGCTTCCCTCGCTGCCGGACCGCGCCCCGGAGACCCTCGTCATCCTCGTCGTCGCCGGCATCGCCCTGGCCGGCACCCGGCGGGTGCGGGTGCTCCGGGCGCGACGACGCGCGGCGCGCCCCGCGTCGTGGGGCGAGGCCTGGGTCGATCGCCTCGAGCGAGCGGGCCAGGAGCGGGGCCGGCCCCGAAGGCCGAGCGAGAGCGTGCGCGAGTACGTCGACGTGCTCCGGCGGGCTCCGATGCCCCACGAGCGGTGGGGCGACGCGGTGCGGATCGTCGAATGGGACGCCTACTCCGGCGAGCCCGCTTCGGACGCCGAGCGAGGCGCGGCGGACGCCGTGCTGGCCGACGCGCTGTCGTCGGGCGCGGGCTCGTAGGCCAGCGTGGGCCGCTGCCGCCCGCGCAGCGACAGCTCGTCGACGACCCGCCACCGGACCGCCTCGCTCGTGGCCCGCTCCACCGATTCGTCGCTCGCGAGCACCCGGCCCAGACGCCGCTTCGCCTCCTCGGTGAGGCGGGCCGCCTCGTTCACGGGATCGCCGATCACGGTGTACTCGTAGCGCAGCTCGGTGCCGACGTTGCCGGCGACCACGATGCCCGACGACACCCCGACGGCCGCGTCGAGACCGGGATTGGAGGCCGCCAGCGCGAGCAGGTCGCGTCGCAGCGTGCGCGCCGCCCGCAGCGCGCGGTTCGCGTGATCGACCTGCGGCTCCGGTGCGCCGAACACGCACATGGCACCGTCGCCCTCGAACTTGTTCACCCAGCCGCCCTCGGCGCCCACCCGGCGCACCACCGAGTCGAAGAAGACGTTGAGGACGGTGACGACCTCGTCGGGCGGCCGGCTCTCGGCCAGCCCCGTCGACGCCACGATGTCGACGAACAACACGCTGACCTCGCGTCGTTCCCCTCCAAGCGCGACCCCCCGCTCGAGCGCCTGGCGCGCGACCCCGGGCCCGACGTGGCGACCGAACAGGTCCTGCAGCGTGCGCCGCTCGCGCAGCCCCTCGACCATCTGGTTGAACCCGATCTGCAGCAACCCGATCTCGCCGCCGTCGTCGACCGCGACCTGCACGTCGAGGTCGTCGGCCCGCACGCGCGTGAGCGCGTCCCGGACGGCGTCGATCGGATCGGCGACTGAGCGCGCCGCGGCGTAGATGACGAGACCGCCGGTCACCACGCCGGTCGAGATGAGGAACACCAGGCTGGCGACGGGCTGCACGAAGCCCGCGGGCCGTCCGAGGCGCTCGACGCCGACGAGCAGCAGCGGGACCGCGGACCCGAAGGCCCACGAGAGCAGGAAGCGGGGCCGGATGCCGAACCTCGCGTGACGATGGTCGAAATCCTTCGCCATGAGCGCGTGGACGTACACCGGACGCATGCACCGCTCGACGAGCAGGTACGTCGCCGCGCAAGCCGCGAGGCCGGCGAGGACGATGGACAGTGCTACCCGCACGCCGGTGATCACGTCGGACTCCCACTGGACGTTGAGCGCACCGAACAGCGCGGCCGCGCCGAGCCACATGCCGAATGACACCACTGCGTAGCGCCATGGCACTGCGAGCACAGCGCGGCGCTCCTCCTCGTCGGGACGTCGCTGCTGGACCAGCCAGCCGCACGCGTTTCGAAAGATGCGATGCCCGATGCTGTGCCCGACGATCCCCATGACCGCGAGATACGCAATGAAGACGTGGAGGTACCGCATGTCGCCGGCCGCACCGCGAGCAGGCGGATTGGCGAGCTGCCCGCTCATGAAGGACAGCACCGCGCCCGCTGCGTTCGCCAGCAGGAACGAGATGAGCACGGGTGCCTTGACCTTCTGCTCGTCGCAAGCGATCCAGGAGCCGCGTCCCACGGCTGTCACCGTACGACGGCGTGGGAGCCGTGGCCACGTGACGTCGATCACGGCGGCGGCGCGGGCTGCGCTCGGGGGGTGGCCGGGCAGCGAGCTCGTGTCCGGCTAGCGTGACGTTCGCCGGCAGGTCAGAGATCGGCCTGCAGTTCCAGTGCTCTCCGGCCGAGAAAGAACGATATGCACTCGGATACCTGGGAGATCCCCCGCTTCCGCAACTTGGCACGTCACGCCCTGCCGCACATCGTCGAAGCGACCGTGATCCCTCTCGGGATCTTCTATCTGAGCCTGTGGCTCATCGGCGTCTGGGGAGCGCTGCTGGCCGCGATCGCCTGGTCCTACGGGGCGGTCGCCTGCCGGCTCATCACGCGGCGCCGGGTTCCCGGCGTCCTCCTCCTCGGCGCGACGGCGCTCACCGTCCGCAGCATCATTGCGTTCGGCAGCGGAAGCGTCTTCGTGTACTTCCTGCAGCCGACCCTCGGCACCATCGCCGTCGCCGCCGCGTTCCTCCTGTCGGTACCCGCGGGCCGACCCCTCGCCGAGCGCCTGGCCGCCGACTTCTGCCCACTCCCCCAGTCGCTGCTGGCCAACCCGGCGATGCGGCGCTTCTTCATGCGCATCTCGCTGCTCTGGGCGCTCACCAACATGCTGAACGCCGCCGTCACCATCTGGCTGCTCGTGAGCCAGGACCTCGCCATCTACCTCCTGGCCAAGACCTTCGTTTCATGGACTCTCACCGGCAGCGCGATCGTGATCTCGACCGTCTGGTTCAAGCGCTCGATGCGCCGCATCGGGGTGTTGCGCGGCCGCCGCGCCATCGTCACCTCCGCGTGAGCTGTCCGGCCGGTATGTTTGCGGGGGCCATGGTGAGCTCCGCCGTCACTCTCACGACCGTCGACGAGGTCACGCTCGCCGGTCGGCAGTGGCCGTCGAGCGGCGGAGAGTCGGCGACGACCGTCGTGGTCACCCATGGCTTCGCCGCCTCGAAGGACGACGCCGCCGTGCTCGCCGTGACCCATGCGCTCCGAGGATGCGGGCACGCCGTGCTGACGTACGACGGCCGGGGCCAGGGCGATTCCGGCGGCCACTGCACCCTGGGCGACGCCGAACGTCACGACGTTGCCGCGGCAGTGGCCCTCGCGCGCGAGCAGTCCGATCGGGTCGTGGTGCTCGGCGCGTCCATGGGTGCCATCGCGGTGATGCGCTATGCAGCGAGCGATGCCGACCTCGCGGGAGTGGTCGCGGTGAGCAGCCCGGCCGGCTGGCGCATCCCCCGCACCCTCCGCAGCCTGCTCGCCGCGGGCCTCACCCAGACGCCCCCGGGGCGCCACCTGGCGGCGCGCTACATGGGCGTGCGCCTGGCGCGGGGTTGGTCCCGTCCCGAGGCGCCCGACGGGCTCGCGGCGCGCATCACCGCGCCCCTCGCCATCGTGCACGGCACGATCGACCGGTTCATCTCCCCACGCGAGGCGCCGCTGCTCTACGCGGCGGCCAACGACCCGCGCCGGATCGACCTCGTGCCGGGCATGGGCCACGCCTTCGACGCGCCCGGCATCCCCGCCATCTGCGCCGCCGTGGAATGGGCGCTGGCGATGCGGGTCGCTTCCGTCAGCTGAGCGGGCGCTCGTCCCACCACCAGGCGAGGCCGACCAGGCCCGGCCCGGTGTGCACCACCATCACCGGGCTGAACGAGCCGAGGAACTCGGTGGCCGGATCGACTTCGGCGCGCACCTGCTCGAGCAACCGCTCGGCCGGCTCGGGCGCCCCCGCGTGCAGCGCCGCCACATGGAGCCGCGCCCCGGCCACCCGCGAGTTGAACAGCGCCGCGGTCATGCGGTCGAGCGCCGTCGGCCGGCTGAGCGCGGGGCGGAGCGGCCGGGGGTGACCCCGCCGGAACTCGAACAGGGGGTTGAGACCGAGGCTGCGCCCGGCCCGCCCCGCGATGCCGGGCACGCGCCCGCTGCGGACGAGGTGGTCGAGGCTGTCGACCGTCGCCACCAGGCGGACTCGATCGCGCACGTGGGCCGCCGTCGCCTCGACTTCATCGAGCCGACCTCCGTCGCGTGCCACCAGCGCCGCCGCGAGCACGACGAGTCCCTCGGCGCCCGCCGCGGTCTCGGTGTCGAACACCCGCACCGCGCCGTCGACCAACGAGGAGGCGACGTGGGCGGCATGGAACGTTCCGCTCATCGTCCCCGCGATCGTGAGCACGAGCACGCCGTCGTCTCCCAAGCTCTCCTCGACCGCCTTGGCCACCTCACCGGGCGACGGCGCCGACGTGGTGACGCCCTCGTCGAGGCGCGACAGGAGCTCGGCGAGGCTGAGGTCACCGTCGCGGTACGAGATCCCCCCGAGCGTCAGCGACATCGGCACGACCGTGATGTCGTGGCAGGCAGCGAGGTCGGCGGGGAGCGACGCCGCGCTGTCAGTGACGATGGAGACGGACACGCCACGCCTCCCTTCGCGCCGGCTGCTCGGGCGCGGACTCGCGGACGAAGCCGGCGCTGACGAAAACGAGCGCCCCGGCGCAGAACAACACCATTCGCTCCGGCTCGAGGTGGCCGACGAGCGGCCAGCTCACGCCGCCGACGAGGTCGGCCGCGATGCCTGCCCCGAGGGCGGCGAGGCTGAGTCCGCCGCGGATCACCACGTGGAAGACGGTGAACGCGAGCACGCGCTCCTCGTCCTCGAGGCGACTCTGCAGCGCACTCATCCCTGCCGCCAGGGTGAAGGCGGCCGCCCCGCCGAAACCGACGGCTCCGAGGAAGGCACCGGCGAGCGTCGGCGCCAGGCTGAACACCACGATGACGATGCCCTGTGCCGCCACACCCGTCCGCACGGTGACCAGCAGGTCGGCCTCGCGACGCCGCGAGAGGAGGCCGAGGCCGCCGACCGCGCCCACGCCGAAGAGCGCGATCATCGCCCCGAACTCGGCATTCGTGGCACCCAGGAGGTCGCGGACGAACACGATGCCGAGCGAGAAGAGCGCGCCCACGCCGAGGGCGGCGGTCAACGTGGCGGGGATGACCGCGCGGATGAGCGGGATGTGCAGCGCTTCGGTGAAGGTGCGCGGGCTGCCCAGCCCACCCTCGACCGGCGCGCCGTCGGCCCGTCTCCCGCGCCCCAAGTCGGCGATGCCGCGCACGAACGCGAACGAGATCAGGAAGGTGACCGCGTCGATCCAGAACGCCAGGGCGAAGTTCGCGCTCCAGGCTCCGGGGATGCCGATGTGGACGTGCGTGAGCGCGGCTGCCAGCGCGAACGCGGCCGCGCCCAACGGGATGGTGCCGTAGGACGAGCCCAGCACGAGGCCGTTCGCGACGGGAAGGTCGTCGCCGGCCAGCTCGGGGATCGACGCGTCGCGCGCGGGCAGGAACGCGAGGCTCGCGAGCTCGAGCATGAAGGCCCAGAGGTAGGCCCACCAGAGCGCGCTCACGAGCGGCACCACGGCGACGATCCCGGCGCGCACGAGGTCCATGGTGAGCATGGTGCGCCGCCGGTCCCAGCGTTGCGCGAGGCGTGCCGCGAGCGGACCGGCGAC
>Ga0066709_100001747_pt1 | contig 14889 bp, 15 predicted proteins | sample GraSoiAngelo_158_FD_79665 | JGI IMG/M metagenome (GOLD analysis project Ga0066709, IMG submission 79665) | Grasslands soil microbial communities from the Angelo Coastal Reserve, California, USA - 14_1009_16_30cm | ecosystem: Environmental > Terrestrial > Soil > Grasslands | place: USA...
ATCGCGAAGCGCACGCGCCGATCGCCGCTCGTGGAGGCGCAGACGGCCCTCCTTCGCCGCACCCGCTCTTCGCGCCATTGCCGCTGACGGCACTCGACGCCTGGCCGGGAGCCAGCTGTCGGTCTCGTACGGGGAGAGCGAGGTCGTCATGCGGCAAGGTGATCCTGGAGACACGTACCTGCTGATCGAGGACGGTGAGGTCGACGTCAGTGCCGACGGCCGTGCCCTCGGCACATGCGGACCGGGAGACGGCGTCGGCGAGATCGCGCTCCTCCGTCGAGTGCCGCGGACGGCCACAGTCGTCGCGCGAACACGTGTCGAGGGGTACGCAATCGACGCCGGAGCGTTCCTCACCGCGGTGTCAGGCCCGGCCGCGGCCGCTGCGGCTGCAGCCCTCGCGTCGAGGCGGCTCGAACGCTCGCAAGCAGCGCGCTGATCGCGAAACGGTGAGACGGCTCGGTACAGCACAGTCACCCGTGTGCGTTCCCGGCGCCTCGTCCGTGAACCCTCCTGCGCTAGCGGGGGCCCGGAACGCCCCTGAACTCGTAGTGGAGCGGTTCTCTTCCCGGCTGGACGATCCACGCCTCGCCGGTGCCTTCGCTTCGGTACGCCGCCCAGACTCCGGCGGCCACCTCGTGCGGCTGCAAGAGCCGAAAACCGCGGCCCTCGAGCTCTTGTCGAAACTCCTGGGTCGTCAGCGGCGTGTCGGCCCAGGCCGGGCATACGGCCTGGATCCGGATCCCGCGGGTCGCGAGCTGCGGAGCGACCGAGCGCACGAAGCCGACCACGGCGTGCTTCGTCAGACCGTAGATCGGATCGTCCGCGATCTCAGTGAGGCCGGCGAGAGACGCGGTAACGACGATGCAGCCGCCTTTCGGCATCACGCGGTCGAGCCTGCGCACGCCGAAGACGACCCCGTCGACGTTGACGCCGACCGCGCGCCGGTACTGCTCGTCGGTCAGGTCGGCGACCTCGCTCTCACCCGTGACCACGCCCGCGTTCAGGCAGGCGACGTCGACCGAGCCGATGTGCTCCCAGGCCTCCGAGTCGGCGACGTCGAAGCCGGAGACGAGGTCGAGCTCGCGGACCTCGAACCCTTCCTCGCGCAGGCGTCCGACGATCGCGCTGCCGATTCCACCCGCGGAGCCGGTGACGAGTGCCGTGGACACGCGCGCAGCCTACGGATTGGCGCGGTCGTGGTCGGGTGTTGGGTTCAAGCGGCCGTGCTCCTCACTCCGAGCAGGACACCGACGATGAGGGTCCAGACTCCGAGCCCGGCGAACGCCGCGATACCGATGTGATCGAGCGTTCCGCCGAGCACATGGCTCGGTATCGCTCCCACGATCGCCACGAGCAGCGCCAGCCAGCCGAGCCAACGCGGTAGGACCTCGGTCGTGAGCACGCTGGCGGCCGCGCCGAGCAGAAAGGCGCTCGTCCCGATCGTGATCAGGAAGACGAACACGGAGTCGTTCGCCAGGACGCTCAGCGCCTGGAGCGCCGACCCCTCGACGTGGCCCGCGACATCGGCGATCGCGATGCTGAGCCCGGCGTAAACGCCCAAACCGACGACGAGCACAACGGCGCCGGCGAGACAGAGCCCGGAGGCGCCGAACGGTTCACCCTCGACGCGCCGCAGCCGGGCGGCCAACGTGGCCGAGAAGACCAGAAACAGCAGTGCGCCGAGACTCAGCAGCACGCCCGAGGTCGTTTGCGCCGTCGCGTGCTTGTCGTAGAAGGCGGCGACTTTCGCGACCGACGACGTGCCGTTCGGAGTGCTGCCGGCCACGGCCAGCCCGGCGAATCAGTACGACGGCCACCACGCCGCTCAGAGCGCCGAGTCTCTGCGCGCCCATCAGTCCTCCTTCCGCGATACCGGTCGAGGGATCTGCGGCGCTGAGCTTACGACCGCGCGCGGCAAAAGTCGAGCACGCCGAAAGGCGCCCGTGTCGTCAGCGACCCGTGAAGTGGGGCTCCCGCTTCTCGAGAAACGCGGTCACGCCCTCGAGTCCGTCCTCGCTCGCGAGGCAGCGGCGGAACCCATCTGCCTCGCGTCGGAGCCCGTCCTCGAGAGGCAGGTCACGGCATGTGCGGGCGAGCTCCCGCAGCACCGACACCGCGTGCGGCGAGCGCTCGGCGATCGTGCGGGCGATTTCGACAGCCGCGTGGGGAACCTCCTCACGCGGCACGACTCGCTCGACGAGCCCCCAGTCGTAGGCGGTGCGTCCGTCGACAAACTCCCCGGTCAGGTTCAGGAGCATCGCCCGACCGAGGCCGACGAGACGCGGAAGCCGTTGCGTCCCACCGCCGCCCGGGATCAGCCCGAGCTTGATCTCGGGCTGGCCGAGCTGCGCATCCTCGGCCGCGACCCGGATGTCGCAGCACATCGCGAGCTCGAGCCCGCCGCCGAGGCAGAAGCCCTGGATGGCCGCCACGAACGAAGTGTCCGCCGCGTCCATGTGAGCGCCGAGCCGCTGGATCCCATGCGCCGATCCGCCCTCCTGGCTCGCAGCCTCGCGCAGCGCCGGAAACTCGGAGATGTCCGCGCCGGCGACGAACGCGCGCTCGCCGCCTCCGCGCAGCACGATCGCTCGGACCTCCTCGTCCGCGTCGAGCCCGGCGATCTCTTCTTCCAGCTCCTCGAGGAGCGCGGCCGAGAGTGCATTGACCGGCGGGTGGTCGATGGTGACGACGGCGACGGCCCCGTCGCGCTCGCTGGAGACGAACTCCACTAGACCGTCTCCGCCGGTTGCGCCGCGAACTGCTCGCGGAGCGCGGTCTTCCGGAACTTGCCGACCGCCGTCTTCGGGATCTCCTCCACGAACTCGACGCGGTCGGGGAGCCACCACTTCGCGAAGTGCGGAGCGAGATGCTCGCGCAGCTCGTCAGCCGTCGAGCTCGCTCCCGGCTTGAGCACGACGACCGCGAGCGGGCGCTCCTGCCATTTCGCATCGGGGACGGCGATGACCGCCGCCTCGGCGACCGCCGGATGGCCCATGAGCGCGTTCTCGAGGGCGACGCTCGAGATCCACTCGCCGCCGGACTTGACGAGGTCTTTCGCGCGGTCCTGGATCTCGATGTACCCGTGCGGCTCGATGGTCACGACGTCCCCGGTCTTGAACCAGCCGTCGTCCGTCCAGCGATCGGCCGACTCCGGTGCATCGTGGTACGCAGACGAGACCCAGACGCCCCGCACCTCGAGCTCACCCATCGACCCCCCGTCCCAAGGGACGAGCCCCTCTGCGCCACGCGCTCGAATCTCGAAGAACGGAGCCGGGATCCCTTGCTTGGCGCGGTAGCGGTACTGCTCCTCCTCGGAGAGCGCGAGCTCCCGGCTGGTGGGGTCGGAGACCGACCCGAGCGGACAGGTCTCCGTCATTCCCCAGGCGTGCGTGATCCGAAGTCCGTGGCGCTTCTCGAAGGCCTCGATCATCGCCTGCGGCGCTGCGGACCCGCCGACGATCATGCACCGGATCGAAGAGACGTCGTGCTTGTCCGGGTTCGCGTCGAGCTCGCCCAGGATCCCCATCCAGATGGTCGGCACGCCCGCGGTGACCGTGACCCTCTCCTGCTCGAACGCCTCGAGCAGGCTCTCCGGGTCGAGGAAGGGCCCCGGGAAGACCTGCTTCGCGCCGACGAGCGTGCACGTGAAGGGAAAGCCCCAGGCGTTCGCGTGGAACATCGGCACCACGGGCAGGACGGTGTCCTTCTCGGTGACGGACAGGACGCCCGCCATCGCCGAGGCGAGCGAGTGCACCGCGATCGCGCGGTGCGAGTACACCGCTCCTTTCGGAAGTCCCGTCGTACCGCTCGTGAAGCACATCGCGGCCGCCGAGCGCTCGTCGATCTCGCGCTCCGGAAGATCCGTGGGCTCCGCGCTCGCGAGCAGGTCCTCGTACTCGATCGCCCCCTCGGGTGTCGGCCCCTCTCCGACCGCGACGAGATGCTCGAACCCGCAGCCCCCGACGAAGCTCTCGCACAATGGCCAGAGCACCTTGTCCGCGATCAGCACCCGGTCGCCCGCGTGCGTCGCGATGTACGTGAGGTCGTCCGCGTGGAGGCGGAGGTTGAGCGTGTGCGTGACCATCCCGCCGGTCGGGACCCCGATGTACGCCTCCAGGTGCTGAAAGTGGTTCCAGCAGAGCGTGGCGACGCGGTCGCCGTCCCCGAGCCCGAGCTCGTTCCGAAGGGCCGCGGCCAGCCGCTTCGCCCGGGGGGCGAAGTCCGCGTACGTGTAGCGATGCCACGCGCGGTCGGGGAGTCGCGTGACGATCTCCTTGTCGCCGAAAAGCTGCTCGCCGCGCCGCAGAATCGCCGGCACGTTCAGCTGGTAGTCCATGTTCAGGCCGTCCACGTCAGCCTCCTTGTCTTACGGCGACTGGCGCCGACGTCGCGTCGGACGCCATGTTCCGTTTTCCGTCGAGCAGCGCGCCGGCGACGTCGGCGCGGAGCCTGGTCCCGGACGCGATGAAGCTCTCGATCCCGAGTGCTCGCTTGTACAGGCGGTGCAGCTCGTGCTCCCAGGTGAAGCCGATTCCTCCGTGGACCTGGATCGCCGTCTCGCAGACCGCAACCGCCGTCTCGGCAGCCGAGGACTTCGCCGCAGCGGCTGCAACGGTCGCCTGCTCGTCGCTCTCGGCGACGCACCAGGCCGCCCAGAGCGCGAGCGAGCGGGAGAGCTCGAGCTGTGTGTACGCATCCGCGAGCCGGTGCGAGACCGCCTGGTAGGCGCCAATCGGTCGCCCGAACTGCTCTCGCGTCGAGACGTGCTCGATCGCGAGCTCGAGGGCGCGCCCCGCGACCCCGCAGGACTCGAGCGCGAGTGCCGTGAGCGCGCGCGCACGGATCTCCGCGAGGACTCCCGTCGGTGCGAGCAATCGGCCGGGCTCGCCTCCGCGCACGACGCCGAGCGGACGCGAGCCGTCCGTGGTCGCGAGCACCTCGCGCTCGGCTCCCTCGAGCTCGTAGATCCCGTCTCCGCCGACGATCGCGATGCGGTCGGCGGTGTCGAGGTCCGAGACGAGCGGGGCGAGCGCGAGCGTCCAGCTCGTCTCCCCGGCGGCTACCTCGGCTCGGAGATCGGCCGGAAGCGCCGGCAGCGCGAGCGCGACTGTCGAGAAGTACGGCCCGTGGTAGAGGGCGCGGCCGAGCTCCTCGAAGAGGACGGCCTCCTCGACGAACGAGAGGCCGGCACCTCCCGCGTCCTCGGCGATCGAGACCCCGGTCCAGCCGAGTTCCGCCAGCTCCTCCCACGCCGGCTCGGGACGCCCGGCCAGGAACGCGCGCGCCTGCTCGCGGAGCTCGTCCTGCTCGAAGGTGAACGTGAGGTCCATCAGTGCCTCGTCCGGTGACGGTTTCGCGATTCTGGAATTCGAGATGCAAGCGATGCAAGGACGCAGGGAGCGTCAATATCAACTGATATTGGCGCGACTGAGGACGACGCAGCGCGCCGCAGATCGGAAGTCAGAATCGCCCTAACTGTTGCCGGACGAGGCACTTACCTCGACCTCGGGAGCCCGAGCACCCGCTCGGCGACGATCGAACGGAGGATCTCGGAGGTGCCCGCCTCGATCGTGTTGCCCCGGCTGCGGAGCTGCTGGTACTGCCAGTAGCCGCCGTAGGGCGCGTTCGCGTCTGCGAGCGAGGCGTCAGGGCCGAGCAGCTCGAGCCCGAGCTTCGTCACCCGCTGGTTCGCCTCCGACCAGACGAGCTTGGCGATCGACCCCTCGGGCCCCGGAACGCCCGTCTTCATGAGCTTCGAGAGCGAGCGGACGTTCGTCATCCGGAGTGCCTGCAGCTCGATCCACTCGCGGGCGAGGCGGTCACGGAGGATCGGATCGGCGCCCCTGTCGCGCGCGAGCCCGACGGCCTTGCGCACCTGCACTTCGAGCGCCGCCTGCAGAGCGAAGCCGAGAGTGCCCCGCTCGTGCAGCAACGTGGTCATCGCCACCTGCCAGCCGCCGCCGATCTCTCCGACGACGTTCTCGACCGGAACTTCGACGCCCGTGAAGAAGATCTCGTTGAACTCGGCCTCCCCGGTCAGCTGTCGCAGGGGACGCACCTCGACGCCCGGCGAGTGCATGTCGACGATCAGGTACGTCAGGCCCGCATGACGCGTCGACTTCGGATCGCTGCGCGTGAGCAGGATGCACCAGTCCGCGATGTGGGCGAACGAAGACCAGAGCTTCTGCCCGTCCACGACGAAGCGGTGGTTGTCGAGCCTCGCGCTCGTGCGCACTCCCGCGAGATCGGAGCCCGCGCCCGGCTCCGAGAAGCCCTGGCACCAGATCTCCTCCGCCGAGAGGATCGGAGCCAGGTAGCGCGACTTCTGCTCTTCGGTTCCGTGCGCGATGATCGTCGGCCCGGCCATCCCGAGCCCGATCACGCCGACGTGCGCCGGCGCCTCGGCGCGGGCGAGCTCCTCCAGGCAGATGGCCTGGAAGCTGTACGGCGCGCCGCCGCCTCCGTACTCCTTCGGCCAGGTCAACCCGGCATAGCCAGCGTCGTAGAGCGCCCTGCTCCAAGCTCGCAGCGCAGCCCCTTCGAAGCGGGCTTCGCCTCCGCGGTGACCTTGGAGCTCCGTGGGCAGGTTCTCCTCGAGCCAGCTGCGGAGACGTTCGCGGAACGCGGCTTCCTCGGGTGTGTCCCGCAGATCCACCGCCGCCGATGCTAGACGGCTTCGCGCGCGTACGCTCGCCAGTCGCCGCTGGACCAGCCAAAAGGGGCCGAGCTCCGTGGCCTGCGAAACCCGGCCCCTCTAAACCTGCGTGTATCGAGCCCGGATCCCGGGGGGAAAGCGACCGAAGCATTACTGTCGGGCCTTCCCCCTCCCGAACTCCCCTGACCCTTCCACGCTAGTCCCGGCTCGGGCCCGCCGCTCTCGCCGAAGGTCCAGGAGTCACCTGTCCTCGAGTGCCGTTGCGAGCGGTGACGGCCGCTCCTCAGTCGGAAACCCGGCGCTCGGGTGCATCGCGGTTTAGGGTGTCGCGCCGGGATGGCGTTGCTGGCGGTAGACAACGTAACGCTCCGTTTTGGCGGCATCGTCGCCCTCGACGGCGTCTCGTTCGAGGTGGAGAAGGGGCAGATATCGGGGCTCATCGGCCCGAACGGCGCGGGCAAGACGACGGCGTTCAACGTCATCACGCGCCTCTACAAGCCGGACTCCGGCGAAGTCACCTTCGACGGCGAGTCGCTCCTGCGCGGCTCGCCGCACCGGATCGTGAGCAAGGGCATCGCCCGCACGTTCCAGAACATCCAGCTCTTCCGGACGATGTCCGTCCTCGAGAACGTGCTCGTGGGAGCCCACTCACGCGGGAGACGCGTCGGCGAGGCACAGGCGCTCGCGACCCTCGACATCGTCGGCCTCCGCGACCGAGCCGACTTCCCGGCTGCCGGGTTGCCCTACGCGACGCAGAAGCGCGTCGAGCTCGCGCGAGCGCTCGTCGCCAGGCCGCAACTGCTCCTTCTCGACGAGCCCGCCGGCGGGCTGAACCACGACGAGGTCACCGAGCTCGGCGCCTTCATCCGCCGGCTGCGGGAGGACCTCGAGCTCACCATCCTCCTCGTCGAGCACCACATGAACCTGGTCATGAGCGTGTCCGACCACGTCAACGTCCTGAGTTTCGGGCGCAAGATCGCGGACGGCACTCCGGCCGAGGTGCAGGCCGATCCCGCGGTGATCGAGGCCTACCTCGGAATCCCCGACGAAGACGAGCTAGGCGACACATGAGGACGCTCCTGGAGCTCGACGCGCTCGAGGCGCACTACGGCCCGGTGCAGGCCCTCCGCGGCGTGTCGCTGACGGTGGGGGAGGGCGAGGTCGTCGCCGTTCTCGGGGCGAACGGAGCGGGCAAGACGACGACCCTGCGCGCGATCTCGGGAACGGTCGCACGGAGCGGCGTGATCGACTTCGACGGCAAGACGCTACGCGGCGGTCCGGAAGCTGCCGCGCGTGCGGGCATCGCACATGTCCCGGAAGGGCGTGGCACGTTCGTCGAGCTGACGGTGAACGAGAACCTCCGGCTCGGCGCCTACACGCGGCGCGAACGGCAACGAGTGAAGGCAGACGTCAAGCGCGTCGCCGAGTACTTCCCCTGGATGGCCGAGCGCGGCTCCCAGCGCGCCGGGACCCTCTCCGGGGGCGAGCAGCAGATGCTCGCGCTCGGGAGGGCGTTGATGAGCCGTCCGCGGCTTCTCCTCCTCGACGAGCCCTCGCTCGGGCTCGCGCCGCTCGTCGTGCGCGAGTTCTTCCGCATCGTGCGCGAGCTCAACGCGAAGGAGGGCCTGACGGTCCTCGTCGTCGAGCAGGACGCGCGCATCGCGCTCTCCGTCTCCTCCCGCGCGTACGTCCTCGAGGTCGGCCGCGTCGCGCTCGCGGGGACGAGCGACCAGCTCCAGGACGACGAGTCCGTGCGCCGGAGCTACCTCGGCTACTGACGTGCTCCCGCTCGCCGCCTTCGCCGACTTCATGCAGCAGATCGTGTCCGGCCTCGCGTCGGGCGGGATCTACGCCGCGCTCGCGCTCGCGCTCGTGATCATCCACCGCTCGACCGGAGTCATCAACTTCGCGCAGGGAGAGATGGCGACTCTCTGCACGTACATCGCCTGGACGTTGACCGTGAATCACGGCTGGAGCTACTGGCCCGCGTTCGTCGTCACGCTCGCCTTCTCGTTCCTTTTCGGGGTGGGAACGCACCGCGTCGTCATCAGGCCGGTCGAAGGCGGCAACGTGCTGCGCATCGTCATCGTCACGATCGGACTGCTCATCGCGGTCAACGGCTTCGTGACCTGGCAGTGGAGCGGGGAGCAACGCCAGCTCGAGAGCCCGTTCCCCTCGAACACGATAGACGTCGGCGGCGTCGCGATCTCCGTCCAGGACATCGGAACGATCGCGGTCACGATCGGCATCGTCGTCCTTCTGTGGGGGCTCTTCCGCTTCACGAAGGTCGGCCTCGCGCTGCGTGCGGCGGCGGTGAATCCGGCGGAAGCGCGGCTGGTCGGAGTGCGCGTGACGTGGATGCTCGCGCTCGGCTGGGGCCTCGCCGCGACGCTCGGGGCCGTAGCCGGGATGCTGACCGCGCCGAGCGTCGGCCTCGACCCGAACATGATGGCCCCGATCCTGATCTACGCGTTCGCCGCGGCCGTGCTCGGCGGGATCGACTCGCCGCTCGGCGCCGTGGTCGGAGGCCTCCTACTCGGGGTGCTGCTCAACGTCGTCAGCTACCTGAGCCAGTACCACGGGTTCGGCTGGTTCACCGAAGAACTGCGGCTGCCGCTCGCGCTCGGAATCATCCTCGTCGTCCTCCTCGTGAAGCCATCCGGGCTCTTCGGGCACGCGGAGGTGAAACGCGTTTGAGACGCAACGCTCGCCTTCGGCTCGGGTTCGCGGGGGAAACCATGTTTCCCCCGCGCATCCCCCTTCTTCTCGAGAGCGTGGGGAACCTCCGGGTTCCCCACACCCCTCCACCACCGGCTCATAGGCCGGAAACCCGCCTATGAGCCGGCTCGGCTTCGTCGCGTTCGCAGCCTTCGTCGTCTTCGTCGCGGTCCTGCCGACTTTCGTCAGCGACTTCAAGGCGCAGCAGTACGCGTACGTCGGCATCTACCTGATCGCGCTCCTCGGCCTGAACGTCCTCACGGGGTATACGGGTCAGATCTCGCTCGGGCACGGAGCGTTCATGGCGATCGGCGGCTACACGTCCGCGATCCTCATGGTCGGGAACGAGCAGTTCGGCGGCCCGATCGGCGGCGGGGTCGAGGACTTCTGGACGATTCCGGTCGCGGGGGTCGTCGCGGGCCTCGTCGGTCTCGCCTTCGGTCTTCCCGCCTTGCGGCTCTCCGGTCTCTACCTGGCCCTCGCGACCTTCGCGATCGCGGTCGCGATGCCGTCCGCGATCAAGCGCTTCGCGGACTTCACGGGCGGCGGCACGGGGATCAACCTCTTCGGAAAGCCGGAGCTGACGGGCGGCCTCACGGGAGTCACCGTCCTCGGCAGGCAGCTGAGCTTCAACGACTGGCTCTACTACCTCGCCTGGACGATCGCGCTCGTCGCCTTCGCCGTGGCCTGGCTGATCCTGCGGGGCCGCACCGGTCGCGCCTTCCGCGCCGTCCGCGACAGCGAGACGGCCGCGGTCTCGTCCGGGGTGAGCCTTGCTCGTTACAAGACGCTCGCCTTCGGGATCAGCGCTGCCTACGCGGGTGTCGCGGGCGCCCTCTTCGCGGTCGCGAACACGTACGTCAATCCGGACACGTTTCCGATCGCGCTCTCGATCTTCCTGCTCGTCGGAGTCGTCGTCGGCGGGCTCGGCGGCCTGTCGGGTCTCGTCTTCGGAGCGATCTTCATCGAGTTCCTGCCGCTGTGGGCACAGGGTGAAGACCTGGGCTCCCATCTCCCTGGTTTTCTCGTCGACGAGACGAAGAAGCCGGGCGGGCCGGCGATCGTCTACGGCGTCGTCCTCATCCTGCTCATGTTCGTCCTGCCCTCGGGCGTCGGCGGGCTCTTCCGCCGCGTCGGGGAGGCGTTCACGCGGCGCCGGTAACCTCGTCCGAGCCCAGCGCCTGCCAAAGGAGCCGTCCCGCGATGAGAAAGACGAGTTTCTCCGCCGTTGTCCTGGCCGTGATCGCGCTCGCCGCGCTTCCCGGAGCGCTCGCGAGCCCTGCGACGCGAGCGGCCGATCCGGGGATCACGTCGACGACGATCCTCCTCGGCGGGACGGCGCCGCTCACCGGCCCCGCGGCCGCGTACGCGTCCGTCGCGCGCGGGGCGAAGGCCTACTTCGACTCCGTGAACGCGAAGGGCGGCGTCGCCGGGCGGAAGATCCAGTACAAGTACCTCGACGACGGCTACGACCCTGCGCAGACCGTTCAGGACACGCGCCAGCTCGTCGAGCAGGACAAGGCCTTCGCGATCTTCAACACGCTCGGGACCGAGGTCAATCTCTCGATCCGCGACTACCTGAACGCGCACAAGATCCCCCAGCTCTTCGCGGCCTCGGGCGCGACGACATTCGGGCGCGACGTCGCGCAGTACCCGTGGACGATCGGTTTCCAGCCGAGCTACCAGGCCGAGGGCTGGGTGCTCGGACAGTACCTCGCGAAGACGAAGAAGCGCGGGAAGGTCGGCGTCCTCTTCCAGAACGACGACTACGGGAAGGACCTGCTCGGAGGGTTCAAGCGCGGCCTGCAGTCCTCCGGAGTGAAGGTTGTCGCTGCGCAGCCCTACGAGGTGACCGCGTCCGACGTCTCCTCGCAGGTCGCGAAGCTCAAGGCTTCGCACGCCGGGATCTTCGCGATCTTCGCGACTCCCAAGTTCGCGATCCAGGCCTACGTCTTCGCCAACCGCCTGGGGTGGAGGCCCGCTGTCATCGACAACGCGGTCTCGGCAGCGTCGAACATCATGCTGCTCGCCTCCGAGGGCGGGAAGAACAAGGCGGTCGAGGGAACGGTCGCGCTCAACTTCCTCAAGGACCCGACCGACGAGCGCTGGAAGAAGGACCCGGGCGTGCGCACGTACCGGGCGATCATGTCGAAGTACGCGAAGGGCGCGAACGTGAACGACGTCTACCACGTGTACGGCATGGCGGTCGCCTACGAGACGGTGTCGCTCTTCAAACGGCTCGGGGCGAATCCCACCCGCGCAGGGCTGATGGCGAAGGCACGGTCGCTGAACGACCCCTCGAACCCGTTCCTGCTGCCTGGGATCGCGGTCAAGACGGGCCCGGGCGACGGCTTTCCGATCCAGCAAGGCCAGCTCCAGCGCTGGACGAAGGGGCGTTGGGTCCCGTTCGGAGGGATCTGGACGTCGAAGAAGCTCTGAGAGGTCTACTCAGAGCTTCGCCGTCAGCTCGCGAGATTCGGCGGGCACAGCAGGGTCGGGGCTCAACACGTCGAGAAGCTGTTCTCGCGTGACGTTTCCTCCGCTCACGACGAGCGCGATCCGCTTTCCGGCGATCCGCTCACGGAGCTGAAAGGCCGCGGCGAGTGGCGCTGCGCCCGCGGCTTCCACCAGGTTCCGAGTTTCGGTTATCAACGTCCTCTGCGCCTTGCGAATCTCGTCATCGGTCACGAGGACGAAGTCGTCGAGCCACTGCCAGAGAATCCTCTGTGGGAGCTCGAACGCCGTCCGCGTGGCCAGCCCTTCGGCGAACGTCTCCATGGGCTCCTCGACGAGTCGACGCTCCTTCCAGGAGCGATACGCGGTCGGCGCAGCCGACGACTGGACGCCGATGACCTGGGCCTCCGGATTGATCGCGTTGGCGACGATGCACGCGCCGGCAGCGCCGCTTCCACCACCAACCGGCACGACGACTGCATCAATCTGCGGTTCCTCCTCCAGGATCTCGAGCGTCTCTGTTCCGACCCCGGCGATCAGGAGTGGCTCGTTGCCCGAGTGCACGTACCGAGACCCGTGCTGCTCGGCGAGGCGCTCGCAGTGCTCGCGGGCGTCGTCGAAGTCCCGGCCGTGGAAGACGAGCTTCGCGCCGAGCCCGCGCATGGCCTCGACCTTGACCCGGTTCGCGCATTCGGGGACGCAGATCGTCGCCCGGACGCCGAAGAGCCGAGCGGCGAAGGCGACCGACTGCCCGTGGTTTCCGGTCGAGGCTGCGATGACTCCGCGCTTCCGCTCGCTGTCCGTGAGCTGGGAGACGAGATTGACGCCGCCCCGGACCTTGAAGGCGCCGACCGGCTGGTGGTTCTCGTGCTTCAGGAAGACGTCGGCTCCGAGCAGCTCGTCGAGACCTGCGTAGCGATAGAGCGGAGTCGGTCGAAGGTGAGGTGCGATGCGACGGCGCGCCACGAGGACGTCGGCCAATGTGGGGACCCTCCACTCCACCCTTCGCGCGACGGTAGCTGAACCGGCGAGGCGCTTACGAAGCTGCGGTCAGCGCAGCCCGGACGCGTGGACCAAGGAGCGCCAGCCGCTCGACCGGCTCGTTGCTGAAGACGAAGCGCACGTGTCGGTCCGCGATCTCTCCGCCCCAGCCCCGCATCGGCGTGGCAGCGACCTTCTCCTCGAGGAGGCGGTTGGAGACCTCGACGCAGTCCAGCCCGAGGGCGGCGATGTCGAGCAGGAGCGACCAGCCTCCGGCCGGGCGCACTGCAGGCAGGCCGTCGAGCGCGCGGAGCGTCTCGTCGCGGCGCCGCTGGTACTCCCCGTTGGCCGCATCCAAGTGGTCGTCGGGCAGGTGGAGTGCGACTCGAGCTCCAATCTGCGCGAATCCGCTCGCCACGAGTCCGTTGTAGATGTGGACACGTGAGACGTCGTTTGCGAGCTCGCCCGGTGCGACGACCCAGCCGACCCGCCAGCCGATCATGCGTTGCTCGAGTGTAGGCGCGCCGATGGTGACCGTTCGATCCCGCATGCCAGGAAGCGCCGCTGGCTGCCGGATCGGCCGGCCGTCGAAGAGGACGCACTCGTATCCGGCCCAGTAGAGAAGCCAGAGATCGTGCTCGCGGCACATCGAGGCGATGGCATCCCACTCCTCGTCGCTCGCAACCCACCCGGTCGGGAACGACGCGTTGTTGACGAAGACGACGCGCGTGCGCTCGCCGGCCGCGGCCGACAGTGCTTCGAGATCGAGCCGCCACTCTCCGTCGACGACGCGGAGCGATACGAGCCGCGGGCTTGCGCCGACGAGCCGGACACGGTTGAGCATCCCGGCGTACGTCGGATCGGTGAGCACAACCTCGTCTCCAGGATCCGTCAGGCAAAAGAGGGCGTTCAGCATCGCATCGCCTTCGCCGCACGTGATCACGATCTCTCCGCGTCCATAGCGAGGCCCGCCGCGGCGCTCGATGTATGCGGCTACCGACTCCTTGAGATCGTCGCGGCCATTGAAGGGCAACCAGCTGTTCGCTTCGTCCTCGCCGATCGCCGCCCGCGTCGCCTCTATCGCCTCTGCCGGCGGAGGGATGTCGGTGTCGAGGTTCTCCAGACGGAGGACGTCTGGGTCGTCGCCTGCCGCGGCGGCTACACGGTCGATGCTGAACCCGGGGATGTGCTCGAGGCGTCGAACGGACATCGCGGACGCCCCCTTTCGTCGCCCGGAGTGTACTGCCCGTTAAAGGCGGCAAGCGCTTACACGCTCCACCCTCACGGCCGACGCGTGCATGCGCATCAAGCAGGGCTCGCGCTTAGAACTCGGCGACCTTGAGCACCTCGACGGCGACGCCCGGGCTCTGCGGGACTCGAGCGGCCAGCTCGAGCGCCTCCTCGCGACTCGCACAGTCGACGAGGTAGAAGCCGCCGATCGCCTCCTTCGTCTCGGCGAACGGACCGTCGGTGACGAGGGGATTCGACCCGGGACGCACGACGGCCGCCGAGTCGCCGGCCTCGAGTGCCTCGCCCGCGACATGTGCGCCTCTCTCGCGCAGCATGTCGGCGAAGGCAAAGTGCTGTTCGACGATCGCGCGGCGGTCGCCCACGCTCAGCGCCGCCTCACCCTCGGTGTCGCCGTGGATCAGGAACAGAAACCTCATCTCTCCTCCCTTCTCTCTCTCTTGCCGTCGTGTGTCCATACGACGAGCGAGACCGTCGCCGGTCGACCGCGATCCTGCGCCTCGACGGTCGACACGACCCGCGTGACACGATAGGCGGGTGGCCGGCTCAGCCCTCGGTTCAGCCCTCGACTCAGCTCTCGACTCAGCCCTCGACTCAGCTCTCGACTGGGGCGATCTCCTTGCTGCGCCGCTCGACGAGGTCCTCGCGGAGGCCCGGCGTCTACGACCCGGGCCGCTCGTCACGTACTCGCCGAAGGTCTTCATTCCGCTCACGAAGCTCTGCCGTGACGTCTGCGGCTACTGCACGTTCGCGCGGCCGCCGCTGCGGGGCGAGCGGGCGTTCCTGACCGAGCACGAGGTGCTCGAGATCGCTCGTGCGGGCGCCGAGGCACG
>Ga0066709_100001748_pt1 | contig 14888 bp, 15 predicted proteins | sample GraSoiAngelo_158_FD_79665 | JGI IMG/M metagenome (GOLD analysis project Ga0066709, IMG submission 79665) | Grasslands soil microbial communities from the Angelo Coastal Reserve, California, USA - 14_1009_16_30cm | ecosystem: Environmental > Terrestrial > Soil > Grasslands | place: USA...
CGAGCAGCGCGGGGACGAGCCGGCTTGCCGCGACCAACGGCTCCTCGGGCGGTCCGATCGTCCGCAGCGCGCGGAACGACAGTGCTCCCGCAACCGCGACGAGCGGGACGAGTCCGAGGAAGACGGCACGCCAGCCGGCAGCTGCAGCGACACCTGCCGCAACCGCCGGCCCGACGAGTCCCGGCACAACCCACGCCGTTGAGAGCAGCGCGAACACGCGCGGCCGCAGCTCGTTCGGGATCCGGCGCCCGATGCTCGCGTACGCGACCGCCGGGATCGCGCCCGCGCCGAGCCCCTGGAGCGCGCGGCCGACGACGACGACCCACATCGCCGGCGCGAGTCCCGAGACGAGCAGTCCGGCGGCGAAGACGACGATCCCGGCGGCGAACGGCCCGGCGGGCCCGTGCCGGTCGACCTGCTCGCCCGCGACGACGAGCCCGACGAGCGTTCCGAGGAAGAACGCGCTCGTCACCCAGCCGTAGAGCGAGATCCCGTGCAGGTCGCGCGCGACGAGCGGCAGCACGGTCGCGACGGCGAGCGCCTCCGAGGCGGCGAGCGTGATCGTCACGACGAGCCCGATCGTCAGCGTGCGCCACTCGGGCGCCCAGACGCTCGGCCGCGGGACGGGCGTGTCCACGCGGGCAGACTAGGCCGTCACGAGCTCCGGACTCTCCACCTGGCGGCTGAGCGCGACGGCGCCCGCGAGGACGAGTGCGAACGCCGTGACGCGGGCCGTGCCCCGCCAGCCGCTGGGAATCGACTCGGCGAACAGGACCGTCCCCGCGAGGATCGGCAGCGCGTTCGTCCACAGAACCGCCAGCCCCGCCGTCGCAAGCCGCCCGCCGCGTTGGAATGCGAGCTGCATGCAGACGAAGGCCAATCCGTGGCACGCGAGCAGCACGGGAACGAACAGGAGCCGGCCGCCGCCGCCGACGGCGGCCTTCGTCCCGACGTCGCCGGCGGCGTAGAGGATGCCCGCGGCGACGCCGAGTCCCGGGCCGCGCGGCAGCATCCGCGCGACGAACGCCGCCGCGACGAGCGAGCCCGCGATCCAGAGAGCGACGGCGGACGACGTGCCGTGCGTGCCGCCGGTGTGCGAGCCGAGCGAGAGCCCGAGCAGCGCGAGCCCGGCGAACGCGGCTGCCACGCCGACCCGCTCCGCGCCGGTCAGCCGACCGGCGCCGACGGCGAGCACGCCGATCCCTCCGGCGGCGCATGCCTGGACGAGCGAGAGCGGTGCGAGGGCGAGCGCAGCGACGTAGAGCCCCCAGCCGCCGATCCCGGCGAGAAATCCGGCCAGCCAGGAGTGATTGCGGAACAGCTGCAACAGCGAGTGCAGCGGCCGGCGGAGCGACAGCGGCGGCAGCGCCGAGGCGTGCCGGTGCTGCAGCGCGTAGCCGCCGTTGATCGCGACCGCGGAGGCGGCGGCCAGCACGAGGCCGAGAGCGATCACTGGAACGGGAGGTACGCCTCGGCCGCCAGGGCTGCGATCCCCACGCGCGGCAGGTCGAGGCGGCGCTCGTACACGACGAAGCGCGGCTGCCAGAGAGGGAAGAACTTCCGGTTGAAGAGCAGCAGATTGTCGAGTTGGAAGTGCCCCTTGAGCGATCGCAGCGCGGCCGCCTGCACGCGCTGCACGCCGGTCAGCTCCGCCTCGGGGGCGAGCAGTGCGGCGAAGGGAGAGAAGTTAAGCGACACGCGCGCCATCCCGTTCTCGCGTGCCCATGCGACGGTCTCGCAGATCAGCCACTCGTTGAACCCGTTCGGCGACGAGCGCAACCGCGGCATCGAGGAGAGCGAGAGAGCCGAGGCGGTCGGGCACAGCGCGAAGTGGAGGAAGCCGTGCGGCCGATCGCACTCGTCGAAGCCGATCACGAAGAGCGCCTCGGAGTCGCCGAGCCGAAACAGCGCGTCGAGTGCCATCGCGAAGCCGCGCTCGGGCGCCTCGCCGCGCCAGGTGCGCGCGATCGCCTCGAGCTCTGTCCGGAGACCGGGGCCGATCTCGCCCGGACGCAGGACCGCGGCGCGGTAGCCGGCATGCTCGAGCCGGTGCACCGACTGACGCACCTTGCGGATCGCCCGCCCTTCGAGCGAGAACGACTCGGCGTCGATGACCGCCTCGTCCCCGTGGTAGAGCGCGTGGAGTCCGTGCTCACGGTAGATGCCGAGCGCACCCTCCGACACGCCGAGCACTGCGACGCGCCAGCCGCGCTCGTGCGCGAAGGAAAGAAACCGGCCGACGAGGCCACAGCGTTCGTCGGCCGGACCGATCGGGTCACCCGACACGATCGCGACGCCGCCGACGACGCGATACGCGAGAAAGGCGCGCTCGGACTCCGAGAAGAAGTACGACTTGTCCGCGCGGAGGACGAACGGCGCGAGCGTGTCCTCGCCCCAGGCGGCGACGAGCGACCGGACAAGCTCGCGCTCCCTCGCCTCCTGGCGAACTCGATAGCGCCACGGCGCGAGCCACTCCGCCAGCAGCACGGCAAGCGCCCCGACCCCGAGCAGGAAGACGGTGATCGGGAACCACTCGCTGACGGAGCCGCTCAGGTGCGGGTCGCGTCCGAGGTTGAGGCCGAGCAACGACCGTCCGATCTCCCGCAACGAGAACGCGAGCGTGTACGGCTGGTCGACCATCAGCCGGTTGACGTACAGCGTCGTCAGCCCGTAGGCGAGGATCCCGCCGGCGGCGACGAGCGCGTGGACCGCGACCCGCGGCTGCGCCGACGGGTCACCGCGGAGCCGGAAGTCCGCGCGCCGCGCGAGCAGCGCGAGCATCGCGAGGCCGGTCAGGATCGCGCCTTGGTCGAACCGCCGCTCGATGTGCAGCGCGGTCAGCACGGCCATCAACGACAGCGCGATGAGCCACGCGCGACGCTGTCGACGCGCGAGGCCGCGGGCCGTGACCAGGAGCGCGAACCCGATCGGCGCGACGAGAGCGGTGGACAGCCCGTGGACGTGCGACGGGCCGAGCGCGTCGATGAGCGTGCCGCGATCCTGGGGGAAGACCGCGTCGACGATCCCGGCAAGGCCGACCGCGGCGACGAGCCAGGCGATCACGAGCGGCGCGCGGGGGCGCGCCGACACTCGGGTAGATCCGAGCAGCGCGCCGCCGATGCCCGCAAGGGCCGCAGGCACGTACACGGCCTGGAGCACCGCGGCCGCGTGGAACGCCTCGTGCACCGGGATCTGCCGGACGACGAAGATCGAGAAGCCGTCCGCGGCGTAGGTCCACGCGCCGACGCCGATCGCGAGCAGCAGGCCGGCGGTGAGCCGCTCGGTGCGTGCCCAGCGTGCGACGGCTCCAAGCAGTGTCGCCGCAACGGCCCAGACGGCGACGAAGAGCAGCAGCGGGACACCGCTCCGGTGCGCGGCCTCGTCGAGCGGCAGCGCGTCCCGCATGCTCGGCCCGGGCAGCGCGACGTGCGGCTGCGCGACGTAGAACCAGCCGGTCGCTGCGACGACGATCCCGAGCGACAGCACGGTCGCGCCGAGCGAGCGCAACACCCTAGGCATGACTCACGCGTGCGATCGCGGCGAGGTAGGCGGCGAGCGCGTTCCTGCGCCACAGGCCCCAGTTGTGTCCGCCGAACGCCTCGAAGTAGTGGTGCGGGATCCGCAGCTGGGAAAGCTGCAGCGCGAACGGGCGGTTCTCCTTCCGGAGGCGGTCGTCGCTGCCGGAGTAGAACCAGAAGAACGTGTGCTCCCGCCGGAGTTCCCGCGCGACGTCGGGGAGCAACAGCGTCGGGTCGTTCGCCGACAGCGTTCCGAGCTGCTGACCGAAGATCGAGCGGATCCGGTCCGGACGCTCGTAACCCGACCAGCTCTCGACGACGCCGAACTCCCGCGGGTTGTGGAGTGCGATGTTGATGGCGCCGTAGCCGCCCTCCGACAGACCGGCGATCACGCGCCCCTGCGCGGACGGAATCGTGCGGTAGCGCGCGTCGACCGCGCGGACCAGGTCGTGCGAGACGAACGTCGCCCAGCCCGCGCCGCCGCCGACGCCGTCCGCCCACTCCTTGTCCGTGAAGGTGCCGGTCGAGCCGTACGGCATGACGAGGATCGCGGCGCGCGCCGGGTCCCGGGTCGCGAGCTCGTCGACGACGACGCCCATCCGCAACGTCTCGAGGAACGCGAGCGGCCGCCCCGGGAAGCCGTGCAGGAGGTAGATCACGGGGTAGCGGCGGCGGGACGTCGCGTACCCCGGCGGCAGATACGCGTAGACCGGCTGGCTGCGCCCGCCGAGCGCGAGGCTCGTGACCGAGAACCGCTCCTGTGTGCCCGGCCGGGTCACCCAGACCGGATCGCGGGGCGCGGAGAAGCCGCGGTAGTACCAGTAGTTCAGCCCGTAGTTGCGCACGCCGACAGCGCCCACCGCCAGAAACGCAGTGAGCGCTGCGGCCGTACCGACTGCCGCCAGCCGGAGCGTGCCTATCCCCTCCATCGCTAGCCTGGTTGTATCCCGGTGCCGTTCAGGCTCGATTGCGTGCGTGTTAAGCACCGGTAGCCTCGATGAAGCGCTTGTTCGTCCTCCTCTCGCTCGCAGTCGCAGCCGGCGGTTCGATCGCGGCGACGGCGTCTTCGACGCGGGGGCGCGAGCTCGACGCCGACTTGCGCTCGCAGGCCCTCGGCGGGGAACTGAAGTTCGCCGCCTACCTCCCGAAGGAGTACGAGTCCGGGTCGACTCGCTACCCGGTGATCTACTTCCTCCATGGGCTTCCGTCGGGCCCCGACGGCTACCGGAGCGCGGGCTTCCTCGCGGACGCGCTCGACCGGCTCGGCCGGCCGGCGATCGTCGTCGCGCCGCAGGGCTCGCGCAGGCCGAACTCCGATCCGGAGTACCTCGGCGCCTGGGAGAAGGCGATCGCAAAGGAGCTCCCGCGGGTCGTCGACTCGCGCTTCCGGACGATCCGCGACCGCTCTGGCCGCGCGCTCGTCGGGATCTCAGCCGGCGGCTACGGTGCGATGCTGCTGGCGCTGCACAACCTCGGCTCGTTCGCCGTCGTCGAGTCGTGGAGCGGGTACTTCCATCCCACGATCCCGGACGGGACGGGGGCGCTCGATCTCGGTTCCGCCGCCGCGAACGCACGGGCGAGCGCGCACACGTTCGTGCCGGGGTTGAAGAAGGCGGTCGCCGCGCAGCCGACCTTCATCGGCTTCTACGTCGGCTCTGGCGACGGCCGGTTCCGCGACGAGAACCTGCAGTTCGACCGCGAGCTCACGAGCGCCGGCGTCCCGCACGTGTTCCGACTCTATCCCGGCGGCCACGAGCAGGCGGTCTGGGCGAAGCACGCCCCGGCGTGGCTGGCCCTCGCGCTGGATCACGTCGCGAAGCCGCGGGGCTAGACTGCCCGCGTGGCGACCACCGCGAAGCCGACGGAGCTCGACCCGCGCGACTTCCTCGCGATCGACGCGCTCCTCGACGACGAGGAGAAGGCGATCCGCGACACCGTCCGTCGGTTCGTCCGCGAGCGCGTCGTCCCGAACGTGGGCGAGTGGTTCGAACGAGGCGAGGTGCCGCGCGAGCTGACGCAGGAGCTCGCGGGGCTAGGGCTGTTCGGGATGCACCTCGAGGGCTACGGGCTCCCCGGCGCGAGCTCGGTCGCCTACGGGCTGACGTGCATGGAGCTCGAGGCCGGTGACTCGGGCGTCCGCAGCCTCGTCTCGGTGCAGGGCTCGCTCGCGATGTTCGCGATCTGGCGCTGGGGGTCGGAGGAGCAGAAGCAGCGCTGGCTGCCCGCGATGCACGAGGGCGAAGCGATCGGCTGCTTCGGGCTGACCGAGCCGGATGCCGGCTCCGATCCGGGCTCGATGCGCACGACGGCGCGACGCGACGGCGCCGATTGGATCCTCAACGGCACCAAGATGTGGATCACGAACGGCTCGATTGCCGACCTCGCGGTCGTGTGGGCGCGCACCGAGGACGGGAAGATCAACGGCTTCATCGTCGAGAAGGGAATGCCCGGCTTCAGCGCGCCGGAGATGAAGCACAAGCTCTCGCTGCGCGCGTCGGTCACGTCCGAGCTCGTGCTGAAGGACGTGCGCGTGCCCGAGGAGAACCGCTTCCCGGAGATCTCGTCGCTGCGCGGTCCGCTCTCGTGCCTGAACGAGGCGCGCTACGGGATCGTCTGGGGCGCGGAGGGCGCGGCCCGGGCGTGCTTCGAGTCGGCGCTCGAGTACGCGAAGGAGCGGATCGTCTTTGGCAAGCCGATCGCCGGCTACCAGCTGACGCAGCAGAAGCTCGCGGAGATGGCGCTCGAGATCAACCGCGGGACGCTGGTCGCCCTCCATCTCGGGCGCAAGAAGGACGACGGCACGCTGCTGCCCGAGCAGGTGAGCATGGGGAAGATGGGGAACGTCCGCGGTGCGATCGAGGTCTGCCGCACCGCCCGCACGATCCTCGGCGGCAACGGGATCACGCTCGAGTATCCGGTCATCCGCCACATGAACAACCTCGAGTCGGTGCTCACGTACGAGGGCACGCACGAGGTGCACACGCTCGTCGTCGGCGAAGCGCTGACGGGCGAGAACGCGTTCCGTTAGACCGGTAGGGGCGAGGCGCACGAGGCGCCTCACGCGATCGGACCGCCGCCCGGCCCGCTGAGCTCGCCCCTGGCCGCTCGTCGGGTCGTAGGCGTCGATCCGCCCGTTGCCGAAGTTGCCGACCAGGATGTCGCCGCCGAAGACGCCGAAGGTCGGCAGCGCGAGCGTCACCGCCCAGGGAGAGTCGAGCTTGCCACGGCTGACGATCCGTCGTCGCGCGCACAAGTGCAGCCGCCCAATCGTCGCGGCCGAGAGGATCGCGTTTCCGTACGGGTAGCCGCGCTTTCGCTCATTTCACGAACTGTTCAGGAACGAGCAAGAGAACGGCAAGGTCTTGCCGCGACTCTAGAGAGCGGAAGGCAAATCCTCGAGAAGGGAGCAACGCATGCGCTTGTTCACACGTGCCATCAGGACGATGAGCGTGCTCGCGCTCGCCGCAGCGGGCGCCACGCTTGCGGCGGGCGGCGCGTCGGCCGCATCCGACGTGGTCGGACATCTATACGTCGACGACAACACCGCGGGAACGAACACGATCGCCGCCTTCGACCGGCACGCCGACGGTACGCTGACGCCGTTGCACGGATCGCCGTTCGTGGCGGGTGGCGCGGGAACGGGAACCGGCATCGGTTCGCAGGGCGCCCTGCAGATCACGAGCGGCGGCAAGTACCTGCTGGCCGTCGACGCCGGCAGCAATCAGGTCTCGGTGCTGCGCATCGACTCCGACGGCGGACTGCGCCCGGTCGGAGGCGGCCCGGTGTCCTCGGGCGGCGTCGAGCCCGTCAGCATCGCCGTCCACGGAAGCCTCGTCTACGTCGCGAACGCGGGCGACGACGGCAGCAACTACACGGGCTTCACGCTCAACTCCGGAGGCCACCTTCGGCCGCTTGCGGGCTCGACCGTTCCCCTGCCTGCGGGCTCTTCGCCCGGCGACGTCCTGTTCAACGGCGACGGAACCAGGCTCGTCGGAACGAGGGTCGGCACCTCGCTGATCGACAGCTTCACCGTCGGCGGCGACGGTCTGCTGACGGCGGCGCCGGCTTCCCCGTTTGCCGCCCAGGGTCCCGGTCCGTTCGGGAGCGAGTTCCGTCCGACCGACGCGACCCAGCTCTTCGTCTCCAACGCCCACGGTGGGGCCGGCAACGGGACGGTCTCGGCCTTCAGCGACGGGAGCGACGGCACGCTGACGTCGATCGGCGCATCTCCCTTCCCGGACTTCCAGACCGCGCCCTGCTGGGTCGAGATCAGCCACGACGGACAATTCCTCTTCACCGTGAACACCGCGAGCCACAGCATCTCTCGCTACGCGATCGCGGCCGACGGCTCCCTCAGCCTGCTCGGCAGCACCTCTCTCGGTGCGGCGGGCGTCGGTGCCGAGGACGCTCGGCTCGGGCCCAACGGCGGGACGCTCTGGGTCGTAGACACCGGCACGCACGCGGTCAGTGCCTTCGCGGTCGACGGCGGCGACCTGACCGAGCTGCCGTCATCGCCGACAGCACTCCCCGCAGGCTCGGCGCCGTTCGGCATCGTCGTCACCTAGGACCAGCGGACGTGTCACAGGGAAGCGGGCGTTGCGACGCCCGCTTCCCACCAGACGGCGACGGCCGCGATGTCGACGCGCGCGCGACTACTCGTCGAGCCAGTAGTCGACCGGCTCGTCCTTGACGACCGATGGGCCCTCGGCCTGCGTCCAGAGCATGACCTTCTTGCTGTCGGGATAGCGGGCGAGCGCGACCGGCGGCTTGTTCGAGAGGATCAGGACGCGCACCGGCTCCGCCGTGTCGTTGCGCACCTGGTGCGCGCCTGCGGGTCCATCCGGGAAACAGACGACCTCGCCGGCCTCGAGCGCGCGCTCGCCGCTCGGGTCGCGCAGCGTCGGCCGGCCGGCGACAACGATCAGCCATTCCTCGCAGCCGATCTCGTAGTGGTACGGGAAGCTCTTCTCGCCGGGCGGCAGCTCGTAGAGGCTCATGCCGAGCTTCTGGGCGCCGAAGCGCGGGCCGATCGCGGTGCCCCGGCGGCGGTAGCCGGGCCGCTGCTCCTCGCTCTCCCAGTCGTCGCCGTAGACGTTGAAGGGCTCGGTCACCGTTCCTCGCCGTCCCAGTAGTCGAGGTTGTTCTCGATGCGGTTCATCAGCGTGACGCCCGGGCTCCAGACGCCGACCTTGCCGCTGTCGGGATACACGCACATCTCGAACTCGGCGCGGTTCGAGATCATCATCACGCGTACCGGCTCGTCGGTCGCGTTCGTCACGGCGTGCGCTCCGTCGGGGCCGACGGGGAACACGACCACGTCGCCTTCGCGCAACACGCGCTCGCCGTCGGGCGTGCGCAGCGTCGGCGTGCCGCGGATGACGTACAGCCATTCCTCCTCCCCGACGTGCCAGTGATACGGGCAGATGCGTTTCCCCGGCGCGAGCTCGTAGACCGTCGCGCCGATCCTCTCCGCGCCGATCGCCTCCCGGACGTTCAGCTCGCCGTGCTCGTCGAGGTCCAGTCGATAGACGTTCGCGCCCGCCACGCCGAACGACTCTACAGCCGCGGCCCGTGCGGGACGGCACGCGCCGCGTGCAGCGCGGTCCGCGTACGCACGTCGAGGTAGTAGAGCGAGGGCCGTCGCAGGAACGCTCGCGCGTCGGCGCGTGGGATCGCGGCGCAGCCGCTCCAGCTGCCGCTTCCCACCCACGGCTGCGTCGGGACGTGGTTGTCGCGTGTGTCGATGCGCGTGACGACGCGTCCGCTCGCGGCGCGCCGCAGGTATACGAAGAGCGGTTGCGAGCTCGTGAACAGCGAGAGCTCCCAGCAGAAGCTCGGCGCGCCGTTCGTGCCGATCGCAGGCGCGACGGTTCCGCGTGCGGCCGCGTCGGCGACGGCCGCGACCTCGATGACCGGGAAGTTGACGACGCCGGGTCCGCTCATCCCAGCTGCCGGGGCAGCGAGCACGGCCGCGAGCACGAAGACGACGAGAGTCCTCACGCATGCGAAGTACCCGCGTCCGGATCCGTCAGAACCCGACGCGCTCGGGCGGCGGGAGCGGGCTGCGCGGCAGGCCGGGACGCGGCTCGCCGAGGTTGTACTCCGCCGGCGCGACGTCGCTCGGCGTGTCCGGGTAGCGCAGGCTCGCGAGCACCTGGATCTGGCGGCGCCCGGGCCCAAGCTCGAACTGGCCGCCGCCGTACATCCGGATCCCGCGGTCATCGCACGCGTCCACGCACTCGAGCAGCCGCTCGAGCGTGCCGAAGCGCGACGGCTTCACGTTCAGCCAGCGCGGCTCGACGGGAAGCGCGTCGAGATCCGCGAGCGAGTGGATCGGAGCGTCGAAGCTGAGCCTGTCCTCGGCGCCCCGCAGCGCCTCCCGGCATTCGCCGTCGAGCGAGGCGTCCTCGAGCACGGCGTCAGGGAAGAGCTCGACGGCGGTGCGGTACAGACGCGGATCCGGCTCGACGTCCACCGGTGTTCCCGTGTAGTACGCCTTGAAGTCGAGTACGCGGACGCGGCCGGTCGCGGCGAGACGCTCCATGAACTCGCGGGTCCAGCCGGGCTCCGGGTCGAGCTTGAGCTCGAGCGTCGGGTCGTGCTGCAGCCACTCGAAGGCGTCGCGGCGCGTCGAGACGACGAACCGCACCGGACGGTACTCGCGTCCGAGCGCGTGGCCCAGCGTGAGTCCCGCCTGCCGCAGCGCGAGGTCGAGCGCGGCACTCTCGAACGCCCAGCGGCGGTAGGCGGAGTACGCGTCGTGCTCGGGGTCGCGTGCGAAGAGCTGCTGCCCGTCGAGTTGCGCCGAGAAGTCCGCGAGCGTCCACGGGCCGGCGAGCGGCAGGTCCGCGGAGAAGCCGTCATGGTCGGCCGGCGTGTAGGTGACGTCCTCCCCTTCGCCGCGCTCGCCGCGGCCGTGCAGGACGACCGTCGTCGTGACGCGCGAGAACTCGGGCGAGACCGCGACCTCGCGCCGCTCGACGTCGTATCCGTCGACCTCGAGCTGGAGGCCGGCGATCCGTTCGAACGACGCCATACTTCCGAGCATATGCTCGCGCTCGCAGCCGTCGCGCTCGCAGCCGCACTTCCGCAGCACGGGATCCTCGTACCCGGCCGCGCACTCGGAGGCGTGCGGCTCGGGGAGACGCCCGCGCAGGTCCAGCGGAAGCTCGGCCGCTTCTACGGCGTCTGCCACGGCTGTCCGGCGAAGACGTGGTACTTCACGTACAAGCAGTTCGAGGAGCAGGGCCTCGCCGTCGAGTTCCAAAAGGGACGCGTCGACGCGATCTACACCCTCGCGTCACCGGAGGGTTGGACCACGGCCGGCGGCCTCGACCTCGGCGCGCCGGCGACGACGCTGCCGCCGCTCCGCATGACGAGCTGCCGCAGCTACAAGGCGCTCGTCGCGCGCACGCCGTCCGCCGTCACCGTCTACTACGTCGTCGACGCGAAGCTCTGGGGCTTCGGGCTGCTGCGCCCGGGCGCCGCGATCTGCCGCTAGCGCGCGAGCCCGACCGACACGACGTCGACGACGGTCAGCTCCGCCCGCGCGACATCCTCGTCGCCGTCCGGAAGGAGGCCGAGCACCCAGCCGGTGAGGATGTCGTCGATCCCCCCGTAGAAAACCGTCGACGCGAGCCGCGCGTCGACGTCCTCGCGGAACTCGCCGGTCTCCTGTCCGCGGCGGATGATCCGCTCGACCGCCTCGCGCGGCTTCGTCAGGTCGGCGATCAACCGCTGCAGCTCGGGCGTGCGCGCGATCTCGCGCATGATCACCGTCGTCCGCGCCGGCTGCGTCTGCCAGCCGCGCAGCAGGATCTTCGCGACCTGCCGCAGCTGCTCGCGCGCCGGCTCGCCCGACGCCTCGACCGCGGCGATCGCCGTCAGCACCTCGTCCCACGTCTCGCGGAAGATCGTCTCGAGCAGCTCGTCCTTCGACGAGAAGTAGTGGTAGAGGAGCCCGTGCGAGACGCCGGCCTCCTCGGCGATGTCACCGACGCGGGACGTGTGGAACCCTCTGCGCGCGAAGACGCGGACCGCGGCGTCGAGGATCAGGCACCGCTTCTCCCCCGTGGCGATTGACCGGTCAGTCAACGCCGCACAGGATACTTCCGCCGTGGACCCGCTTCGAGGCCAGCTTGTCGTCGACCTGAGTCGCCTGCTGCCGGGCGCATTCGCCTCGCGCGCGCTGTTGCGCCTGGGCGCACGCGTCGTCCGGCTCGAGCCGCCGGACGGCGATCCGCTTCGACATCTCCAGCCCGCCTGGCACGGCGAGCTGAACGGCGGCAAGGAATCGGTCGCCTGCGACCTGAAGGTCGATCCGGCTCTCGGCCGGGCTCTCTGCAACGCTGCCGACGTCGTGCTCGAGAGCTTCCGCCCCGGAGTGTCCGAGCGGCTCGGCCTCGCGCCCGGGCCCCGGACCGTCTGGTGCTCGCTCACCGGCTTCGGCTCGGAGGGTCGCCACGCCCGGCGCGCCGGCCACGACCTCAACTACCTCGGCTGGGCGGGGGTGCTCGACGACGCCGTCCCGCCCGTCACGGTCGCCGACTATGCGGGCGCATACGCCGCCGTCCGCGAGACGCTGGCCGGGCTGCTCGAGCGCGAGCGGAACGGCGCCGGCGTCCGCGTCGAGGTGTCGATGACGCACGAGTCGCACGAGCTCGCCGTGCCGCCGTTGTTGCGCGGAACCGTCGCGTGCTACCGGATCTACGAGACGTCGGACGGGCGGCTGCTGACGGTCGCCGCGCTCGAGCCGAAGTTCTGGCAGCGGCTCTGCGAGCTCGTCGGCCTCCCCGAGCTCGCCGCGCGTCAGTTCGAGCCGCGCCTCCCGGAGTTCGAGCGCACGCTCGGCTCCCGGCCGCTCGCCGAGTGGCTCGAGCTCTTCGACGGCGAGGACGTCTGCGCAGGGCCCGTCGCCAGGCACGAGGAGGCCGCGGCCGAGTTCGGCTCCAGGCCCGCTGCGCCCGCCGCCGAGTTGGGCGCCCACACCGCGGCCTGGCGCGAGGAGCTCGGGCTCTGATCGCCACCCTCGTGGCCGCCGCGAGCGTGGCCGCCGCCGAGCCCGTCCAGCCGCGACTGCTCGCCGCGCGCGGCGGCGCGATCGTGCGGATCGATCCGGCCGGCACGGGATCGCGCCCGTTGCTCGGCGGCGACGACGCCGAGTGGTCGCCCGACGGCACGCTCCTCGTGTTCGTGCGCGACGGCGACCTCTGGCTCGCGAACGCGGACGGCAGCGGGAAGCGTGAGCTACTGCGCACGCCGAACGTGGAGGAGTCGCAGCCCGCGTGGTCGCCGGACAGAAGGACGATCGCCTACACGGCGACGATCGGGGGAGCGCGGCAGATCCGGGCCGTCGGCGCACGCGGCGGATGCTCGCGCCGGCTCGCGTCGAGCGGCGCCGAGGAATGGAGCCCGGCCTTCACCGCCGACGGCCGCCGGCTCGCGTTCGTCACGACTCGCGACGGCTCGCCTGCGGTCTACGTGTCGCGCGCAGACGGCACCAACGCGGCGGCCTTCGAGCCGCCCCCGGCCGAGCCGCCGGAGAACCTCGACGACGTCGCATGGTCGCCCGACGGCGCGCGCCTCGCGTACACGCGCACCGACTCGACCGGAACGAGCCTCGTGGTGGACGACCGCGTCGCTCCGGTGGTGACGCAGGACGCCGAGCGTCCCGTCTGGTCGCCGGACGGGATGCGGCTCGCATTCGACGCGCCGCAGCCGGACGCCACGCGCGCGTTGCGGATCATGAATGCGGACGGCAGCGGCGTCCGCGACGTCGGAGCCGGCGGGCCGCTCGACTGGCAACCTGTGCCGCTCGGGACACCGGAGTTCCCCGACCTCTTCCAGCGGCCGCCGAGCGGGGTCGTCGTCACCGAGTCGGTCCGCGGGCGCTTCCTGCTCGGCTTCACATCGATGGTCGACAACCGCGGCCCAGGCGTGCTGCACATCCGCGCCGTGCGGCCGCCCGGGTCGCCGACGATGGAGGCAATGCAGGTCGTCACGATCGAGGGCGGCAGGACGCGCGTCGTCGGCGGCGCCGGCCTGCTCCGCTACGTCGTCGCGCCGCCGCACTACCACTGGCACCTGCTCGGCTTCCAGCGCTACGAACTGCGGCGCGCCTCCGACTTCAAGCTGCTCCTGCGCGACCGCAAGAGCGGCTTCTGCATCGCCGACCACTACGGGATCGCGCTCGGCGTCCCGCACGGGCCGCCGCGCTTCCTTGGCAACTGCGGCCAGTTCGAGCGCGGCCTGCGCTCAGTCGAGGAGGGCTCGTCAGTCGGCTACACCGACCGCTACCCGGCGAACTTCCACGGCCAGAACCTCGACGTCACGGGCGTGCCGCCGGGCCTCTACTGGCTCGTCCACCGCGCGAACAGCGACTTCGGCCTGCGCGAGCCGAACTACGCGAACGACACCGCCTCGTTGCTCATGCGGATCAGTTGGCCGAACGGCCGCGGGAGCCCGCCGCGCGTCGCACCTGTGCGCGTGTGCCTGCGCGAGCGCTGCTAGGCGCGCGGCAGCCCGAGCGCAGCCGGCAGCCCGTAGAGGTCTTCGAGCCGCGGCACGAACTCCGGATAGCGGCCGAGCCGGTCGATGAGGATCGCGCGGATGCCGACGGCCCTTGCGCCCTCGACGTCGTCCTCGACCGTGTCGCCGACCATCGCCGCCTCGGCGGGCTCGACCTCGAGCAGCTCGAGCGCCGCGCGGAAGATCGACGCGTGCGGCTTCGTCTTCCCGTGGTGGAACGAGCTGATGCCGACGTCGACGTCGAGCGCGTGATGCCGCGCGAACTCCTGTACGTCGCGCGCGGAGTTCGAGACGAGTCCGAGCTTCAGGCCCGCGCGCCGCAGTTCCTCGAGCACCGGAATCGTGTCCTCGTACAGCTCGAAGTTCTCGTGCCGCGTCCAGCCCTCCGTGATCTCGGTCGCGCACGCATACGCCTCGTCGACGTCGCCGCCCATGCCTCGAATGATCCGCTCGGTGAACCTGATCCAGATCTCCTCGTCGTGATCGAGCTCGGGATGGCGCTGAAGATGGACGAGCGCCGCCTCGCGCGCCTGCTCGTAGCGGCCGAGCTCGAGCCGCAGGCCGTGCCGCTCGCCGACGCGCACGTAGCCTTCGGGCCCGAGCTCCGGCCCCGGCCGCACGAGCGTGAAGTCGACGTCGAAGAGGACGGCGCGCAGCATCGTCACGACGCCTCGAGCAACCACTGCACCGTCTCGATGTGCGCCGCGACGTAGTAGCTGCCGGACGACCACGTAACCGTCTGGCCGATCGTCCAGCACCGTACCCGCTCCCGGTCGAGGCCGAGCTCCGAGCTGAGCCGGTCGAGCCGGTGGATCACGTCGCGCCGGCCGTGGCCGAGTTCGA
>Ga0066709_100001750_pt1 | contig 14885 bp, 15 predicted proteins | sample GraSoiAngelo_158_FD_79665 | JGI IMG/M metagenome (GOLD analysis project Ga0066709, IMG submission 79665) | Grasslands soil microbial communities from the Angelo Coastal Reserve, California, USA - 14_1009_16_30cm | ecosystem: Environmental > Terrestrial > Soil > Grasslands | place: USA...
GTTGGCCCTGCGCCGCCATGTGGATTGCGCTGACACGTCGCGAGGGCGCACATCGGGTAGACACATAGGGATGTCGTCGTCAACCTCATCGTCCCCCCCCTCCCAATTTGCGCCGGGACGGCTCGCGGCGCGTGGATCGGAGCGGTGGAGTCCGCGATGAGCCTCACCGATGCCCTGCACGAGCTCGACCGCCGCCAGCAAGAACGCCCTCGGATTGGCTTCATCGCGGCTGTGATCAAGAAGTTCTCGGACGACCAAGCCGGGCAGCTGGCAGCGCTGATCTCCTATTACGCCTTCGTGTCGCTGTTTCCGCTGCTGCTCGTGTTCGTGACCGTGCTCGGCTTCGTCCTGCAAGGCGACCCGGACGAGCAGCGGCGCATCCTCAACGGCACGCTTGGACAGTTTCCGATCTTGCGCGATCAGCTCAAGCTGCACTCGCTGTCGGGGAGCGCCCTCGCCCTGGCCGTGGGCATCGCCTTTGCGCTGCTGGCGGGCGTGGGAGTCACGAACGCCGCGCAGAACGCGTTTAACCGCATCTGGAACGTGCCCTTCAAGCACCGTCCCAATTTCATCTTCATCCGTCTGCGCGGTTTGGGCATGCTCGGGATCCTCGGCGCGCAGGCGATCGTGTCGACCGTCGCCGCAGGTTTCGTCGGCTCGGCAAGCCATGCCCCGTTGGCCGTAGCGGGGGGCATCGTCGTGGCGCTGGCGTTCAACGTCGCCCTGTTCATGACCGCCTTCAAGCTGCTGCCGGCGCTGGATGTAGCGTGGCGGGACCTGTTGCCCGGGGTGATCGTGGCCACGATCGGCTGGCAGCTTTTGCAGCATCTCGGCGGCTTCTACATCGACCACGAGCTCAAGCGCACGGGACCGCTGTATGGCTTCTTCGCGTTAGTGCTCGGGCTGCTGGCGTGGCTCTATGTGGGCGCCCAGCTGACGCTCTTCGCGGCCGAGATCAACGTCGTCAAAGCGCGCCGGCTGTGGCCCCGCAGCTTTTTCTCAGATGACTTGCTGACCGCCGACAAGCGCGCGCTGACGGCCTCGGCGGAGGTCGAGGAGCGTGTGCACGACGAGGACGTCGAGGTCAGCTTCCAACGGCAGGACAAATGACGCGCACCCGCTTGGTCGTGGCCGACGGCCGCAGTCCGAGAGGCAGCCATGGCGTCCGTGCTCGCCCCATCCGCGCGGCTTGTGAGGCAGCCGTCCGCGCGCTATACTAACTACACTTTCGTAAGCTTATATGGAGCCGATACCAATGCCCCCTTCAACAAGCAACAACGGCGCACGCTCCTCGAGCGAGCCCAAGCAGCTGCTGCGGTTGATTCCGCTGGATGACACCGTGGTGTTCCCCAACATGGGCATCACGCTCACGATCGACGTGGGCGACGACGAGCGCGTGGTACTCGTGCCCCGGCACGAGAGCGAGTTCCTGGAGGTGGGCACCGTCGCCGAGGTGTCGGAGCGCATACGGTTGCCCGGCGGAGGCCACGCGGTGGCCATCTCGGGCGAGCACCGCGCGCTGATCGGCGCCGCCCAGACCGGACCGGGCGGTGAGCTGCGCGTAGAGGTAGACGAGCGTCCTGACGACGTACCGGTCGACGGACGGACGCGCCAGCTGGAGCGCGAGTACCGCGCGACGGTCGAGGAGATCCTCGAGCTGCGCGGCGACGACGGCCGCATCGCGGCCTTCCTGCGAGCGATCGCGGAGCCGGGCGCGCTGGCCGATTCGGCCGGCTATTCCCCCACCCTCTCATACGAGCAGAAGGTCGAGCTCCTGCGCACGCTCGACGTTACCGAGCGCCTGGAGCTGGCGGTAAAGCTTCAGCGCGAGAGCCTCGCCGAGCTGCAGGTGCGCAAGCGCATCCGCGAGGACGTCCAGGAGGGCGCCGAGAAGCAGCAGCGTGAGTACTTCCTGCGCAAGCAGATGGAGTCGATCCGCAAGGAGCTGGGCGACGACGAGGCCTCGGTGGTCGAGGAGTACCGCGCCAAGATCGAGGAGGCGAAGATGCCAGAGGCGGTCAACGAGCAGGCGCTCAAGGAGCTAGGCCGGCTCGAGCGCATGGGCGAGCAGACGGGCGAGTCGAGCATGATCCGCACGTACCTGGACTGGCTCATCGCTGTCCCCTGGAGCAAGCGCTCCGAGGAGCACCTGGATCCCGTTGCCGCGCGCGCGGTGCTGGACGCAGACCACGCCGGCCTCGAGGACGTCAAGGACCGTGTCACCGAGTACCTGGCCGTGCGCAAGCTGCGCGCGGACCGTGGCATCGAGGCCGACCCCAAGTCCGGGGCGATCCTGACACTGATCGGGCCGCCCGGCACGGGTAAGACCTCGATCGGCGAGTCGGTCGCGCGTGCCACCGGTCGCGAGTTCGTGCGCATGTCGCTCGGAGGCGTGCGCGACGAGGCCGAGATCCGCGGCCACCGGCGGACCTACATCGGCGCCCTGCCAGGGCGCCTGGTGAGGGCGCTGCGCGATGCCGGCACGATGAACCCGGTAATCCTGCTCGACGAGGTCGACAAGGTCGGCGCCGACTGGCGAGGCGATCCCTCCGCGGCCCTGCTGGAGGTGCTTGATCCTGCCCAGAACCACTCCTTCCGCGACCACTACCTGGACGTGGAGCTCGACCTCAGCCAGGTCATGTTCCTGGCGACGGCGAACGTGGCCGACACGATCCCCGGACCGCTGCTTGACCGGATGGAGGTGATCCGCTTCGACGGCTACACCTCCGAGGAGAAGCTCGCGATCGCAAAGGGCTACCTGTGGCCGCGCCAGCGCGACCGCAACGGCCTGCGCGAGGACGAGGTCGAGATCTCAGACGACGTGATCCGTACGATCATCGCCGAGTACACGCGGGAGGCAGGCGTGCGTAACCTCGAGCGCGAGCTCGGCACTATCTTGCGCAAGACCGCGACAAGGATCGCCGCCACTCAATCCGAGCCAGAGTCGCATGCCGCGGACGAGCCCGCGAAGGACGCGCGGGCTAGCGGCAAGCAGCCGGCTGCAGATCAGAAACCTGCCGCGGACCAGAAGAAGGCGGTCAAGGGCGCAAAGGCCAAGAAGCCAACCGGCAAGCAGGCCCGCCCAGAGGCAATCTCAACGCCGGTGAAGATCGGCCTGGACGCCGTGCGTGACGCGCTCGGCCGCCAGAAGTTCTTCCAGGAGTCCGCCGCCCGGACCGCCACGCCCGGTGTCGCGACGGGACTCGCGGTGACCGGTGCCGGTGGGGATGTGCTGTTCATCGAGGCGACCGCGATGAAGTCCGGCGGCTCGAGCGGCAACGGCCTCGTGCTCACTGGGCAACTCGGCGACGTGATGAAGGAGTCGGCGCGCATCGCTCTGTCCTACGTGCGCGGTCACGCGGATGACATGGGCATCGACGAGAGCGCGTTCGAGGGTCGCGAGTTCCACGTGCACGTGCCCGCCGGAGCGATCCCCAAGGACGGGCCAAGCGCGGGCGTCGCGATGGTCACCGCGCTCGCGTCGCTGCTGTCGGGGCGCCCGGTGAAGCACACGGTCGGGATGACCGGCGAGGTCACCCTGCAGGGGCGAGTGCTGCCGATCGGCGGTCTGAAGCAAAAGGCGCTGGCCGCGCACGCCGCGGGTCTGACCGACGTGATCCTGCCGGAGCGCAACCGCGGCGACCTGGACGAGATTCCCGAGGAGGTACGTGAGCAGATGACCTTCCACCCGGTGATGACCGTCCAGGAGGTACTCGACCGGGCGCTGGAGCCTGCTCGCGATGTCGCGCGTCTCTCGTAGGTGCGACCCGGTCCCCCGGGAGGTCCGCCAGACGGCCGACCTCCTGGAGCGCCGCTGGCAGCTGTCGATCATCTATGCCGCCCTCGCCGGAGCGCTTCGCTTCAACGAGTTCGCCGACGCGGTCGCAGGCATCTCGCCGCGCATGCTGTCCGAGCGGCTGCGCGATCTGGAGGCGGCCGGGCTGGTGAAGCGCAAGGTGATCCCCTCGAGCCCGCCGACGGTCGAGTACCGCCTGACCGAGCGCGGGCGCAGGCTGGGGCCGATCATCGAGGCGATGCGCGCCTACGCGCGCGAGCCGGTCGGCTAACCGAACTCCACGCCAGCCGGTCGGCTAACCGGACTCCGCGCCGACCGTGGCGCCGGCCCTCGCCCCACCCCCGAGGTGCCGGCTGGCACCCACCAGCTGTCCGCCCGGGCAGCTCTCGGCGAGCACCTCTCGCCCTGGGTTGCGTACGCCGATCGCACCGGCGAGACCGCCGCCCACGACGAGCGCGGCTGCGATCGCCAGGCTCAGGCGGAAGCTGTGCAACGAGGCCGCTTCGGCCGCACGCGTGAGCGCATGCGCCTGCGCCGCCGGCAAGCCGCGCACGTTCGGCACGCCGAGGGGGAGGTGCTTTGCCTGCTGCGCCGCGGCGCGAGCCGCGCCGCCCAGCGCGCTGTGGGCAAGCCGCGCATTGAGCGTCGAGATGAATGATGCGGCCACGGCCGCGCCGACCGCCGTGGTGCCGAGCAGGCCGGCGACCCGCGCGACCGCATTGTTGACGCCGGACGCGATACCCGCCTCGTGCTCGGCGCCAGCGAGCACCGCGGCGGTGAGCGGCGCCACCGTCATCGACAGCCCGAGCGAGAACACGAGCAGTCCTGGCAGCACATCGGCCAGGTAGTGCACCGGCTCGCCGACGCGCTCCAGCAGCATCAGGCCGCTCGCCGCCACCAGCGGCCCGGCTCCCATGAAGAACCGCGGCCCGAAACGGTCGGCCAGTGCGCCGAAGCGCCGCGAGAGCGCGAACATGACCACCGTCGCGGGCAGCGTCGCAAGTCCAGCCTGCAGTGGGCTGTAGCGCCCCACCTGTTGCAGGAAAAGGGTCAGGAAGAAGAACAGGATCGACAGCCCCGCGTACATCGAGAACGTCTCGACGTTGCCCGCCGCGAAGTTGCGCCGGCGAAACAGCCGCATTGGCAGCATCGGATCGCGAGCGCGCGACTCAAAGAGGACGAATGCGACGAGCAGGATCGCCCCGGCCAGGAGCGGCGCGATCACGCCGACGCTGGACCAGCCCAGGCGGGGCTGCTCAATCAGGGCGAACACGGGGCCGGCCAGCCCGAGGGCGCAGAGCCCCGCCCCGAGCACGTCGATGCGGCGTCCATCGGCTTTGCGGCGCTCGCTCGGAGGGATGGCGATACGCACCAGCGCGACGCACACGACCACCAAAGGCACGTTGATGACGAAGATCCAGCGCCACGACGCGATCGCCAGCAGCTCGCCCCCCGCGAGGGGGCCCGCGACCGTCGCGATTCCCCCCCACGCGGTCCAGCTGCCGATCGCAGGGCCTCGCTCGGATTCGGGAAAGGTGTTGACGATCACGGCGAGCGCGCTCGGCGTGAGCAGCGCGCCTGCGATCCCCTGCAGCGCACGCGCCGCGATGAGCGTCTCGACCGTCGGCGCGACCGCGCACAGAAGCGAGGCCACCCCGAAGGCGCTCACGCCAAGCTCGAACACGCGCCGCTCCCCGAACACGTCTCCAAGCGAGCCTCCCACCAGGATCAGCGAGCCGAGCGTCAACAGATACGCGTTCGCGATCCACTGCTGCGCGGCCAACCCTCCGCCAAGCGCGCGCTGGATGGTGGGCAGCGCGACGTTCACCACGGTGCTGTCCAGTAGCGCTATGCCCGAGCCGAGGATGCACGCGATCAGCGTCAGCCGCTTCATCGTGGCGTCGCTGCGCGCGGGCATCGTTCCACGGTAGCCGCAGACGCCCGCCCGCGGGCTCGAGGTAACAAGCTGCGGCGCCCGCTCGGGACCCGTGCGCGGCGGGCGATCGGCGTCCAGCGCCCCGTCGACCGAGCGCGCGGCGGCGCGGCGGGGCTGTCAGGCGACCGCCCGCGCCCGAGCGCCGCTGGCGGTCATCGGCTCGGGAGCCCTCGCCTGCAGGCCTTCGACGCTCGCGCCGCGATGGGCCGATGCGCTCTGCCAAGCGGGCGTGCCCGCGGCGCTGACCGCGACGCTCGTCTCCTCGGGTCCGAGCGTGACGCGCAGCACGGCGGTGCCCGCCGCTGAAGCGGTGTCCGCCGCGCTGCGCAGCGCGCGCGTTATCTCCGCAGGCGGCACAGAGCACTCGTTCAGGAAGCGCCGGACGCCGGCCCGAGCCAGCGCGGTCGCATCCACCTCGAGTTCCTCGATGTGCACCTGCTCGTTGCGAGCCGACACGCGCGGCGACAGCACGCACGCGACCATGTCGTCCGGCACACCTTGCGCCGCTGCCCGCACCTCCGCCAGAAGCTCCTCAGCGACCGGACGGGGCCCGAGGCTGGCGAGGATCTCGCGCAGGTGCTCGCGTCCGAGCAGCTGGCCTTCGCGGCGTGCCTCGATCAGGCCGTCGCTGAACAGGCACACGGCTGTGCCGGCGGCAAGCGAGATCGTCGTCTGACGGCGCCCCGTGGGGATGCCCCAGCCGACCGGAGGCGAGGAACAGGCGGTCACCGGCTCCTGCTCGGAGAGGCCCAGCAACATCGGCGGAGGGTGACCGGCCAGCGCGTAGGTGAGGGTGCCCCGCGCCGCCTCGTACAGCCCCACGGCGACAGTGGCGTAGTGCTCGCCGGCGGGATCGGCGAGAACACGACCGGCCAGCGCAAGTGCCATGCGCGGCTCCAGCCCGGCTTGGAGGTAGGCGCGCAAGGTGTAGCGCGTGAGCGCCGCGTGCGTAATGGCCTCGTGGCCGTGCCCGGAGACGTCGCCCAGCATCATCGCGACGGTCCCGGGCTCGGGGATGAAGAGGTCGTAGAAGTCTCCGCCGGCGGCCGGGCCCTCGGCTGGGCGGTAGGCCACCGATACATGCAGACCGCCGAGCTGGCTCGGCACCTCCGGGACAAGCGCCGTCTGCATGGCAGTCACGTCGCGCAGCAGCCGGGCGCGCTGGCGCTCCAGCCGTCGCGCGCGCGCGCCGGCGAGGCTCGCGCGAATGCCAAGCCACACGGCCAGAATGAGCAGCGCGATGATGATCGGCTTGCTCCAGTCCGGGACCGGTATCGGCAGGGGTATGCGCCGGCCGATGCGTTCGAGCGGATTTCTCGAGCGATGCGTCCGTGCGCCGGTGCGCGCGGCGGCGGGGTGGACGGCCGTCGTCGGAGCAGCGCCCGCTGCTGGCCCCGTCGCAGCAGTCGTGACGAGCGCACTGAGGAGCGCCGCGCCCGCAGCTGGAGCCGCTGTCGCATGAGCTCCACGACCACGCGCGCGTTGGGCAGACTCGCCGGCGGGCTGGGTGACAACACCCGCGATCTGGGGAACGAGCGCGACGCTGGGGGCCGGTGCGGCCGCCGCGGTGGCGGCCTGCACGCTGCCCGTGGGTAGAGCCGCGGTTGCGTTGCCGGCGCTTGTAAGTCGAGCGGCGGCACCCTTTGGAGCCGACCCCGCGTCAGCTCCGGCACTTGGGCTGCTAGCACGGGTGGCTACTCCCGACGGCACCTTGTGCTTGCCGCCCGCCGCCTTGGCGTGCTTGCCATTCCCACCTTGCTTGGGGCCGGCAGGGCCCTTGCCGGCGACGGCGGGCTCGCGCAGCGTTTGTGCTGCCGGTTCGCCTGCCTGCGAAACTTCAGCTGCCGGCGCCGGGCCGTGCGGCGCGCGCCCCTTCGCTTGCGTTGGCCCGATGCCGGGCGAGGACAGAGCGGCGCGCGGATTGCTGTCGTGGCTACGGTGCGGATCGCCGTCGCGGCCGCGCTGTTCGCGCGCAGACAGGTTTGCCGACCGCGAGGAAAGGTGCTCGGGCCGTTGCGCGGACTCGCTGGTGCCAGCCGGCGCGCCGGCGCCGGCGGCGCTGGGGAGCCCGCGGGCGGTGGTCCGCACCGGAGGCGTGGTGGACGGATTGGATACAGGTGAGACCGGCGGGGGAGCGTGCTTTGTCGGCCCGCGCAATGCGGGTCCACGCGCGGGATCGCCGGCGGGCCCGCGAGCGTGAGCGGAAGCTGCCAGCGATGGCGGCGATGAGGCGATCCACGCCGTGCTCACGCCAACGGCCGCTGTGACCGCCAGGCTGGTAGCTGTCCTTGCGCGCAGAAATCGCAAGGCGGCCATCGTCAGCCGGCTCGCGCCCGCGCAGTTTCGATCGAGGAGGAACGGACCTTGGAGAGGCGCACGGTCGTGCCCCCCGGGTCGATGTGCAGATCGACCTCGTCCACCAGGCTCGCCATCAGGGCGAGCCCGCGGCCGCCCGCAGCGGTCTCGGCACCATCAACCTCGGGCATCACGAACGTGCCTCGATCGCGCACGGCAAACGTCAGCCGTTCGGAGTCGGCGACGATGCTCATGTGGATCATGTCCTCCTCATCGGAGGCGCCGTGCCTGATCGCGTTGGTGACCGCCTCGTTGACGGCGTACACGAATTCGTAGCGGCTGTCTTCATCGAGGCCGAAGGCCTGGGCGACGTCCTCCGCGTACTTGCGTGCGACGCCGAGCTCAGAGCGCCGGGCGAGCACGTGCAGCTCGCTGGCGGAGGCGCCCGCAGTGTTGTTGGGGGAGCGCATCGGCTAGCCCGCCGTCGCCGCTGCGGCCAGCGCGTCCTCTCGCGACGGATACACGGTGATCAGACTGTCCAGACCCGTGATCTCGAAGATCTGTATGACCTTTTCGTGCGTGCAAACGACCGACAGTGAGCCGCCGCCGGTCTCGTCCAGCTTCTCGAGCGTGGCCGCGAGGACCCCGATTGCGGTGGAGTCGATGAACGTGACGTCGGAGAGGTCGAGGATGAGCCGCCGCGCACCAGCTTTGATCGCGCGCATGATGCGTGCCTTCAGCTGCGGGCTGACCTCGTAGTCGACCTCGCCTCCGACCACCAGTATCGCGACCTCGGGACCGGCGTCCTCGAGGTGAACATCATCGCCGATGTAGAACGTCCTCATTGGTTTCCTCCTGGGCAGGCGAGGAAAATCGCTTGTGCGCATCATTCGGAGGGGACAGGGCACGCCTTTAGCCCGGCGAGACCCGATAGACGCAAGTTGGAGGCGTGCCGACTGGCGCGCGGGCGAGCAGGACCCGGTTCCAGTACCGTAAACAGCGGCTACCGGCGCATACCAAGGGCTGCCAGATGGAGAACGAGGACACCTACACCATCGCCCACCGGGACGAGCTCGAGCGCACAGGCAACTGGAGCCTGGTGCGCCGAACGCTCGACTGCAACAGCTTCGGCGTCAATCTCGTCGAGCTCCCGCCCGGCGAGTCGATCCCGGAGCACGACGAGACCGAAAGGGACCAGGAGGAGCTCTTCTTCGTGCTCGAAGGCTCCGCCACGATCGTGATCGACGGCGTGGAGCACCCCGCCCCGGCCGGCACCTTTGCGCGCCTGGATCCCAACCACCGGCGCACCGTTCGCAACCGCGGCGAGAACCCGGCTTCGGTGCTCATCGTGTCGGCGCCGCAGACGAGCGGCTACCACCCGATGGAGTGGGCCTGACGATGGCGCAAGCGGCCCAGCAGTCGCGCCTGCGAGACATAATCGAGCGCTACAACGACGCCTGGAACGCCCACGACCTCGACGCGATCACCGGCATGCACGCGCCGGACATGGTGTTCGAGAATCACACAGCCGGCGAGCGGGCCGAGGGCGAGCAGGTGCGTGAGCACATCGGCCGCATCTTCAGAGCCTGGCCCGACATCGCCTTTCATACGCGCCGCCTCTACGTACGCGAGAACCTGATCGTGCAGAAATGGACCGCGACCGCCACCCACGCCACCGAGCTGCGCCGCGGAGACCTGACCGCGCCTGCGAGCGGCAGACGCGTTGAATGGGAGGGGCTCGACGTGATCCCGTTCGAGAACGGCCTCGTCAAGCGCAAGGACGTCTATTCAGACTCGGTGGCGATCCTGCGCCAGGTGGGGTTGCTCGAGGCATAGGCTTGACAGGCGGCTGCTTGTGCGGCGGTGTCCGCTTCGAGATCAGCGAGCCGCCGATCTCTGCAAGCTACTGCCATTGCAAGCACTGCCAACGCCGCACCGGCAGCGCGGCATCAGCCCAGGCTCGCATCGACCCCGGCTCGCTTCGGATCCTCAAAGGCGGCGAGCTGCTCAGGTCTTACATCCCTCCGGGCGGCTGGGCGAAGGTCTTCTGCTCCGTCTGCGGCTCCAGCCTGTTCAGTCATCCCCCGAACCAGTCGGAGATCAGTTCGGTTCGCCTGGGGTCGTTCGACGGCGACCCCGGCGTCCGCCCCGCGTATCGTCAGCGCGTGGGGAGCGCCGCTGCGTGGGAGCCGATCCCGGACGACGGCCTGCCCCGTGATGAGGGACCGCATCCGGAGCATGAAGCGGCCTTTGGGAGGCCGGCGAGTGCCAATCCGGGGTCTCGAATTTCTGCGCCTGAGAATCGGGGCGGCCGGATTCGAACCGGCGACCTTACGGCCCCAAACCGTACGCGATACCAGGCTTCGCCACGCCCCGTTGACCCGCGAGTTTAGCTCCACGTTGCGCGCACTCTCTCCATCCAAGCCGCCAGTCGAGCTCGAAGCAGAGTGTCCGACACCGACACGGTGACCACCCCGTGAGTAGAGCGCCAGCTGCGTCCTTCTAACTGAGCGCTGTTGGACTTGCGTTGAAAATGAATCGCATTGGGAGCGATGCCAAGTGCCTCGCTCCAGAAGATGCGCAGCGCGGCCAAATCCTGATCGGCGTGATGCTGGATCCAGAACGACAGAGGTTTGTTGGTCAGGCTGAAAATCCACTTGAACCCGAGCTTCAGCACCGCCATATCCGAGTTGCAAATAGCAACGCGATTGCGATTTCGCTTGGACCCCTCCGCTATGTACAAGCACACGAAGTCGCGAAAGCCCGGCTCGGCTGCGAGTCGGTCGAAGCTCTCAAGCCCATCCTTGTAGGCCGCCTCGCGCAGCAACCTGTACTTGCGTTGCATGGCTCGATTTCCGCGTCGCTGGCCGGCATTGGCGCGGCCCGCGCGCGAGATCGGCAGATCCCGCACCCAGTAGTAGACCGTGCTGCGCGACAGCGCCAGCCGCTCGGCGAGCTCATCGATCGTGAACTGCCGCGCGGTGCGCATGGATAGCGCCTTCTCACGCAGGTATGCCGGATGAGCCATTGCGAACACATGTTCGCGCTGGCTTGGGACGAAACTGTCGCCGCGAAGCCCGCCCGCACGTGCGCCCGGCGCCCGCTGCTAGGGTCAGCCACCCGCCATGGCCGATGTACAACCGCTGCGAGCGCTTCGCTACGACGCCTCCGTGGTAGGTCCGCTGGCAGGCGTGGTGGCGCCTCCATATGACGTCATCGACGCTTCCCAGCGCGCCGCGCTGATCGCCCGCTCGCCGTTCAACGTGGTGGCGGTCGATCTCCCGCAGGGCGACCCCGACCCCTATGAGACCGCGCGCGAGCTGTTCGAGAGCTGGCAGCTGCAGGGTGCGCTGATGCGCGACCGCGAGCCGGCGCTGTGGGCGCACCTGCAGGACTACACGGGGCCAGACGGCGAGCGGCTGACCAGGCGGGGCTTCTTCTGCCGCGTGCGAATCGAACCGTACGGCGCCGGTCGCGTGCGACCGCACGAGCGCACGCACCCCGGCCCCAAGGAGGACCGCCTGCGGCTCACGCGAGCCACGCGGGCGAACATCTCCGCCGTCTTCTCGCTCTACTCCGACCCCGCCCAGGTCGCCTGGCAGGCGCTGTCGCCCGCGACCGACGGCCCACCGCTCCAGGACGTGACCGACGCCGACAGCACCCGCCACCGCCTGTGGCGGGTCTCGGCGCCCGAGGCGATCGCGGCAGTGCAGCAGGCAACGGCCGACGCCGAGCTGCTGATCGCCGACGGCCACCACCGCTACGAGACGATGCAGGCCTACGCCGAGGAGGTCGGCGGCGAGGGCGAGCACCGCTACATCCTCATGTGCCTAGTGGCGATGGAGGACCCTGGGCTGACCGTGTTCCCCACGCATCGGGTCGTCAGGGGCCTCGAGCCCGACCGCCGGGAGGCGCTCGCCGAGGCCCTACGACGCGACTTCGAGATCGCGGAGGTTCCCCGCGAGGGCATCGCCCCGCCACCGGGCAACGGTCCGCTGCAGCTCGGCTACATCGACTCCGACTCCCAGCGTCCGCTGCGACTCACGCTGAAGGACCAGGCGCTCGCGGATGCCGCGCTGAGCGACCGGTCACACGCCTACCGGCACCTCGACGCCGGCGTGCTGGAGGCGTTGCTGCTGAAGGGCGCACTGGGGATGAGCGACGAGGACATCGCGCACTTCGACGGCCTCTTTTACGCGCGCGACACGGCGGAGGCGCTGTCGATGGTCGCCTCTGGCGAGTACGACGTCGCGTTCGTGATGCGTCCCACACCGGTGGAGGCGGTGCGCGACGTGGCGGCGGCCGGGGAGAACATGCCTCCCAAGTCGACCTACTTCTTCCCCAAGCTACTCACCGGCCTGCTGTTCAACCCGCTGTCCTGACGGTTTCCGTGGTAGGCGCGCTATACCATTGAGTTAGGAGGACAGCGAAAGGAGACAGATGCCAGGGTCCGAAAAGCCGGCACGGATGAAAGCCAGCGCGATACGAGACGGGGGGAACTTCAAGCACACCGTCCAGGTGCGCGATCACATGCTCACGGTCGACGAGCCACTGGGCGCCGGCGGCGCGGACGCGGGTCCGGATCCGCAGGAGCTGCTGGCCGCCACGCTCGCGTCGTGCACGGCGATCACGATCGAGATGTACGCGGCACGCAAGGGATGGGACATCGGCCACGTCGAGGTCGACGTCGAGTACAGCCCCGCCGAGCGGGGATGCCCGACCAAGTTCGAGCTCGTGATGCGGGTGCCCGACGACGTGCCCGAGGAACAGGTGGAGCGGCTGCGGGCGATCGCCGCCAAGTGTCCGGTGCACCGCGCGCTCGACGGCGAGGTCATGTTCGACGAGCGCATCCAGCGTGTGCACATGGCGGCGTGAGCCGCCCGACCGGCGCGCACTGAGATCTCGACCGCGAGCGAGACCTCCTCGGGACAGATCCGCGCGGCGGTCCTGGTACCGCTGTTCCTAGACGCCGACACGCAGGCGTGCGTGGTGCTGACCAGGCGTCGCACCGACCTTCGCCGCCACGCCGGCGAGATCTCCTTTCCCGGCGGACGTCAGGACCCGCATGATCACCAGCTGAGCGACACAGCGCTGCGCGAGGCCGAGGAGGAGATCGGGCTGGACCGCTCGCAGGTCGAGGTGCTGGGGGAGCTAACGCCGGTGTCGACGTTCGCCACCAACTACCTCATCCACCCCTTCGTGGGCATGATCCCCGCCGGCCAGGCGTGGCGCCTGTCGCCGCTGGAGGTAGACGCCGTGCTCGAGCTCCCGCTGCGTGCGCTGCGCGAGGGCAAGACCCGCACGCGACTGGAGCGCCGCGGCATCTCGTTCGAGACCGACGCCTACGTCGTCGACCAGCACCTCATCTGGGGAGCCACCGCGCGCATCATCGCCGAGCTGCTCGAGCGCGCCGAGGCGATCATCCCCCGGTCTCCACCGGCACCCCCACGAGGCTTCCCCACTCCGTCCAGGAGCCGTCGTAGTTCTTGACGCGATCGTGTCCCAGCAGCTCGTGCAGGACGAACCAGGTGTGCGCCGAGCGCTCGCCGATGCGGCAGTAGGCGATGATGTCATCGCCGTCGAGAACGCCTTTGCTTGTGTACAGCTCGCGCAGCTCTTGCGCCGATTTGAACGTGCCGTCCTTCTGCACGGCAAGCGCCCACGGAACGGATGCCGCGCCGGGGATGTGGCCGGCACGCTGGGCGCCCTCCTGCTCGTAGCCGGCCGGCGAGATGATCTCGCCGGCGAACTCAGCGGGGGAGCGCACGTCGACTAGCCGCGTCGCCTGCTCGATCGCAGCCAGCACCTCATCGCGGCGCGCGCGGATCCCCTCGTCGCCGGGCCGTGCGACGAACCGGGCAGGCGCGTAGCTCGGAACCTCGGTGCTCGTGGGACGGCCGTCGGCGATCCACTTTTCACGCGGCCCGTTCAGCAGACGGACGTTGTGGTGGCCGTAGTACTTCAGGTACCAGTAGGTGTAGGCGGCAAACCAGTTGTTGCGGTCGCCGTACAGGACGATCGTGTGGTCGTTGGAGACGCCGCGGCTGCCGAACAGCTCGCCGAACTGCTGCGGCCCGAGGAAGTCTCGCCTGACCGGATCCTGGAGATCTTGCTTCCAGTCGAAGCCGATCGCGCCCGGAATGTGGGCCTCGGCATACAAGTCTGGGTTCTCGTCCACCTCGACGATGCGGATCGAATCGTCGCCCAGATGCTCCACCAGCCAGTCGGCCTCGACGAGCACGTCCTTTGCGTAACCGGACACCGGTACCACCCTTCCACAAAACCTGATCGACTTTTAGGAGATTACTTTCAGGATAGCGAGCCGGCGTCCTCGTGCCGAGGCTCCAGCAGCCCCCGCACGGCCGCGCGCGCCTGCGCCAGCCACTCGCGCGTGTCGGCCGGGTCGGCCGTGAGCGGCGTCGCGGGGATCGCGTTGTGCTGCGCCAGCCCGCGCACCGTCGGCTGCTCGCCACCGGCGACGGCTCGCACCGGGACGGCAGGGCGCGCGGCCTCATAGATCAAGCCGCGCACCGTGGTGTCGATCAGCTGGCGCACGAACGCCCGCAGCCGCGAGCCGTGCAGCTCCTCCAGCTGGCGCGCGCTCCCGCTCGAGGACCCCAGCAGCCAGCATGCGAGCGTCGCGTTCTCCAGCGCCCCCCGGAGCGTGCCCAGCCGGTCGGGTGTGCCGATCCAGCACTCGGCGCCGATCGCCTCGATCGCAGCTCGACCGCGCTCCTCGCGCGTGGTGATGCGAACGGCATGACCCGCGTCGGCCAGCTCGGCCGCCAGCAACCGCCCCCGGCAGCCGCCGCCCACGATCAGGATGCGCGCCACGGCGCGATCTTAGGCGGCAGCGAA
>Ga0066709_100001751_pt1 | contig 14884 bp, 12 predicted proteins | sample GraSoiAngelo_158_FD_79665 | JGI IMG/M metagenome (GOLD analysis project Ga0066709, IMG submission 79665) | Grasslands soil microbial communities from the Angelo Coastal Reserve, California, USA - 14_1009_16_30cm | ecosystem: Environmental > Terrestrial > Soil > Grasslands | place: USA...
CGACGCGCCCCTGCTCGAGGTCGGGGCCCTCGCCAACGAGGTCCGCTTCGCGCGTCATCCCGAGAAGGTCGTCACGTTCGTGATCGACACCAACCCGAACTACACGAACGTGTGCATCACCGACTGCCAGTTCTGCGCCTTCTATCGGAAGCCCGGCGACAAGGAGGCGTGGACGCTCAGCGTGGACGAGGTGCTGGCCAAGGTGGAGTTCGCGGCTTCGAAAGGCGCCACCACGGTGCTGCTGCAGGGCGGCCACAATCCGGCGCTGCCGCTCGACTACTACCTGACGCTCGTGCGCGAGACGCGCCGGCGCTTCCCCCAGGTGACGCCGCACTTCTTCACGGCCTCCGAGATCACGCTGATGGCCGAGGTGGCGAAGACGACGATCGAGGACATCCTCGACAAGCTTCACGAGGCCGGCCAGCGCACGATCCCCGGCGGCGGCGCCGAGGTCCTCTCCGAGCGCGTGCGCACGCGGATCGAGCCCAAGAAGGGCGGCCCGCGGGCCTGGCTCGACGTCCACCGCGCCGCCCACCGCCGCGGCTTCAAGTCGACGGCGACGATGATGTACGGCCACGTCGAGACCGCCGACGACCTGCTCGATCACTTCGACGTGATCCGCGCCCTGCAGGACGAGCACGCCGGCTTCACCGCCTTCGTGCCGTGGTCCTTCAAGCCCGGCAACACGCTGCTCGAGAAATGGATCAAGCATTACCAGGGACCGAACGCGTATCTCCGCATGCTGGCCGTCTCCCGCCTCTACCTCGACAACTTCCCCCACGTGCAGGCGTCGTGGTTCTCCGAGGGCAAGCAGGCGGGCCAGGTCGCGCTCCACTTCGGCGCCGACGACTGGGGCGGCACACTCTTCGAGGAGAACGTCCACAAGGCCGCCGACTACGTGAACACGATCTCGGTCGACGAGATCGTCGCGCTCATCCGCGAGGCCGGCTTCACCCCCGCCCAGCGCACGACGGAGTACGAGATCCTGCAGAGATACTAGATGGGGTCCATCGGCGGAACGGCAGGGACCAGGCCCTTCTGCTTCGCCATCGTGAACAGCCGCTCGATCGCCGCGCGGCCGTCGCGGCCCAGCGCCAGCGTGAAGTCGTTGACGTACATCAGGACGAAGCGCCGGCAGGTCTCCTTGTCGATCCCCCGCCCGTAGCGCATCGCGTACTCGAGGGCTTCGTCGACGTTGGCGTGCGCCCACGCGATCGACTCGCGCAGCGCCTGCGAGAGCGCGCGATGCAGGTCCTCGCCCAGGTCGCGCCGCATCACGTTGCAGCCGAGCGGCAGCGGCAGCCCGGTGTCCTGCTGCCACGCCTCGCCGAGGTCGAGCACCTTGGTGAGCCCCATCTTCTGGTAGGTGATCTGGCCCTCGTGGATCAGGAGGCCAAGGTCGGCCTGGCCCTCGAGCACGGCGCTCGGGATCTTGTCGAAGGCCACCTCGATCAGCGGCGGGTCACCGACATACAGGCGTAACAGGAGGGCGGAGGTCGTGTGCTTGCCGGCGATGGCGGTGACGCGGCTCTCCAGCTCGCCCCGGGCGATGGGCTCGCGGGCGACCAGGATGGGCCCGTAGCCCTTCCCCATCGAGGCCCCGGGGTCCATCATCCGGTAGCGGTCGGAGATCAGCAGGTAGGTCGCGAACGAGACGGCCGTCACCTCCAGCTCGGCCTCGCGCGACCGGCGGTTCAGCGTCTCGATGTCCTCCAGCACGTGCTCGATCCTCACGCCGGGAACGCGGACCTTGCCCGTGGTGAGCGCATAGAACATGAACGCGTCGTCGGGGTCCGGGCTGTGACCGATCCGCACCAGGCGATCCATTCTGGGCTCCTGTCCTGCGAGGTCGAGTTTGGCCTGGAAAGGCTATCACGACGCGGGCCTGGGGGCCGGACCTGGGCATCCGCTTACCCCCTGGACCCTGCATAAATTTGCGCCCATCGGAGCCCCCGCTGCGCTCCAGGCCCGCCGCGGCGCGCGAAGTCCGCTCCCGCCGCTCCCCCCGGTTTGGCACCCCGCTTGCGGATATCGATAAGCGCGAAGCCTTACATGAGCTATCAGGACTGTTCCGTAACCGAGAGGGAGCGAATGATCGTCTGCAACGGATTCCACACCGCCTCCGCGGCCGAGCCCAGCGTTCCGGAGCTCGTCGTCGCCCAGGCGGCCGCCGCCCCGTCGCGCCTCGCGCTGGTCGAGGGTGAGACGACACTGAGCTACGCCGCGCTGAACGCCCGCGGCGACCGCCTCGCGCACCACCTGACTGCTCACGGCGCCGGCCGCGAGCGTCTGGTCGCCGTGGTCTTGCCGCGCTCGGCCGACCTCGTCGTCGCCGCGCTGGCCGCCCTGAAAGCCGGCGCCGGCTACGCGCCCATGGACCCGGCCGCGCCGACCGAGCGCATCGTGGCGATGCTGGAGGATGCCGAGCCTAGCGTCATCGTCACGCGCCGTGGCCTCGCCTCCCGTCTGCCGCGCGGGCGCTGGCCCGTCGTGGCCCTCGACGCGGAAACGGCCGCCATCGAGCGCCACCCTGCGGCACCGCTCCAGCATCACCCGGCCCCCGAGGATCTCGCCTACGTCATCTACACGTCGGGCTCGACGGGGCGCCCCAAAGGCGTCGAGGTCACGCACGCCAACCTCCTGAATCTCGTGCGCTGGCATCACGCGGCGTTCCGGGTGGCGCCGGCCGATCGCGCGCCGCTCATGGCCAGCCCTGGCTTCGATGCCTCCGTCTGGGAGACGTGGCCGTACTTGACGGCGGGCGCCAGCCTCCACCTGCCGGACGACATCATCCGCGTGGACGCCGAGGCGCTGCGCGACTGGCTGGTCGCCCAGGACATCACGCTCGCCTTCGTGGCGACGCCCATGGCCGAGCGCATGCTCGCCCTGTCGTGGCCGAGCGGCATCCGCCTGCGCGCGCTGCTGACCGGCGCCGACACCCTGCACCATCGGCCGTCGTCGGGGCTGCCCTTCGCGCTCGTGAACAACTACGGCCCCACCGAGTGCACGGTCGTTGCCACGTCGTGCGTGGTCGTTCCGGACCCGCACGCCGAGGGTCTGCCCTCCATCGGCGGGCCGATCGCGGGCGCCACCGCCCACGTCCTCGACGAGCGCGGGCAGCCCGTGGCCGACGGCGCCGAGGGTGAGCTCTACGTCGGCGGCGCCGGCGTGGCCCGCGGCTATCGCAACCGGCCGGACCTCACCGCCGAGCGTTTCGTCGCGGATCCGGCCGCCGACGGCGCCCGGCTCTATCGCACTGGCGATCGCGTGCGCCGCCTCCCGAACGGCGACCTCGCCTTCCTGGGCCGCGTCGACGACCAGGTGAAGATCCGCGGCTACCGGATCGAGCTCGACGAGATCGTGGCGGTGCTCGACGCGCATCCCGGCGTGGAGGCCAGCGCGGTGATGGCGGGCCCCGGCGCCGACGGCGAGCTTCAGCTCGTGGCCTATCTCGTCGCCGCGCCGGACGCCAAGCTGACGCCCGCCGCGCTGCTGGCCACGCTGCGCACGCGCCTGCCCGACTACATGCTGCCGGCCGTCTTCGTGCCGATCGACGCGCTGCCGCTCATGGCCAGCGGCAAGGTCGATCGCAGCCGGCTGCCGGCGCCCGAGACCGCCGAGCCGTTGCGCGATCCGGAGTTCGAGGCCCCGCGCAGTCCCGTCGAGCGGCGGCTGGCCGACCTCGTCGCCGCACTCCTCGGCGTCACGCGCGTGGGCGTGGGCGACAACTTCTTCCTCCTCGGCGGCCACTCGCTGCTGGGCACGCAGCTCATCGCGCGGCTGCGCGATGCCTTCGGCGTGGACCTGCCGCTGCGCACGGTGTTCGATCATCCGACCGTGGCCGGCCTCGCCGCCGAGGTCGAGCGCGCCATCATGGTGCGGCTGGAGGCGCCGTGCCGCTCGTGAGCGCCGCCCCCGATCGCAAGGCGGACGAAGGACCGCTCAGCCTCTATCGCCTGCTCGATCCCAAGGTGCTGGCCAACCCCTACCCGCTTTACCACCGGCTGCGCACCGAGGATCCCGTCCACTGGGATCCGTTCCTGCACGCCTGGGTGGTCACACGCTATGCCGACGTCGTCACCGTGCTCCACCGCTTTTCGGCCAACCGCACGCCCACGCCGGAGCAGCTCGCCGCGCTCGGCCTGGAGACGCTGACGCCTGTTGCGCGCGTGATGGTGCGCCAGATGCTCTTCCTGGACGCGCCCTCGCACACGCGCATCCGCGGCCTCGCCTCGCAGGCCTTCACGCCGCGGCGGGTGGAGCGGCTGCGCGAGCACATCCAGGACATCATGGACGGCCTGCTCGATGCGGTGCTCCCGCAGGGCCGGATGGACGTCATCGAGGACCTGGCGGCGCCGCTGCCGGCCATCGTCACCGCCGAGATGCTCGGCGTGCCGACGCGCGATCACCAGCTCCTCAAGAAGTGGTCGGCCGACTTCGCCGAGATGCTCGGCAACTTCCAGCACAACCCCGACCGCGCGGCCGGCGTGCTGCGCAGCACCGAGGAGATGGTGGCGTACTTCCGCGACGCCGTCCGCGAGCAGCGCGAGCGGCCGCGCGACGGCCTGGTGAGCGCGCTGCTGGCCGCGGAGATCGACGGCGACCGCTTCACCGAGGACGAGGTGATCGCCAACGTCATCGTCACCATGGTCGGCGGGCAGGAGACCACGACGAACCTGATCGGCAACGGCATCGTCACGCTGCTGCGCAACCCGCACGAGCTGGTGCGGCTGCGCGAGGATCCCGCGCTGCTCGCCCCGGCGGTCGAGGAGCTGCTGCGCTACGAGAGTCCGAGCCAGCACACCGCGCGGCTGGCCCCGGACGACACGACGCTCGGCGGCAAGCTCATCCGCAAGCGGCAGGCCGTCATCGCCGTGATGGCCGCCGGCAACCGGGATCCCGAGCGCTTCCCCGATCCCGATCGGCTCGACCTCGGCCGCGCGGACAATCGCCACCTGGCCTTCGGGTGGGCGGCGCACTTCTGCTTCGGCGCACCGCTGGCGCGCATCGAGGGCCAGATCGCCTTCGCCACGATGCTGCGCCGGCTGCCCAATCTCCGGCCGGAGCCGGGCCCGCTGGTGTGGCGCGAGAACCTCGGCCTGCGCGGGCTGACCGCGCTGCCCGTGACGTTCGACCGCGCGGCGTGATGGGACTCGTGGATCGTGACCGTCTCGAGGCCTACCTCGCCGAGCGCGACGCGGCGGCGCCCGGCACCATCGCGGCGCGCCCGCGCGGCGCCGTGGCGCCGCTGTCGTTCGCGCAGCAGCAGGTGTGGCTGCACGCGCAGCTCGCCCCCGAGCTGCCGCTCTACAACGAGCCGCTGACGATCCGGCGCCGCGGCCCCCTCGACGTCGCCGCGCTGGAGGCGGCGCTGACCGAGATCGTGCGCCGCCACGAAGCCTGGCGGACGACCTTCACGGTCGAGCGCGGCGTGCCCGTACAGGTCGTCCAGCCGCCCTTCCCCGTGAAGCTGCCCGTCGAGGACCTCACGGCGCTGGCGCCGGACACGCGCGAGGCCGCCGCGCTCCGTCTCGCCCACGACGACGCCCGGCGCCCCTTCGACCTCGCAGCGGGCCCGCTCCTGCGCGCGCTGCTCGTGCGCGTGGACGCCGACGATCACCGCCTGTTCCTGACCGTCCACCACATCGTCCTCGACGGCGTGTCGATCTACCGCGTGCTGCTCCCCGAGCTGGCCGCACTGTACGAGGCCTTCACGGCCAGCCTGCCCTCGCCGCTGGCGCCGCTGCCGGTGCAGTACGCCGACTTCGCGGTCTGGCAGCGCGAGCGCGCGACGCCGGTGGCCATCGCGGACTCGGTCACGTGGTGGCGCCGGCGGCTGCACGGCCTGCCCGCGCTCATGCTGCCCACCGACCATCCGCGGCCGGCCGTGCAGAGCTTCGCGGGGGCGCGGCATCGCCTGGCGCTGCCGGAGCGGCTCAGCCGCGACGTGCGCATGCTGGCCCGCCGCGAGGGCAAGAGCCTGTTCATGACGCTGCTCGCGGCGTTCGAGATCCTCCTGCACCGCTACACCGGCCAGAGCGATCTGGCGCTCGGCACGGTGAGCGCCGGCCGCCCGCGGCCTGAGATCGAGCGGTTGCTCGGCTTCTTCGCCAACCCGGTGCCGCTGCGGGCCGACGTGGGCGGCGACCCCTCGTTCAGCGAGCTGCTCACGCGCGTACGCGACGAGACGCTGGAGGCGATCGCCCACGACGACGTGCCGTTCGAGACGCTGGTCAACGAGCTGGAGGCCGAGCGCGATGCCGGCCGCAACCCGCTCTTCCAGGTCGCCTTCTCGCTGGAGGCGCCGCGCGCGCCGGTGCCGGGCGGCTGGGACGCCGGCCACCTCGACGTGGACACCGGCGCGGCGAAGTTCGACCTGTACCTCGAGCTGGATGAGCGCCCGGAGACGATCGTGGGGCGCATCGTCTACCGCACGGATCTCTTCGAGCCCGCCACCATCGCGCGGCTGGCCGCGCATTACGAGCGCGTGCTGGAAGCCGTCGTCGCCGATCCCAAGCGGCCGCTCTCGGCCCTGGCGCTGCTGAGCGAGGACGAGCGGCATCGCGTTCTGGTGCAGTGGAGCACGGCGCCCGCGGCCTATCCCGACGGCGCCACGGTGCACGAGGTCTTCGCGCGCCGCGCCGCCGAGACGCCGGCCGCCGACGCGCTGGTCATGGACGACGAGCGCGTCACCTACGGCGAGCTCAACGCCCGCGCCAACCGCCTCGCCCGCCGCCTGCGGGCCCTGGGCGTCGCGCGCGGCAGCTTCGTCGGCGTGTGCCTGGAGCGCTCGCTCGATCTCGTCACGGCGCTGTTGGCGATCCTCAAGGCCGGCGGCGCCTACGTGCCGCTCGAGTCAGCCTACCCGCGCGAGCGGCTGCGCTTCATGCTGGCCGACGCCGGCGCCTGTGTCGTCCTCACGCGCGCCGCGCTGCGCGACCACGTCGCCGCCGACGACGTGCAGATCCTGCTGCTCGACGCCGACGCCGCCGGGGTGGCGGCGGAGCCGGCGACGGACCTCGCGGACGACAGCGGCCCCGACGACGTCGCCTACGTGATGTACACGTCGGGCTCGACGGGCCGTCCCAAGGGCGTGGCCGTCCCGCACCGCGCGATCCTGCGCCTGGTCTTCGGCCAGGCCTACGCGCGGCTGGACGCGACGCGCACGCTGCTGCACCTGGCGCCGATCTCCTTCGACGCCTCGACGTTCGAGCTCTGGGGCGCGCTGCTCCACGGCGCGCGCTGCGTGCTGTTTCCGGCGGCGCTGCCCACGCCGAGCGGGCTCGCGCAGGTCATCGGCCGCCACGGCGTGACGACGCTCTGGCTGACCGCGTCGCTCTTCAACGCCGTCATCGACGAGGCGCCGCAATCGCTGGCCGGCGTGGACGAGTTGCTCACCGGCGGCGAGGCGCTGTCGCCCGAGCACGTGCGGCGCGCGTACGCGAGCCTGCCCGGTGTCACGCTGATCAACGGCTACGGGCCGACCGAGTGCACGACGTTCGCGTGCTGCTACCGGATCCCGCGCGCGTCCACGACGGGCGCGGCCTCGATCCCCATCGGCCGGCCCATCGCCAACACGCAGGCGTTCGTGCTCGACCACGCGCGCGCGCCGGTGCCGATCGGCGTGCCCGGCGAGCTCTACCTGGGCGGTCCCGGGCTCGCCCGCGGCTACGTGGGACAGCCCGCGCTGACGGCCGATCGCTTCGTGCCTCACCCGTTCGATCCGGCGCCGGGCGCCCGGCTCTACCGGACGGGCGACCTCGTGCGCTGGCGCGCCGACGGGCTGCTGGAGTTCCTCGGCCGCCTCGACGCCCAGGTGAAGATCCGCGGCTTCCGCGTCGAGCCCGGCGAGATCGAGGTGGCGCTGGCCGGCCACCCGCGCGTGCGCGAGGCCGTCGTCGTCGTGCGCCAGCGCGCCGTGACCGAGCGCGCGCTGGTCGCCTACGTCGTCCTGCGTCCCGGCGCCACGCTGGAGCCGGACACGCTGCGCGAATACCTCAAGACCCGGCTGCCCGCCTTCATGGTGCCCTCGGCGTTCCACACCATCCCGTCGGTGCCGCTCACGCCGATCGGCAAGGTGGATCGCGCGGCGCTGGCCGCGATGGAGACGCCTTCGGCGCCGGGCCGTCACCTGGGCGCGCGCGATCCGCTCGAAGCGCGGCTGATCGCGCTGTGGGAAGAGACGCTCGGCGTGACCCCGATCGGCGTGAAGGACGATTTCTTCGCCCTCGGCGGCCACTCGCTGGCCGCCGTGCGGATCGTGCAGCAGATCGAGCGCCTGCTCGGCCAGTCGCTGCCGCTGACGGCGCTCTACGCCAATCCCACGGTCGAAGACCTGGCTCGCGCGCTGCTGCGGCGCGAGCGCGAGCGCTTCCTGGCGCCCGTGCTGAAGCTGCAGGACGAGGGCACCCGCCGGCCGTTCTTCTACTTCCACGGCGACCTCAACGGCGGCGGCTTCTACTGCCGCGACCTCGCGCGCCACCTCGGGCCCGAGCAGCCCGTGTACGCGATCCAGCCGCTTGGCCTCGACGGCGGCCACGTTCCCGTCACGATCGAGGCGATGGCCGAGGAGCACCTGCGCGTGATCCGCGAGCTGCAGCCGCACGGGCCGTACCTCATCGGCGGCTACTGCAACGGCGGGCTCGTCGCCTACGAGGTCGCGCGCCGGCTGGCCGACGCCGGCGAGACGGTGGAGCCCCTGGTCCTGATCGCCGCGGCCGCCGACACGCGGCTGCGGCTGATGCGCCCCCTGACCCACGCGCTCGCACGCCTGCTCGGCCTCGGCCCCGAGGAGGCCGCCGACTACTTCGGACGGCTGCGCTACCTGGCCGATCGCCTCGCCGGCCTGGGCCTGCGCGCGCGCCTGGGCATGGCCGTCGAGACGGTGATGACGCTGGCGCGCGAGATCGGCGCCCGCCTGCGGGGCGCACCGCCCTCGCCGTTCACGCGCACGCCGATCCCCGCGGATGCCGGCACCGCGGTCCGCGTGGCCGACGAGCTGCTGAGCCACGAGACGTACGCGCGCTACTTCACCGCTGTCATGGCCTACGTTCCGCGCCGCTTCGCGGGCCGGCTGCTGGTCTTCTGGCCGGAGGAGGAAGCGCCGCGGCATCCGAACGCGCCGCTGCTGGGCTGGGCGCCGCTGGCCCGGGAGGTGGAGATCATCCGCGTGCCCGGCGACCACCACACGGTGGTCACGCGTCACGCGGCGCTGATCGCCCGCACGATGCTCGGGCAGCCGTCCGGCCAGGCCGATGCCGTCCGCGGCGCCGCCTGAGCCATCCACCGCCTGGAGCCCTCCCCCGCCGGTCCTCACGCTTTGCGCCCACGAGGTGCACGTCTGGCGCGCCGAGCTCGACGGCGGCGGTGAGACGGACGTCGAGCGGCTGGCCACCACGCTGGCGCCCGACGAGCGCGCACGCGCCGCGAGCTTCGTGTTCCCGCCCGATCGCCGTCGCTTCACGCTCGGCCGCGTGGCGCTCCGCTCGGTCCTGGCGCGCTACCTCGACGTCGAGCCCGGCGCCGTCACGCTCGGCCGCACGCCCGAAGGCCGCCCGGCGCTGATCGGCGCGCTGGCCGGCGCCCTGCACTTCAGCGTGTCGCGCTCGGCCGGCCTGGCGCTCTGCGCGGTGGCGATCGGCCGCGACATCGGCGTGGACGTCGAGCGCATGATGCGCGGCGTGGTGGAAGACGTGGTGGCCGACCGCGTGCTGTCGCCGGCCGAGGTGACGGCGCTGCGCGCGCTCGCGCCCCCCGCGCGCGAGCGCGCGTTCTTCGCGGTATGGACGCGAAAGGAAGCCTACGCCAAGGCGCGCGGGCTGGGACTGGCCCTGCCGTTCGAGGAGTTCACCGTCTCCACCGATCCCGCGGCGCCCACGCTACTGGCCGCCGCCGACGACGACCCGGCACGCTGGACGCTGCGCGACCTCGACGCCGGCCCAGGCTACGCGGCGGCGCTGGCGATCGATGGACCCATCGCGCGGGTGCTCGCCTGGCAGTGGGCGCCCGACCTCAGCTCTCGCTGAAGCCGAGCCGCACGTCGCCCGCCCGGATCGCGCGGATGATCTTGTCGCGATCGCGCGGGGCCTCGACCTCGACCCAGGCGCGCCCGAAGTGCGGCGGCCGGTGCGCGTCGTCGGTGGCGATCTTCACCAGCGGGATGGCCTCGGTGTCGTAGATCGGCCGGTAGAGGCCGGTGTCCGTCACCTCGATGGCGTCGAGCGACCATCCCGCGTTGCGCATGAACGCGATGCGCTCGACGGTCTGCGCGACGCTGAGCTTGTAGCGTGCGGGATGGTTCAGCACCCATAGCGTCTCCTGGTCGCCCGTCACCTTGCCGACGTGCTGCGCGAAGCCGTCGAAGTTGAGCTCGACGCCGCGGAAGAGCAGGAGCTGCGGCTTCAGGCGCGCCAGCGCCTGCGCGTAGCCGGGCTCCACCCAGTTGTCGTGGTCGTCGTGATCGGTGATGGCCAGGAAGTCGTAGGCGCGCGACTCGTACTCCGCCACCAGCGCGGCCGGCGAGCGCACGCCGTCCGAGAAGGTCGTGTGAGCGTGGAGATTGCCGCGCAGCAGCGCCATCAGGCCAGCGCCTGTCGCGCGTGGGCGGCGATGGCGTCGAGCCGCGCGAGCCAGAGCTTGGGCGTGCGCCGCGCGTGATCGACCAGCTCGCGCAGGCACGCGAAGCGCGACGGGCGGCCGATGATCTGCGGGTGGAACGTGAAGTTGGTGACGCCGCCCACCTCCGTGATGCCGTCCAGCTCCGTGAGCCAGCCCTGCAGCACCGGGCCCGGCGGCTGCATCGCGCGCTGCCCGGTGAACATGAAGAACGGCGCGTCATCGAGCACCCACGCGACCGGGATCTCCACGAGGCGCCGGCCCCCAGTGTCCGAGGTCACCGGGTGCAGGTACGGCCGGAGGCGGTCCATCATGTTCGACGAGTACTCGAATTCGTGCCGGGCCAGCAGCGTCAGCGTGCTGGCCGAGAGCTGCCGGGCCGGCGCGCGATAGCCGACGGGGCGCCGGCCGGCCTGCCGCGTGAGCACCTCCAGGCTGCGCAGCAGGATCTTCTCCTCCTGAGCGGGCTCGAGATCGCTCACCTTTTCATGCACGTCGCCGTGGCAGCCCACCTCGTGGCCGCCGGCCACGATCGCCTTCACCGCGTCGGGATGGTGCTCCGCCACCCACGCGGGGACGAAGAAGGACGCGGGGATCTCGGCCTGGCGCAGGAGGTCGAGGATGCGCGGCAGCGCTTCCACGACCCCGAACGTTCCCTGCGAAAGCGTGACGGTCTCGGTGACACCGCGGGCCAGCCAGAGCGTTTCCGCGTCGAGGTCGAAGGTGAACGCGCAGGCCGCTCGTGCCCCGTGCGGCCAGCGGGGAGCGGTCATGGGGGACTTAACGCGGGCGCGGCTTCGGAGCGGGCGGGCCGTCCCACGTCACGGAGAAGCCCAGCGCGAACCAACCGCTCACGTCGCGCCAGCCGCTGACCGCAGTGCCGATCGGCGGATTGGGTGCCGTCCAGCCGGACAGGCCGACCCAGCCAGAGCCGTTCGCGGTCTCGTACCGGGAGGCCAACGGCTCGATGAACGCGGGGTCGTGCTCGACCTTGGTGCCTTGCGGATAGAAGTCGGTATCAGGCGGTCGCGTGGTCTCGTAGTGCAGCGGGGGCGGCACCACGCGGGCCTCGCGCTCCGGGGCCGCCGGAGGCTTGGACTGGATCTGCACGCCCGGTTGCGGGGCCTGCGGCACGGGAGCCTGCTGGGCAGCGGCCGGCAGCGCGACGAGCGATCCCAACCCGACGATCAGGACGGCCATGGTGATTCGCATGCACCCATTGTACCGAACGGCATGCGCGCGAGCGAGGAAAGGCTGCGGGCTCAGACGCGCCAGAGCGCGGTGAGCGTGCGGACGTCGCCCACCGTGTCCAGCGCGAGCACCGCGCGCTCGACCTCGGCCACGCGCGGCGGCGGCAGGGCGCGCGCCGCATTGTCGCGGAACTTCTCGACGATGACCTCGGCCGGCAGCGGGCGCGCCCGGCTGCCCCGCCCGTCGGGCGCGCGCGCCTCGAGCGTGCGGCCGTCCTTCAGGCGCAACCGCACCCAGCCCGGGAAGCCCCGAGGGAACAGCGAGTCGGGATCCACCGTGTGCGTGACGCGGTCGGCCAGGGCCAGGCGGGCGGGATCGCGCAGGCGCTCGGCCGCGTACGTGTCGAGACCCACGCGCCCGTCCAGCAGCGCGGCGGCCACGGAGAACGGCAGGCTGAACTGGGCGTCGTAGGCGGTGCGCGGGCGCACCTTCGCCGCGCGCGGCTCGCACACGATCGGCACCTGGCCCGCCGGCACCAGGCACTCCACGCTCTCGATCGCGTCCGCGCCAAGCGCGTGCGCCCGGCGCAGGTCGAGCGCGCAGTCGAGATAGGCGTGGTTGTAGTGGCAGCAGGGATAGGGCTTGTAGCCGATGGCCAGCGTCTCCCACTCGCGCCCGAGCGTCTCGAACGGCGCCGGATCCGGCGCGGCGCCGACGAAGGTCCGGTAGAAGCCGAAGCGCCCGTCGAGGATCGTCGCCGGCCCCGTGAAGCCGCCGCGCGCGAGCGCCGCCGCGACGGCACCCGCGTGGCCCGCCCAGCCCGGGTGCACGCGCTTGACCCACGAGCCGTCCTCCAGGTGCTCGAGCACGCCGGAGGCGAAGCTGCCGGCGATGCCGAGCGCGGCGGTGAGCCGCGCAGCGTCGAGGCGCTCGAGGCGCCCGGCGGTCAGCGCGGCGGCGAACGCCCCGCACACGGCGGTGGCGTGCCAGCCGCGCGCATGGAAGACACCGGAGGCAGCCATGCCCAGCCGCGCGATCGACTCGTACCCGGCCACGGCGGCCGTGATCACCGCGCGGCCGTCGAGGCCGCCCGCCTCGCCCAGTGCGAGCGCCACCGGCACCACGACCGCGGAGGCGTGGGTGATGGAGGCCGCGTGGGTGTCGTCGAAGTCGAGGCTGTGGGCGAGCGCGCCGTTGGCGAGGATCGCCAGCGGTACCGCGGCCGAGCGCTTGGCGCCGAAGACCGTGCAGTCGCCGGCCGCGCCCCAGCCTTCGAGCGCGCCGAGCACCGAGGGCGCCGTCTCCGCGGTGGTCGCCGCCAGCGCGATGCCCACGATGTCCAGCGTGCGCAGCTTCACGCTGGCCACCACGTCGGCCGGGAGCGCGGGGAAGTCGAGCCCCGCCGTGAAGTCGGCGAGGCGGCGGGCCAGCGTCACGCGGGCGCCCGCTCGCCGGGGAGGGCGACGTTGCCGTCACGCTCGCGGCTGCGGAGCGCGATGACCACGCGCCCCTCGCCGTCGGTGACCTCGAACTCCTCGACGATGCCCGCGTCGAGCATCTGCTGCACGAGCTGCTCGCGCTCGTGGCCGGCCGGCGGCAGCAGGTGCGACTTCCAGCGCATGACGAAGTAGCCGCGGCTCACGTGCGGCAGCCGCGCCTCCGCCCGCTGCAGCTCGGTGAGCGCGCGCTCCAGCGCGGTCGCGCTCGACACGCGCGACGACGCGCCCGCGCCCGGCACCAGCCGGCTCACCGGCCGCGGCGCGCGGCCATCGGCCCGCATCGGCGGCGCGCCGCGGTCGCGGTCGCGCGGGAGCCGGTCGGTGCGGAAGGCGCCGACGCCGTCGCTCAGGTGGATGTGACCGAAGCAGCGCACGCGCAGGTCGGTCGACAGCTCGTCGGCCGACCACGTCGCCACCCACACCTGCTTGCCGAGCGAGTTCACCGCCTCCACGGCCGGCACGAAGTCGTCGTCGCCGGAGACGAGCACGGCGGCGTCGAAGTTGTCGTTGGCGGCGTGATGGATGAGGTCGGCCACCAGGCGCGTGTCCACGCGCTTCTCGGTCGTGTACTCGTACTCCTCGCCGCACTGCGGGCAGCGCACCGAGCGGCGCACGCGCGGCTCGCGCCGCACGAAGTAGCCGGGCCGCAGCTCGAGCCCCTTGAGGAAGCCCTCGACCACCTGCGGGGCGTCAGGCGAGACGCCCACGTAGTAGTAGGCGCCGCCGAACATCGCGCTGGGCCCGCCCACGGCCTGCGTGATCCAGGCGGCGAGGCGATCGTAGTCGACGCGCAGGCTGTCGTCGAAGCGCTGCAGCGAGCGATAGAAGTTCTGCCCGTCAAAGAAAATGCAGATCTTCATCTCGGTGGCTCCGAAACGCGGGTGAGAACGCCCCGCATCGTCGACTTTCAAATGGTGGCCGATGCTGGACTCGAGCCAGCGACCCCCGGCATGCGACACGCACCAGAGGCGACCGGGCGTAGGTTACATGGAGTGAGCGTACGTGGCAAGGAGTGATAGGTTTCGGCGAGTTAGACCGCGCTGCGAGTGATACCGGGCGAGCGCCCGTAACACCGAAAGATGCTCGCTTCATCCTCCTCGACCAGGCCCTCGTCGCCACGTTCGAAGGTCCCCACGCGGCCGGCCTTGCCGGTGGCGCGACTCATGCAAACGCTCTGCAACCGAGGTTCCGGACAATGGGTGTTTACGGCCTTCGCGTGCTCACGTTGATGGTTGCCCTCTCCCTGGTCGCGGGCTCTTCTGCCGGCGATTACACGCGTACGACTGCGAACGTGACCCAGGACGGGACAGCGGAGGTGCTCGACAGGAGCGAAACGACGCCGGCGCCTCGCCGGGGGTCCCGTGTTGACACGTCCGGTGTGGCACGAGGCGAGACCAGTCGAGAGGCAGCCCGAGACGAGACCAGTCGAGACAAGATGCGCGCGGTGCTCATCTTGATGCTGAAGCAGGAACGGGGCGCGAGGTAACGCGGATCGACTCCGCAGTCAGAACTGCCGCTCCCGGTGCTCGTGATGCTTCATGGTCTCCTTCAGCGCGTCGACCCACTCCTGCTCGCTGGCC
>Ga0066709_100001752_pt1 | contig 14884 bp, 13 predicted proteins | sample GraSoiAngelo_158_FD_79665 | JGI IMG/M metagenome (GOLD analysis project Ga0066709, IMG submission 79665) | Grasslands soil microbial communities from the Angelo Coastal Reserve, California, USA - 14_1009_16_30cm | ecosystem: Environmental > Terrestrial > Soil > Grasslands | place: USA...
CCTAGCGGTCGCCGGCGAAGCCGAAGCCCACTACGAGTGCGGCGTAGAGGCCGACCAGCGCGAACCCCTGCCAGCGCCTCGAGAAACCGTCGAAGACAACCGCGGCGACCACGACCGTTGCCAGCGCCATCGCGCCGAGTTCCTCCCAGCGGAAGGCGAGCGGAAGCGCCGGAGTCACCGCCCAGGAGAGAAGCGCGACCGCGGGCGTCACGAGGAGCGCCACCTGCGCGCTCGAGGAGACTGCGATCTCGGTCGCGAGCCGCATCTTCCCGCGCCGGGCGATCACGATTGCGCCACCGTGCTCGGCGGCGTTGCCGACGACGGCCACGATCACGACCGAGATGAAGAACTGCGAGAGCCCGGCGGCCTTCGCGAAGCCGTCGAGCGAGTGGACCAGGATCTCGCTCGTCACGGCGGTCGCGGCAGTCGCGAGCGCGAGCGCAAGCAGCGCGCGAGAAAGCGGCCAGGCGCCGGCGCGTTCCTCGTGACCGGATTCGGCGTGTCTTTGCCGGAAGCCGCGAAGCTGGATCGTCTGTGCGACGACGTAGAGCACGAGCAGGATCGCTGCGAGCGGCGCCGTCAAGACGGCCAGCGAGTGGCGCTCCGGATTGCCGTGCCAGCCCGCGATTGACGGAGCGAGGAACAAGAGGACCGCCGTCCCGACGAGCCCGAGCTGCAAGAGCAGCGAGTTTCTGTTGATCGGCCTGCCCGTCTCCCCGGTCGCCATCGCCACGCCGAGCACGAGCAGCAGGTTCGAGATGACGCTGCCGGCGAGGGAGCCGCGGACGACGTTCGGCAGCCCGTCTGCGACCGCGAACGTGGCGATGATCAGCTCCGGCGCGTTGCCGAAGCTTGCGTTCAGGAAGCCGCCGATCCCAGGGCCGGTGTGCTCGGCTGCGTGCTCGGTCGATTCGCCGATCAGCCAGGCCAGCGGGACGAGCGAAGTGGCGGCGAGCACGAACAGCGCGACGTCCCCCGGGTGAAACGCGAAATCGACGACGAACGTGATCGGGGCGAGCGCGAGAGACGCCCAGAGGAGCTTTCGCGCCACGTCGATACCCTAACGGCGTGCCGGCGGCGGTCCTGTTCGACTGGGGCGACACCCTGATCCGCTTCGCCTACGACGAGGCACTCGTGGAGGCAGGCCATCGCGCCGGACTCGCTGCGCTCCGGCGCAGCGACCTGCCCGAGGTCGAGCGGGTGGCGGAGCACTTCCGCGACCGCTACGAGCCGCTCTTCTGGGCGCCGGGCACCGTCGAGGAGCTCGAGTACCCCGGCCTAGTGCGCCAGCTGCTCGGCGATTTCGGGGTCGACGTCGACGACGACGAGCTGACGCGGTTCCTCGAGGCCGAGCACGCGGCCTGGGATCCGGCGCGGCAGCTCGCGGCCCACACGCCGGCGCTGCTGGAGGCGCTGCGGGCGCGCGGGCTCAAGCTCGGCCTCGTCTCCAACGCTTTCGACCCGGGCTGGCTGCTGCACCGCGATCTCGAGCAGATGGGACTCGCCGAACGGCTCGACTTCGCCGTCTTCTCCTCAGAGGTCGGCACGCGCAAGCCGCATCCGGCGATCTTCGAGCGGGCTCTGGACGCGCTCGGGGTCGCGGCGGCCGACACCGTCTTCGTCGGTGACCGTCTTTACGAGGACGTGCGCGGCTCCGCCGAGCTCGGGATGACCACCGTGCAGGCGCTCTGGTTCCGTGCGGACGAGCACCCCGAGGGCGGCGAACCGGACTTCCAGGCGTTCACGCAGATGGACGTTCTGAATGTGGTCGGGCGGCTCGACACGGCGTCCGTTTGATGCGGCCTCGCCGGGCGACCGCCCGGCGTCCTAGCCCTTGACCGCGTGCTTGTCAAGTCTTGCGGAACGGGCATCCGTTCGCCCAAAATTCCGATATGGAGACGAAGCGCGACCTCGTAACCCGGGTGGCCGATCTGCCGCTGCACCCCCAGGACGAGGTCGAGTGCCGGCGCTGCGGTGTCTACTGCGACAAGGTCGTCTATCCCGCCGCCTGTGTCGAGCGAGGCTGCGGCTTCCTGTACTCGTACGAGGAATTTGGCCATACGTATGTCGGCTGCATGCAGAAGATCTTCGACGTGGAGATCGACCTCGATCTGCTGAGCGCCGCCGAGGCGACCGGTGAGTTCGGCGCCGTCAAGGCGGCACGCAAGCCGCTGCCGATCTGCCGCGCCGAGGTCGAGAGCTGTTACGACAGCCGCACCGAGGACGTCGGCTGCCTCAACCCCGAGTTCTACGAATTGCCTGTCGGCGAACCCAGTTTTCGGGTCTTTGCTCGTCTGCGGCCCAATCCCGAGCCTGCATAGGCGCCTACGCCGGCGGAGCCGCCGTAGGCTTCTTGTCGGCATCGCAAGCGACGCCTCAGGCCGATGTTCCGCGTCTTCGCGCAGATCCGCCCGGCCGCTTCTTCATAGCCCGGGCGTGTAGCTCCTTCAGCTTGCTGATCTGATCAGCGTCGGGCCCGTGGCCATCCGTGCCGGGAACCTCGAGGTAGGCCGGCAGGCCTTGCAACTTCGGATGCGAGAGAAATACCCCGAGGTCCTCACCGAGGAGGCCCTCGCCGATGTTGTCGTGCCGGTCGCGGTTCGATGCAAGCGGAGCCTTGGAGTCGTTCACGTGCAGCGCCCTGAGTCGGTCGAGGCCGATCCGCTCGTCGACCTCGGCGAGCACTCGGTCGAGCTCCTCACGCTTCGTCACGTCGTAGCCGGAGACATAGAGATGGCACGAGTCAAGGCAGATCCCGAGGCGCTCGTGTGCTGGCAAGGCTTCGTAGAGAGCCGTGAGCTCCTCGATCGAGCGCCCGATCGTTCCCCCGGCGCCGGCCGAGTTCTCCATCAGCAGCCAGGTCGTCTCCGAGCAACGTTTGAGCGCCTTGCGCAGTGCCGGCACAGCGCGCTTCAGACCGACGTCGAAGCCGGCGCCCTGGTGCGAGCCCACGTGGAAGACGACGCCGTCGGCCTCGATCGCGCAGGCGACGTCCACCGTGTTTTGCAGCGCGGCGACCGACTTCTCGTAGATCTCGTCGTTCGGGCTCGCGAGGTTGATCAGGTAGACAGCGTGGCAGACGACGCCGCCGATTCCGGCCTCGGCGCGACGCTCCTTGAAGCGCTCGAAGTTGGCGGGGTCGTGCTTGGTGGCCCGCCAAGTGCGGGGGCTCTGCGTGAAGATCTGGACGCAGTCTCCGCCCATGGCCTCGATGCGATCGATGGCGGTATGGATGCCGCCGGAGGTCGACACATGGGCGCCGAGCTGCACGACGCTGACGCTAGCGCCTGGAGCCCTGCGGGCACGGCAGTACGCTACTGACGTGGCCGTCCGAGTCCGCTTTGCGCCGAGTCCGACCGGCTTCCTCCACATCGGCAGCGTGCACACGGCGCTTTTCAACTGGCTTTTCGCCCGCCACGAGGAAGGCGAGTTTCGACTGCGGATCGAGAACACCGACACAAGCAGAGAAGTCGCTGCAGCAACGGACCAAATCCAGGAGTCGCTGCGGTGGCTCGGCCTCGACTGGGATGCAGACGTGACCTTCCAGCTCGATCGGATCGAGAAAGCCCAGGAGGTCGCAGAGCGGCTCGTCGCCGAGGAAAAGGCCTACGAGGACGAAGGCGCGATCCGCTTCCGCATGCCCGACGAGGGGGTCACTGCCTGGGACGATCTGATTCTCGGACGGATCGAATACCCGAACGAGAAGCTCGAGGACGTCGTGGTCGTCCGCTCGGACGGCCGGCCGACCTACAACTTCGTGTCCCCGCTCGAAGACATGCTCGACGGGATCACCCATGTGATCCGAGGCCAAGACCACGTCTCGAACACGCCGAAGCAGCTGCAGATCCTGGCGGCGCTCGGCGCGAAGCTCCCGGAGTACGCGCACGTGCCGCTTCTGAACGGCCCCGACGGCAAGAAGCTCTCGAAGCGACACGGGGCGATCACGGTCGAGGAGTTTCGCGCTGCCGGATTCATCCCCGAGGCGCTCGTCAACTACCTCGCGCTGCTCGGCTGGAGCTACGACGACCACACCGAGCTGATGAGCCGCGAGGAGCTGATCGAGCGCTTCTCGCTCGAGCGAGTCGGCAAGAGCGCCGCCACGTTCGACTACGAGAAGTTGACGCATATGAACGGCGTCTACCTGAGGGCGCTGCCACCAGCCGAATATGCGGACCGCCTCGTCGCCTACCTGCGTGAGCAGGGCTACGACTGGGACGAGGACCTCGTTCGCAGAGTGGCGCCGCTCGTGCAGGAGAAGATTGCGACGCTGAGAGAGTTCCCGAAGTTCGCGCGCTTCTTCTTCGAGCGGGTGCCGCCGGAGGAGCCGCCTCAAGACGGCGCTGTTTTGCCGGCGGCGGCCGAGGTCCTCGCTCGGGTAGAGCCGTTCGAAGCGGCGACGATCGAGGCGGCGCTACGCGAGCTCGCCGAACGGCTCGGGCTCAAGCCGCGCCAGGCGTTTCAGCCCATCCGCCTCGCCCTGACCGGATCGAACATCTCGCCGGGCCTCTTCGAGAGCCTCGAGCTGCTCGGAAGGGAGGAGTCGATCGCGCGGATCAGCGCTCCGGGAAGCGGCTTGGGGGGCGCGAAGGGATCCAGCGCTCGCTGAAACGCGAGCCAGGCGCGGCGGCGAAACTGCGTTGTGGGACGAGGCAGCAGCTCATTCATCGAAAGGCCGGTCCAGAGAGCGACTTTTACGACTTCTGGACGATAAACGGCCTTCGACGGGAGGTGGTTACGGCCGCGGCGAATAAACCAGCAGGCCGCTCGCGAAGAGCGCAAGCCCCAGCGCCCAGACCGGCCAGAGCTGAAGGGTCGCGCCGGCGGCGAAGACAGTCGCGCCGCTCAGGGCGAGGAGGGTCGCGGCCAGCGCGTCACCGCGCGCGGCCGGCTCGGGCTCGATTGCCGGCTCTGTCGGAAGTGGCTTCGGCGTCGCCGCGCGCAGACGGGCCAGCCGGACCCTGAACAACGCCCCCCGCCATTCCGGCAAAAGCCCCTCGGCCGCGATGCCGCCGCCGTGCTCGAGCACTTCGGCGATCTCCGCGGTCGCGTCGCGCGCTCCCGCGAGAGCCGCGGCCAGCTCGGCGTGCGCGACCTCGGCGCCGGCCGGAGGCCGCAGGCCGAGGGCGAGCTCGCTGGCGGCGTGGAGCGCATACTGAAGCGATGGGAGCCGTTCGAGCACGCTTTCCTCGTCGAACAGCTCCGCTGGATCGGCGGCGATCGACTCGAGCTCGGTGAGCGCCCAGGACAGGCGTTTCCACAGGCCCGTTAGCGCTGCTGCGTAGCCCTCACGCTGCCCGCTCGCGACGCCCGGTCTCACAGCGCGATCTTAGCGCTACAGTGGCTCCCGGCCACATGGGGGAAGTGGGACACACCGTGCTCGTCGTCGATGACGACGACAGCCTGCGAATGCTTTGCCGCGTCAATCTCGAGCTCGAGGGTTACCGGGTGCTCGAAGCGCCCACGGTCGAGCGTGCGCAGGATCTGCTCCGTGCCGAGGGCGTCGATGTCGTGTTGCTCGACGTGCATGTCGGCTCAGGCGATGGCTTCAAGGTGCTCGGCGAAATCGGAAGCGAGCGGGTCGCCCTGTTCACCGGCAGCTTCGAGGTCGACGAGCAACGGTCAGCGACGGTTGATGCCGTCCTACGCAAGCCTTTCACGCTGACCGAGCTCTCCGAGACGGTCGGCCGGCTCGCGGCCGGTGAATCCCGGTTGCGCTAGATTCCAACGCCCATGAGCGTCACCGCCGTTCGCACGCCGGCCGAGTACGAGTCGCACCTTCGCCGCTATCTCTATGAGCGCTCCGAGGAAGGGCGCGCGGTTCGGGTAGGCGAGAAGGAGGTCTCGGAACGCGCGGAGATCGTTGCGCGTTATCGCGATCTCTTCAGCCGTGAGCAGCTGGACGCGCTCCGTGGGGGCGAGGAAGAGGCTTCGGAAGGCGATGAACGTGAACGTCTGTATCGGCTGCGGAAGACCTGCGAAGCCGGAGTCGTCTCGGCCGAGATCGCGGAGCGCGAGGACGCGCTCGAGAACGCGGTTCTCGCCGCTCGGGTCGAGTTCAGGGGCGAGGAGCTCCCGCTTCGCTCGGCGCAGGCGAAGCTTGCCGTGCTCCCCGAGTACCGTGATCGCGAAGAGCTCGGCGAGACGACGGCCGATCGCTCGGCCGAGTTCAACGGCGAGCGGCTCGAGGTGCTGAGCGCGGTCGAAGAGCTCGAGGCCGAAATCTCGGGCCAGCCGGACGCTGTGGCCCGAAACGAAGAGGAGAAGGGCATTTCGCTCCGGGAGCTCGAGGCTGCGCTTGCCCAGGCGAGCGAGCGCTCGACCGCCGCCTACGTCCTCCTCCGCGACCGCTGGTTCGAGCGACTACTCGGCCCCGAGCGCGCACAAGTTCCGTCCTCGTACCACGTCGCCTACCTGCGCCGTCTCTCGCCGCTCGAATCGACATACACGAAGGATCGTGCCGTCGAGGTCTGCGTGGACACGGTCAAGCAATTCGGCTTCGACCTCGAGAACGAGCCGAACATCCGCCTCGATCTCGACGACCGGCCGCAGAAGTCGCCTCGCGCCTGCGTGATTCCGTCGGATCCGCCGACCGTCGTGCACCTGATCACGCGCGCCCAGGGCGGGCTCCACGATTACCAGGCCTTCCTGCACGAGGCCGGTCACGCGCTCCACTACGCCGGCTGCGACCCTGCCCTGCCATACACGTTCCGGAACATCTCCCGAGACCACGCGCTGACCGAGATCTACTCGTACATCTTCGAGGCGATCACGCGCGAGCCCGAATGGCACGCCCATTACTTCGGCCTCTCCGACGAAGAGTCGGCACGGAATGCGGAGGCCACGACCTTCCTCGAGGCCATTCTCTTCCGCCGCTACACGGCGAAGCTGCAGTTCGAGCTCGACTTCTGGGCTCGCTTCAACGAGAACGGCAGCGGCCCGGACGGCTACGAGAAGCGGCTCACGGAGGCAACGGGCGTCCGTTACCGCGCCGACGCCTATCTCGCCGACATGGACGCGGGCTTCTATTCGGCCGACTACCTCCGGGCGTGGATCCGCTCGGCGCAGCTCCGCGACTACCTCGTCCGCGAGATCGGCGAGGACTGGTGGCGGAACGCTGAGACGGGTGACCGGCTGCGCGCCCTCTTCGCCGAGGGGACGCGACCCTCGAGCGAGGAGATCGCGGCGCGGCTCGGTTACCAGCAGCTTGATATTGGCCCGCTGCTACACGAGCTCGGCGCCTAGCCCGAGGCCACGGTTCCGGATGTCGCCTCGGTGCCGGATGGGCCTATCGCGCCGACGCTGAAGAACTTGGCATCGGTTCTCAGCTCGACCGCAGTCTCGAACCCCGCCCGCTCGACGGTTCGGAGCGGCTTCATCTCGGCGGGGGTGGCGCCGGCGTGGACCTGCCAGCGCGAGACGCTGGTGGCGCCGTTCCAGCTCGCGTAGACCGTGACCCGCCCATCGCCGCTCTTGTGAGCGACGACGGTGGGCCGGCCGGGCGGGTGTCCGTTCCACTCGAACTTGTAGGCGCGGTAGGAATCGGCGCCCTTGATGAAGTGGCCGTCGAAGACGACTTTGCCGTCGGCCGCGAGCTCGGTAAACCACGGCTCGGCTCCCCATCCGACGAACACATGCCTGTCCGGGAGCACTTGCATGTTGCCCTGACTCGTCGAAAGGAGGTGCTTCGGGTGCGTGTACGCGTGTACGAGCGTTACCCGTCGGCGCCGGAGGTCGACGTGCAGCAACAGTGCCCGCGACTCCTTCTCGACCCGCGGCCTGGCCCCGTCGTCGAAGAGCGAGATCGTCGTCGGGCTACGCCAACGAGCGTCGTGCTGCCACGCGAACGTCGTCCCGGGGCCCATATCGAAGGTGCTCCGCCTCCCCCCGAGCCGCCAGAGGACGGCGCCGGTCCGCCGGTCGATCTCGTAGACCGCGTGTGTGTTGCGTGCCGAGATGAGCAGATTGCCGTCACCGCCGAGCTCGACCGAGTTGATGTGGAAGTAGTCGAACGGCGCTTTCCCTCTCCGCTTCGCGTAGGACTCCGCGAGTGCGATGCGGCCGAGGGCGTGCCACTCGAACAACACCCGTCCCGTCGCGATGTCGAGCTCTTGGAAACCCGAATCGATCACGTCGCCCCGACCCTCGTAGAAGGTGATCAAGGCCGTGTTCCGCGGCGTGATCGTGAACTCGTGCTCGTCGCCCGCGAGACCGTTGCCGGCGCGGAGGAGAGCGACTCGCCGGTAGGCGCTGTCCAGGATCACGTAGTTACCGCGCCCGCGGCCGAACTTCGAATGTCCCTGCCACCAGGTCAGCACGGGCCGGCCGCGGTAACGCTGCACGCGGAAATCGGCCACTCCTAGCGGTAGCGGATGGAACCAGACGACTTGGCCGCGATCGTCGACGATCAGCGGACCCTCCTGGCGCACGGCCTTCTTCGGCGCGATGAAGACGTACCCCGGCGCTGCGCCCTCCGAAGCAACCTCGATCGTCACGGAAGGTGGCCGGAGGTCGGGCCGCGAGACCAAGTGCTGGAATTTGGGGCCCGAAGCCGTCTTGCTCGAGCTACCGCACCCGCCGGCAGCAATCGCGAAGCATGCCAGTGCGCACGCAGATCCTTTCCGCAGAGAGCTCCTCCCTTTCGGCCGGAGATTAAACGCGGACGACCGCTGCGAGCCGCCGATTCAATCCCTGGAAGAAGGATTGGAGGCTCCGATAACGTCTTCGCCTTGGCAAGGGCCCAACGGGCGCTCATCTTCGATCTCGACGGCACGCTCGTCGACACCGTCTACGCGCACGTGTTCGCCTGGCAGCGTGCGTTCGCGGAGGTAGGCCTTCCGATCGACGGCTGGCGGATCCATCGTCGCGTCGGGATGAGCGGCGGTCTGTTCGCGCGCGCCGCGTCGCGCGAGATCGGCCGGCCGCTGTCCGAGGAGGAGACGGACGCGATCCAGCACCGCCACGGTGAGCTCTACCGCGAGTTGCTGCCCGAACGGCGGCCGCTTCCCGGCGCGGTCGAGGTGCTGGCCGAGCTACGGGACGAGGGTGTCCCCTACGGGATCGCCACTTCCGGGCGCCGGCCGGAGATCGACGCCTCGCTGGAAGCGCTCGGGGTCCGCGAGGAGACGGTGGTCGTCGAGCGTGGCCACGTCGACCGCGCGAAGCCGGAGCCGGATCTTTTTCTCACCTGCGCCGAGCGGCTCGGCGTCTCGCCGGTCGATTGCTACGTCGTCGGCGACGCGGTCTGGGACCTGCTCGCTGCGCGCCGTGCCGGCATGCTTAGCGTCGGCCTGCTCAGCGGCGGCTACGGCGAGGACGAGCTCACCCGCGCAGGAGCCTTCCGCGTCTACCGCGACGCCGCCGAGTTGCGCGGCTCGCTCGACGAGCTCGGGGTTCTCAACTAGACGATGCTTCCGCGTCGCGGGAGCGACCTAAGAAAAAAGCCGCGAGAGGCGCATACGGGATTCGAACCCGTGCCGCCGCCGTGAGAGGGCGGTGTCCTAGGCCACTAGACGAATGCGCCGGCGAGGCGGAAGTGTAGCGACCTCGGCCACCGATCACGTAGGGGGCTTTGCGGTGCGGCCTGATGCCTCCGGTGATGAGCTGGATGCGGTCGTTCGAAACAGATATCGACACCAGCCCAAAAAGAAGAAAACCCCGCGCGAGCGGGGCTTTTCCCGTCAGGCTGCGGGGCTAGGATTCGAACCTAGACTACTCGGTCCAGAGCCGAGCGTCCTACCATTAGACGACCCCGCAAGGGCCTCGATTGTACCCCCTAGGTCTCCAGCCGGTAGGAGGGCAGCAGGAGCTTCTCGGCCTCGCCTTCGATGTGGGCGATCACGTCGACGTAGGGCTCGAGCCCCGAGCCGCGCAGCTTCGCGCCGAGCAACTCGTCGACCTGGTAGATCCCGGACGAGTTGTTCATCGTGATCTCGATCCCGATCGGACGCTCGACGCCGTCCGCGATCGTGACGTCGTCGATTGCGGCCGCCGACAGCGAGTGGATCGACACGCGGCCGCGCTCGAACGGGATCCGTGAGCGCCCTTTCGCCATGTCGAGTGCGTCGGCAACCCTGACGATGCCGGCCTCGAGGGTCAGGGGCTTCCCGTACTCGCGATGGCTCGTGATCGTGTGCAAAACCTCCGACGCGATCACGGTCAGCTCGGGCTCCTCGTAGAGGCCTTTCAGCAGCTCGCGCTGTTTTGGCTCCGCCAAAAAGAGACTGAAGTCCTCGTGGCCGTCGCGGTGAATCGCCATGCCGATGCAGTGCAGCAGGGCGCCGAGCGTGACCACAACCTCGGCATCGTCCCGCTCGAGGCCGTAGTCGGTCACGAGCGAGGGCTCGATCCCGTGCTTCGTCAGCTGGCGCAGGAGCTTCAGCGCGATGTTGGCGACGATCTGGACGTGCACCCAGGAGTGATCGTTGATCTGCATCCGCGCGACGGCGTTCACGTTCGCCACGTGCCACCAGGCCTTCAGCTGTTTGTCCTTGTTGACCCGCTCGAGCAGCGTGCGCAGCTTCCGGTTTCCGCGGGCGGGGACCTTGAGCCGCATCCGCTCGACGGCTTGGGCCGGCGTCAGGCGGGTATCTCGCTCGGCTTCCTCCGAGACCGGCTGTTCGATGCGCTCCTCGGTCTGTTTGTCGAGGGCCATGCGCAAGAGCCTATGCGCTACGAACGGAGCTCGATCTCGCGCTCCCGCCCGGTCCCGGTCGCAGACAGGGCCGGATCGAGGTCGCCGAGATTCGAGTGCCTTCAGCGGCCCCGCCGGGGTCCATGCCCCCGCCCTGGGTGGGGCTTCACCCCACCTCCCTCGCGGTCGACGCTACCGGGAAACCCGATACGCGGGTGATACCGGGTCGTGCCAAAGCTGAGACAACGAGCAGCACTGCGCTCCCCGGGTCACGTCCGCCGCCCCGAGCTCCCGACAGTGCTTCCAACGCCCGGTTCGGTTCTACGCGACATCCGCCGCCCAGTCGCCGTACAGCGATGTGTAGAGCCCTCGCCTCCGCATCAGCTCGTCGTGGCTGCCCTGCTCGACGATCCGGCCGTGCTCGAGGACGACGATCAGATCGGCATCGCGAATCGTCGAAAGGCGGTGCGCGATGATGAAAGCCGTTCGTCCCGAGAGCAGAAGCCGTAGCGCCCGTTCGATCTTCCGCTCAGTGCCGATGTCGACGGACGACGTCGCTTCGTCGAGGATCAGGATCCTCGGATCGGCAAGCAGTGCGCGGGCGAGGGCGATCAGCTGCCGCTGGCCGAGGGAGAGCCGGCTGCCGCGTTCCTGCACCTCGGTCTCGTAGCCGTCCTCGAGGCGGAGGATGAACTCATGTGCGCCGACGGCCTGGGCGGCACGAACGATCTCCTCTGAGGGTGCGTCCGGTCGCCCGAACGCGATGTTCTCCGCGACGGTGCCCGCGAAGAGGAAGCCCTCCTGGGGGACGATCCCGAGCTGTCGACGTAGCGACGCCTGGGTTACGTCGCGCAGGTCGATTCCGTCGATCGTGATCCGTCCGTCACGTGGGTCGTAGAAGCGAGCGAGCAGCTTCGCGATCGTCGACTTGCCGGCGCCCGTGTGCCCGACGAGCGCCACCGTCGTCCCTGCCGGCACGCCGAGATCGAGATCGGGGAGGACGTCCGGACCGTCGCCGTACCCGAACCGGACATGCTCAAAGTGGACGTTCCCGGTGACGGTGGGGAGCTCACGCGCACCCGGCTTGTCGAGCACCTGCGGCTCCTCGTCGAGCACGTCCATGATCTTGTCGAGCGCCGCGGTTGCGGAGAGGAACGTGCTGTACAGCTGTGAGAGCTGCTGCACCGGGTCGAAGAAGTTCTGGACGTAGAGGAGGAAGGCGAAGAGCGTTCCGAGCGTCACGTCGCCCTGGAAGTACAGGTGCCCGCCGTAGCCGAGCACGACTGCGAGGGCGACGGACGAGACCAGATCGACAAACGGGAAGTAGAGGGCGTTCAGGACGACGGTCTGCATGTTCGCGTCGCGGTATCGCTCGGCTACCTCGCGGAAGTTGGCGATGTTCCTGTCCTCGCGCGTAAACGCTTGAACGATCCGCATGCCCGCGATGTCCTCGGCCAGCGTCGCCGTGACGAGCCCGAGGCGCTCCCGGACGGCCGCGTACGCGCGTGCGGAGTAGATGCGGAACAGGATCGTGCCGACGCTCATGATCGGGATCACTGCGAGGGTCGCCAGTGCCAGCCGCCAGTCGAGGACGAGCAGCAGGATCGCCGTGCCGAGAAGCGTCAGGGTGCTCTGAACGAGTGTCGTGACGCCGTCGGTGACGAGCTGGTCGAGCGCCTCGACGTCGTTCGTCAGGCGGCTGATGATCACGCCCGCCCGGTTGCGCTCGAAGAAGCCAAGCGAGAGCCGCTGGAGATGCCCGAAAAGCTTCATGCGGAGGTCGGCGAGAATCCGCTCGCCCACCCAGCCGGTCAGGTAGGTCTGCACGTAGCTCATGCCCCAGTTCGCGAGACCCGCGAGCAGGAAAGCGGCGACGATCACCCAGAGCGCGCCGAGGTTGTGGCGCCGGATCCCGTCGTCGATCGCGTACTTCGACAGGAAGGGCGGCGCGAGAGCCGTCGCCGTCGCCAGGAGCAGCGAGAAGATCGAGAGGGTGGTCCGCGTCCGATACGGCGCCGTCAGCTGCGTGAGCGTCGCGAGCCGGCGGCGCGTCCGTCGCCAGGACCAGTCCTCGACCTCGGCGCCCCGCTGGATCGTCAAGTGGCTGCCGGGCTGCCAAACCCTCATCCCGCGCGACCTCTTGTTTGTTCACGCGCGCTTCCCCTCCCGGGTGGTGGTGAGGTCCACCCGCCACCCGCGGTGAGCGTATTCCGAAAACGCGCACGTGTCTGTGCCGGCTCGGCGCCGAGGCTGTGAATCATGCGACCTCCGCCTCTTCGGCGTCCTCGACCAGGGCGCGCGCTTCGACCGCGTCCGCGAACTGGCGCTCCAGCAGGCCATGCTCGTAGATGTCCCGGTACACCTGGCTGGTCTCGAGCAGGTCGTCATGTGCGCCGCGCGCGGCGATTCGTCCGTCGTCGACCACCACAATTTCGTCCGCTAGCGAGATCGTCGACAGGCGATGGGCGATGATCAGGGTCGTCCGGCCTTCCATCGCCTCGCGCAGGCCAAGCCGGATCCTCGCCTCGGTGCTCGCGTCAACGGAAGCAGTCGCGTCGTCGAGAATCAGGATGCGCGGATCGACGGCGATTGCGCGGGCGATCGCAAGCCGCTGGCGCTGCCCGCCGGACAGCGTGATCCCGCGCTCGCCGATCACCGTGTCGTACCCCTCCGGCAGACGCTCGATGAACTCATGGGCCTGGGCGAGCCGGGCGACGTGCTCGATCTCTTCGTCGCTCAGCCCGGGAGCCCCGAACGTGATGTTCTCACGGACCGTGGCCGAGAAGAGAAACGTGTCCTGGGAGATCGCTCCGATCTCGCTTCGGAGCGAGTGGAGACTCACGTCCCGGACGTCGGCCCCATCGATCGTGACGCGCCCGGCGGTGACGTCGTAGAACCGGGGCACCAACGAGGTCAGCGTTGTCTTGCCCGAGCCGGTGTGTCCGATCAGCGCAATTGTCTGTCCCGGCGGAACGTCGAGATCGATGTTCTCGAGCACCGGCCGTCCAGGGATGTATTCGAATCCGACCCCTTCGAAACGGATGTGACCGCCCCCGGCCGGAAGCTCACCGGCGCCGGGCCGATCGGTCACTTCTTCGGGCTCGTCGATGACCTGGAAGATGCGCTCGCCCGAAGCCGTGGCCCGTTGCGCCTGCCCGATCCACATTCCGAGCGAGCGAAGAGGTACCACGAGCATGCCGAGATAGAGGTTGAACGCGACGAAGCCGCCGACCGAGAGCTCACCCGACGTGACCATGCGCGCGCCAATGAGCAGGACGGCGGCCTGGGCGACGAGCGGCACCCACGAGATCAGGGGGACGTAGAGCGCGCGCTGCCGGTTGGCCTTGATCGTCTGGTCGAAGACCGCCTCGGTACGAGCCTGGAACTTCTCGCGCTCTTTCGGCTCCTGTGCGAACGACTTGACCACATGGACGCCGACGATGTTCTCCTCTGCGACGGTGGCCACGTCGGCGAGCTTCTGCTGAACCTCGCGCAGCGTCGGGTGGGAAACGTGGCTGTAGCGGTACGCGAGCGCCACCAGCACAGGCGTGATCGCGAGCGCGATGAGCGCCAGCTTCCATTGGAAGAAAAGCAGCACGCCGGTAACGAAGACGACCGTGAGCATGTTCTGAAAGAAAAAGATCAGCCCGTAGCCGAGGAAGAAGCGCACGCCCTGAAGATCGACGGTCGCGCGGGACATGAGCTGACCGGTCTGGTGGCGGTCGTAGAAGCCGAACGAGAGCCGGACGAGATGCGCATAGAGACCTTGGCGAAGGTCCATCTCGACCGCGAGCGCCTGCTTCCCGGAGATCATCCGGCGCCCGAACATCAGGACCGCACGAACGACTCCCAGCGCGACGATCGCGCCGATGTAGATCCACAGTTTGTGTGAATCGTGGGGCGAGAGCGCGTCGTCGATCACGTTCTTCGTGATCCAGACGAGCGCGATCTGACTGCCCTGGTAGCCGATCGCGAACACGGTCGAAACCGCAAGCGAGCGCTTGTATGGCCTCAGAAACCCGAGCAGCCGGAAGAAAGTCTGGCGATAGCGCGGTGCGTCGGGCATTCCTGGAATCTAGCCGCCGGCAGGAGCCTCGCCGACCTTGGCGAGCTCCGCGCGAACCGATGCGGCGGCCCGTTCGACCAGCGACCGGTTTGCAGGGGAATTGAGCCAGCCGCTCGCCCCGGAGGGGTGCGGGAGCGGGATCGCAACGGCGCCGTCGAGTTCGTAGCGCTCGCCGACGCATCCGGTGA
>Ga0066709_100001754_pt1 | contig 14880 bp, 15 predicted proteins | sample GraSoiAngelo_158_FD_79665 | JGI IMG/M metagenome (GOLD analysis project Ga0066709, IMG submission 79665) | Grasslands soil microbial communities from the Angelo Coastal Reserve, California, USA - 14_1009_16_30cm | ecosystem: Environmental > Terrestrial > Soil > Grasslands | place: USA...
AGCGCGACGAAGACGCATGCGATCTGCTCGCCGGCGACGTAACCCCTGTTTGCTTTATCGATCAGCTGCTGCAACATGCGCTGCGCTTCAGTGATCCGACCGAGCCTGGCATAATCGATCGCCAGCCCTGCATCCGGCTCATTCGTCCCTTGTTGAGGCGAGCGCATCCTCGAGCTCCCCCTGTTCTCGATAAATGCGAGCCAGCGTGGGCTCCAGGTAATTGTAATTTGGATCGAGGGTCAGTGTTCGCTTTGCAGCGGCGACCGCATCGTCCAGCCGGTCCGAATAGAGAAACAAGATCGCCTGATGGTCGCTGATGATTGGTGAAAGAGGGTCAAGACGCTCCGCCTCGTCTAGCTCCATTTGCCCTCCTGCCAAATCGCCTGAGCATACTCGATGGTGCGCGAATATTAAGTGAGCAGTAGCCGAATTCGGGTCGATCTCGATCGCCCGCTGCAATTCGCGCTCAGCAATCTTCCAATCCCAGTGTAAGACCCGCTTCGCATCACTTAGATAGGCGTGCGCGTCGGCATCCTTTTCATTCAACTCCAGCGCTTTGGTGGCTGCCGACTCTACAGCTTGATACGCCTGAAGTGGTTTAAGGTAGGCGTCTGCCAGCCAGTACCACGCCTTGGCTATTCCTACCCACGCGCGGGAGAGCGTTGGATCCTTGTCCAGGGCACGTTGGAATAAGTTGAGGCTTTTCCGCAAGTTTTCTTCATCGCTCTTATTCGAGAGATAAAGACCTTGCAGATAAAGATCGTAGGCCTCGGTGTTCTGTCGCGCGCGTGGCGGCGGCGTCACGGCGAGCTTGATCTTCAACGCGTCAACGATCGAACGCGTGATCTCATCTTGAACGGCGAACACGCCTTGCAATTCGCGCTCAAACGTATCCGACCAAATGTGGAAACCATCACGTGCGTTGACTAACTGTGCTGTGATCCGAATGCGATTCCCTTCACGACGCAGACTGCCTTCAAGAACATTGCGCACGTTTAGTTTCTGAGCGATTTCGCCCACATCTGCGTTTTTGCCTTTGAATGAAAATGACGAAGTGCGCGCGACCACGCGTAACCCTTCTACCTTCGCGAGCGCATCGAGAATCTCCTCGCTGATTCCATCGCAAAAATATTCCTGATCGTGCGCCTGGCTAAGATCAACAAATGGAAGAACTGCTATCGATTTGTCGCTGACGGCCGCTGCCGGACCCACTGTAGAGTTGTGGTGTTTCGCTCGCGTGAATAGAAGCGCAAACAGCGCAGCCGCGAACAGCGCGATGATAACAATAGTCGCGCTGAGTTTGCGCCTGGTCCTCGGCCTAGCCGATTCGTTAAGCGCAGACGGGAGCTTCTTAGGCACTCTGGGATTCCCGACCTCGCCGCTGTAAAGATTGACAATACCCAGGCGGACACCGTGCTTCACCTCCACTAGCCCCAGATCGTGCAGGAAAGGCTGCCAGCGCGCGTAATGTTCGAGATCTTCGGCCACATGCCGAGAGAGAAGGATGTGCCCCGCCTCGCCGAGATCCATCACCCGCTGCGCCATATTGATCCCGGCTCCCGCTACGTTCGCCCGTTCGTTTACGTCGGTGACGTCGCTCACCGGTCCGCTGTGAATTCCCATCCGCACTTGTAGTTCCGGTTCCTCCCGCAACGCCTTAGTAATTTCGAGTGCACAGCGCGCCGGCGCTTCCGGCGAAGTACGAAAGACAAGTGCCATGCCGTCGCCGGTTGGAATGCGGGTTAACTTGCCAGCCGCTTCGGCGGTCCGCGCCACTTCCGTCTCGCGAACAACGCTGTTGAGCTTGTTGAGCAACTCTCTTTGCTCGTCGATCAATCGCTTGGAATAGCCAACGAGATCGATGAACAAGACATGCCCGATCTCGAACTCCGTCTCAACTGGCGCCTTCTCAACCATCGCTTTAGCCCTGTTCTAGCGGGTAACGAGATAATCCACGAGAAAATGATTCCGCTGTTTGAGCCCGGCGAAGAAGTTCCTTGGGTTCACTCTGAGCGCCTTGACTAACCGCTCGTCACGGTCCCGTACTCTACGTTGATGCGAGTGACCGGAAAAGCACGTTACAATCAACGTCGCTCCCATCCACCTCAAAAATTTCAAATCGATGGCATTCGATACACGACTTCGGGTAAGCAAAACCTATGCGCAATCGGAAGCCGACACCATCTCGGCTGTCGCAGCCCGCGAGGTGAAACAGGCATCGCCGCTAATGGCTTAATCCAAGGAACTCCCTTGGCGGTATCCAAGCGAACGGAAGAAGTCTGCGGCCGGTCCTCGCACGGCGCAATGAGCCCCGACAAGGCCGCAGCTGGAGCGAAATCATCAACCTGTTTTTATTCTGAGTTTGGTTTGGGTTCGCTCTCGTGCGGCGGCGCTGACTCGACCTTCGCATCGGGCGCAACGAAACCTTCAATCACGCCGGGAATGTCTTCGCCGCGGTCACGGCCGGTTTGCTCGCACGACGTTCCATTTTTTATTCCACTGTTATTTTCTGCGCGGTAACGATCATCGCGATTTTTTTCATCCGACAAAACGAGATTGATTTTGAGCGTTCCCGCGGCTCCGAAACTGGCGAAGATTCCAAGAAAGGCGGCAGTGCAGTCAGCGGTTTTTTTGAAGTGCTAAAAAACACATCCCTCCTCGTTTTCACGATCTCGGTGGTGCTCTTTCATTTTGCGAATGCGGCGATGCTGCCGCTCATCGGACAGAAGTTGTCGTTAGGCCACCCGAGAGGTTCGTCACTTTTTATGGCAGTCTGTATTGTCGGGGCACAGACAGTGATGATTCCGGTCGCGTTGGCGGCGGGGCGCTTCGCGCACTCTTGGGGCGCAAAGCTGTCTTCCTCATCGGCTTTGCCGCGCTGCCCATCCGCGGCGCACTTTATACGCTGAGTGACAATCCTTATTATCTCGTCGGCGTACAATTGATGGACGGAATCGGCGCCGCGATTTTTGGTGTGCTCAGCGTGCTTGTGATTGCTGATTTAACACGTGGCACGGGGCGATTTAATTTCACCCAGGGCGTGGTCGCGACCGCGACCGGCTTGGGTGCGTCGCTTTCCAATGGCATTACCGGTTTCATCGTGCAGCGCGCCGGTTTCAACGTTGCGTTTCTTTTTCTCGCCGTCGTGGCCGCATTCGTGTGATTTGCGCGAAGAACAAAAAAGAGGAGCCCGCAAAGTATCCACGCGGCGTTTCGCGACAAAAATAGGCTCTGGCCTACGTGATCGATGCCTGCGAAAAGAGATCCACGGCATTCGCCGCAAAATCCGGCGGGATTTTTCCGGCGCGGACCGCGCGCGCAAATCGTTGCTGCGTGATTCTTAAAGTTCTTGCGGCCTCGCGGCCGGTAAATAACGCAATTGGCGCTTTCATTCATTGAGCACGGGCCGTGTCAACCGAACCGGGGTACGAAGCTTGGATTTCGCCGGGCATGAGAAAACCTGGACAACCCCAAATGATGCCTAGTTCCCATGAAAATCGAAAAAGAGCCAAGGGAGAGCGCTAAATTTCATGGGAACTAGGTTTTGAGGCGTCGCGTGCGAAAACGACGAGAGTTGAATCAACCCCGCCGGGCCGCCCTGGCGTAAAAGTTATCTACCCCGGGGGCATGGGCGCGTGGGGCCGCGCGGGGACCGGCCGGACCGTCACGCCGGCATCGTGTTTGCCGCGATCTGCTTGAGAAGGTCGATAACAGTAGGATCCGGACGCTGAACCGATGACGGCCTTGAGCTCATCCTGTTTGGCCGAAGTGGCTAGATTCGTCGGATCGAGCGGAGCCTACGGGGCTCGAACCCGCAAAGTATCCACGCGGCGTTTCGCGACAAAAATAGGCTCTGGCCTACGTGATCGTTCGCTGCACAGCCACGAGAACGAATTCGAATTGTTCGGCGTGGTTACGCTCTCGTCTGCTGCGCATCGGTACGATCTCCCTCTTTTCCGCTACGCAAGCTTTCATTTGAGCGCTGAATTCGATCGAGGTTCAGCTTGTAGCGGTGCATCAACCAGGCGCCGCGGCTTTTTTTTACGCCGCCGTGCAAATCTGGCCTAATTAGCTTCCAATCTTCGATCGCGTTCTTCACGGCGCGCAAGCTGTCCTCGCTTTCGCGCATAAGATTGCGCCAGAGGCCTCCATTTTCGTTTCTTTCCTGCTGTCCGCAGATTGCTTCGATTTCGGCCAAGAGCGTAATTTCGAGGTTTCGAGTAGATGCCGACTTCAACGGCGCGCTTACACGATTACTCGTCTTAGAGGTTCCTTCTTTATACGTGTACATAGAGGGGGGCTCCCCTCGGTTATCTGGTACCCAAGGGCTCTGGTTCAATGCGCCTGAGGCCTCTGGTACAGAGCGCCCCGCATCGCCCCGCCTTTGGTACGTGGTACCTAAGGTGTAAGCGTTTACCTCGTTTCCAGCCGTGCCGGCGATAATCCCCGGTGCACGAACAAGAGCCCGATCCGTACAAGCTCGCGATTGGACCTCCTTACCGCGCTTTCCTTTAGTCCGGCACGTTTTTGAAGATGGATTGAGTGGGTCCGATATGTATGGCTGCGGACCTCATTCGAAACCCGCACGTGCGCCAAATAAGTAAGCATCGCTGTTCCCTTACTCACGATGTCGGATTCCTGGATCCGCTGGAATGCACCTTCCGCCGCCCAAACGAACGGAGCTTCCGTTTTCGCGGTAAGCCTTGGCTGACAGTTCGCCGGTAACTCAAGCTTCACGGCGTGCGGTTGTGGAAATTTCGACGGGTCTTTTTCAACGGACATTCTCGGCTTTGCCAGCACCGGCTCGAAAATCATCAACTTCGGCGGATCTTCGCCGCGGGTTGCCGCCGCTTGAAAAATCATCTTTTCAGCGTCGCTACGTACGTGAGAAAAGAATTTCTTCATTTTCTGTTTGATGCCGAGGCGCCTGAATTCTATTGGAAGACTGGTCTCGTAGCGGCCCTTCGTTACTATGATTGGCACGACATAGCGAAGATCGACGCTCGTGATGCAGGAGTACCATCGGCGCGTATCGACTTTGCTCTGAATTATTTCGCGTCGGCCGTCTTGCTCGCGATCATCGAGCGCGAGGGCAGCAATTTTCATTCGTTAGGGGCCTCGTTAGGCAGCCTCTTGCCGCACATGAACCTTGTGTTTCTCGATGAACCGGCGAAGATCGCCGCGAACAAAGCGTTTTTCGTTGCCGAATTTCACATAAGGCAATCGCGGCGTAGGGCCGGCGGTCCAATAATCGATCGTGCGCCGGCTCACTTTTAGTTCGGCGGCCGTTTCACGCTTCGTCAATAATTCATCGTCCGTTTGCCTGCGCATGTGCGCGCGGAATTTCGCACAAATGCGACTTGTGATGCTGTGCGCAGCAGGCGCTTAATGCTTCCCTCTATTTCCGCCAAACCGCAGCTATCAGGCGGATTTGGTCGCCGACAATGGGGATGCTGTGCTTTTTGTGGCATTCAGGGCGAGCATTTAGTGACCCGAATTGCCACTATACTCCGCAAATCTTTTTTCGCTTTTCGGCAGCCAGCTTGTATGCGCGCTCGGCTTTCGCAATTCGCTTCCATGCGAACGAAGCCAGGCTTTTGCGCGTGATTAACGTGACACACTTGCTTGATGGCGCGCGCTTTAAAATTCCACGGGCCAAATAGTACTCCACACCGTGTTTTGTAATTCTGAGTTCCTCGGCTGCGCGGTCTTTCGTCACTGCCGTTCCGCCGAAATGGGGGTTCGCTGCAATCGTCGCGCTACGAAGTGCTCGAGAATGGCTGGGATGTGCCGACAATAGGCCAGCCATCTGATGACTTTGGGCGTAGAGTGGAGCGCATCAGCTACTTCGCGCGTGACAAACAATTCGGATTCTGCGCTGTCTGCACGGTTTTCTAAAATCTCTCGAAGCCTCTCGACATTCCGCACGTGACACATCGAGCGATGGTCCGCATAACCAAAGACATTACGCGCGATGTAATCGGCTTCTCGTTGATAGCGGCCGGCGAGATTGCGAAGGCGAAAGACCGCGGCGGAGAGATCGGAATTCTCACTCCAAAACAGCTGGCGGATTTGCTCACAGCTTCAGATGAGGAGGCCAAACTTTATTTCGCGATCGCAGCGTTTACGGGCTTGCGATCGGCGGAGCTGATTCGCTTGGAATGGGAAGATGTAAATTTTGCGCGCGAGCATATCCAAGTCGGAAAAGGCAAAGCGAAAACAGCCACGCGTCGGCTCGTTCCAATTCAGCCAAATTTAATGCAGTGGCTTTCGGAATACCATGGCAGGACCGAACTGGTTTTCGCGAGCGAACACGCCGCCTACCGCGCTGCGCTGCCCTCTCACGGGGGAGACTTCCCACGTAAAAATAGACGTTTCTAGCCTTTTTACTCAACCTCGCGGCGAGGTTGTACGAGACTGTTTACGAGATGATTTCGCCGGCTGATGTTTTTGGAGGTTAATGAAACCGATAACTAATTTCTCGAAGAAGTTTGGACGCGGGCGGGCGACATGCCTGGGGCGGCGCGGCGCTTGTTTTTCAGTCTTCGTCGCCTGGGTGACTGAATAATGCTCCAAAGGTTCAGGAACGACCAGAACCTCCTCCTCTATTTGAGGTACCACCGGCGCATCCTCAACCCACTTAGACGGACTCATTTTAACAACCGGAGTTTTTTCTTCGGCGGGAACGGCGAGCAAAATCGCAACCCCTCCGGTGATCGCAAAAATTGCAGCAAGTAAAGCGGATTTCATGTGGGCAAACAGGCCGAAACCTTCGTAGAGTTGCAAAAATCCTTTATCGCTGCCCACAGAAATTCCTGCAAGCATTGGCTGTCGTTAGCAGCGGCCTCCCGTATCAGATCAAGCTCGTATTGTTCGAACTCGACCTCCGTCATTTCCAGTTGGCGCCGCAACGCCACGGACGGAGTAAACTCACGGATTGGAAAGTTACGGATTGAAGCAGAGGATTTTTCCAGCATAAAACTCTCGGGTTCGAAAATTGAAGGGTCGGTAAAACGGTTATGTGACACGGCGGTCGCCAGGATGAATGGTGGCGACGCCGATTTGGGGTGGTTGGCCCCCGGGGCATATTGCCACCATTTCTCACCTCATTCTACGGAAACGGCAGAACGAAGTTCCCGAAAAAAAAGCTGAACGACGATTCTAGAAGAGGCAATACGAAAATCGGGCAATCTCCGTTACCACGAGAACAAGCGGCGCAAATCAAGAAGCTGGGCGTCCCGGCTCGACTCGAACAACCCTCAACTGGTTGTAAATACATCTTCGGAGAAAATGGGACACTCGAACTGCGTAATTCGGCGCGACTCGTGCAAAGCCTCGATTCTCGGCTAGTGCTGTTAACACGCTGATTGTCGCAAGTTTCCGTCGTAATTACCCTAACTTATGAAATGGTAAAATCAGCTTCGACTCCCGTACGCGCTGCCAATCCCGAGAATTTCTCATGCGTTTCCCCGCACTTGCCATTTTACTCGTGCTCTGTGGCGGGTTGGCAACCGGATGCTCAAAAGGCATCAGCCGGGGAACGGCAGCCACTGTGCTTTCCGTCAAAGGAACAGTCGTCTTCGGAAGCGCTGAGCAAAATAATTTTCAGCCGGTCACGCTCAAAAGCCCGATTCATGATGGCAATACAGTGAGGACACGAGACGGCGCGTCGATTGACCTTGCGTTGATTCCTGCTGCTCTCGCGCAAGTGTCGGGAAATTCTGAAATCAAGATTGAACAACTACGGATAGTGAAGGACGGAAACCAGACCGATGGCGGCATGCGCGATCGAAGCGCGCGAATACAATTGAGCCAGGGAAAAATCACTGTCCTATTCAGCCGGAGTGATAAAAGCGCATCACAATTTTTCATTAATTCGCGCCAAGTAACGATTAACGCTGATTCGGACTGCTTGTTTCGTGTTCTGACTGACAATACAACGACCCGGATAACTTGCGTGCGTGGCAAAATCTACGCCTCCGCCGGTGCGCAGCCGCCGGTCATAATCGGCGCCGGCTACTTCCAACAATGGCCATCAACTCATCCCGAGCCGGTTGCAGCGGCCGATGACGAAACAGCGCAAATCGATATCACGGATTCACTCGAAATTGGGAATCGGTGGCGCGAGCTGCGCGCCGGTTGGCAGAATCGGCTCCCATTCTAACGAGGCCGTTGCAGACAAAATTTTTCGATTGACCGTTTGGGAGCGGCATCCTAGCCTCGCCGCGGTGTCGTCCCGCTGCTTTCTTTCTTCCATATCAGTCGGTCTCGGAAAGCTGACTCAACCGAGCGGTGTGAGTCTTGCGCTGATGGCGGGAATTTTTATTGCATCCACTTTTTCTGCGCGAGGACAAGACCGCGTTGAGGAAGAGCCGTTGCCTTCTTCGACTGACTATACAACAGCGCAAACCGACCTTGCTCCGCCGCCAACGGCGCCAACAACTCCTCTTGGTGCGTTCGACTCTAAGAGCGTGATGACTAGTAGTAGTGAGAATGTTTCCTCAGCGGAACCGCGTCGTTTTCACTACAGCCTGCGGCTCACCGTCCGAGGGGTTTATGATGACAACATCTTTATCAGCCATACGGATCGAGTCTCCGATTATTATTTTGCCATCGAACCAGCGATTACCGTCGGATTCGGCGACATCGAAGGGCGCGGAGGAAATTACATCCGTTTGGATTACATGCCGAGCGTAATTCTGTTCGTCGATCACTCGGACGAGGATACGGTTGAGCATTTGATCCGCCTCGAGGGCCAGTATCGGTTTAGCCGTTTGACGCTAAATCTGGGCCAGGAAGTGGCGATACTCGATGGGGCGAACCTCAACAGCACGCTCGACACGACCGGACTGCTGGCAAACGTCGATGTGAGCGCGCGCACACGGCTGAATCTCTATACGACACGGCTGAGAGCAAATTATGAGCTCACCGGCAAGCTATTTCTGACGGGTGAATTTGATGCCTCAATCTTTGACTACCCCGATTTCATCAGCTCCGAAATTATTTCAGGAGGGCTTTACATTAACTACAATTGGACGCCAAAGGTAGTGGTCGGCATTGGCGGCACCGCCGGCTACGATTTTGTGGACGATCCAAATCCGGATCAAACCTTCGAGCAGGTGAATGTTCGCATTAATTACCAGGCGACAGGAAAGTTGAATCTAACTGCTTCGGGAGGAGTTGAGTTCCGTCAGTTCGACGGCCACCGGGGCGAACGCGTTACGCCGGTCTTTGATGCCGGGGCCGTTTACCACCCGTTCGACGGCACCAGTGTAACGCTGACCGCCGGGCGGCGGATGCTAAATTCTGGATTTTTTGCCGATCAAGATTTTGCGACGACATACGTCATCCTTCGAATTCAGCAGCGTTTGCTCCAGCGTATTTATCTCGGTCTGGCGGCCGGGTATGAGAACGCGGATTATTTCCCCACGGCTCGGGGAGTCAGTGCAACGCGGAATGACGATTACTATTTTATCGAACCCTCCGTTGACGTGCTAATCACCAGATTTTTGAGTACCGGCGTCTATTATCTCCACCGCGAGGACAGCAGCTCATTCGATTTTTTCAGTTTCTATGATAACCAGGTCGGCGTTCGAGCTACGCTCAGATTTTAGGCGGGGTCCGAATCGGCTTCGACCAAGAACCCGCCGGTGGCCGGTAATTGCACTCGCAGTCTCATTGCTTCCGGGCATCTTATTAGGGCAATTCACTCCAGGGCCGGTCGCGTCACAGCCCTCCGCTCCGTCTACATTCCCGCCGACCGCTTCCGCGTCGACATCAAGCAACGGCATTAGCGCGCCCGCCGGTTACATTTTGAGCCCGAACGACCAGGTGGCCGTCGAGGTTTTTGGCGAAGACGACCTGCGCACGAACGGACGATTGAACCCCGAAGGCAACGTGAGTGTCCCGTTGCTCGGATCGATTCATTTGGCGGGATTGACCCTGACCCAGGCAGCGTCAAAACTCACAGATCTTTATGGTCGCGATTATCTCGTAAATCCAAGAGTAAATGTCATGCTCCTCGGCTATGCGAAGCGGCGCTTCTCGATTTTGGGTCAGGTAAATCGGCCCGGCACTTACGAAATGCCCGATAGCAGTCCTGGCGGTATTGATCTGCTGGAAGCCATCGCGATGGCGGGCGGATACACGCGTATCGCAGCGCCGGAGAGAGTGACCGTGCGGCGACATACCGCGGCGGCTGGCGATCAGATTTTCAAGGTCAATGCGAAGCGGTTCACAAAAGGGAGCGGCGGAGGCTTTCGCGTCGAGCCAGGCGATACCATCAACGTAGGCGAAAGCATTTTTTAGCGGAAAAGTTTTTGCGCCTTCACTTTCCGAGCGCGCTGCTCGCGTGTAGAATCTCGTCCGAGCCAATATCTTGCCGTGATTGATCCTGTGCCTTCTGCTACCACGACGGCTGTTCTGCCTAATTCTGGTAAGCCAGCCTTGCCTCATTTAGCCGGGCAGTACTCCGAGCCGAAGCACGGGTTTGATTTTCGCCGTTTCTGGCATTCTCTCGTCGAGCGGATTTGGATCGTAGCGCTTTGTGTTCTGGCTGGTCTTTTCCTTGCGCTGGGTTATCTCGGGAGGACGCCGAACCTTTATCAGGGACATACGGTGCTGGAGGTGCAGTTCGAGGAGCCGACGATTATCACCACGGAAGACCCCACGGCGCGCATGCGCTCGATGTTTCTTGCTAGCCAGGAGGCCCTGCGAACCATCGAGCAGAACCTCACCAACCAAACCCTTCTAGCCCGAGTCATACGCTCAGAAGGCCTGGCTCAAGATGGTGGACGCGCGCTTCTCGGTCAGGGTATTGTCAGTGGCGCCGCCTCCGGCGCAACGCCGAACACCGGTCCGTCGCCGGGCGCGAGCAGAACTCAGAGCGCTATTAGTGTGACGAGTTTTACACCGCTCGAAGAAGCACTGGGTCGCGCGCTTGCGGGCACGGTGAAGCCGGTGATTCGTCGTGGCTCGCGACTGATTGATTTGTACGTAACGAACCGGGATCCAGCCATGGCACAGCGCCTCGCCGAGGCAATCGGCCGTGAGTACATCCGCAATTCGATCGAGCGGCGTGCTTTGCTCAGCGAGGAGTCGTTGCGTTATTTGCTGGAGGAAGAAGAGCGATTGAAGGCCAATCTACAGAAAAGCGAGGCGGCCGTTGCTGAATACAAAGCGAAAACTCCCGACGCTCTGCAACTTGGCGGCGGCACGGCCGCAACAGGGTCACAGCAGGGATCGGGGGCGGGAGCCGGTGGACCTCGAGGTGGCCTGGTCGAGGATAAGCTGCAGGAATTAAACAGCAAATTGACGGCGGCCAAAGCCGACCGGCTTCGCCTTGAAGGCGAGCTCAACCAAATCGAACAGGCCGGCAACAACATCGATGCATTGCTCGCGATTCCGAGCATCTCCGCAGCAGGATTGGTAACCGAAGCGCAGCGCAACGTCACTCAGGTAGATGCGGCAATCGCTACCCTGGCTTTACGATACAAGGAAAAGCATCCCAAGATGATGGCGGCGCGGGCCTCTCTGTCAGAGGCAAAGGAAAAGCTTCGTGATGCAGTCATGGCGCAACCTCCTATTTTGCGTAATGCCATTGAGCAGACCAAGGCCACCGAAGCTAGTTTGCTGGGAGCACTGCAAGACCAGCAGGGCGTCGCGGTCGCGCTCAATCGCGCAGCGATCGGATACCAGGAATTGGCCAGGCAAGCGGAGACCGATCGCGCGCTCTACGAGAGCGTTCTCCGCCAGATCAAAGAGACAAGTCTAACAAAAGACGTGAAGACGAATGCCGTCAGTGTGATCGAGCATTCCCCTCTTCCGCATTCGCCTGTTAGTCCCAGCGCCACGAAGGCGATCGCCCTGGGTCTGCTTGGTGGGCTAGCCGCTGGACTGGCGTTTGTTCTCGGTGCCGACACGCTCGATCGCTCCATCAAAACCGTTGATCAAGCGGAAAACACGCTCGGACTGCCCGTCTTCGCGGCTGTTCCGGAAACGACCGACGAAGGTACGGTAGCGCGGTTAAAGCGGCGACGCAGAGCTTTTGGAAGTTCGAACTATCGCGTTGTTGTGGAAACCCCCGAAAGTCCCGCGGCGGAAGCTTTTCGCAATTTGCGCGCGGCGCTTTCATTGCTGGGCCCGGAAGCGGAGCGAAAGGTTTCACTTTTTACCAGCGCTGTGCCGAATGAAGGAAAAAGCTTCACCAGCGCCAATTATTCGCTCGCGCTCGCACAGCAGGGTTATCGTGTTCTCCTAATCGATGGCGACCTGCGTCGGCCTAACATGCATAAAATCTTCCGTTTCCCGGAAGCCGCAAGAAAAAATAATTTCGATGAGGACAGCGCCCCAGGAGTGATCGATTGCCTGGTCGGCGAAGCGGATATAGCCTCGGCAGCACGTCCGATTCCCGCCGGAGAAATTGAGATCGTCGGCGATAATATTGCAGTGACCGGGAATATCCCCACCGCAACGGGAGGTCAGCTTTCCGTGCTGGCAGGGGGACGGCGGGCCCCCAATCCGGCTGAGATCCTTGGCGGTCCCTTCTTCGGCCAATTAGTCGCTGAGGCCGCAAAGCTTTTTGATCGAGTAGTGATCGATAGCGCGCCGATCCTTGCAGTCAGTGACACTCTCCTCATGACTCCATATGTGCAGACGGTGTGCATTGTTCTTCGAGCGCGAAAAACGCCGCGCCCAGCGGTCCGCCGCGCAATTTCCCTGTTAACGAGCGCAGGGATTCGCCCGGCTGGCCTGGTTCTCAACCGCTTGCGCCGGAGCCGCGGCGTTGGCTATTACTACTATTACGCGTCGCATGGGTACGGAGCCGAGGAAGGATCCTATTCTCGCAGCTATCATCATCGATCAGGCTCCGGTCATAAAGGCAACGGCGCATCGTAGATCGTAGTCAGTAGTGAGTGGGTCGGTAGTCGCTGTTGCCTGCGGACATCAAGGAATTGCAGGGGAAAGCCGTAGCCACTAGGCACTCCTTCGCTTAACTTCGTCTCCTGCCGAGCCCTGATTCCTGATCTCTAACCTCTGACCTGTGACTTGCGACCTCTGCTCCCCGCCACAGTGCGCTTCCCCAGCAAAGTCCAAGATACGTCGCTACATACAGTTGGATGGAAACGATCTGAAGGGGGAAATCGACGAGCGCATGGAGGGCCACTCCAATCAGCGCGATAACAATGATGGGTTGGAGTAAGCGTCTCCGCGGCGTCCAATCCCGAGCCCCATATTTTCTATAACTGTGTATCCCTTTCGCTATTCCTCCGAAAAATAACAGCGCCCACAAACTGCTCCCGAGCCAACCCCACTCCAGCGCGGTCTGCAGATAATCTTCGTGCAAAAATCTCCAGGTTCCGGGAACAGGGTCGGTCGATTCCTTGTTGTAAGAGGGGAACACAGCGCGAAAAGTTCCCGGCCCAAATCCGAAAAACCCAATGTCGCGCAGCGCACCGATCGCAACGCGCGAGGCTTGCCAACGGGCATCGGTTGGAATCCGTTCACTAAGGGATTGCCAGCGGGTGAGCGGTTGCTCCAGGTGAGTCGCCTGCGCGAGCGCAATGAGAGCGAGAAGAATGGCGATTCCGCCGGCAAATACGACGCTTTTTTCTGCGCGCGAAAGCTTTCGTAGAAGCGCCGCGCCAAATTGCAGGCAGATCGCAACCATCAACAAAAGCGCGATTAACTGGGCCACACGCGACGTATTGGCTAATACCGCAGCAACAGTCAGAACAAAAACGCTTATCCACATTGCGCGCATGGTCGGATGACAACGTGTGGTGAAGGCGCGGATCGCGAGCCCGGCAGTTAACGGCCAGACTAGATTCAAGAACGCTCCGGCATTCGCGTGATAATAATAAGTCGCAAAAAACGTAGTCGCCGCCCAGGGAGGCGCCTTGTGCCAGAAGATCATTCGGGCGCCTGTCGCTTTCTGCAGCAAACCGAGAAATGCGATCGAGCCGGCGACGAGACCAATCACGTACCACAAACGAAGTAACCAGCGATTGCTCTGAGAAAGATCGGCAACGAACAAGATCGCGCAGAGCAACAACGTGCCTCGTATCATCCACGCAGTGCTGATCGCATAATCAACCGAGCCAGCTAGGTGCGGCGCGAAATTTCTTAGTGGCACAAACGCATAAAAATCCGAATCGTAAATCGATCCCGAGTTAATGGCCATCCAGCCGCCGATTCCGATCAGCGCGAGTATTAGGAGAAGTAGAACTCGCGGAAATCTCGGCTTTCGCCGACTAACAATCACCTCGACGCCCCAAAGAATAAACGCAGCAAGCAGCAACCCGTTGATTGTCTGGATGCCTGTGGACGTGGTACCGCCGTAGGCCCATGGAGCATAAACGAGAGCGACGCAAAAAATCCAGCGAGCCGCATCGCGAAAGAAACCCATGGCAAACGGAAACTAGACAAACGAGCGACAAGTGACGAGTCAGAACGACTGCTGAGCACCGACTACTGTTTTTCCCTCTAGATGCAGCCGTGCTGCCTGCAAAGATTTCGATTCTTTATTCTTCGACGCCGCAGGCGACACGCCTGCCACTACAGCTACTACCTTCTGCCATGTCGCTGCTATCGCCCTTTTCCAAACAGCATCGTGTACACTGTTTTCAACACGATCATTGCATCGAGCTTCAGTGAATAATGGCGGATGTAGTAGAGATCGTACTGGAGCTTCTTGACCGCGTCCTGGTCGCTCTCGCCGTACGGATAATTCACCTGAGCCCACCCGGTGATTCCCGGTTTAACCAGGTGCCGAAAATGATAAAATGGAATCGCCTGCTCATAGCGCTCGGCGCACTCGGTCCATTCGGCGCGTGGACCAATCAGACTAAGATCGCCTTTAAAGACGTTCCAAAGTTGCGG
>Ga0066709_100001755_pt1 | contig 14880 bp, 10 predicted proteins | sample GraSoiAngelo_158_FD_79665 | JGI IMG/M metagenome (GOLD analysis project Ga0066709, IMG submission 79665) | Grasslands soil microbial communities from the Angelo Coastal Reserve, California, USA - 14_1009_16_30cm | ecosystem: Environmental > Terrestrial > Soil > Grasslands | place: USA...
AGCAGAACGCGGCGCTGCTCCAGGCCGGCGCGCTCCCGACGGCCGAGTTCGAGCGGATCCGCGCGCGCTGGGGCGAGGTCGCCGGCCCGTCCTGGGACGGCCAGGTCTGAGGCCCCCCGCCTGGCTCTCGTCCGCGGCGTCCGAGGGCGGTTGTCAAAGATGACAATCCCGGTGACCGCCGTCGGTGCACGGACGCACCGAAGCCGCCCCAAGTAGCCGTCTCTTCAGGCCTAAGTTGTTGGCTCGCCCCTTGCTTAATTCACGCTCGGACTTCCATGTCGGCGAGCGAGATCGGGGGAGGGTCATGAAGAAGTGGGTCGTCGTCGCGTGGCTCGGCGCCATGTCACTCGCCGGGCTCGGTGCGCCGGGCTGGTCTCAGCAGAATCAGCCCCTTTCGTTCGGGGTCATCATCTGGCGAAGCCCGACCCTGACCGCACAGTTCTGGAACCCGATTCTGCGCCATGTCTCCGAGCGAAGCGGGGTGCCGCTGCAGCTGAAGGTGGCCCAGACCGGACCCGAGCATACCGCCATGGTCCGGCGCGGCGAGTATCACTTCCTCTACTCCAACCACAATTTCATCAAGGAGAACGAAGAGAGCGGGTATCGCGTGTTCGCCCGGTCGAAGGAGGACGCCGGCACCGGAGAGATCGTGGTCCTGAAGGACTCGCCGATTCGCTCGCTGACGGCGCTCGAGGGGCAAGAGGTGGCCTTCCCGCACACGGCCGCGTTCTACGGCTATCACCTTCCAATGGATGCGCTGCTGCGCAAGGGGATCCAGGTCAAAGTCCACTTCGCCGGCAACCAGGAAGGCGCGATGGGCCAGCTCAAGGCCGGCCGCGTGGTCGCCGCCGGCGTCAACGCCGAGGTGATGCGCGCCTTCGCGCAGCGTGAAAATCTCGCGTACCGCACGCTGTGGAGCTCGGACAAGTATTTGAGCCTCGCCCTCTCGGCCCTCCCGTCGGTCCCGGCCGACACCGTCAAGGCGGTGCGTGAGGCGTTTCTCAAGATGGCCGACGATCCCGAAGGCGCCAAGGTGCTGGAGGCGAGCGCCAGGGTCCTCAAGCAATCGGCGCCGATGCGATTCGTCGCGGCGAAGGACAGCGAGTTCGACAACATGCGGAAGTTCTACCGGGCCACCCTGGTGAAGGTCGAGCTCCAGTAGTGAATTTTTCGCGCGCCGGGCTCGGGCGGGGCAACCTGTCCCTCACGGCTCGGCTCGTGCTCGGCAGTGGTCTGGCCCTGATGGCCTGCGGGGCCGCGCTTCTGTATTCCATCCTCCGCGGCGAGATTGCCGATCAGCGCGCCACACTGAGCGAGCAGCTCCGCGAGGAGATGAGCTTCGCGCTGCCGGCGATGAGCGGCCCCGCCGTCGTCGGCGACTATTCGGTGATCGAGCAGATGGTGAAAGCGCGCGCCCGCCAGCCGACCATCGCCCGATTCGCGTGGACCGACAACTCGGGCCACCCGGTCGCAGCCCTCGGGCCGACGATCTCGATCGAAGCGCCCGGCTGGTTCGTCGCGCGGCTCCACCTGCCGCCCCTCGAGGACTCGAAGGCCGTCGTGGTCGGTGGAGAGAAGTACGGCACGGTCTCGTTGCGGCTGAACCCAGCCCTCGCCGTCAACAAGCTCTGGCGCGGCTTCTGGGAGAAGCTCGGCATTCTCTTCCTCGGCACCGCGCTGTCGCTCGGCGTGACCCTGGTCGTCCTCCGCAGCGGCGTGCAGCCGCTGCGCGCCCTCGCCGCGAGCGCGCGCCGCTTCGGGCAGGGCGAGTACGGCGTGCGTATCTCGCTCGAAGGGCCCCCCGAGACCGCGCTGTGTATCCAGGCCTTCAACAGCATGGCCGAGAACATCGAATCACTGCTGGCGTCGCTGCGCCGCAGCGAGGAGAAAAACCGGCTGCTCGCGCTGCAGGTCGAGCAGTCGAGCGACGCGATCTTCTCCCACGACCAGAGCGGCATCGTGACCTCCTGGAACCGGGGCGCGACCCGGCTCTACGGCTACACCGCCGCCGAGGCGATCGGACGCCCGCTGCGCGTGCTCGACCTGTGGGACGGCCGCGGGGCGAGCGACGGCAGCGGATCAACCGGCCAGCGCGCGCTGCCGGCGTCGTTCGAGACGTGCGCCAAGACCCGGACCGGACAGCTCGTCGAAGTCTCGGTCGTGGCGACGCCGTTCCGTGACGAGGCGGGCCGGCCGATGGGAGAGCTCACGATCGTGCGCGACATCAGCGCGCTGAAGCAGAAGGAAGCCGCCGCCGAGGCCGCCAACCGCGCGAAGTCGGAGTTCCTGGCCACCATGAGCCACGAGATCCGCACGCCAATGAACGGCGTGATCGGCATGACCTCGCTGCTCCTCGACACCGAGCTGACGCGCGAGCAGCGGGACTACGCCGAGACCGTCCACCGCTCGGGCGAGGCGCTGCTGGCCATCATCAACGACATCCTCGACTTCTCGAAGATCGAGGCGGGCCGGCTCGAGCTAGAGCCCGTGTCCTTCGCCCTGCGCGAGACCCTGGCGGAGACGATCAAGACGCTCGCGTCGCTCGCCCACGCCAAGTCGCTCGAGCTCGCGTACGAGATTCGCTCCGACGTCCCCGACGACCTCGTGGGCGACACCGGACGGATCGGCCAGATCCTCGTCAACCTGGTCGGCAACGCCATCAAGTTCACCGAGCGGGGCGAGGTCGCGGTGCGCGTCGACGCCGCGGCCGTCACCGCCGACCGCGTGACCTTGCGCGTGTCGGTCCAGGACACGGGCATCGGCATCGCGGCCGAGAAGAGCCGGCTCATCTTCGACGCCTTCGCGCAGGCCGACGCGTCGACCACGCGCCGGTTCGGTGGCACCGGCCTGGGTCTCGCGATCTGCCGCCGGCTGGTCGAGCGCATGGGGGGGCGCATCTGGCTCGACAGCGAGCTCGGCCGTGGCAGCACGTTCCACTTCACCCTGGTGCTCGAGCGGGCGCGGGTGCCGGTCCCCCGACGCGTGGCCGCGTCGTCTCATTCCCTGCAGGGGCTTCCGGTCCTGGCGGCCGACGACAACGCGACCAACCGCCGGCTGCTCGAGGCGATGCTGAGCGCGTGGGGCGTCGTCCCGACGATCGTGGAGGACGGACGCGCGGCGCTGGCCGCGCTCGAGCGGGCGCGGGCCGAGGGGCGTAAATTTCATCTGGTGCTCCTCGACGCCCGGATGCCCGACCTCGACGGCTTCACCGTCGCCGAGCGCATCCGCCAGGAGCCGACGCTGGCCGGCGTGACGATGATGCTGCTCACCTCGGACGTGATGAGCGGCGATCTAGCCCGCTGCCGCTCGCTCGGCGTCGCCGGGCATCTGGTGAAGCCGTTCACGCCGTCCGAGCTCCTCAATGCCATCCTCCTGGCCCTCGGTCAGTCCATCGAGACAGCCGTGCCGTCGGCCCCGCCGCGCGAGGCCGCGGCCAGGCGCCTGCACGTCCTGGTGGCGGAAGACAACGCGGTCAACCAGCGGGTGATCGTACGGCTCCTGGAGAAGATGGGTCACATCCCGATCGTCGCCTACAACGGCCAGGAAGCCGTCGACGCGTACGAGAGCCGTCCGTTCGACGTAGTGCTGATGGATGTGCAGATGCCGGTGATGGACGGACTGACGGCCACGCGGATGATTCGCGAGAGCGAGGCTCGGCATCCGGGCCGGCGCCGGCTGCCGATCATGGCGCTGACCGCCTACGCGATGCGCGGAGATCGCGAGCGTTGCCTCGCGGCCGGGATGGACGACCACTTGACGAAGCCGGTCAGGCCCGAAGAGCTGGCCGCCGCCCTGAACCGGCTCCTCGACGCGAGCGCTCCCGAGCCCCCTCCCACGGCGGGACGCAAGAGCGCCGCGGCGCGGAGCGAGCCCGCTCCGGCGCGGAGCGAGCCCGCTCCGGTGCGGAGCGAGCCCGCTCCGGTGCGGAGCGAGCCCGTGCCGGTCGTGACGGGCGACGCGGCGCCGGAAGGCGGATTCGATTTCTCCGCCGCGCTCAACTACGTCGGCGGAGACAGGGCGCTCCTCGACGAGCTGCTCGGGATCTTCGTCGAGGACGCTCCGGTCCGGATGGAGGCGATTCGGCGCGCCATCGCCGGCGGCGAGGCCGCGGACCTGATGCGCGAGGCCCACACGATCAAGGGCGCGCTCAGGGTGATCGGCGCCACCACGGCCGCGGGGCTCGCTCAGGGGCTGGAAGCGCTGGGGCGCGACGGCAACATCGGCGAGGCCGACAAGCTCGCTGTCGCGCTCGAGCGCGAGATGGAGCGGCTGATGCAGTCGTTGCTGGCGTCCAGGCGCGGATGAGATCGCCGTCGCGCCCGCGGCCCGGCTACGACAACAGGATCAGCAGATCGCGCGGGCCCACCGCGTCGCCGGGCACCACGTACACCTCGGCGACCATCGCGTCACGCTCCGCGATGATGTGCGTCTCCATCTTCATCGCCTCGATCGCCAGGAGTGTCTCGCCGCGCGCCACGACCTGACCGGGCCGGACCGGCACCGCGACGACCGTCCCGGCCAGCCCGGCGCTGACGTGCGCGGCATTTCCCTGCTGCGCCTGAGCGCGCGTCACCTGCGCGGTCGCGGCGGCCGTGGCCACCCGGACCAGCTGGAGCTGGCCGTCGACGGTCGCGAAGAGCGTCACGCCGCCGTTGCCGTCGGGCTCCGTCCGGGCGAGGAGGCCGATCACGTGCCGCTTGCCCGGTGCCACCTCGACCTCGATCTCCTCGCCTTCCCGGAAGCCGTAGAAGAACGCCGTGGTCGGCAGCACCGATACGTCTCCGAAGCGGTCGCGGTGCCGCGCGTACTCGAGGAAGAGCGCGGGGAACAGGATCCACGACGACAGCTCGCGCTCGCTCACCGGGCGCCGCACGGCGGCTTCGAGGTCCTCGCGCCGCGCGGCCAGGTCCGCGGCGGGCAGATGGGCCGCCGCGCGCCCGTCGATCGCGGGCTGCCCCTTGAGCACCTTCCGCTGCAGATCGGCCGGGAAGCCCTCCGGCGGCGCACCGACCTCGCCGCGGAACAGGGCGACGACCGATTTCGGGAACGCCAGGTCGCGCGCCGGATCGAGCACGTCGTCGCGGCTCCAGCCGTTGGCGACCATGCAGAGCGCCATGTCGGCGACCGCCGTCGACGTCGGCGTGATCTTCACCAGGTCGCCGAACAAGAGATTCACCTCTGCGTAGCGCCGGCAGATCTCGTCCCAGCGATGCTCGAGCCCCATCCCATGCGCCTGGGCGCGGAGGTTCGTGTACTGGGGCCCCGGCATCTCGTGGCGATAGACGTCGGCCGTCCCGGCGCGCATGTCGGCCTCGAACGGCGCGTAGTAGCGGCGAACGATTTCCCAGTACCGTGACAGCGACTGCAAGGCGTCGGGATCGAGCCCCGGATCGAGCTCGGACCCGGCCAGCGCCGACGCCATGGCGCTCAGATTGGGTTGCGCGGTGAGGCCGCTCATCGCGTCGAGGGCGCCGTAGACCGCATCGGCGCCCGCGTCGATGGCGGCCAGCACGCTGGCGGCGCCAATGCCGCTGGTGTCGTGCGTGTCGAAGTGGATGGGCAGCCCGACCTCGCCGCGCAGCGCCTCCACCAGCGCCCGCGCGGCGCGCGGCCGGCACACCCCCGCCATGTCCTTGATGCCGAGGATCTGCGCGCCTGCCTTCTCGAGCTGCCGGGCCAGGTCGACGTAGTAGCGCAGGTTCCACTTCGGACGCGCGGCGTCGAACAGATCGCCCGTGTAGCACATCGCCGCCTCGCACAGCGCCCCGGCTGAGCGCACGGCGTCGATCGCGACGCGCATGTTGTCGACGCCGTTCAAGGAATCGAAGACGCGGAAGAGGTCGATCCCCGCCAGCATCGCCTGGGCGATGAAGTGCTGCACGACGTTGTCGGGATAGCTCGTGTAGCCGACCGCATTCGAGGCGCGCACCATCATCTGGAGGATCAGGTTGGGCACCGCCTCGCGCAGCCGCGTCAGCCGCTCCCATGGGTCCTCGCGCAGGAACCGCAGCATGACGTCGAACGTCGCGCCGCCCCAGCACTCGAGCGAGAAGAGCTCGGGCGCCAGGTGGGCGTACGCCGGGGCGACGGCCAGGATGTCGTGCGTCCGCAGGCGCGTCGCCAGCAGCGACTGCTGCGCGTCGCGGACCGTCGTGTCGGTGAAGAGGACGCGCTTTTCGTTCCGCATCCAGGCGAGGAAGCGCTCGGGTCCGAGCTCGCGCAGCCGATCGCGGCTGCCCCCCGGGATCGGGCGATCGGGATCGTAGCGGGGCAGGGGCGGTTTCGGCAGCGGGCCCGTGGGCCGCGGGTGTCCCAGCACCTCCGGATTGCCGTTGACGGTCACCTCGCCGAGAAACTCGAGAAGACCGAGCGCCCCGTCCGATGACGGCGTGGATTCCAGCAGCTCGGGCGTCTCGTCCACGAACTTCGTCGTGTACGCTCCGGAGGCGAACGTCGGGTGCGCGATGACGTGCTCGAGGAACTCGAGATTCGACGCCACGCCTTCGACGCGCGACTCCCCGAGCGCCCGCGCCATGCGTCCGATCGTCTCCTCCGGCGAATCGCCGCGAGCCACGATCTTCATGAGCAGGGAGTCGTAGAACGGCGACACGCAGGCACCCGTGTGCGCGCTGCCGGCGTCGACGCGAATGCCGAAGCCCGCCGGCACCTGACAGGTGGTGAGGCGCCCGTGGGCGGGTGCCCAGCCGCGCGCCGGGTCCTCGGTCGTCACCCGGCACTGGAGCGCGTGCCCGGCCAGCGCGATCGCCGCCTGCGACGGGACGCCCGAATCGGGGTCGCCGATGCGCGCCCCGGCGGCGATCCGGAGCTGCGCCTTGACGATGTCGATCCCGGTGACTTCCTCGGTGACCGTGTGCTCGACCTGCAGGCGCGGGTTGACCTCGAGGAAGTAGAACGCCCTGGTGTCGACGTCCAGGAGGAACTCCACGGTCCCGGCGTGCGTATAGCCGGCGGCCCGCGCCACGGTGAGCGCGGTAGCGCAGAGCCTCTCGCGCTCGGCCTCGGTCAGGCTGGGCGCCGGCGCCCACTCGACGACCTTCTGATGCCGACGCTGCACGGAGCAATCGCGCTCGAACAGATGCACGAGCGTGCCGTGGAGGTCGCCCAGCACCTGGACCTCGAGGTGGCGCGCCCGGCGCAACAGCTTCTCGGCGTACACGTCGTCCTCGCCGAAGGCCGCGCGCGCTTCGCGCCGCGCCGCCTCGATGAGGGTCGGCAGCTCCGCGGCCGAGTCCGCGACGCGCATGCCGCGCCCGCCGCCGCCCCGGCTGGCCTTGATCATGAGCGGAAAGCCGATCGCCGCCGCGAGGCCCCTCGCCCGGCCGACGTCTTGCGGCAGAAGGCCGGTGGCGGGAAGGACGGCCACGCCGGCCGCCCTGGCGAGGGATCGCGCCGCGACCTTGTCGCCCAGGACGCGGATCACCTCTTCCCGCGGACCGACGAAGGTGATGCCGGCCTGCGCGCACGCGGCGGCGAGCGCCGGCTTCGCGGCGAGAAATCCATAGCCCGGGTGAATCGCGTCCACGCGAGCCCGGCGCGCCACCCGGAGTACCTCGTCGAGGTCGAGGTAGGCCTCGACCGGCGTGCGCCCCTCGCCGACGAGATAGCTCTCGTCGGCGGTGAAGCGATGGCGCGCGCCGCGATCCTCCTCGGAGAAGATCGCGACCGTGCGCATCTGGAGCTCGCGCGCGGCGCGCACGATGCGGATGGCGATCTCGCCGCGGTTGGCGACGAGGAGACGTTCGATCTTCCGGTGCAAGATGGCTTCTCCCATGTCGGAGGCGCGTCAGCGCCGCGCGCCGCGCTCTCAGGCCAGCGCGACCAGCATCTTGATCCCGAGCGCGCCGATGACGGCCGCGAAGATCCGCTTGAGCGAGCGCTCCGAGGTGCGATGGGCCAGGCGCGCGCCGACAGGCGCCAGTACCATGCTGCCCACGGTGAATCCGATCAGCGCCGGCACGTAGATGTAGCCCACGCTGTGCCCCGGCAGTCCCGCGGCGCCCCAGCCGTTCACGAGGTAGCCCACCGTCCCGACCACGGCGATCGGGAAGCCGACGGCCGAAGCCGTGCCGATCGCCATGTGAAAGGGCACGTTGCAGAAAACCAGGAACGGAATCGTCAGGGTCGCTCCCCCCATGGCCGCCAGCGCCGAGCAGACGCCGATCACGGTGCCCGCGGCGAACAGGCCGGCCGTCCCCGGCAGCTGCCGCGTCGGCTTCGGCTTCCAGTTGAAGAGCATGCTCGCGGCCATGTAGAGGACGAAGAAGACGAAGATCACCGCCAGGGGAAACGTCGGAATGTGGCGCGCGAGCAAGGTGCCGAGGCCCGTCCCGACGACGATCCCCGGGAGCAGGCGCCGGAGCACCGCCCAGTTGACCGCGCCGTGCCGGTCGTGCGCCCGCAGGCTCGAGACCGAGGTGAAGATCACGGTCGCCATGGCCGTCCCGAGCGCGACGTGCAGCATGTGCTCGTGCGGAAAGCCCTGCGCCGCGAAAGCCATCGTCGTCAGCGGCACCTGGATGCCGCCGCCGCCCATGCCGAGCATGCCGGCAAAGAAGCCGATGAAGGCGCCGATCGCCGCGTAAACGAGCAGCCACTGGTCCACGCGTTTCTCCCTGTCGCTTGCCGACAGGAAAGTATCCGCGAAGTTCGCGCGGCCGAACGGCCGAATCGGTGTTCCGGACTGCGGAGCTTCTGTCTCGGGTTGCTGGCTGGCCCGCGGGCCGGGCAGGGCGGCACCGGCCCGGCGTCAGCGCGTCGAGCGTCGGTAGGCGCTCGGGGGCCTTCCGGTGATCCGCTGGAAAACGTGTGCGAGATGGGAGGTGTCGGCGAAGCCGAGACTCGTCGCAATCGCCTCGAGCTTCTCGTCTGTGTGCGCCAGGAGGTCCTGCGCGATCGTCACCCGGACTCGGGTGAGGTAGTCGCGGACGCTCATCCCGACCTCCGAGCGAAACAGATGCGCCAGGTGGCTCGCCGAGATCTCGGCGATCTCCGCGATGCTCTCGACCGTCAGGTCCTCGTCGGAGTGGCGGCTCAGGTGGCCGATGCTGCGCCCCACGGATTCGCCGAGCCTCGGCCACGGGCCGCTCAGCCCGTCGCCCGGCGGGAGCACCGAGCCAATGCGGCTCACCAGATCGTCGAACCTGACCGGCGGGCGAAGCACCCCGCGGATGTTCAGGCTCTCCCACACCGGCGGGGCGCCGAGGTAGACGTCGTCGCACACGACCAGCACCGGGCACGCGGGCAGCTGCGCGTTCAGCGCGCCGAGAAAGCGTCCGGCCTCCGTCGTGGAGCGCTTGACGTTCAGCACCACGCACGTCGGCCGAAGCCGCAGCATGTCGTTCAGCCCGTCCATCAGCGTGCCGCTCGTCTCCACGCTGGTCGCGCGCGCGAGCACCACGGCGAGCGTCGCGCGCCAGCCGGGATCGCCGCCGACGAGGAGGAGGCGGTGCGTCCGGGGCGCGCGCGCGTCGCGGTCGGTGCGCTCTCGCTCCGTCGCCGCGCCGAGCCGGCGGCCGCGCTGCTCGAGCGCCTGGCGAATCGCGGCGAGCAGCTCGTCCTCCTGGAACGGCTTCGTGACGTAGTCCGCGGCGCCGAGCTTCATCGCAGCGACCGTGGTCCGCACGGTCTTCACCGCGGTCATCATGATGACCGGAAGATCGGGATCGACCGCCTTGAGCTCCTGGAGTATCTCGAGCCCGTCCACCTCGGGCATCAGGATGTCGAGCAGGACCAGATCCACGCGCTCGGCGCGCACGATGCCCAGCGCCCCGCGGCCGTGCGGCGCCTCGAGCACCGCGTAGTGCTCGTCGAGCGCGAAGCGCAGTCCTTCGCGGACTCCGGCGTCGTCGTCCACGACGAGCACGATCGGGCGCGCATCGGCGTGACCGTCGGCGGGCGGGGGCGCGCGATCGCCGAGAATTTCTCTCGCTTCTTTCGGAGCGACGGGGGCTTGCGCAGGGCCGCGGTGCGTTCTCACGCCCAGAGCCTGCCACAAGAGGCCGCAGTCCCCTACAGAAATTCCACAGCCCTGGACATTGACTGCCGGGGCCCGGTCTCCGACTGTGGGCGCCACCCGCGCCGAGCCGACGGGGAGGGTAGCGTCCGTCCCGTGCCCGTGAGCGACGCAGAGAGGATTCGGGAGAAAAAAAGCGAATGATCAAGCCAGGAACGCGCGCCTCGGCCGTCGGCCTCGTGGCCGCGCTCGTGCTCGTCGCCGCGCCCGGGGCGGCGCAGGAAGCGATCCGCATCGGCATCGGCCATCAGAGTCTCTGCACGGACACCTATTCGGGCGGCATCACGGTCAAGCAGCTCGGGCTGCTCGACAAGCACTTGCCGCGCTCGGGAAAGTATGCCGGCGCCAGGTACGACATCGTCTGGGAGGACTACGCCTCCGGGCCGCCGATCACGAGCCAGATGCTGGCCGGCAAGCTCGACATCGGGGTCATGGGGGACTATCCGCTGCTCGTCAACATCGCCCGCTTCCAGGAGACGCAGAGCCTCCGCTCGGTGATCGTGTCGATGACCGGGTACAACATGCACGGCTCCGGCAACTCGATCGTGGTGCCGGCCGACGCACCGATCTACCGATTCGAGGACCTCAAGGGCAAAAGGGTGTCGGTGCCGTTCGGCTCGGCCGCCCACGGGATGCTCCTCAAGGCCCTCGTGGACCGCGGGCTCACGCCGGACTTCTTCACCTTGATCAACCAGGCGCCGCCCATCGGCGCCACCAGTATCCAGGAGAAGAAGATCGATGCCCACGCCGACTTCTGTCCGTGGGGCGAGCTGATGGAGTTCAAGGGCTTCGGGCGGAAGATCTTCGACGGCAGCCAGGCGTCGGTCGCGTACCTGCACGGTCCCGTCGTCCGCAAGGACTTCCTCGAGCGGTACCCGGAGATCGTCGTGGCCTATCTCAAGGCCGTCGTCGAGGCCAACGAGTGGATCACCAGGAATCCCGAGGAGGCCACCACGAAGCAGGAGCAGTGGACGTCGATCCCCAAGGAGGTGCTTTACCTCTACTTCGGGCGCGGCGGCTTCCTCACGCTCGACGCGACCATCAAGCCCCAGTGGGTGGAGGTGCTGAAGTACGACGCCTCCGTCCTGCAGAAGATGGGCATCATCAAGAGCGCCGACGTCGAGGGCTTCATCGACGACCGCTACATCAAGCAGGCCTACCGCGAGCTCGGCCGCGACTACGCGCGCGATCAGCGTGCCATGGTCGCCGGCACCTCGCCCCTCGACGGCAAGGACGCGAGCACGGGCGCGCCGATCAAGGACCCGCGGGCGGCGGCCGAGATGTGGCTCAAGGGCGAGCCGATCAGGCCGTACGCCTCGCTGGCGAGCCTGATGGGCGCCTTGCGGGACGCCGAGCAGGCGGGCCGCGCGGTCAACGCCGCCTACGTGTTCGACTATCCGACGGGTCTCAAGCTCTTCGCCCACCGGGCGTTCTACGTGGCCGGCGGCAGCGGCAAGGCCGCGACCGCTTCGCTCGTCGCCTTCGCCTGGAAGGAAGAAGCCGAGGCCTTCGCGACCAAGAACGGCGGCAGGGTCCTTTCGCTCGAAGAGGCCAAGAAGCTGGGGGTCGCGAAGTAGATGGCGACCGCGCCGCTCGTCCGCGCGCCGGCCGCGCGGGCGACCGCCGCCGCCCCGCTGCGACTGACGAGCTGGCGGCGCCCGGCCCTCCGCGCGCTGTCCATCGGGTTGTTCCTGCTCGCGTGGCACGTTGCGACCCTGTGGGGCCTCGATCTCTACGTGCGCTTCCAGAACATCCCCTCGCCGGGCGAGGTCCTCGCCGAGGCGATCGAGCTGTTCAGCAATCGAAGCTTCTACGTCCACATCGTCGCGAGTCTCGAGCGCATCTGGCTCGGCTTCGCCATTGCCACCGTGCTCGGCGTCGGGCTGGGCCTCGCCATCGGGTGGTTCGCCGTCGCCGAGGACACCTTGTTCCCGCCGATCGAGCTGTTCCGGCCGATCCCGGCGGTGGCGTGGGTGCCGATCAGCATCATGCTCTGGCCCACCGAGCGGTCGAGCATCGTGTTCATCACCACGCTCGGCGCGTTCTTCCCGATCGTGCTCAACACGATCCACGGCGTCGAGGGGATCGACCGCCAGCTCGTGCGCGCGGCGACGAGCCTGGGCGCGCGGCGCGCCGCCATCTTCCGCGAGGTTGTCCTTCCCGGCGCGCTGCCGTCGATCGTCACCGGGCTCTCGGTGGGCATGGGAGTCTCGTGGATCTGTCTGATCTCGGCCGAGATGATCTCCGGACAGTTCGGGGTCGGGTACTTCACGTGGGTCGCCTACGGCATCGTGAAGTACCCGCAGATCGTCGTCGGCATGCTCACGATCGGCGTGCTCGGCATGCTGTCGAGCCTGGCGGTCCGTCTGATCGGCGCTCGCTTCATGCCGTGGCTGCCCCGCCGCGAGAAGGACGGGGCCTGACGGTCGTGGTCACCGCGGCGCCCGCCGGACGGATCGAGATCACCGACCTCGGCGTCGTGTTCGGCCGTGACGGACGTCGGGTAGAAGCGATCCGGCGTTTCACCTTGCTGACTACGCCGGGCGAGTTCGTGGCGCTGCTGGGCCCGTCGGGCTGCGGCAAGACCACCGTGCTCAACGCGGTGGCGGGCTTCGTGCCGCCCACGGTCGGGCGGGTTGTGTTGGACGGCGAGCCCGTCACGGAGCCGGGCGCGGATCGCGGGATGGTCTTCCAGCAGCACTCGCTGTTTCCGTGGAAGACGGTGCTCGGCAACGTCGAGTTCGGCCTCAAGATGCGCGGGATCGGTCCGGCGGCCCGATCGACCCAGGCGCGGTCCTACCTGAGCCTCGTTGGCCTGGCCGGCTTCGAGCGCGCGTACCCGGGCGAGCTCAGCGGCGGCATGCAGCAGCGCGTGGGCATCGCTCGCGTCCTCGTCAACCGGCCGCGCGTGATGCTCATGGACGAGCCGTTCGGGGCCCTCGACGCGCAGACGCGCCTGGCGATGCAGGAGCTGCTGCTCGGCGTCTGGCGCGAGGTGAAGACCACGGTGCTGTTCGTCACCCACGACGTCGACGAGGCGATCTTCCTCGCCGATCGGGTGGCGGTCATGACGGCGCGGCCCGGCCAGATCCGCGATCTGATCCCGGTCAAGCTCGCGCGGCCGCGGCCCGCCGAGATCATCGCGACGCCGGAGTTCATGGCCCTCAAGGCTCGTGTGCTCGCCCAGGTGCGCGAGGAGAGCGGACGGGCGTGGATCGAGCCGCGCCCGTGAGCGCGCTGGGGGCGCTTGCGACGCGAGCCCGCGCCCGGCAGCGGGCCGTGGCGGCAGCCGCGCTCGCCGTCTTCGCCGTCTATCAAGCGCTGATTCTCGGCATCCTCGTCGCCGGCCTCGGCGGCACGCCGAACTACCTGCGGCTCTACCCGGCGTGGGAGAACGCGCGCCGCATCACCCGGCTCACCCCGTCGGCGGCGGACGCCGTCGCGCTCATCGCGCGCGAGCCGCTGCTCGAGTACGGACGCCTCCACCCGGCCTTCGGCGTCGCGGTGTGGAGCTACGAGCTGACGTGGTCGAGTCTCGTCTTCTTCCTCTCGTTCTCCGCGCTCGTCGGGTTGTACCTCGGCATTGGCGGGCTCGCGACGCGCTGGGGCGCGGTGGGCTCGCTGAGCGGAGCGGGCGTCGTCGGCCTGCTCGGCGCCAGCGTGTCCTCGCTCACCCACTGCGGGCTCGGGTCGTTCGGGCTACTGCTCGCGGTGTCGGGACTCTCGACGACCACGCTTCAGTGGTGGGAGCGGTTCGAGCCGGTGCTGATCCCAGCGGGCTACGCGCTGGTCGTGCTCGCGATTCTGGCCCGCGCGAGGGGGCTCGCCCCGGCGTGGCCGGCGGCCGCGACGTGAGAGCGCCGGCGGCGGCGCTCGCTGGGCTCCTGCTCCTGTCCGCGTGCTCGCGAGGGGGGGCGGAGATGATGCCGGCCTTCGAGCTCGTGGATCAGGCCGGCGCGCTCGTGAAGTCGGAGCAGCTCCGGGGCCGCGTCCTCGTCGTCAGCTTCGTCTTCACGACGTGCGCGGAGGCCTGTCCGCTCATCACGGCGCAGCTCGCCCGGACCCAGAGCCGGCTCCGCGCCGAGAAGCTCGACGGCCTCGTGCGCTTCGTCTCGATCACCCTCGATCCGGCCACCGACCGACCCGAGACCTTGCGTCGCTACGCCGACGCGTACGGTCTCGACCTCGCGAGCTGGCATCTCTTGACGGGCGCGTCGGACGACGTGGGCCGCGTGGTCGGCGCCTTCGGCCTGCACGCGACCACGCGCGAGCGGATCGTGCACGGCAGCCTCATCGTGCTGGTCGACGCGAAGGGCCGCATCGCCGAGCGCCGCACGGACCTCGAGCTCGACCCCGAGCGCCTCGTCGGCTCGGTTCGCAAGCTCCTCGGCTGAGGAGTCGGAGTACACTAGCGCCCGCGATGCGTCTGGGCGTCCTCATTCCGACCCGCGGTGCGGTCATGCAGTCCGCGCAGCGACCCCCCGTGGAGGAGTGCTGGACGATGGCGCGCCACGCCGACCGCGCCGGCTACGACGCCGTGTGGGTCGGCGACAGCATCGTCGCCAAGCCGCGGCTCGAGCCTCTCACGACCTTGGCCTATCTGGCCGGCATCACCAGCCGGGTGAGGCTCGGGACGGCCGTGCTCTTGCCGGCGCTGCGGCACCCGGTCGTGCTCGCTCACCAGATCGCGAACGTCGACCAGATCTCGCGCGGCCGCGTCGTGTTGGGGCTCGGCGTGGGCTGGAGCCTGCCGTCGGCCGAGCGCGAGTGGGCGGCGTGCGGCGCCGACCACAAGCGGCGCGTCCGCCGCCTGGAAGAGCACGTCGAGATCTGGCGGATGCTCTGGC
>Ga0066709_100001756_pt1 | contig 14873 bp, 15 predicted proteins | sample GraSoiAngelo_158_FD_79665 | JGI IMG/M metagenome (GOLD analysis project Ga0066709, IMG submission 79665) | Grasslands soil microbial communities from the Angelo Coastal Reserve, California, USA - 14_1009_16_30cm | ecosystem: Environmental > Terrestrial > Soil > Grasslands | place: USA...
ACAGGGGCTTGCGCGAGACCGACGCCACCTGCGGGGGAACGATCGACCCCAGGCCCTCGCCCAACTGGCTGAAGTAGGAGTTGATCTGACGGCCACGCTTGGACGACAGGCTCACGAGGGTGAACTTCGAGTCCACCTTCTCGAGGAGCTGCTCGATCGGGGGGTACATCATCGTGGCGCGCTGCGCTAACGGGGCCATTTACGTGGTTTCTCCAGACGAAGACCGCTTCCGGTGCTGCTCGAGGATAGCAGCCACCTCCTCGACCGCCCGGCCCAGGTCGTCGTTGACGATCACGTGATCGGCCATCGCCCGCCCGACGGAGTCGAGCTCTTCCGCCTTGGCGACGCGGTCCCGGATCCGCTCGGGTGCGTCACCACGTCCCCGCAGGCGCGCCTCCTGCACGGAGCGCGAAGGCGGCACCACGAAGAGGAGGATGGCGTCGGGGTGCAGCTGCTTGACCTGCCGGGCGCCCTCGAGCTCGATCTCGAGCAGGACGTCACGGCCCGCCGGCGGCTCGAGCGTCGGCGTGCCGTACAGCGCGCCGAGGAAGTCCTCCCACTCGAGGAAGCCCCCGTCGTCGATCCGCCGCTGGAAGGTGGCCCGGTCGACGAACTCGTACCAGTCGCCCGGCTCGTCGGGCCGGGGCGGGCGGGTGGTCCACGAGCGGCTGAGCCAGAGACGGGCGTCCCGCTGGAGGAGCGCGGACACCATGGCCCCTTTTCCCGCCCCGCCGGGGCCGGCGATGATCACGATCACCGCGGTCCTCCCCCCATGCGTGTCGTGCTCAACCGTCGTCAGGACGGCGGGCTGCGCCGAGGTGGGTCAGCGCTCGCGGACCGCCTGCAGCTCCCGTACCGGGAAGTCGAGCGTGCCGACGGTCTGGAGCCCCTCCTCGATCGCGCCCTGCTCGCCGTTGGTTGCGCTCCACGTGGCCGTCCATTGCTGGCGCACGGTAACGCGGTAGGCGCCGTCGGCCTGGTACGGGTGCCTGATCTCGCCTGTCGGCCAGGCACCGCCCTGGCTCGTGAGCCCGTGCGCGAACGAGCCGTCGCCCCAGTCGACCTCGTAGCGGCTGTGAGGGGTGATGGTGATCGTGTAGCCGAGGGCGTTGAACGTCCACGTGCCCGGTTCGCGTTCGCCGCCGATCTCGAGGTACGCCTCCTTGCCCACGATCCCCCACCCGGGCGCGATGCGCGGCGCGGGCGGTGGCAACTTCACCTGGTCGCGCCACAGGGCCAGCGCGACCGCGCCGGCGGAGAGCCGGGGCGGCACCGGTGCGCTGCCGGAGCACAACGGGTAGTTGCGCAGCAACCGCAGCACGCGCGCCTCGGCGTCGAGCGCGGCCCGGGAGTTGCCCGCGCCGAGCACGAACCGCTGGCCCACCTGCACACAGCTCCCGCCGAGTGTCGCGTCGAACCGCAACTGCACGTCCATGAGGTAGTTCGCCGGGTCGTTCCTCGGGTCGTTCGGATCGAAGGAGACGCGAACGACCCGTCGACGAATAGCGCCCGGTCCCTCGCCCGTGCCCTCTCGGCCGCGAGCGTCGATGACGTCGTTCCCCCCTGGCTGAACGTCGAACTCGGCAGCGAATCCCGCACTCGGGAGCAGGACAGCGGCGAGCGACGTCACGCAACCAGCAACCAACTTCATACGCATGGGTTCATAGGCTCCTCTCCGGTACTCGTCGCCCCATCGAGTCCGATCATCCAAGCCGTCGGATTCCTACGAGCGGGATCGAGCTCGGGCTTCTTCAGCCCGAAGCCGATGTAGCCCTTCTTGAGCTCATCTGTCGGTGGCACCTTGAGAATCGGTCCAAAGTCCCTCGTGACCGCCGCAAACACGCAATCACCCGTGACCTTGATGATCCGGTCGATCCTGGTCACCGGATCCTCCGGGTGAGCCCTCAACTCGATCATCTCCTGCGCGGCGCTCCGGCCGTATGACGACTGCACCCGGTCGAACTGCGGATCGAGATAAATCGCGCGTATGCGCTCATAGAACGCGCGATTGGGCTCCCGCGCGCCCACGAGCGCTCGAACGGCATCCCCTTCGACGTGGTCGAGGACGTCGATGACCGCTTGGACGTAGGCGACGTCGATGACGGCCGGTACCCGGTCGACGGGGACGACCGACGTCGTCGTGGCCGGCGGCTCCTTGCGCACGGTGGCCGACGGTGCGCGCGTCGTGTCGTCGCCATGGTCGGAGCAGCCGACGACGGCGAGCACTCCCACGAGCACCGCGGTCACCCCCCTCCTCAGTGACCTTGACCTCATGTGAACCCCAGGGTCAGGCCTGCGCGAACTCCTTGAGCAGCGCCTCACGCTGCTGAGCGCCGAGCCCGCGGACCCGGCGGGTGTCGCTGATGCCGATCTCGTCCATGTAGCGGCGGGCCTTGACCTTGCCCACGCCGGGGAGCGATTCGAGCACACTGACGACTTTCATCTTGCCGATCACGTCGTCGCGCTCAGCTGAGTCGAGCAGCTCGCGCAGGGTCGTCGACCCCATCTTGAGCTTCTCCTTGAGCTCGGCGCGCTGGCGACGCGCCGCAGCGGCCTTCTGGAGCGCGGCTTGGCGTTGATCCGGCGTGAGAGCGGGAGGCAACGGCATGGTTCGGCACCCTAGCGCGCTCGCTGCTCAGGTCAACCCGGCGAGCAGCGCCTCGGCCGCAGCGGCCCGGTCGGACGCCAGCGTGACGGCCCGGCCGATGACCACGAGGTCGGCGCCCGCGTCGAACGCCTGCTGCGGTGTCGCGGCGCGCGCCTGGTCGTGCGTCTCGGTGCCCTCGGCGCGGATGCCCGTCACCGCCACGAGCAGACGCGGCGCCAGCTGCTTCGCCTCTTGCGCGTCGGCCGCCGCGCAGACGACCCCGCCACACTTCCCTTCGACCGCCGAAGCGACGCGCTGACCCAGTATGTGCGCCGGCGCGCCTCTGTCACTGGTGAGCACCGTGACCGCGAGCGCGGTCGCCGGTGGAAGTCCGGCGGCATGCGCGCCGTCGTTGAGCCCGTCGACGCCCGCGCGGAGCATCACCGGCCCGCCATGCGCATGGAGCGTGAGGTAGCTCGCTCCGAAAGAGCCGATCACGCGCGCCGCCTTGTTGACCGTCGTGGGGATGTCGTGCAGCTTCAGGTCGAGGAACACCTTGAAGCCCGCCTCTGACAACAGTCCGACAACGTCGGGGCCGGCTGCCGCGAACAGCTCGAGCCCGACCTTGGCCACACCGAACCAGGGCTTCACGTCGCGGGCCATGCGCAGAGCCACCACCAGGTCGTCGACGTCGAGCGCGACGGCCAGCTTGTCGCGCCGGTCGTTGTTCGACTCGTTACTCATGCGCAGCTCCGATCAGGTCAGGCACTCGCCGCACGCCATGCTGGTCGCACCAGCGCGTGAGTTGGTGGACCACCCGCAGGGGCGTCCGGGGATCGTAGAACGTGGCCGTGCCGACCTCGACCGCGTTCGCCCCTGCGAGCAACAGCTCCACTGCGTGGTCTCCGGTCGCAACCCCGCCGACGCCGACGATGGCCGCGTCCGGGAACGCCTCGCGGCACTCGTAGACGGCGCGCACCGCGACCGGGCGAATGGCCGGTCCCGACAGGCCTCCCCCGCCCGCGCCGAGTCGGGGGCGGCGGGTCTCGGGGTCGATCGCCATCCCCATCACGGTGTTCGTCAACGTCAGTGCGTCGGCCCCCGCGCGCAACGCGGCGTCCGCGATCTCGACGAGGTCGGTGACGTTCGGGCTCAACTTCGCCCAACGCGGCCGGTCGCAGACGCGCGTCGCGTCGATCGCGTCGGCGGTCGCCGAGGCCGAGTGCGCGAACATCCGCCGACGGTCTTCCACGTTGGGGCACGACACGTTGACCTCGACCGCGATCACCGCAGGTGGCGCGTCGACCAGCAGCTTGGCGGCGAGCGCGAAGTCCTCGACGGTGAAGCCCCAGATGCTCGCGACCACACGCGCGCCGGCGCGTGCGAGCGCAGGGAGCTCGTCGGCCAGCCAGGCCTCGACACCGGGGTTCTGGAGCCCGACGCTGTTGAGCATTCCCGCGTCGGTCTCGTGCAGGCGCGGGGCGGGGTTGCCCGCCCATGGCGATGCCGACAGTGACTTGACGACGACCGCACCGAGCGCCGAGAGCTCGAAGTAGCGACCGAGCTCGTCCGCGTGACCCGACGTGCCGGACGCCGTCATCACCGGGTTGGACAACGTCACCGAGCCCACGCGCGTGGCGAGGTCTACAGCGGCAGACGTAGCTGATCACCCCGGTGGAACTCCTGCAGGCTGCGCACGCGCAAGCCGTGCGCCGACCAGTCGGCCACGCCCGCGACCGCGGCCAGCGCCGCCGCCGCGGTCGTGAGGCACGGGATGCCGTGCACGCTGGCCGCCAGCCGGATGTAGGCGCCGTCGGCGCGAGGGCCCCGGCCCCGGGGCGTGTTGACGACCAGGTCGATCTTCCCGGCCGCAATCAGGTCGACCGCGTTCGACGAGCCCTCCCCCATCTTCGGCACCACGCCGGCGACGGGCACGCCCTGCTGACGCAAGGCGTCGGCCGTCCCGGCCGTGGCGACGACGGAGAAGCCCAGATCGACGAAGCGGCGGGCGGCGAGGATCCCGCCGGGCTTGTCGCGATCGTTGAGCGACATGAACACGGTGCCTTTCTCCGGGAGGCGGTCGCCCGCGGCGATCTGGCTCTTGGCGAAGGCGAGGCCGAAGGTGACGTCGACGCCCATCACCTCGCCGGTGGAGCGCATCTCCGGTCCCAGCAGCGTGTCGACGTCGGGGAAGCGGTTGAACGGCAGCACGGCCTCCTTCACCGACACGTGCCCGCCCGTCACCGCGGGGCGTAGCAGTCCCTCGGTCCGCAGCTCCGCGAGCGTGGCGCCGACCATGACCCGCGCCGCCACCTTGGCAAGGGGCACGCCGGTCGCCTTCGCAACGAACGGCACGGTCCGCGACGCGCGCGGGTTGGCCTCGATGACGAACACCTGTCCCTGCTTGACCGCATACTGCACGTTCACGAGGCCGATCACACCGAGCTCTTCCGCGATGTTGCGCGTGTGTGTCTCGATCACCTCGACGACCGCGTTGGACAGGTTCTGCGGCGGGATGACGCACGCGCTGTCACCCGAGTGCACGCCCGCCTCCTCGACGTGCTCCATCACCGCGCCGATCACGACCTCGCCGGTGCCGTCGCGCACCGCGTCGACGTCGACCTCGGTCGCGTCCTCGAGGAACCGGTCGATCAGCACGGGGCGCTCGGCCGAGAGCCCGCCTTCCCGGCCCAGCGAGCCGAAACCCGCGAGCTCGGCCATCGCCCGCCGCAGCCCGTTCTCGTCGTACACGATCTCCATGGCGCGCCCGCCGAGCACGTACGAGGGCCGCACGAGCGCGGGGTAGCCAACGCGCCCCACCACCGCGAGCGCGTCGTCGACGGTGGCGGCCGTGCCCCCGGCGGGTTGGGGGATCTCGAGCCGGGCACACAGCGCGTTCCACCGCTCGCGGTCCTCGGCCAGGTCGATGGACTCGGGGCTGGTTCCGAGGACCGACCCCTCGGGCAGCCGCCCGGCGAGCTTGAGCGGTGTCTGGCCGCCGAGCGACACGATCACGCCGTCGGGCCGCTCGGCCTCGAGCACGTTCATCACGTCCTCGTAGGTGAGGGGCTCGAAGTAGAGCCGGTCGCTCGTGTCGTAGTCGGTGGAGACGGTCTCGGGGTTGCAATTGACCATCACCGTCTCGTAGCCCGCGTCGCGCAACGCGAAGGACGCGTGCACGCAGCAGTAGTCGAACTCGATGCCCTGCCCGATACGGTTCGGGCCCGAGCCGAGGATGACGACCTTGCGCCGGTCGTTCCGCTGCACCTCGTCCTCGTCCTCGTAGGTCGAGTAGTGGTAGGGCGTCTTCGCGTCGAACTCGGCACCGCAGGTGTCGACGGTCTTGAAGGTGGCGCCGACACCGAGCTCCAGTCGTCGGGCGCGCACCGCGTCCTCGCCCACGCTCCAGAGCCACCCCAGCTGGGCATCGCTGAAGCCGAGGCGCTTGACCCTGCGCCAGTCGCGTCTGGTCATGTCGTCGACGCGCACATCGGCGAGCCACGCCCGCGCCTCGGTGATCATGGCGATCTGGTCGAGGAACCAGGGGTCGACGCGCGTGGCCGCGTAGAGCCGCTCGACGGTGATGCCCCGGCGCAGGGCGGCCTCGAGTTGGAAGGGACGGTCGGGGGTGGCGATGGCGGCCCGTCGAACCAGCTCGTCGTCGTCCAGGTCGTCGAGCGTCGCCTCCGCGGGATCGCAGTTGAGGCCCCAGCGACCGTGCTCGAGCGAGCGCAGGCCCTTCTGCAGCGACTCCGTGAACGTGCGCCCGATGGCCATGGCCTCGCCGACGGACTGCATTCGGGTGCCGAGCACGTCGGAGCTTCCGGGGAACTTCTCGAACGCCCAGCGGGGCACCTTCGTGACCACGTAGTCGATGGTGGGCTCGAAGCTGGCGGGCGTCTCGCGGGTGATGTCGTTGGCGATCTCGTCGAGCGTGTAGCCCACCGCGAGCCGAGCTGCGATCTTGGCGATCGGGAAACCGGTCGCCTTCGACGCGAGGGCGCTGCTGCGCGACACGCGCGGGTTCATCTCGATCACCACCAGCTCGCCGTCGTCGGGGTTCACCGCGAACTGGATGTTGGAGCCGCCGGTGTCGACACCGATGCGCCGGATGCACGCGAAGCCGGCGTCGCGCATGCGCTGGTACTCGACGTCGGAGAGCGTCTGCGCCGGCGCCACGGTGATCGAGTCACCGGTGTGGACGCCCATCGGATCGAGGTTCTCGATGGAGCACACGACGACGCAGTTGTCGGCCCGGTCGCGCATGACCTCGAGCTCGTACTCCTTCCAGCCCGCGATGCTCCGCTCGATGAGGATCTCGGAGATGGGGCTGGCTGCGAGGCCGACCTCAGCGATGCGATGGAGCTCGTCGGCATTCGCCGCGATCCCCGACCCCTTGCCACCGAGGATGAACGAGGGCCGCACGATCACGGGGTAACCGACGTCGTCGCCGATCCGCTCGGCCTCCTCGAGCGAGTAGGCGAAGCCCGAGGCGGGCACCGCCAGACCGATCTCCGTCATGGCGGTCTTGAAGCGCTCGCGGTCCTCCGCGGTGCGGATCGCCTCGACGCTCGCGCCGATGAGCTCCACGCCGTAGCGGTCGAGCACGCCGTTGTCCGCGAGCTCCATCGCCAGGTTGAGCGCGGTCTGGCCGCCGACGGTGGGGAGCAGGGCGTCGGGACGCTCGCGCTCGACGATGGCCGTGAGCACCTCGACGTCGAGGGGCTCGATGTAGGTGCGGTGGGCGAAGTCGGGGTCGGTCATGATCGTGGCCGGGTTGGAGTTGGCCAGCACGACGCGATAGCCCTCCTCGCCGAGCACACGGCAGGCCTGCGTCCCCGAGTAGTCGAACTCGCACGCCTGGCCGATCACGATGGGACCGCTGCCGATCAGCAGGATCGTCCGCAGGTCGTCGCGCTTCGGCATTACGCGCCCGCTCGCATCAGGGCGCGGAACTGCTCGAACAGATAGCGGGCGTCGTGCGGACCGGGCCCCGCCTCCGGGTGGTACTGCACCCCGAAGGCCGGCACGTCGCGACACCGCAGGCCCTCGATCACACCGTCGTTCAGGTTGACGTGGGTGACGTCGGCACCCGCGATCGAGCCCTCGACGACTGCGTAGTTGTGGTTCTGACTCGTGATCTCGACCGCGCCCGTCTCCACCCGACGTACCGGGTGGTTGCCGCCGTGGTGACCGAACTTCAGCTTGAACGTGTCACCGTCGAGCGCGCGCGCGAGCAGCTGGTGACCGAGGCAGATGCCGAAGACGGGGACCCGGCCCAGCAGCCCCCGGATGGTGTCGACCGCGTACGTGACCGCAGCCGGGTCGCCCGGACCGTTCGACAGGAACACGCCGTGGGGGGCGCGGGCGATCACGTCGTCCGCCGCGGTCGAGGCGGGCACCACCTCGACGGTGGCGACGTGGGCGAGGTGGCGGAGGATCGTCGTCTTGATGCCGTAGTCGAAGGCGACGACGTGCAGCGGGTAGCCGTCGCGCTCGGCTCCCGCCGCCGCGTCCACGACATAGGGCGCCTCGCACGTGACGGTGGCGACGAGGTCGACACCGTCGGTGCCGGGCTCGTCCATCGCCGCCTGCTTCAGCTCTCGCTCGCCCACGCCGGCGTCTGCGCCGGCGCCGACGGGACCGAACGCGCACGGCATGGCCCCCGCCTCGCGGATGTGGCGGGTGAGGCGGCGGGTGTCGACGCCGGCGATGCCCGGCACGCCGTGGCGCGTGAGCCAGGTGCCCAGGTCGTCGACCGCGCGCCAGCTGGACGGGCGCCGGGCCAGCTCGCGCACGACGACGCCACGACAGTGCGGCCGGCGGCTCTCGTGGTCGTCGGGGCTGACCCCGTAGTTGCCGATGTGCGGGTAGGTGAACGCGATCACCTGGCCCGCATAGGACGGGTCGGTGATGACCTCCTGATAGCCCGACAGAACGGTGTTGAACACCACCTCGCCGGTGGCAACGCCGCCGGGCGGCACCGCCCCGATCGCCTCGCCCTCGAACGTGGTGCCGTCGCCCAGGACGAGCAGCGCCTCCCGCCGCGGCGGGCTCACCGCTGCGCCTGTCCGTCGATCACGACCGCCTCGCCGCCGAGGACGGTGTGGCGCACGCGGCCGGTCAGCTTGCGCCCCCCGTACGGCGTGTTGCGGCTGCGGCTCGCCAGCTTCTCGGGCTCGACCACCCACACGGTCGCCGGGTCGATGACGCACAGGTGGGCGGGGCGGCCCTCGGCGACCGGCCCGCCGTGCTCGGCCTCGAGGCCTGCGATGCGCGCCGGCTGCCACGACAGGAGCGCGAGCACGCGCTCGAGCGGGAGGCTCAACTCGGTAAGCGCGAGCGCCAGGGCGGTCTCGAGCCCGAGCATGCCCGGCGGCGCCTCGTCGAAGGGTGCCTCCTTGTCCTCCTGCGTGTGGGGCGCATGGTCGGTGGCGATGGCGTCGAGCGTGCCGTCGCCGAGCGCGACCCGCACCGCTTCGACATCGGCGGTCGGGCGCAGCGGGGGGTTGACCTTGAAGACGGGGTCGTACGACGCGACGACCGAGTCGTCCAGCGTGAAGTGGTGGGGCGCGGCCTCGGCGGTGACGGGCAGGCCCGCGCCCTTGGCCGCGCGCACCGCGTCGAGCGCCGCCGCGACCGACAGGTGCAGGAAGTGCATGCGCGTCCCGGTCAGCCGCGCCAACGCGATGTCGCGCAGCACCATCAGCTCCTCGGCCTCGGCCGGAACGCCGGGGATGCCGAGGTGGCTCGACCACTCACCTTCGTGCATGTGCCCGCCGCTCGCCAGCGCCGCGTCCTCGCAGTGCTGGGCGAGCGTGATGTCGAGCGCGGAGGCGTACTCGAGCGCGCGGCGCATGAGCCGCGAGTCCTGCACGCCCGCACCGTCGTCGGTGAAGAGGCGCACGCCCAGCGCCGCCATCTCGGCCAGCGGCGCCAGTCGCTGCCCCGCCCGGCCCACGGTGATGGCGCCCGCCACGTGCACGTCGCACGCCGCCGTCGAACCCAGGTCGAGCACCTCGCGGACGACGGCTGCGCAGTCGATGGCCGGGTCGGTGTTGGGCATCGCGACGACGGCCGTGTAGCCCCCGAGCGCGGCGGCGCGGGCGCCGGTGTCGACTGTCTCCGCCTCTTCACGGCCGGGTTGACGGAGATGCGCGTGCAGGTCGACGAGGCCGGGCGCGACCGTGCAGCCCGACGCGTCGAGCACCTCGGCACGCGCCGGCGGGTCGATGTCGTCGGCCACGGCGACGATGTGTCCGGCGCGCACGAGCACGTCGGCGCGCCGCGTGCCGGTGGCGTCGACCACCGTGCCGCCGCGGACGACGAGGTCACGCACCACGGCCAACCCCCGTCGACCCGAGCATGAGGAACAGCACGGCCATCCGCACTGCGACCCCGTTGGCCACCTGCCGGGTGATCATCGACCTCGGCAGGTCGGCCACGTCGGCCGCGATCTCGACACCGCGGTTCATCGGACCGGGGTGCATGACGAGGGCGTCGTCGGACAGGAGCCGCGCCCGCTCGCGCGTGAGCCCGTAGCGGGCGGTGTACTCCCGCAACGAGGGCAGGAGCGACTCGATCTGGCGCTCCTTCTGCATGCGCAGGAGGTAGACCACGTCGGCCTTGGGCAGCACGCCGTCGAGGTCGTGGCTCACGGCGACGGGCCAACCCGTGAGGTTGGGCGGGAGGAGCGTCGGTGGCGCGACCAGCGTGACTTCGGCGCCGAGTCCGGTGAAGGCGAGCACGTTGGAGCGGGCGACGCGCGAGTGCTTCACGTCGCCGACGATGGCGATCCGCAACCCCGCGAGCGAGCCGCGCGACTGGCGGATCGTGTAACAGTCGAGCAGGGCCTGGGTGGGGTGCTCGTGCCAGCCGTCGCCCGCGTTGATCACCGGCGCGTCCACCCACCGGGCGATCTGCCACGGCACCCCCGCCGACGCGTGGCGCACGACGACCGCGTCGATGCCCATCGCCTCGATCGTCTCGACCGTGTCGCGCAGCGACTCGCCCTTCTTCACCGACGAGGTCGACACCGAGAAGTTCATGGTGTCGGCCGACAGCCGCTTGGCCGCGGTCTCGAAGGACAGCCGGGTGCGCGTCGACTCCTCGAAGAAGAGCGAGACGACCGTGCGCCCCCGCAGCGTGGGGACCTTGGGGATCGCCCGCTCGCTCACCTCGACGAAGGAGTCGGTGAGACGGAGGATCTCGTCGATCTCGTCGAGCCCGAGGTCGGCGATCGACAGCAGGTGCTTGCCTGTCATCGGGTCCGCCGCACCTCGCCCAGCTCCACGCCGTCGCGGGTGACGCTCACCATCTCGTCGCGACGCGTCGGCAGGTTCTTGCCCACGTAGTCGGGACGGATCGGCAGCTCGCGGTGGCCCCGGTCGACCATGACCGCCAGCTGCACCGAGCGGGGCCGGCCGTAGTAGTTCAGGGCGTCGAGCGCGGCGCGCACCGTGCGCCCGGTGAACAACACGTCGTCGACCAGCACCACCACCTCGCCGGTGAGGTCGAAGGGGATGTCGGTGGGCGCCTCCGGCATGACCGGGCGGATCCCGATGTCGTCGCGGTGGAGGGCGACGTCGAGCCGGCCCACGGGCACCTCGGTGCCTTCGATGTCGCGCAGCACCTCCGCCAGCCGGCTCGCCAGCGGCACGCCGCCGGTCTGCAGGCCGATGACGATGACGTGCTCGAGCCCGTGGTTGTGCTCGACGACCTCGTGGGCGATGCGGGTGACGGCCCGACGCAGGTCGTCGGGGCCCATGACCCGGGTGCGGGGAACGAAAACGCCCCCGTACGGGGGGGCTGCGGCGCGTTCTCGCTCGGCCAAGCCTGGCTCCTGTCATCCGTGCCGGCCTCGCGGAACCGGCGTTAACGGTTGTGCGCAGGTTAGCGCGGCGCTCCCGCCTCGCCCCGCACCTCTTCCGCGATGCGGCCGAGCATGCCGTTCACGAAGCGGCCCGACTCGTCGGTGGAGTAGCGCTGGGCCAGCTCGACCGCCTCGGAGATCACGGCGCCGGTGGGCACGTCGGGCCGGTGGAGCAGCTCGTAGACGCCCATCCGGAGGAGGGTGCGGTCGACCGTCGGCATGCGCTCGAGCGACCAGTCGCGGGCGAAGCGACGGATGTAGTCGTCGACCTCCGCCTGATGGTCGCCCACCCCACGCACCAGCTCGGCCGCGAAAGGCTCGGGCTCGACCGGCAGCTCGGCCAGCACCTCGGCCGGCTTGCAGCTCTTGGCCTCCGCCTCGTAGAGGAGCGACAGCGCCCGCTCCCGCGCCTGACGCCGGCTGCCCAGCGGCCCCGCGCTCACCGGCTCGCCCGTCACGTCATGCCCGCGTGAGGTACTCGCCGGAGCGGGTGTCGACCTTGATGCGGTCGCCGGTGTTCACGAACAGCGGCACCTGCACGACGAGCCCGGTCTCGACCGTCGCCGGCTTGCGCCCGGCGGAGCTGCGGTCGCCCTGGACGCCGGGCTCGGTCTGGACGACCGCGAGCTCGACCGCGGCCGGAAGGTCGGTGCCGACGACCTCGTCGCGGTACATCTGCAGCACTGCCGTGTCGCCCGGCTTCAGGTACTTCACCGCGTCGCCGAGCGTCGTCGCCTCGATGTGCAGCTGGTCGTAGGTCACGTTGTCCATGAACACGAAGCTCTCGTCACCCTCGCGGTAGAGGTACTGCATCTCGCGCTTGTCGATGATCGCCTGCTCGAGCTTCTCGTCGGCCCGATAGGTGCGATCGAGCACCGCCCCGGTGCGGACGTTCTTCAGCTTCGTGCGTACGAACGCGCCACCCTTGCCCGGCTTGACGTGTTGGAACTCGACCACGGTGAACAGGCCCTCCGGGAGGGCGATGGCCATGCCGTTCTTGAGGTCGTTGGTCGAGATGCTCACGCGACGACGAGGTCCTTCGGCGCGTGGGTGAGCGGTGAGCACCCGCGATCGGTCACGATCACGGTGTCCTCGATGCGCACGCCACCCTCGTGGGGCAGGTAGACGCCGGGCTCGACGGTCACCACGTGACCCGACATCAGCGTGTCGGTCGAGGCCGACGAGACCCGGGGTGCTTCGTGGATCTCGAGGCCGACGCCGTGGCCGGTGCCGTGGACGAACGCGTCGGCCCAGCCCGCGTCGGCGATCACCGCACGGCATGCCTCGTCGACCTGCCTGCCGGAGACACCCGCGGCCACCGCGGCCACGCCCGCCCGCTGACTCGCGGTCACGACCTCGACCATGCGCCTGGCGGTGGCCGAGGTGGGCTCTCCGACGCACACGGTACGAGTCATGTCGGAGCAGTAGCCGTCGACGACCGCGCCGAAGTCGATCACCACCAGCTCCCCCCGCTCGATACGCCGGGTCGACGGCCGGGCGTGCGGCTTGGCGCCGTTGGGACCCGCAGCCACGATCGTCTCGAACGACGGGCCCGACGCGCCTGCGCGCCGCATCTCGACTTCGAGCGCGAGCGCCACTTCCCGCTCCTCGGGTCGCGCCGCGAGCATCGGCAGCACCGTCGCCAGCGCGCCATCGGCGGCCGCGGCCGCGGCCCGCACCCGCGCCACCTCACCCTCGTCCTTCAGCCCGCGCAGCCCCTCGACCAGGCCGGCCGTCGGCACCAGCTCGGTTCCCGGGAACGAGTCGGACGCGAAGCGCCGCTGCTGCGCCCAGGTCACGGACTCCGCTTCGAGCCCGAGCCGCTGCACCCCCGTGGCCCCCGCCTGGAGCGCAGCCTGCTGACCGGTCATGGTCGTCGACACCTCGATGGTCGCCGCCACCCCGGCTGCGCCGAGCTGCTCGGCCGACTGCTCGCCGTAACGCCCATCCGTGACGAAGACGAGATCGTCCGCCCGCACGAGCAGCAGCGCCGCCGACCCCGTGAAGCCCGTGAGGTAGCGGATGTTCACGAGCCGGGTGACGAGCAACGCGTCGCACCCCGCGTCTGCGAGAGAGGTGCGCAGCCGGTCGGCTCGCCGGGCGGTCGCCATGGGCGGGAGGGTGAGGACGGACGTCACTTCAGCAACCTTGCCACCGCCTCGACCGCCAGCGCGTAACCCTGCCCTCGGAAGCCCACGATGCACCCGGTGGCCACGGGGGCGATCACCGAGATGTTCCGCCACGGCTCGCGCGCGTTGGGGTTCGAGAGGTGCAGCTCGACCACGATCCCGTCGAAGCTGGCCAGCGCGTCGTGCAGGGACCACCCGTAGTGCGTCAGCGCCGCCGCATTGACGATGATTGCGGCGCACCGACCCCGCGCCCGCTGCACCGCGTCCACCAACTCGCCCTCGTGGTTCGACTGCACGTGCTCGAGCTCGAGCCCGTGGTCGGCCGCCGTCGTGCGCGCCGTGCGCACGTGGTCGTCGAGCGTCTCGGTGCCGTAGACCTCGGGCTCCCGCTCCCCCAACAGGTTCAGGTTGGGACCGGAGAGCAGCAGGACCACCCGCTCGCTTCGGTCCTCGCTCACGTGAGCTCCTTCAGCGCGGCCACGACGTCGTCGCGCTCGATGTCGGGCACGACCTCGACGCCGCGCGGCCCGTCGAGCACGAACGTGTGCCCGGCCCGCGCCTTCTTGTCGCGCGCCATCAGGTCGACCAGGTCGTCGAGCTGTCGGGTCGCGCCCGGGGGGAGCTTGGTCGGCAGGTCGTAGCCGCCGACGACCGCGTGGTGCTCGGCGACGCGTGCTTCGTCGATGCGACCGACGCGCTGCGCGAGGTGGGCCGCGAAGACCAGCCCGACCGCGACCGCCTCGCCATGACGCAGGTCGTACCCGCCGGCCGTCTCGAGGGCATGGCCCAACGTGTGGCCGTAGTTGAGGAGCGCGCGCAACCCGGACTCGCGCTCGTCCGCGGCGACGATCGCGGCTTTGCAGCGGACGCACGCGGCAATGGCTTCATCGAGCGCCAGGTCGGGGAGTCGCTCGACGCCGAGGAACGCGTACTTCGCCATCTCGCCGAGGCCGCTGCGGTACTCCCGCGGCGGCAGGGTCTCGAGCACCTCGGTGTCGCACAGCACCGCGGCAGGTTGCCAGAACGCGCCCACCAGGTTCTTCCCCTCGGGAAGGTTCACGCCCGTCTTGCCACCGATGGCCGCGTCGACCTGGGCGAGCAGCGACGTCGCCACGTGCACGACCGGCAGGCCCCGGTGGTACACGGCTGCGGCGAAGCCGACCGTGTCGGTCACGACGCCGCCACCGACGGAGACGATGGCGTCGGCCCGGTTGAGGCCCCACCGCGAGAACTGGCGGCAGAGCTCCTCGACCGTCTCGAGGTCCTTCGCCCGCTCGCCGTCGCC
>Ga0066709_100001757_pt1 | contig 14870 bp, 12 predicted proteins | sample GraSoiAngelo_158_FD_79665 | JGI IMG/M metagenome (GOLD analysis project Ga0066709, IMG submission 79665) | Grasslands soil microbial communities from the Angelo Coastal Reserve, California, USA - 14_1009_16_30cm | ecosystem: Environmental > Terrestrial > Soil > Grasslands | place: USA...
CGGTGACCGAGTTCCAGGCGGGCGACGAGGTGTTCGGCGCCAAAGGCGGCGCGAACGCGGAATACGTGGCCGTCCCCGAAAGCGGCGTCATCGCACACAGGCCGATAGAGTTGACGTTCGAACAGGCGGCAGCCGTCCCCGACGGCTCGCTGCTCGCGCTCACGTGTCTGCGATCGGCGTCTCCGCTGGCGGGGAAGAGCGTCCTCGTCTACGGCGCCGCGGGCTCCATCGGGACGGCCGCGGTCCAGCTCCTCGTGCGCCACTTCGCGGCCGAAGTGACGGCGGTGTGCGACACCAAGGACGTCGAGGTCGTGGCGACGCTCGGTAAAGAGCTCGTCGATGCCGGCGGATACCGGCCTGTGATCGACCGCACGTACCGGCTCGACGAGATCGTCGAGGCTGTGCGCTACGTCGAGACCGGCCAGAAGAGAGGCAACGTCGTGCTTCGCGTGAGCGAGGCCGACGCCCCGCCGGCGGCCTGAGCCAGCCCCCCACCAGCCAAGACCACGGGAGTCACTGCCATGCAGATCACCAGAAACAGCCTCGCGACAGCGCCCGGACCCAGCGAGTGGTTCACAGGCGCCGTCTACATCGACGCGGTGACGACGCCCTCAGGTGAGTCGCGGCTCACCGCGAGCAGCGTCCATTTCACCCCGGGAGCGCGGACGGCGTGGCACACGCACCCGAACGGCCAGACCATCTATGTCACCGAGGGCATCGGCTTCGCGCAGCAGCGCAGCGGCCCGATCGAGGTGATCCGCCCCGGCGACCGCGTCTTCTTCGAGCCCGGAGAAGAGCACTGGCACGGCGCCTCGGCGAACCGCTTCATGACCCACCTCGCGATGCTCGAAGTCGACGAGGCGGGCACCAGCGCGACGTGGGGCGCCCACGTCACAGACGAGGAGTACGGGGCAGCACCCAGCGCCGACTAGGCGGACGATCAGGGACGCTGCGGGCAACGGCCCGCCCTGGCTGCCCGACGCGAGAGAAGTATGATTCGTCGCCCGTAGTTCACTCGGCGCTGTTGGACCAGGGAGCGGAGATGCGTCACGCCTTCATATCCATCACCAGGGGCTATTCGACCTCGGAGGGTATGACGCGTGACGCAGAAAGAGCTGAACCTCGGGATCCTGGCGCGTGTAGACGCCGGTAAGACGACTCTCACCGAACGGCTGCTGTACGAGGCCGGCGTCATCGACGACGTCGGAAGCGTCGATGCCGGCACGACGCAGACCGATTCGCTGGCGCTCGAGCAGCAGCGCGCCATCACGATCAAGTCGGCTGTCGCCTCGTTCGCGGTCGGCGACGTACACGTCAATCTCATCGACACGCCCGGGCACCCCGACTTCATCGCCGAGGTCGAGCGGGTTCTGAGCGTCCTCGACGCCGCGGTGCTCGTCATTTCCGCCGTCGAAGGTGTGCAACCCCAGACACGCATCCTGATGCGCGCGCTCCAGCGGCTGCGCATCCCCACACTGATGTTCGTCAACAAGATCGACCGTGCCGGAGCGAGTGACGACCGCGTGCTGCACATGATCTCCGAGCGTCTGGCGGCGGCGGTGCTTTCCATGGGAACGACCAATGAGTTGGGCACGCGCGCGGCCTCGTTCACCGCGCACGGTGCCGGCGACGCCGAGTTCGTGGCCCGCCTCACCGAGGTGCTCGCCGAGCGTGACGACCGGATCCTCGCGGCGTACGTCGAGGACGACGTCGGCATTCCCTACGACCGCCTTCGCGCGGAGCTGGCAGCGCAGACGGAGCCGGCGGTCGTCCACCCCGCGTTCTTCGGCTCCGCGATCACGGGCGCCGGAGTCGGAGCGCTGATGTCCGGCATCGCGGAGCTGCTCCCGTCGGCCGACGGCGACCCAGAAGGCTCCGTCTCCGGGTCGGTCTTCAAGGTCGATCGCGCCCCGGCGGCGAGAAGGTCGCCTACGTCCGGATGTTCTCGGGGACGATCAGGACACGGGATCGGGTGTGCTTCCGCCATGACCGTGAAGGAAAGGTCACCGCCGTCGCGGTCTTCGAGCAAGAGCGGGCGGTTCAGCGTCCGTCCGTCGGGGCGGGAGCGGTCGCCAAGCTCTAAGGTCTCGCAGACGTCCGGATCGGCGATCGGATCGGCGACACCGGCGCAGGGCCGGCGTCGGCGCAGTTCCCCCCGCCCACGCTGGAGGCAGTGGTGGTGCCCGCCGAGAGCGACGAGCGCGCGCGCCTGCGCGTCGTGCTCGAGCAGCTGGCCGAGCAGGACCCGCTCCTGAACATCCGCCAGGACGACCGGCACGGGGAGATCTCGGTCTCGCTCTACGGCGAGGTCCAGAAAGAGGTCGTTCAGGCGACGCTGGCGGACGACTTCGGTCTCGAGGTCGCGTTTCGCGAGACGACGCCGATCTGCGTCGAGCGACCAACGGCCACGGGCGAGGCCGTCGAGATCCTCAACGCGGAGTCGAACCCGTTTCGCGCGACGATCGGCCTCCGCGTCGAACCGGCGCCGATCGACTCTGGGATCGAGTTCCGGGCAGAGGTCGACCACCGCACGGTTCCCCTCTACGTCTTCAAGACCGGCGACAGTTTCGCGGAGCACATGGACCAGTACGTCCGCGAAGCGCTGCAGGAAGGTCTCTACGGCTGGCAGGTCACCGATTGCCGCGTGACGCTGACGGAGTGCAACTACAGCGTCCCCGACGGCCCGCCGTCACGTCGAGGACCGCTGAGCACGGCTGCCGACTACCGCAAGCTCACGCCTATGGTCGTGATGCAGGCACTCGAGCGGGCGGCGACAGCGGTCTGCGAGCCGATCGTCCTCGTGCGCATCGAGACTCCTGCGGACACAGTCGGGGCGGTCATGTCCCTGACGACGCGCCTCGGAGCGGCGCTTGCAGCGTCCGCGACACGCGGGCAGCTGTCGACACTCGAGACGATGCTCCCGGCTGCACGCGCGAGCGATCTGCAGCGCCAGATACCGGGACTGACGCACGGCGAAGGCGTCGTCGAGATGGAGTTCGGAGGGTACGAGCGCGTCCGCGCGCCCGAGCCGACGAGGCGCCGGACGACGCCGAACCCGCTCAACCAGGCGAATACCTGATGTACCTGGCGCGGCGCGCGACGTCGGTGACGACGCAGCGATAGCGATCGACTCAGCCATACACCCGCACCACGGTCGAATGTCCCCCTTTTTGGGGACGCTGGTCGACGTCGGGACGCCTTAAACGCGAGAGACGTAGCGGTTCACTCAAGGAGGGGCCTCATGTCCGGTCTCGACTTGGGGAGTGGGAGCACCGTCCCCGTTCTCACGGGACGGCGGAGCGTTGGCGCGAGAAGCTGGTTCGTGATCGGCCTGTTGGTCCTGGTGCCGATCCCGCTGCTGGCCTTGAGCGGAATCGGGTTGCCCCTCCCCAGCGTGATCGAGCGCGGCCTCGCCGCAATCCTGCCGGGTGGTTCGTCTCCACGTGTACCGGCCGGGCCGGGCTCTCCGGCGCGGTCGACGCCGACGAGCTCGCTGAAAAGGCCGGTGTCACTCCACACCGGCGGCTCGGCGACCCTGACTCGCCCCCACCGTCCCTCGACCGGTGGCAGCGGCGGATCCTCCTCGCCACGCGATCCCAACACGGGCGACCCAACGGCCGCGCCGGGAGGGCCCGGAACCGACGGCGGGTCCGGCCCAACCGTCGGGACGGGCACCCCGCCCGGCACCTCGGGCGTAGGTGCCGGAACGGGCGGAGGCGGAGGCGGAGGTGGCGGCGACACGGGCGCCGGTGCCGGGGTCACGGTCGGCGTAAACGCAGGCGGCGCCTCCGTCGGCGCGTCGACCTCTTCATCCGGCACCGGATCCGGAACGTCAGCCGGGGCGAGCGCGCCCGACGGGTCGTCGGCCGGAGGGTCGACCTCCACCTCGACCTCCGGGTCGACCACCTCGGCCGGAGTGACGACCTCGGACGGCACCTCCGCCGGCGCGACCGTCGGCGGCTCGGACTCGGGCGCCGGAGCATCTACGGGAGCCGACGTCCCCGGCACCGGCGGTGCCGGGGCGGGGGTATCGGCCCCGACGGATGGATCGGCACCTGGGGTCACCACGAGCGTGGCGCCCTGACGCCGAACTCGATGACGGTCGATCTGGCAGCAGTTCCTGCGTCTCGCAAGCGAGGACCGCGACTGGTATTGCAGTTCGCGGTCCTCGCGGCGATCGGTCTCACGGTTGCGGCGGCGGTGATCGTCGCGCTGGTGCGGCAGGCGTATGCGACGCAAGCAGAGCAGCGCGCGATCGCGCGGGCTCGGCTGGCGACCGAGCTCGTCCTCGACGGTCGGCTCCATCACTCCGACCTGGCAGCGCCGGTCAAGCCCGCGCGCCGAGACCAGCTCGACCGCCTCTTCGCGACCTCCGTCCTGCGGGACGGGATCTTCTCCGGCACCCTCTACAGCCGCCGGGCGGCTCCCGTGTATTCCACGAGACCGAACGGCACGCCGCCTCGTGACGCCGGCGTCGCCGTCCGAGCAGCTCTCGACGGCAAGGTGGTCGCGCGCGTCGGCACCTCGGGCGGGACGCCGAAGCGCGTGCTGTACACGTACGTTCCCGTCGCGCTCGGAGGTGGCCGCGCGAGCGGCGTCGTCGTCCTCGCACAGGACTTCGGGCCGATCAGCGCCGCCACGCGGCACTCCACGCTCGTCGTGGCCGCCGTGCTCGAGGGCGTGCTGCTCGGGTTGCTCCTCCTGCTCGGCCCCCCTCTGGCACGCGCCTCGAGGCGAATCGAAAGCCAGGTCGCCGAGCTCGACTGGCTCGCCACGCACGACGAGCTGACCGGCCTCGCAAATCGCAGCGGCTTCAGTCGCGGTCTCGAGCGCGTCGCAGCCGAGCCGGGGGCTTCAGCCACGGTGATGCTGGTCGACCTCGAAAGCTTCCACGAGTTCAACGACACCCTCGGGCCCGCCTGGGCGGACGAGCTTCTCGTCAAGGCTGCTGCCAGACTGAGGACGGTGGAGGGCCCGATCCTCCTCGCCCGGACAGGGGAAGACGAGTTCGGCCTCCTGCTGCCCCACGCAGAGTCTCATCCGACCGGCTACGTCGACGCAATTCGTTCCGCGTTCGCCACGCCTCTCACGATCGGAGACCAGCGCGTCGTGATCGACGTGAGGATCGGTAGCGCGCAGCTTCCGCTCCACGGCAACGAGCCGGACGTGTTGCTCCGCCGCGCGGGCGTCGCGCTCTCGATCGCGAAACAGGCCGGGGTCGCAGCACAGACCTACGACCCCGACCATGACTCGAGCGACGTCTCCCGTATGGCGTTGACAACGGAGCTGCGGATCGCGCTTCGAGAGCAGCGACTCGTCGTCCACTATCAGCCGCAGGCGGACCTCGCGACCGGTGCGATCCGGGGAGTGGAGGCGCTCATCCGGTGGCAGCACCCGCAACGAGGGCTCTTGCCCGCGAGCGAGTTCATCGAAGCCGCCGAGCAGACCGGGCTGATCGCCGACATCCGGCGCCTGGTGATCGAGTCATCCGCCGCGCAGTGGGAGACATGGCGCGCTGCCGGCTCGAAGCTCGACATCGCCGTCAACCTCTCCGCTGTCGACCTGCTCGACCCCGAGCTGCCGCGCGAGATCGAGTCGGCGCTTTCGAAACACGCAATGCCGGCCGAATACCTCGTGCTCGAGATCACCGAACGGACGCTCCTCCGCAGCGAACAGCAGGGGAACAACGTGCTCCGCGACCTCCAGCGCATCGGCGCGCGCCTGGCCGTCGACGACTACGGCACCGGCTACTCGTCGCTCGCAGCCCTGCGCAACCTTCATGCGCGGCAGGTGAAGCTCGACCGAACGTTCGTCCAGGGCCTGCCGGGTGACGGTGCCAACGAGGCGATCGTGCGCTCGACGATCGAGCTGGCTCATATGCTCGGCGCGACGGTCGTCGCCGAGGGCGTCGAGACGCGCGCGCAATGGGATCACCTGGCGCGGGTCGGCTGCGACGTCGCCCAGGGTTACCTGATCGGACACGCGCTCAGCCCGGACGCGGTTCTGCCTCTCGTCCAGACGCATCCGTCGGTGCACATCGCCGCGTAGGAATCGGCTGCCGCGGGGGAATCGCCCGCTACGTCGTAATGACGATCTTGCCCTGGGCGTGCCCTTGTCCGACGTACCGGAGCGCCTCGGGTGTCTCGCTCAGCTCGCACTGCCTCTCGACGACCGGCGTCATGCGCGCGGTCTCGAGGAGGTCGCGCAGGACGGCCAGATCCTCGGCGTTCATCGTGGCGACGAACCACACGACCGTCCGTGTGCCGATCACGGCCGCGATCCGACGCCGCACGGCGACACCGAGGGAGCCGATCCACCGGTTCGTCTTCGGGCCTCCGACGATGACCAGGGTCGCCCCGTCGGCGAGGACTCTCTTGCACTCCGACCACGACCGGTTCCCTGCGATGTCGAGCATGAGGTCGTGGCGTCGTCCCGTGCGCGTGAAGTCTTCTTGCGTGTAGTCGATGACGTGATCGGCGCCGATCGAGCGAATGGCGTCCACGTTCCGCGTGCTGCAGACGGCCGTCACCTCCGCTCCGAAGGCCTTGGCGAGCTGCACGGCGAAGGTGCCCACGCCTCCCGAGGCGCCGTTGATCAGAACCTTCTGCCCGGCCTGGATCCGGCCCTTGTTGCGCAGCGCCTGCAGCGCCGTGATCGCGGCCAGCGGGACGGCGGCTGCCTGCGCGAACGTGAGATTTTCCGGTTTCGGCGCCACGGCGCGGTCCGCGCGCACGCAGAGCTGCTCGGCGAACGACCCGGTCCCTGCGCCGAAGACTTCGTCCCCCGGTCGAAGGTGCCGGACGTTGCTCCCCGCCGCCTCGACGATCCCGGCGAAGTCCGCACCGAGCAGGTGGCTCTTCGGCCGCCGCAGCCCGGTTACGAGCCGCGCGATGTACGGAACGCCGGTGACGACGTGCCAGTCGTATGGATTCACGGACGCTGCGCGGACGCGCACCAGCACGTCGTCGTCCGTCATGACGGGTGTGTCGACGTCTCTCAGCTCGAGAACGTCCGCTGTGCCGTATTTCTCCCGGACGATCGCCCTCACGACACGCTCCTTACATACGTTGTATACTTACAGTGTAAGCGTAGACGTACGCCGTAAGCTTGTCAACACGATGCCTCCTCCCAGCCCCAGTCGCCGGTCCCGGACCCCGCTCAGCCGGGAACGGGTGCTGCGCGCCGCCATCGGACTCGCCGACGAGGGCGGGATCGAGTCGCTGACGATGCGCACGCTCGCCCGCGAACTGGGTGTCGAAGCCATGTCCCTGTACAACCACGTCGTCAACAAGGGGGACCTCGTGGACGCAATGGTCGACCTCGTCATCGACGAGATCGACCTTCCCGCAACCGGAGACGACTGGAACGTCGCTGTCCGGCAATGCGCGATCTCGGCGAACGAGACGTTCTTGCGCCACCCGTGGGCGTGCGGCCTCGTAATGGGCCCCACGACCACGCGCACCGTCCACCTGCCGCGACTCCGCTACATGGAATGGCTGCTCGAGCGGCTACGCAGCGCGGGGTTCTCGCCCGAGCTGACGTATCACGCGTACCACGCGCTCGACAGCTACATCATGGGATTCACGATGTGGCAGCTCGGTCACGCGGCAGGTGCGCGGAACATCGCCGGCGACCAGGACCTCGACGAGTTCGTGGCCAACTTCATCCCGGCGGTTCGAGGCGCCGGCTACCCGCACGTGGCCGAGCACGCGGAGCAGCACCTCGCTGGCGAAGGCGTGAGCGAGTTCGAGTTCGGGCTCGATCTGATCCTCGACGGTCTCGAGCGGTCACGCGTGAGCGCGTCGCGAACGTGATGCCGATCGAAGGACGCCTCGTCGACGCGGTGCTCGCACGTCTCGGCGTCGAACGCCTCCCCCGATCTCGCCGGATTGCGCGTCGTCGTGTTCTGGCGCGTTCTGCGCGCGCCAGACGGATTCCCGTGCCGGATCGACAGGATCGGGGCCGATCGGAGCGAGTTCGACGTGCTCCACCAGCGCACGGCGGCGTGGAGCCCGTTCAACTACCAGCTAGACCGACAGCAGGTGCGCGCTCGACGCGAAACAGGCGCCACTCGCCGGGAATGCCCTTCAGCTCGTGGAGGCCACGGTCCTCGAAGTCGATTCCTGACCCCGCGACGAGGTCCTTGACGGTGCTCGAGACGACGACCTCCCCGCCCTGCGCGTTCGCCGCGACACGTGCTCCGGTATGGACGGCGATCCCTGCCACCTTGCCGTCGACGACCTCGCACTCACCGGTGTGCAGACCTGCGCGAACCTCGATTCCGAGCTCGCGTACGCGATCGACGACGGCACACGCGCAGCGGATCGCGCGCGCGGGTCCGTCGAACGAGGCGAAGAAGCCGTCGCCCGCGGTGTCGATCTCGCGCCCGCGAAAGCGTGAAAGCTCGCGCCGGACGATCGCGTGGTGGTGCTCGAGAAGCTCGCGCCAGGCACGGTCGCCGAGCTCGATCGCCTTGCCGGTGGCGTCGGTGATGTCGGTGAAGAGCACGGTCGCCAGCATCCGGTCGGGCTCGGCCTCCTCCCATCCCCCCGACTTCCACAGGTCGGTCAAGAACCGGCCGGTCTCGTCGTTGATGCGATCGGCCGCGCCGCCGAGCGCGAGGTGCCCCACGCCCGGGAGCTCGACGTACAGCGCTCCCGGAACCTGACCGGCGAGGTACCGCGCGGCTGCCGGTGGCACGAGCTCGTCGTTCTCGCCGTGAAGAATGAGCGTCGGTACGCGAACGGCGGGCAGCACGTGGCGGATGTCGATCTCCTTGTTCATCCGCAGCAAGGCCTCGAGCATCCCCGGGGTGGCGCCGTAGCGGAGGTAGTCGACGAACGCCTCGAGCTCCTCCTCGTCGAAGTTGCCGAGTGAGCGAGCCGCGTCGAGCGCCTGGTCACGAGCGCCGTAGATCCGCAGCTCGTGCTCGATCTCGCGTTCGTACTCCTCCTCCGTGCGGCCCCACGGATAGTCCGCCGCCCAGAGCGTTCGCGCGAACGGGCTCCGCAGGACGAGCGCGGCCGTGCGCTCGGGATACGTCGCCGCGAAGAGGACGCTCATCGACGCGCCCTCCGAGAGACCAAAGAGCGCCGCGCGGCGTGAGCCTGTTGCATCCATGACGGCACGGACGTCGTCCATCCGCGTCTCGAGCGTCGGAGCACCACTTACCGGGTCGGACATCCCCGTGCCCCGCTTGTCGAACTTGATCAGCCGCGAGAAGGACGCGAAGTGCGAGAGGGACCGACCGAACCCCGGCAGCCTCCACGCCAGCTCCAGGTGCGTCACGAACCCGGGGACGAAGACGAGATCGAAGGGCCCATCGCCCAGTACCTGGTAGGCGATGTTGACGTCGCCGCTGCGGGCGTAGCGGGTCTCCGGAAGAGTGTCCACCTCCGCTCATTCTCGCGGTCGGCGCAGCGCCGCTGCCAGTAGCCTCTCGTTGCATCGGTGTGAGAGGAGAGGTCTTGAGCTCGAACGGACGGCGCAGAGTGGTGATCACGGGGCTCGGCGCGGTGACCCCGCTGGGAAACGACGTGCAGTCGTCCTGGGACGCGCTCGTCGCGGGCGCCGGCGGTGTGGGGCCGATCACGGCCTTCGACGCGTCGGCGTACCCGGTCCACTTCGCCTGCGAGCTCAAGGAGTTCGACCCGGGTGATTGGCTCGACCGCAAGCAGGTACGGCGCCTGGACCGGTTCGCGCAGATGATCGTCGCGGCCGCACGGCAGGCCGAGGCGGACGCGGCGCTCGACGTGGCGGCCGAGCCCGAGCGGATCGGAGTGGCCGCCGGGACCGGGATGGGCGGCCTCGCCGCATACAAGGACTGCTACGACACAGTGAAGGAACGAGGAGCCGACCGGGTCAGCCCGTTCTCGGTCGCCGCGATCATGCCCAACAGCGGCGCCGGCTGGATCTCGATCGAGCTCGGCACGAAGGGACCGCTGTCGCTGCAGTGCACGGCGTGCGCGGCTTCGCAGATGGCGATCGGAGACGGCGTCGACGCGATCAGGCTCGGGCGTGCAGAGGTCATGCTCTGCGGCGGCAGCGAGGCGGGGATCACGACCGTCGGAATCGCCGGGTTCGGCGCAATGCACGCGCTGTCGAGGCGAAACGACGACCCCGAGCGCGCGAGCCGGCCGTTCGACGCAGGGCGCGACGGCTTCGTGATGGGCGAGGCCGGCGCCGTCCTGGTGCTCGAGGAGCTCGAGCATGCGAGGAGCCGCGGCGCGCGGATCTACGCGGAGGTGCTCGGATACGGCACGTCGTCCGACGCGCAGCACGTGACCGAGCCCGATCCGAGCGGCGCCAGCCCTGCCCGCGCGATGCAGATGGCCTTCGCGGACGCCGGGATCTCGCCGGCGGAGATCGACTACGTCAACGCTCACGGCACCTCGACACCGCTCGGCGACGCGAGCGAGACCCGCGTGGTCAAGCAGGCGCTCGGTGACGCGTTGGCCCGCACGACCCCGATCTCCTCGACGAAAGGCGCCACCGGCCACTGTCTCGGTGCATCGGGCGCGGTCGAGGCGATCTTCTGCACGCTGGCGATCGTCGAGGGGAAGCTGCCGCCGACGATCAACTACGAGCTCCCCGATCCTGAGTGCGACCTCGACTACATCCCGAACGAGGCGCGTACGGCCGACGTCCGCATCGCGGTCTCCAACTCGTTCGGGTTCGGCGGGCACAACGCGTCCGTGGTCTTGGGCCGCTTCGAGCCCTAGCGCATGGCCGCGATCGAGCTCGAGCACGTCACGAAGGAGTTCACCGGAGGTGTCGTCGCCGTCGACGATGTCAACCTGACGATCGCGGACGGTGAGTTCATGGTCCTCGTCGGCCCGTCGGGCTGCGGGAAGTCGACGCTCCTGCGGATGATCGCCGGGCTCGAGGAGATCACCGAGGGAACGATCTCGATCGGTGACCTGGACGTCACTGAGCTGGCTCCGCCCGACCGCGACATCGCGATGGTCTTCCAGAACTACGCGCTCTACCCGCACATGAGCGTCAAGGAGAACCTCGGCTTCGGGCTGAGCGTCCGGCGGACGCCCAAGACCGAGATCGTGCGACGAGTACGCGAGGTGGCGTCCCTGCTGGGCCTCCAAGATCTGCTCGAACGCAAGCCCGCCCACCTGTCCGGCGGGCAGCGGCAGCGAGTTGCGATGGGCCGGGCGATCATCCGTGAGCCGAAGGCGTTCCTCATGGACGAGCCGCTCTCCAACCTCGACGCAAAGCTCCGCGTCGGCATGCGCGCATCGCTCGCCCAGCTCCACGCGAGGCTATCGGTCACGAGCATCTACGTGACGCACGACCAGACCGAGGCGATGACACTCGGCCAGCGGGTCGCCGTCATGCGCGACGGCCGCATCGTGCAGGTCGACGTGCCGCAGCGCCTCTATCAGGCCCCGCGGGATCTCTTCGTCGCGGCGTTCATCGGCTCACCTTCGATGAACCTCGTCGAGGCGACCCTGTCCGGAGGCGAGATCGTCTTCGGACAGTTTCGGCTCCCGCTCGCCGCGGGGCGCAGACCTGCAGCCGGCACCAGCCGTGTGGTGCTGGGGATACGGCCCGAGGCGTTCGACGACGCAGCATTCGCGCGACCTCATCTTCCCCGCGTCACGGTCGCGGTCGACGTGCTGGAGGAGCTCGGCTCGGACGCCTTCGTCTTCTTCCGCGTCCAGGCGCCGCGTGTCACCGTGGAGACCCGGGACGCCGCGGACGACGAGGCGAGCCTGTTGGCGGAGGACGACTCCCTCTTCACGGCGCGCGTCGATCCGGCCAGCACGGCGCGCGTCGGCGAGCCGCTCGAGCTCGCGGTCGATCCGGCGACCTTCCACTTCTTCGACGTCGCGAGCGGAGAGAGCCTGCTCTAACGCGTCATTTGCCGATTCCGGCGGTCAGGCCGCGCACGAAGAACCGCTGCCCGGAGAGGTAGAGCAGGACAACCGGCGCGATCGACACCAGCGCCCCCGCGAGCACGAGCGGCTGGTTCGTCGAATAGCGGCCCTGGAACTGCGCCAGCCCCGCCATCAGCGTTCGCGCCTTGTCGTTCTGCAGGAACACAAGGGCGATCAGGAGCTCGTTCCAGACCCAGATCGCCTGCACGACGACGAGGGTGAACGCCGCTGCGCCCGAGAGTGGCAGCACGATACGCCGGAGCACGGTGAAAGGCCCCGCCCCCTCCACGGATGCAGCCTCGACGAGCTCGTGGGGAACGGTGCGGAAGAAGTTGGCCAGGAAGAAGACGGCGAACGGCACGAGCAGGCCGGTGTAGAAGATGATCACCGACTGCAGATGGTTCACCCAGCCCGTATCCACCATCAGCACGAACATGGGCACGAGCAGCGTGACGGGCGGCACCACCATCAACGCCACGCTCGACGAGAGGAACAGCCTGTGCCCGGCGAAACGGCCGAACACGGCTGCGTAGGCGGCCAGGAGCGCCATCAACGTCGACACCGCGACCGACGAGACGGTGACGAGCAGGCTGTTCCACATCCAGCGGGGCAGCGGCTGATCGTTGACGATGGCCCGGAACGAGTGGAACGTCGGGTGGATGGGGAAGCCGGTCGGGTCGAGCTGGTAGGCGGCGTTCGTCTTCAGCGCCGTCGCCGCGATGAACCAGAGCGGATACAGCGCCGACAGGCAGATGATCACGAGAAACGTGTGCCGCGAGAGCACCCCCACGAGACGTCCGCCGGTCGTGCGCCTCACGCCGCCGCCGCCCGGCGTCGCACCCACAGTGAGAGCCCGATCAGCACACTCGCCATGCCGAGCAGCATCACCGCCACGCTCGCGGCGGTCCCGTTGGCGCCGGTCGAGAAGCTGCGCCAGATGTACAGCTCCATCACGCTCGACGCGTAGCCGGGCCCACCGGACGTGAGGATGTAGACGTAGTTGAAGACCCAGGAGAGCACAGTGATCACCTGGATCACCGCGAGCAGCTCGATGATCGGGCGGATCTGCGGCACGAGGACCCGCAGCTGGAGGGCCCACCAGCCGGCGCCGTCGATGCGCGCCGCCTCCGACGTCTCCGGCGGCAGTGCCAGCAGCGCCGCCGTGAAGACGACCACGCAGAAGCCGAGCTGCTGCCAGACGACCAGCCCACCGACGGACCCGATCGCAAGGTGCGAGTTGCCCAGCCAGTCCTGGGCCAGGAATCCCAGGTGCGCGCCACGCAGCGCCGTATTGAGGACGCCGTTCTCCTGCAGCACGAACGAGAAGCAGAGGCCGATCGCCGTCGCCGGCAGCACGTACGGGAGGAAGACGATCGCCTGGTACTGGCGCATCCCTCTCACCCGGTCGTTGAGCACGAGGGCGATCGCCAGCCCGAGCCCCAGCATCACGGGCACGGCCACGAGCAGCTTGAAGTTGTTCAGCAGCGACTGGCGGAACGACGGGTCGTGGATGACGCCCTTGTAGTTGTCGAGACCGACCCAGATCGGCGAGTCGAAGCTCCCCGCGTAGAAGCTGTCGCGAACCACCTGCACGAGCGGGAAGCCGAATGCGAACGCCATCGCGGCCACCGCAGGCAGTGCGTAGAGGTACGGCCAGAGCGCCCGCCGCCGGCGCGGCCGGCGGCGGACGCTCGTGTCAGCGTCGGGGCTCAGCCGGTGCTGACCCACTTGGAATAGGCACGGAACTCGTCGGGATGCTGGGTCTTCCACTTCTTGAGCTCGCGCTCCCAGAGCGCGACTGCGTCCGCAGGAGAGCCCGACCCGGACGTGATCAGCTCACCCGCAGCGAGGTCGGCATTGCCGTCCACCTGCGGCGGCACGAAGTTCTCCGGCCATACCGAGACCGGCGACAGATCGAGCTTGAGCTGGATCTTGCCGATCGGGTCGGCCACCAGCTTCGCCGGGAAGCGCCGGTCGGCCGGGAAGACGCCGGTCGCCTTGTACCAGGCCTTGAGCGCCTGCTGCGAGTGCAGGAACGTCAGGAACTGGGCCGCGGCGCGCGGATGCTTCGACCACTTGGTGATGAACGCGGACGACGACTGCGTCGTGTCGTAGCTGGTCGCCAGCTTGCCTTTACCCCAGACCGGAATGGGACCGGCGCCCATCGCCTTGATTCCACCCAGATTCTTCGACGCCGCCGCGACGTGACCGTCCGTGACCCAGGACATCGCGACCTTCTTCTGCTCGAAGAGCTGGAGGCCCTGATCGAAGCTGATCGAGGCGACGTCGGAGTTCAGGTAGCCGTTCTTCCTGATGTCGGCGAGCAGCTGATAGAAGCCGGAGAACTTCGGGTCCGAGAACTTGGCCTTGCCGATCATGGCGGCCTTCAGCTCGTCGATCGAGTTCAGGTTCTGCTTGCCGATCAGCGAGAAGAACCAGGCGCCGCCGTAGCCGTCCTTGTTGCCCATGCCGAACGGCGTGAAGCCTGCAGCCTTGAGCTTCTTGCAGTCGGCCAGGAACTCCGCCCAGGTCTTCGGGCCCTTGTTGGGGTTCAGGCCCGCCTTCCTGAACATCGCCTTGTTCCACACGAAGGGGATGCCGAGCAGGTACTGCGGCATCGCCCAGAGCTTGCCACCCGACATGTTCTCGGAGGTGCTGATCCAGTTCTTGATCTCGGAGGCCGGCACGTAGTCGGAGATCGGTACCGAGGCACCGTTCCACGCCGGAGTCAGCACCGGCAACGTGGCCCACTGCGTCGCGATGTCCGGCCCGCTCTTCGTCTGAGCTGCCGTCGTGAACGCCGAGGTAAGCGTGTCCGTGGACTGCGTGACGACCGTGATCTTCACCTTGGGATGCGCCTTCTCGTAGATGGCGACTTCCTTCTTGATCCAGCCGTTGGCGCCGGGCGCGTCGCTCTCGGCCCAGTACCAGTAGGTCAGGTTTGCGTTGTTCGGGTCGTCCGCCGTGACCCGGGCCGGC
>Ga0066709_100001759_pt1 | contig 14859 bp, 16 predicted proteins | sample GraSoiAngelo_158_FD_79665 | JGI IMG/M metagenome (GOLD analysis project Ga0066709, IMG submission 79665) | Grasslands soil microbial communities from the Angelo Coastal Reserve, California, USA - 14_1009_16_30cm | ecosystem: Environmental > Terrestrial > Soil > Grasslands | place: USA...
CCGTTCCCTCCCCGGGCGGATGCCCTCACATCCGGAACACGCCGAACCGCATCTCCGGGATGGTCGCGTTGAGCGTGGCCGCCAACGCCAGGCCCAGCGCGTCGCGGGTCGATGCCAGGTCAAGGATGCCGTCGTCCCAGAGCCGGGCGGTCGAGTAGTAGGGGCTCCCCTCCTCCTCGTACTTGTCGAGGATGGGCTGCTTGAACTTCTTCACCTCGGCCTCGGTCATCTTCTTCCCGGCCGCGTCCTTCACCTGCGCCAGGACCGAGGCGGCCTGCTCGCCGCCCATCACGCTGATGCGGCTGTTGGGCCACATGAACAGGAAGCGCGGCTGGTAGGCGCGCCCGCACATGCCGTAGTTCCCGGCGCCGAAGGAGCCGCCGATGATGAGGGTGATCTTCGGCACCTGGGCGTTGGCGACGGCGTGCACCATCTTGGCGCCGTCCTTGGCGATCCCGCCGTGCTCGTACTGCTTGCCCACCATGAACCCGCTGATGTTCTGGAGGAACAGCAGCGGCACCTGGCGCTGGGCGGCCAGCTCGATGAAGTGCGTGGCCTTGAGCGCGCTCTCGCTGAACAGCACGCCCTGGTTGGCCAGGATGCCGACCGGCATGCCGTGCAGGTGGGCGAAGCCGGTGACCAGCGTGGTGCCGTAGCGCGACTTGAACTCGTGGAAGCGCGAGCCGTCCACCAGACGGGCGATCAGCTCGCGCACCTCGTAGGGCGTGCGCAGGTCGCGCGGCAGGAGCCCGTAGATCTCCTCGGGGTCGTACCGCGGTGGCTCGGGGTCGGCCAGCTCGATGCCGGCGCGCGCGGCGGGCCCCAAGTGCGCCACGATGTCGCGCACGATCTCGAGCGCGTGCCCGTCGTCGTCGGCGAGATGGTCGGCCACGCCCGAGATGCGCGTGTGCACGTCGCCGCCGCCCAGGTCCTCGGCGGTGACCTCCTCGCCGGTCGCCGCCTTCACCAGCGGCGGACCGCCCAGGAAGATGGTGCCCTGATTCTTGACGATGATCGCCTCGTCGCTCATCGCCGGCACGTAGGCGCCGCCGGCGGTGCACGAGCCCATCACCGCCGCCACCTGCGGGATGCCGAGCGCCGACATGCGCGCCTGGTTGTAGAAGATGCGCCCGAAATGGTCGCGGTCGGGGAACACCTCGGCCTGGAGCGGCAGGAACGCGCCGCCCGAGTCCACCAGGTAGACGCACGGCAGGCGGTTCTCGAGCGCCACCTCCTGTGCCCGCACGTGCTTCTTGACGGTCATGGGCAGGTAGGTGCCGCCCTTCACCGTGGCGTCGTTGGCGACCACCATCACCGGGCGTCCGCGTACGGTGCCGACGCCGGTGACCAGGCCCGCGCCCGGGGCTTCGCCCTCGTACAGGTCGTGCGCCGCGAGCGGCGACAGCTCGAGGAACGCGGTGCCCGGGTCGAGCAGCATCTCGACCCGCTCGCGCACGAACAGCTTGCCGCGCGCCTTGTGGCGGCTCAACTGCGCCTTGCCGCCGCCCTGCTTCACCGCCTCCAGGTGCTCCTTGAGCTGGGCGCTCAACCCGCGATGATGGGCGGCGTTCTCCTTGAAGGCGTCACTGGTGGTGTCGAGGTGCGACTCGATCAGCTCCATGGGGCGGCCCCCGGCGCAGCGCTACGCACCCGCTTTGGCCCGCATCGCCGCGGACTCCTCGCGGGTCGGCCCGTACAGGCCGGGGCCCTTGCCGCCGGCGAGCCGGTTCATGAGCGTCAACTGCCCGCGATGGTGGATGGCGTGATGGAGCATCGCGTACCAAAGCAGGTCGCGGATCGTCATCGTGGTCCCGCCCATGAACGGCATCGCGCGGTCGAGGTCTTCGGGCTTCAGGGCGCGCAGCCGCTCGACCGACGCGCGGTGCACGCGCTCGTACCCGGGCGCCAGCGCCTCGACGGCGCGGGGGCGCTCCATGTCCGGCACCTTGGCGTCGCGCCGGAACTCCCCGGTGGTGATGCAGTGGCTGAACCAGCCGTCGATCTCGGCCAGGTGCCAGGCCAGCTCGCCGAGCGAGCGTCCCCCTTCATCGGGGCGGAAGTCGTAGCGGTCGAGCGGCAGCGAGGCCAGCAGACGGACGGTCTGCTTGGCCTCCCGGTCCCAGGTGGCGAAGAACGATTCGAGCTCGCGTGAGGACGTCGGCGACATGGCGGGAACCTCCGGCTCGGCAGGATAGGGACGTCGCGGGAGACGCGCATCTTAGGGCGCGCGTCTCCCGGATGCCAGGAGGTTCCGCGAACGGCGGAGGCCCGACTACGACGACGCGCGCAGCCGGATATCCCCGTTGACCGTGGTGAGCCTGAGCTGTGGGCCGCCCTTGCCGATCGTGCCGGTGAGCCGGCGGTGGCTCAGCCGGCGGTAGGACGTGACCGGCAGCTCGCTGTCGATGTCGCCGTTCACCGTGGAGGCGCGCAGCTCGGCGCCGGTGTCGCCCGGGAGCGTCACCTTGATGCCGCCGTTCACGGTCTGGAACTCGAGCGGCTCGCGCGGGCTGGTCCCCAGCTCGGCCTCGATCGACCCGTTCACCGTCGAGGCGGCCGCCACACCGCGGGTCGCGATGTGGATCGATCCGTTCACCGTATAGGCTTCGGCGTCGGCGGTGAGCCCGTGGGCCGAGATGCTCCCGTTCACGGTGCGGCCGATGGCCCGCACGCGCGCGGGCACGCGCACCTCGAAGTCCACCTGCACGTCGTTGTTGCGCGTGTTCATCCGTCCGCCCTCGCCGGGCTTGCACTCGTTGGGCTTCTCACCCTCGGGCGTTGGATACACCGCGCACAGCGTGACCCCGTCCTCGTGCTCGATGACCTCGATCTTGACCTCGTCGGGGTCGCTCTTGCGCGCGCTCTTGCGCGCCACCACCTCCACCTGGTCGCCGGTGGTCGGCTCGATGGTGATCTCGCCGTTCACCCCCTTGACCTCGATCGCCTTGCCCGCCGCGATCCGGCCGCCCCAGGTGAAGTCCTCGCCCGAGTGCCGTGGCGACGTGTCGCGCGCGTCATGACTCCGCCCCATCGCGGCCGGCGCCAGCAGCGCCACCGCCAGCAATCCCGCCACCAGGGTCCGCGCGGACGCCAGGCCCCGCGCGCCTCCGCCGATGTCCCTTGCGTTCGTCGTGCTCATGGCTCTTGGTCCTCGTCCGGGTCCCCGTCGTCCTGCTTGGTCTTGGGCTTCTGCTTCGTCTTGTTGACCTCGTGCTTGGCCTTGTCCATCGGGTACTGGTACTTGTACTCGTACTTGAACTCGTTGCCGCGCCGGGTGTCGGGATCGCCCCGATGGCGCAACCGGATCTCCCCCTCGAAGGACTCGAGCTCGATCCTGGCACTGCCGCTGCCGAGGGTGAAGTCGAACCGCTTGCCCTTGCGCGTCTGGTTGAGCGTGACCGGGAAGCTGGAGGAGAACTCGCCGTTGTAGGTCGCCACCGCCACGCTGGCGTTGGCGCGTTCCGGCACCGCGACCGAGACGTCGCCGGAGTGCGTGCTGAACCGGTACGAGCCGCCGTCCTTGATCTGGCCCTCGTACGACACCACGCCGTTGATGGTGCTGGCCTCGACGTCGTCCGAGGCGATGTCCGTCATGCGCACCTCGCCGTTGATGCTGCTGGCCAGGATCTGGCCGCTGCACTCGCTGAGCCGGACCCCGGCGTTCACCGAGTTGGCCTCGATCTTCCCGGAAGCCCGCGCCACGCGCACCTCGCCCTCGACCGAGTTCGCCTTGACGATCTTGGCCCCGCCGGTGATCAGCACCTCGCCCTGCACGGTCTCCGCCGCGATCTCGCCCTCGGAGTTCTCCACCGAGATGTCGGTGTTGACCCCCGACAGGTCGAGCGACATCCACTTGGGCACCGTGAGCTGGTACTCGACCGAGGTCGGGATGCCGCGCCAGTGCTCCACCCGCACGTTCAGCACCGGACCCTTCTCGTCCAGCGCGAGGCGCGTGTGCGACGAGTGGTCCGCCCCCAGGCGCACCGCGTTGCGCGACCAGGTCACGACCGAGATCGAGCCCGCGAAGGCGTTGAGCTCGAGTCGCGTCCCCGGCCGGACCGAGACCGTGGTGTCGGTGTGCGTCGTGGCGGCGACCACCGTCAGCGCCAGTGCGGCGAGTGAAGCGATCATGCCGTCCCCTCCCCCTCGCTATCCCTGCGTCGAGGCGAGCAGCGTCGCCGAGCGCAGCAGGTCGACCTTGCGCTTCATGGTGGCGGCGAGATGCGACCGCAGCCAGGTGTTGCCGGGATCCGCCGCCACCGCCCGGCGCGCCTCGTCGAGGGCCCGGTCGATGACGCGGAGGTTCTGCTCGACCACCCGGAGCGTGCGCGGATCGAGCCGCCCGCGCCCCGACGCCAGCGCGTCCTCGAGCTCGGCGACCGCGGCGTCGTAGCCGGCGTTGCCCGCGGTCACGAGCGCCGGGCTCGCCGGCGGCGCGGACGCGGCGAGCGGCGCCTGCGTCGACTCCGGCCGGGCCGCCGCCACCGGCGGCGGGGCGACCGGCGTCACGCCGGTGACGGCGGGCCCGCGCGTCCCAGAGCCATGCAGCAGGAGCCACATCGCCCCTGCCGAGAGCAGGACCAGGACTACGGCGGCCGCGGCGAGCTGCGGCACCGCCAGGTCGAGCCGCCGGCGCCACCAGGCCGAAGGACCCGCGAGCGCTTGGGCGGGCGCCGGCGTCCGCCGCGCCCGCGGCTTGAGCTGGCGCTCGATGCCGGGCCAAAGGTCCTCGGGCGGGGCGGCGTCCGCGAGCGAGCGCGCCTGGTCGACCACGCGCCTCAGGTCGGCGAGCAGCGCCGTGCAGCCCTCGCAGCCGGCCAGGTGCGCCTCGACCGCGCGGCGCTCGCCGTTCGTCAACTCGCCGTCGAGATAGGCCGAGAGCCGGCCGCTCTCGAGTCCGCAGGCGGGGCCGCGCGTGTCGGTCATCGTCATCTCCCCAGATGTCCGCGCAGCAGCATGCGCGCGCGATGGAGTTGGGCTTTGGAGGTGCCGGGGTTGATGCTCAACATCCGGCCGATCTCCTCGTGCTTGTAACCCTCGACGTCGTGGAGCACGAAGATCTGGCGCGCGCCCGGCGGCAGCCGCGCGATCGCGCCGTCGACGTCCATGCGGTGCTCGGTGCCCGCGGGGCGCGCCGCGACGCTCCCCAAGACTTCGTCGCCGCCCTGCCGCCGCTCCCGCTCCAGCTTGAGCGAGGCCCGCCGCCCCAGGATGACGTTGATCGCCACGCGGTGGAGCCAGGTGCCGAATTTCGCCTCGCCCCGGAAGGTCTCGAGTTTCTGCCAGGCCCGCACGAACACCATCTGCGTCAGCTCCCCCGCTTCGTCGTCACCGGCCATCCGTCGCGCCAACCCGTGCACCCGCGCCACGTGACCGCGGTAGAGGCGCTCGAAGGCGCGGGTATCCCCGGCGGCCGCGAGCATCGCGTCGACCGCGTCCGACCCCTCTGGGATGGTGTCCGGGTCCACGCTCAGCATCGCCCTCTCGCCGCCGCGTCTCGCCTGAAGGCTTGGATAGTCCGGCGCCGGAAAGGGTTGGAACCGCAGGCCCGCGCACGGCCGGACCCCCGGGTGCCGCCGGCGCCGGCGGCCGGCCCCCGTCCGGGGCCCCGGGACCGCGCCCGCCGGGCGGGCCGTCCGCGTCCGTGCCGCCAGGACGAACCGCCCTAGGTCCGGGGCGGTCCGGGCGGCTGGAATCCCTGGGATTCCACCGCCGCGATGTCCTCCGCGGCGAAATAGGCCACCACCTGCTGTTGCAGACCCGGCCGCGTGTAGACGTCGGCGCGGGGACGGTGGATCACCGAGACGATGACGTCCACGACCTCTTGCACCGGCTGCGCCATCGGCAGCTGCCGCGAATCGCGCCCCCCGTGCAGCGCGTGGACGCCGAACTCGGTGGCCACCACGCCGGGCGAGACGGTCGAGACGTGGATGCCGGGATAGCGCTCGCGCAGTTCCATGCGCAGGCAGGCGGTCAGGGCGTTGAGTGCGTGCTTGGCGGCACTGTAGGCCGCACGCGGCGGCACGAAGGGCACGCGGCCCAGCATCGAGGAGATGTTGATGATGTGGCCGCGGCCGCGCGCCTGGAAGTGCGGCAGCACCGCCTGCATGCCGTAGAGGGCCGACTTGAGGTTGACGCGCATCATCTCGTCCAGGTCGTCGTCGGTCAGCTCGGTGACCGGCCGGGTGATGCCGCGCCCCGCGTTGTTGACCCAGACATCGATGTGGCCGAAACGCCCGAGGGTCAGGTCGCGCACGCGCTCGACGTCCTCGCGGCGTGTGACGTCGGCGACGACCGGCATCGAGTCGCCGCCCAGCCGCAGGTGCAGCGCGTGCAGCTCGGGCTCCCGGCGCGCGGCCATGACCGCCCAACCGCCCTCGCGGTTGACGCGCTCGGCGAGTGCGGCCCCGATGCCACCGCTGGCCCCGGTGATGACGACCACCTTGCCGTCCATCATGGGCACGACTGTACCAGAGCGGCAGGTCGTCGAGGCCGGACATGAGACCGGGTGCCGGCCGCGCCGCGGGCGGTTACCGAGACGCCACCCCGGGCAGCCCGACGCCCGGTCCGGCCACCGTGTCCCGGCCCCGGCCGGCGAGCAGCGCGTAGGCGACCCCGGTCAAGCCGTGCGCGGAGAAGATGAGGCCCATCAGGACGATGTAGCCCTCGAAGCGCCCGCCGGCATCCGCCTCGCGCAGCATCGCGACGATGCCGTAGACGCCGAAGCCGATCGCGGCCACCGAGGCGGCCAGGACCGCCCAGCGCAGCACGGCGGCCCGCGCGTCGTCGACCACACTCGCCCAGCACAGGACGCTGAAGCCGAGGCAGGCCGCGGCGACGGTGCGCCACATCGGGATCTGGGCCGGGTCGCGCGCCGGCAGCACGACCGCCGTCACCCACAGGAGCCAGAGCCCGACGCCCGCGGTCCCCAGCGATTCCAGGGTGAGCACGATCTTGAGCGGCATGCGGACCGCGTCGCGGCCACGCGGCGTCGAGTCAGCCGCGCGCCGGTGGGTCTCGGGCTCCCTCATCTCGTCCTCGGTTCGATCCGGTGTGCAACCGGCGGCCGTGGTCTCGCGCCGGCCGCGGCCCTCGGCGCTCAGCTCGCGGCCCGCTTGGACAGGCCGCCGAAGCGCCGCTCCCGGCGTCGGAAATCCGAGACCGCGGTCTCCAGGTGCTCGGGGGTGAAATCCGGCCACATGACCGAGGCGAAGGTCAGCTCGGCGTACGCGCTCTCCCAGAGCAGGAAGTCGCTCAGGCGCTGCTCGCCTCCGGAGCGGACGAACAGGTCCACCGGCGGGGCGGGCGCGCCACCGCCTTCGACCTCGGAGATCAGACGCTCGAAGGCGGCCTCGGTGAGGGTCCGGTCGCGTCGCGCGGCCCGCACCGCGGATTGCGCCGCGCGCAGGATGGACTCGCGCGCCGAGTAGTCGAGGGCGACGCGCAGATGGAGGCCGCGCCCGCCCGAGGTCGCCGTCACGGTCGCCGCGATGGCGCCGCGGAGTGCGGCCGGCAGCCGGTCGCGGCGCCCGATCACGGTGAGGCGCACGCCGCGGGCGATGCACGCGGCGGTCTCGGAGCGCAGGAACTCGCGCAGCAGCGCGAACAGGTCGCGCACCTCCGTGGCCGGCCGGTTCCAGTTGGCGGCCGAGAAGGCGTAGAGCGTCAGCGTCGAGATCCCGAAGCCGGGGGCGGCCTCGACGATGCGGCGCATCGCCTCGACGCCGGCGCGATGGCCGGCCGAGCGGGGCAGGCCACGCTCGGTCGCCCAGCGGCCGTTGCCGTCCATGACGATGGCCGCGTGCAGGCCGTTGGCGTGAGGGGACAATGGGCTCGTCATCATCGGGGAACCTCCACGAACGGCGGCGCGGTCAGCCCTCGCGCGTCGCCCGGATGAGCGCCTCCATGTGGTCCAGATAGCGCTGCAGCGCCTTGCGGCCCGCCGGCGTCAGCCGGTACTCGGTCCGGGGCGTACGTCCTTCGAACGACTTGGTGCACACCACGTACTGGGCTTCCTCGAGCTTGCGCGCGTGCACGCTGAGGTTGCCATCGGTGGTCTTGAGCAGGGCCTTGAGCTCGTTGAACGTCAGCGAGGCGTTGACCGCCAGGGCGCTCGTGATCCCCAGGCGCACCCGCTCGTGGATGATGCGGTCCAGCGCGGGCGTGCCCTGCGACGCGTAGAAGTCCCGCATCTGGCGCTGCCCGCGGGTCGGCGAGCCGTCCTTCATCGTCCCATCCCGTCGCTGCGCGCCGCTCCTAGCCACCGTGCTGCCTCGCGATCAGCCACCCGAACACCAGGTGGAGCCCGCCGAATCCGAGCGCCAGGTAGGCGGTCCCCCACGCCACCGGACTGAAGAGGGCGGCCGCGCCCACGAGCATGAAGCCGAGCCCCATCGCCGGCACGATGCGCACCGAGAAGGCGCCGCCGCTGGCGATCCCGGCGCCGTAGAGCAGTAGCCACACGGCGGCGAGCCGGCCCGCCAGCGGTCCGGCGAAGAAGGCCAGGGTCAGCAGGGCCCCGACGATCATCGGGACGGTGAAGGCGTAGACGAACATCCGGCCCGGACCGTTGAGTAGCGGGATCAGCGAGGCGCGCGCCTTGCGGCTCGAGGCCCACAGGGTCACGCCCAGCGCCAGCAGGGCCTCGGCGAGCCAGACGCCGAGCCAGGCCTCGACCGTCGGCTGCCGGGAGGCCAGCCACGCGGCGCCCAGGGCGGTCGCGCCGGCGGCCATCAGCCCCCAGCCCGAGATGGCGGTGAACGAGCCGGCCCGCTCCATGGTCTGGCGGATGTAGCGCAGGTCGTCGAGGGCCTGGCCGTGGATGGGCACCGGTTCGCTGCGATCCTGGGGGAGCGTGGAGGGCGCGGGCATGTGAGGATTGAACCCCCTCCGCCCCCGCTCGGTCAAGTACTTTTTCATACAAAGTGTATCGGCCCCGAGGCGGCGGGGCTTGAGCGGGTGATCGGGCCCGGCCGGCGCCGCGAGAACCACCAGCCGGGGACGCGATCGCCGCGCCCCCGGCCCCGATGGTCGCCGACCGTTACGACTGCTTGTCCTTCGCCGCCACCGCCTTGAGGACCAGCGGGGTCATCTTGGTCTGGCAGAGCCGGCTGTCCACGGTGATGGTCCAGTCGCCGGCCGTGGGCAGCGCGAAGGACGCCACGTACCGGCTGCCGTCCTTGGCCTCCGTCGAGGCGAAGGTCACCTGGCGGTCGCCGCAGACCGCCTTCACCGTGGGCTGGAGCACGCGGCCCTTGCTCATCGGCCAGTCCGGGCGGACGGCGAAGGCGAGCTCGAACACCTGACCGGCCGCCACCTGCTTCGGAGCCTTGAGGATGTTGACGTGCGCGCTCCCGCCCGCCTGGGCCATTCCCGCGATCAGGCTGAGCGCCAGGATCGCCACCGCCGCGAAACGCTTGCTCGACATGGTCCGCCTCCTTTGCGAGGGCCGGCGGCTCCGCGCCCGGCGCGGGCCGGCGCTGCCGGACCCCTCGGGTCCGTTCGCTCCGCGCGCGGTCCCGAGTGGACCGGCCGCGGGCTACGGAGACAAGGACGCGCGCGCGCCGGGAAGCGTTAGCGGCGCGGGCGGGACACTAGTGGAGCCGGAATCGGAACGGGATGGTCTCCCAACACGCCACCGGACGCTGATCGGCCATGCCGGGCACGAACACCCACTGGCGCGCCGCCTCCCGCGCCGCCTCGTCCAGCATCGGCACATGGAGCTTGGCGTCCACCCGCACGTCCTTCACGCGGCCATCGGTGCCGATCAGGACATGCACCATCACCAGGCCTTCGAGGCCGGCTTGCCTCGCCATGTCGGGATAGTCCGGCTTGACCACCTTGATCGGCTCGGGCAGTCGTTCGACGTAGACGTGGGTCCCGAACGGCGGCAGCACCTCGGCGGCGGGGGTCGTGGTGGTCACATCGTTCGGCACCGCCGTAGACGGCGGCCCGGTCTCGTGCCCGTCGGAGAGCCCGGCGATCGGTGGCGCGGCGGGCGGCGCCGCGGCCTCGGGCACCGGGACGGGCACGCCGATCGCGGGTGCGTGCCGCGGGACCGCAACGGCGGGCGCGGGCGGCGCGACGTTCACGAGCGGAGGCGGCGGGCTGATGGTCGTGACGTCGATGACCGTCGAGGTCACCGGCTCGATCTTGCGCTCGAGCAACGGTGCCAGCTGCGTGCTCAGCGCGTAGACCACCAGGGCGGCGGCGGAACTCAGGAGGAGGGCCCGACTCATCTGGGGCCGGCCGGCTTCCATCAGCTCCGGCGCCCCGTAGGGCATGAACTGGTACAGCGGGGTCGTGCGTCGCATCGGCGTCTCCGTGGGGAGCCGCCCGGTCCGCGTGTAGAGCAATCATCCCGCCGGGCGCCGCCGGCGTCCACACGAATCGGGCGCATGCCCCGCGGGCGGAAACGCATCCCGGCCGCCCGGGGGAGCCGCCGTGGCCCCGTTCACCTCCACCGACGCCTCGGGCGTGTCGGGGGAGCCGGGCGCCGCATGGCCCAGGCCCCGGCGGGGGGTCAACTCGGCCGGTTCGGCCGCGCCGCCGTGACCGTGTCCGGCGCGCCCGGGCGCCCGCTGGGCTCCGGCCACGAGCGCTCCCAGAGCCGCCACCACTTCATCTCACCGAACCCCAGCGCATCCCACCAGCGGTCGAGCATCGCGCGGTCGCCCGCCATCACGCCGGCCCGCGTCACCTGTGGGGGCGGCGGCACCAGGACCGCCAGCCGCGCGAACACCGCGTCGCGCTCCTCGCCCTGCAGTCGCGCCAGCAGGTGCCAGAGCGTGAAGGCGTCCTCGCGGCGCGCCTCGGCCAGCACCCGCGGCAACTGGGCGGCGCGGGCCGCCGGGTCGGGGGCCACGTCCAGCAGCGCCAGCGCGTTCTTGAACGCGTCCGTGGCATCGGTGAAGCAGGGCGTGCCCGGGCCGCTCCCGGGCCGCGTCGCGCAGCGCGCCCCGGCCGGGATGAACGACTCTTGGCCCTGGGACTCGAAGCTGACCCAGCCCGCGAGCACGGTCACGAGCCCGCCACCCATCGGATCCACTTCGAGCGTGTAGGCGCAGCCCAGGTCCACCGCGCGCGCCGACGGGGTCTCGACCACGAACTCGCGCGGCGGCGCCAGGATCACGGCGGTGACCATCCCCACCGCCAGGTGCAGGCGCTGCCGGTGGTCGCCGGCCTCGAGGAGCTCAAGCCGCGTGTTGGGCTCGACCAGGACCTCGCCGATCTTGCCCACCGTGACGCGGGCGCGCGAGGCCGCGTCGGTCACGAGCCACTGGCCCACGCCGAGCCGGCCGCCCGCGGCGAGCGCGCCCTCGGCCACGCGGGGCGCACCCGCGAGTGTGGCGACCTGCCAGCCGGGCGCCGGGCGCGTGACCATCCACAGGCTCACCGCTCCCGCCACCGCGATCACGCCGGCCGCCACGGCCAAGGTCCGGAGCGAGAGCCCGAGCACGATGGGGCCGCGCCGATCGGCGGTCTCGCCCCCCACGCCCACCAGCCGCGCGAGGCGGCCGCGCCATCCCGAGGCCGGCTCGGGGGCCGCGATGCGCTCGGGCAGCTCCAGCGGCCGCTCGCGCGCGGCGAGCGCGGCGAGCGAGCGCTCGAGCTTCTCGACCTCGGGGTCGGGGGTCCCCGACTTGTCCCACAGATAGTCGTCAGACATGGTCCTTCGCCACCCCCAGCTTCGCGCGCAGCAGGTTCATCCCCCGGTGCAGGTTGACGCGCACCGAGCCCTGGGTCATCCCGGTGCGCGCGGCGATCTCCGGGCCCGTCATCCCCTCCACCAATCTCAGGACCAGCGTCTCCCGATACGCCTCGGGAAGCTCACGCAGCAGCGCCAGCACCGCCAGGGCCTCGGCGTCCGTGCCGGCCTCGGGCCCCGGCAGGTCGTCGGTCACCTCCACCGTCGGTCGCGTGCGACGGTGGAAGTCGGTCGCCCGGTTGCGCGCGATCATCGCCAGCCACCCGCCGAACCGGTCCGGCTCACGCAGCCCGGGCAGCCGCTTCAGCGCCTGCAGGAAGACATCCTGCACCAGATCCTCCACCTGGCTGCGCGGCACGCGCGCGAGCAGCACGCCGTGGACCATGCGGCCGTAGCGTTGGTAGAGCCGGCCGAAGGCGGCGCGATCGCCGTCCCTTGCGGCCACCACCAGGGCCACCTCGTCGAGGGCGAGGTCGCTCACGGCGCACCGGGGGCGCGTGGCGCGGTCGCGGCATCGGCCCGCGCTCGGCGGCGGCGCGGGTTCCGGCTCGCCGGACGATCGTCGCTCGGCATCGCGTCCAGAGCCTCCCCTTCGCCCGTCGCTCCACCTCGCCCGGGTCGGGGCCGAGACGCCCGGTCGCGACCCTGACCCGTCCGATGGGGAGACGCCACCGCGCCCCGAAGTGTTATCCGCGCGAGTCAGCCCCCTGCCACCCGCGCCGAATCAGGGTGAAAGGAGTCCAGCTCCTGCCCGCGAGCGCGGGCGACCACTACCACACTTGGTGCGCCGCCGTCCCCGAGCCCGTGTGCTAGCCTCCGCACCGACGAAGCGCTGAAGGCGCGCCGTGCGGGCGCGAGCGGCTCGGCGGCGGAGGACCTCATGAGTCGAGACCTGATCGTCGGTCGCCGGGGAGACTCGCTCCTCGGTGAGGTGCAGGACCGCAGCTTCTCGATCCGGGCGGCGTTCGGGCGCCTCGAGGTGGAGACCCAGCGCATCACCTGGGTGCACCTGAAGGATGCGCCCGATCTCGCGCAGGATGAGATCTGGCTCAAGACCGGCGACCGCCTCTCCGGCAGCGTCGAACTCGAGTCGGTCCGGTTCCGCACCGAGTCGGGCCAGATGTTGGACGTGCCCCGCGCGGCCATCCACTCCATCCTGATCGGCGCCGGATTCAGCGCGAGTGCGCTGGGCCTGAGCTGAGCGCGTCGCTCCGTCGGGCGGTGGCGTGACGCCGCTGGTCCTGGCCGGCGCTCGGCGGTCCCCTGGGGAGGCCGGCGGGACGTCTATCGCTGACGCGGCGTCATCCGCCGGGCACGGCGGTCAGGAGCTGCTCGCCATGCCCGCGGTGGCCCGGTCGATGGGCGTCCGGCCGGGCGGATCGGACACGCCACCCCGCGGCTCGGCGAGGACCACCCGGTCGAGGCGCAGCGCCTCCCCCACCGACCAGGCCTGGAACGGACAGCCGCGCGGCGTGTGAGGCGGCTCGGCATCGGCGATCTCGGGCAGATGGCCCACCCCCGCCTCGTCGAGATGACGCATCAACGGTTCGAGGAACCGCGTCCGGGCCACCTGCTTCGCCTCGCGCCCGCCGCCGCGGATGCGCACCCAGGCCTCGACGAAGGGTCCCGCCAGCCACGGCCACACCGTGCCCTGGTGGTAGGCCTGGTTGCGCTCGACCTCACCGCCTTCGTAGCGCAGCGCATACCCGGGCTCGTCGGGGGCCAGCGAGCGCAGGCCGAGCGGCGTCCAGAGCCGGCGCTCGACCAGGTCCGTGACGGCCCGGGCCTGGGTGCCGTCGATCAACGGGTGGGGCAGCCCGCCGACCGCGAAGATCTGGTTGGGGCGCACGGTCGCGTCCACCGCTCCCGGACGGTGGTCGACGTCTACGACGTCGTAGAGCCCGCCGCGCGCCTCGTCCCAGAACCTGCGGCGGAACGACTCGCGGCCGGACTCGAACTGGCGACGGCGCTGGACCGACGCCCCCGCCGACAGCCGCAGGGCGTTCAACCATAGGGCCTGGACCTCGACCGGCTTGCCGATCCGGGGCGTGACGGCCCGCCCGCCCACCGTCGCGTCCATCCACGTGAGTTGGACCCCGGCCTCACCGGCGGCGAGCAGACCGTCGTCGTCCAGGTGGATCCCGTAGCGCGTCCCGTTCGTGTAGCCGGCCAGGATCGCCTCGACCGCGTCGAGCAGCCGCGTGCGCTCGCGTGAGGCCACAGGACGCCCCGCCGCGGTCGCGGCGGCGAGGGACTCGTGCACGGCGATCACGAACCACAGCGACGCGTCGACCGAGTTGAACTCCGGGGCATCGTCATGATCCGCGAACCGGTTGGGCACCATGCCCTCCGACACCGTGCCGGACCATGCCGACAGGATGCTCCGCGCCGCCTCGAGCCGCCCGGTCGCCAGGCACAGGCCGCGCAGCGCGATGAACGTGTCGCGCCCCCAGTCGCCGAACCACGGGTAGCCCGCCACGACGGTGAGGCCGGTGCCGCGGCGGACGAGATAGTCGTCCGCGGCGCGCTCGAGTCGGGCGGCTCCGCGCCGCCGCCGGCGTTCGGCGGCACGCAGGCGACGGACCAGGCTGACCGGCGCGGCGCCGGTCATCGCCGCAGCGGTCGCGGCGTCGTGGGCCGCCAGGACGCAGAGCGCCTCGCCGGACGACAGGTCCCAGTGGATGAGCCCGGGTGAGGCCAGGTCCTCATCCTCATCGAGCCCCCGGGCGCGCTCCTCGGTGTAGAGGAAGCGGCGATACCACTCGGGCGCGTGCTGGTAGCGGCCGTTGGTCGCCATCGCCACCTCGGGCAGCCCCTCGTACGGCCGCCACACCAGCCGGCCGTCGCGCGGCTCGGGCGCGAACCGGAACGCCGGGTTCTCGTGATGGAGCGCGTGCGGATCGCGTCCCGAGAAGAGCGGCCGGACCGCGAGGCGGACCGGCTTCGGGCCCGAGAGCCGGCGCCACGAAGCGACGACCAGCGGCAGGCCGCGGCGCACGAACAGCTCGTGGGCGATGCGCACGCCCCCCGGCAGCCGCAGCGTCCAGGTCGGCCAGGGCTCGGCGGTGAAGCGTTCGATGCGCGTGACCCCGTCCGGATGGACGACGCCGGGCTGGTACCGCTGGGAGGTGAGGGCGAAGCGGCCGTCGTCG
>Ga0066709_100001760_pt1 | contig 14856 bp, 17 predicted proteins | sample GraSoiAngelo_158_FD_79665 | JGI IMG/M metagenome (GOLD analysis project Ga0066709, IMG submission 79665) | Grasslands soil microbial communities from the Angelo Coastal Reserve, California, USA - 14_1009_16_30cm | ecosystem: Environmental > Terrestrial > Soil > Grasslands | place: USA...
GAAATCGATGCCGGCCAGCTTCCAGCCGCGCTTCTGCCAGAACCCCTTGAACTTGCGCACCGCGATCAGCTGTTCGGGCTCAAAGCGTTCGAGCTGGTAGGGACCGGCGCCGACGGGATGCTGCCCAAACGCGCTTCCTTCCTTTTTCACTGCCGTCGGCGACGGAATAAAGGTTTCCTTGGTCGACAAGAGGCCGAAGAACGCCCCCACGATCGGTGACTTGAGGTGGATGCGTACCGTGCCGTCACCCACTGCCTCGACCGAGTCGAGCTCGAAGAAGTTCTTGTTGAGGAGCGGGTTGCCCGAGGCCAACGTGCGCTCGAGTCCCGCCTTGACCGCGGCGGCGTTGAACGCCGTCCCGTCCTGGAACTTCACGCCCGTGCGCAGGGTGAGCTCGATCGTCCGATCGTCGGGAAACTTCCACGCGGTCGCCAGACCCGGATGCGGGTTCCCGTCCGCGTCGAGGCGCACGAGCGTGTCGTAGATGAGCCGGGCCGGCGTGACGTTGAACGGCGAGCCGCTGATCTCCGTGGGATCGAGCGCGATCGTGCCCCCGGCGCCGCTCACCGTAAGGTCGAGGCCGTACTGGAGGATGCCCTTGGCGTCGATCTTGGCCGGCGGTGTGGTCGCGCCCGCTCGCGAAACGGGTACGAACGCCCCTGCTGCCACCACCAGCACCACGCCGATGGCCGCGAGTCTCGATCTCATGGTTCCCCCTCGCGGATCGCCGCGCGCTAGCGAGCAGCTCGGCGCGCCACTTCGTCGAAGAACTCGAGCATGTCGCCGTGCGGCCGCTCGTCCTCCCAACTCTTCGGGATGGCGCCGAACTCGTACCCGGGATCGAGTGCCGGCGTCTCGTCGACGCGTCGAGCCATGGCCGCGTCGACGATGGGCTCGAGCCACGCGGCCTTCTTCTCCGCGGCGGCCGCGTCGCGTTCGGCAAACTCCGGCAGGACTTCGGTGCCGAACAGCTCGAGCGACGCCATGATGTCCTCGTGGCGGTGACGCCCTCCCTGTACGAGAAAGACGAGCTCGTCGGCGCCCGCGTCCTCGTAGCGGCGGACGTACTCGCGGATCTGTGCCGGCGTCCCCACCGAACCGCGCAAGCCGGTGGCGCCCGCATCGTCAACCTTGGCTTCGAGGCGCTCTCCAACGGCCGCGGCCGCGCGTGTCGAATAGCCCGCCTCGTCTTGCATCGCCACGAACTCGTCCCACAGGTTGGTCTGCCCCGGGCGGTGCTTGCCGAACGCGTAATAGTGCGCGCTCCCGTACCCGAAGAAGTTGCCCCCCTCGATGGCGCGGGCAACCGCGTCGTCCTCAGTCCGGGCGCACATCAGCATCGTGACGCAGGCGACGTTGGCATTGACGGCTCGGCCGATGGGTACGCAGCTCGTCGCCAACGTCTCGTAATAATCCTTGATCCAGTTCACTGATTCTTCGGGATCGACCCACGCGAAGGTGAGCGCGCCCAGTCCCTTTTCGGCTGCGAGGTGGATGGTGGCGCGCCGCGAGCACGCGACCCAGAGCGGCGGGTGGGGCTTCTGCAGCGGCTTCGGCACGACGTTGCGCGGCGGCATCGTCACGAATTGCCCGTTGATGCCCGAGAACGGCGTGTCGGCCATGCACCGCACCGCGATCGACAACGCTTCTTCCCACATTGCTCGCTTCTTGCCGGGGTCGACGACGAAGCCACCCAGCTCGGCCTCCGAGGACGCTTCGCCGGTACCGAACTCGACTCGACCATCCGACAACAGATCGAGCATCGCGATCCGTTCGGCCACTCGCGCGGGGTGGTTGACGAGCGGCGGCATCTGCACGATGCCGTGACCGAGCCGGATGCGCTGCGTCCTCTGGCTGGCAGCTCCGAGAAACACCTCGGGCGCGGAACAGTGCGCGTACTCCTCGAGGAAGTGATGCTCGACCACCCAAGCCGTGTGGAAGCCGAGGCGGTCTGCGAGTTCAATCTGCTCGAGGGTCTGATGGAAGAGATCGCGCTCCGCGCGCTCGTCCCACGGACGCGGCAGCCCGTGCTCGTAGAACAGCGACAACCTCACGGTTCACCTCGCGTTCTTGTCTTGGCGCCCGCTCGCAGGTACGCAAGCAGCGTGTCGACCCAGGTCTCGATGAACCGTTGGTCGTCGACCTCGATTGGTGCGGGCACGCCTAACGCACTCGTCTGCCAGTAGTTGCTGAGCGCACCCAGAAACAGCGTGGCCACGGCGTCGGCGTCATGCTCCGCCGCGTCGCCCGACTTCACCTTGCTGCGCAGCCACTCGGCGAACCACGCGTACCCCTGATCCCGAACCGCGCGCGCCTCGGCCAGCAGCTCCGGAAACTGATCTCCGTCGCGGAGCATGAACCGGTTCACGTCGCGCCACCGGTTCATGTTGATGAGGAACGCGCGCCCGAGCAGCGTGAGCTCGGAGCGCAGATCGTCGAGCGGAAGCACCTCGAGAATCGTCGTGCCGGCCTCGGTGAGCGCGATCGATCGCCCGATCGCAGCCGCGAGGAGTTCGTGCTTGCTGTGGAAGTGCGCGTAGAGCCCACCTGACCCCGGCGACAGTCCCGCCGCCTCCTCGATGTCGGCGATCGTCGTGCCCCGGTAGCCGCGCTCCGCGAACAACCGCAACGACGCGGTGAGGATGCGCTCGCGGGTGCTATCGGGTTGGGCGGGCGTCGGGTCGGCGGCGGCGGGCATGGCCTCTCCTACCATCCCGACTGGCCAATCGTCAAGGATTACTTAGGAATAACAAGCGATTACTTGGTAACCGTTGGGGCCGTAGCCTTCGCCGAGCGCGACGAAGGAGCAGACGATGAGCACCCCAGGCGACATAGCGCCGGTCCGCCACGAGGACCTGTACCACACCGGCATCGTCGTCGAAGACCTCGACGCCGCGATCGCCGAGTTCACTGATCTCTTCGGGCTCCGTTGGGGTCCGCACCTCGAGTTCGAGCTGCCCGTGCTCTCCGCCGACGGCGTCCAGCAAGTCCCCTTCCACGCGATCTACAACTCCGACGGACCGCATCACCTCGAGCTGGTTCAAGCCGTGAAAGGCACGCTGTGGACCGTTCCCGGCGCGGGACACGCCCATCACATGGGCTATTGGGCCAAGGACGTCGGCGCAGCGTCGCGTTACCTCGAGAGCAAGGGACTCCCCCGCGTTGCGGCGATCGGGGCCCGATCCGAGAGTGACACAGGAAGAGCGGTGTACCACCAGGGACGCGCCGGCGTGTACATCGAGCTCGTCGATCCCGCGGGCGCGGAGTACATCTTCGGTCCTGCGTGAGGTACGAGCGCCTTTAGGCGGTTCGCTGGAGCGTCGTCAGCAACGAGTCCGTCCAGGCAGCGATGAAAGCGTCGCGGTCGACCGCTGCCGGCGACTCGCCGAGCACATTGCCGAAGATCCAGTAGTTGCTGAGCGCTCCCATATACAGCGCGGCCATCGCGTCGGCATCGTGGTCGACCAGCAGCCCAGCTTTCGTCTTCGCCCGCAACCAAGACGCGAACCACTCGAAACCCTGCACCATCATCTCGCGGCCGCGCGCGAGCTCGTCCGGGAACTGCTGAGCCTCCTTGAGCATGATGCGGGCCGCGTAACGCCAACTTTCCATGATCACGAAGAACGATCGCGCCAGCAGCATCACCTCCGACCGGAGGTCATCGAGGGGCAGGACCTCGAAGATCGAGTAACTCGCCTCGGTCGTGGTCGCGGCGCGGTCGATCGCGGCCGCGAGCACTTCCTGCTTCGTGCGGAAGTGCGTGTACAGCGCTCCCGATCCGGGTGAGAGACCGGCCTCGGCCTCGATCTCCGCGACGGATGTGCCGCGAAACCCTTTCGTCGCGAACAGGTGCAAGGCCGCGGTCAGGATTCGTTCTCGCGTGCCGATGGCGCGATTCGCCACTGAGCCACCTCTTATATTGCACGTCCCGCGCCCGCCGATTGTGGGCGCTCAATACAGAACCTACTATGACTTACCAAGTAACTACTTGGAGAGGAGCCCTCGCATGGACCGAGTTCGCATCCTCGTACCCGTGCCGCCGAGCAAGCAGGACCGCGCCGGTCCCGGTCCGGACGCAGGCGATCTCGCCGGCAAGCTGGTCGGGATCCGCAACGACCTGGCGTGGCGGTCCTTCGACTGGGCCGAAGACGAGTGGACCCGCTCGTTGACCGAGGGCGGGTCACAGGTCAGGCACTGGACGACCAACCAAACCCGGTCGGGCGAAGAGGGCGAGGGAGCAACGCGCGAGCTCGCCGAGTTCTGCGACGCCATCGACGTCGGGATCTTCGGCCTGGCGAATTGAGGCTCCTGCACCGCCTGGACGATCCGCGACGCAGTCGAGTTGGCGTCCAGGGGGAAGACGGCGGTCGCCGTCGTAACGCAGGAGTTCGAAGCGCTCGCGCACACCATGGCGACGAACCTCGGGTACCCGTCGTTGCGGATCCACGTGCTGCCGTACCCGCTCGACACCCGCCCCGAGAAGGAGGTCCGCGACATCGCCCGAGAGCACTACCGACCGCTCCTCCGCACCCTCGGAGTGAAGCAGTGAGTGCGGTGGGTGAGTCGCTGACGGCGGAACGCTTGGACGTCGATCCCGACGTGACCGCGTTCACCAAGCTCGCAACCGATGCCGGCTGGGGTGACGGCCTGCCGTTGGTGCCGCCGACCGAAGAGAAGGTGCAGGCGTTCGTCGCCGCGTCGCGCCGCTATCCCGAGCACGTGCTCGGCGAGATTCCACCCCGGGGCGCGGCGTGCACGGTGGAGCTGCTCGCCATCAACGCCGTGATGGCGGGAGCGCCCGCGGAGTCGATGCCGTTGCTCGTCGCCGCCATCGAAGCGATGACCGCACCGGAGTACGGCCTGTTCTCGCAGAACGCGACGACCAACTCGGTCGTTCCGGGGTTGCTGGTCAACGGCCCGATCCGCCACGACCTCGAGATCCCGTTCGGCGCCGGATGCTTCGGCGGCCAGGCGGGACCGGCGCCCGCGATCGGACGCGCGACGCGCCTCGTCATGCGCAATGTCGGCGACCAGGTCGTCGGCGTGACGTCGAAGAGCGTGTTCGGGCAGCCGGCGCGGGTCGTGAGTTTCGTCGTCGGTGAATGGGAGGAACGGTCTCCCTGGACACCGCTAGCGGAACGGCGCGGCGTCCCCGGCAACGCCGTAACGGTCTTCGGGGGGACGGGGACGATCGACATCGCGGACATCCACGCCGACTCCGGCCCGGAGCTGCTCGAGATCATCGGAAAGTCGCTGGCCTTCCCGGGCACCAATGCGTTCATCCATCGCAGCGTGTCCGGCAGCGGCGGCGACGAGGACATCCTCGTGTGCCTCCCGCCGCCGTGGGTCGATCTCATCACCGCCGATATCCCCGACCTCGAGGACGTGCAGCACCTTCTTTGGATGCACGCTGCACTTCCGGTGTCGTGGTGGCCGGCGACCCACCGCGAGAAGCTCGAGGCCCACGACGTCATCGACGACCGCGGCTACGTGAAGCTCCTCAGCACTCTCGAGCAGTACCTCGTCATGGTGTGCGGCGGTCTCGGCAACCTCCATGCGCTCGCGCTGCACACATTCGGTCAAGGCCATTCGGTGACCCGCCCGATTGGCGACATCCCTCCACCGCCGAACGGATCCGCGTCATGAACGTCCGTATCTACGACGGCGACACGCACATCGTCGAGCCGCCGGCCCTGTGGCAGGACCGCGTCCCCACGAAGTTCAAAGCGCTCGCACCCCGCTGGGTGAAGAACGACGACGGGTCCGAATCGTGGGTGTACGAGGACGGCCGGCGAGTCTCCCCGGTCGCCGGGATGATGGCGCCGAGTGGCACGAGCCCGGTCACGTGGGACCTCTACAGCAGGACGACCTACGGCGAGATCCGCCGCGGTGCCTACGACCCCGAGGCCCGGCTGCACGACATGGACACGGACTTCGTCTATGCGCACGTGTTGCATCCCACGCTGGCACTCTCGGGCCCGACCAACTTTTCGCGGGACAACGTCGAACTGCAGCTCGTGTGCACGCGCGCATACAACGATTGGATGTCGGAGTTCTGCAGCACGGATCTCGACCGTCTCATCGGGCTCGCGCTGCTTCCGATCTCGGGCATCGAAGACACGATCGCCGAGCTGGAGCGGGTACGCGACCTCCCTGGCATCGACGGTGTGCTGCTCACCGCGTGGCCGAACGGGCGCGCCACTCCCCTCCCCGAGGACGACAAGTTCTGGGCTGCCGCGGCTGCCGCCGATATGCCGGTGGTGTTGCACGTGGGCATCACGGGGTCGAGCGAGCAGGACGCGTTCATGGGGTTCATGAAGCTCGGTGATCGCAGCCTCGTCCTCGGCCACATCAACCTCGAGCGCACGGCTCACGCCATCATGGAAGCGCTGTCGTACATCATCATCGGCGGCGTGCTCCAGCGTCACCCCGCGCTGACGATCGTCGGCACCGAGACGGGTATCGGCTGGATCCCGTTCTTCCTCGAGCAGACCGACGACAACTTCCGCCGGCACCGCTTCTGGGCCGAGACCGAGCTCACGATGCTTCCGTCGGAGTACTACCGGCGGCAGTGTTTCAACACGTTCCAGGTCGACCGGGCCGGGATCCTCGCTCGCGACGGAATCGTCGAGAACATCGTCTGGTCGTCCGACTTCCCCCACACGGGCGCCGACTGGCCCAACTCCACCGTTACCATCGAGCACAACCTCGTCGGCGTACCGGAGGACGAACGCCGGCTCATCCTTACCGAGAACTGCCGGAGGGCATTTCGGCTCGCGTGAACGCGTCTTCGCAGGAGGAGCGGATGGAGTACGAGGCCGTCATCTACGAACGTGATGGCGCGGTCGCGCGGATCACGCTGAACCGTCCCGAGAAGCGCAACGCCCAGAACAGCCAGATGATCTCCGAGCTCGACGACGCGATGCGCCGAGCGGCGCGCGACGACGAGGTCAACGTGATCGTGCTGGGAGGTGCGGGCTCGTCGTTCTCGTCCGGCCACGATCACAAAGAGGTGATGCGCGACCCAGTCGTGAGCGGCCTGCGATCGGAGATGACGACGCGCGTGGCGCTCGAGCGCGAGATGTATCTCGAGAAGTGCCTCGCGATCCGCGACATCCCGAAGCCCACGATCGCCATGGTGCAAGGCCCCTGCATCGCCGCCGGGGTCATGCTGGCGGCGATGTGTGACCTCATCGCCGCGTCGGACGACGCCGTCTTTCGCGACCCGACACTCGACATGGGCGGCGGCGGCGCGGCGGCCGTCGAGGTGCTCTACCACCCATGGGATTTCGGTGCGCGCCGAGCGAAGCGATTTCTGTTCTTCGGCGAAGAGCTGACCGCGGCGGAAGCGCTCGAGCTCGGCTTCGTGAGCTGGGTATTTCCCCGCGACGAGCTCGAGGCGCGCACGATGGAGCTCGCGCACACGTTGGCGTCGCGACCGCCCGGACCGATTCGAATGGTGAAGCGCTCGATCAACCAGACACTCGACCGCATGGGCCAGCGCGACAGCTTCGAGTACCACTTCGTGATGCACTAGCTCTCGCACGACGGTGAACGCCATGGTGACGACGCGTCGGTTCCGCCGGACCTCGAGCGCTTCCTCAGATGATCAGGTAGCCGCCGTTCACCGAGATCGTCTGACCGGTCACCCACGAAGCCTCGTCGGACGCGAGCCAGACCACGGCGCCCGGGACATCCTGCGGGACGCCGACGCGTCCGACCGGGAACTGCCGCGCCCGGCGTTCGCGAGTTTCTTCTGCCATCCAGGGACCGGGGATGAGCCCGAGCGAGACGACGTTGCAGGTCACGCCCGACTGCCCTACTTCCTTCGCCAACGAACGGAGGAACCCGGCCGCGCCCGCCTTGCCCGCCGCGTAGGTAGAAAGCTCCGGGACGCCGATGCGTCCCGCGTCAGAGCTGATCGCGATGATCCGGCCCCAACCGTGCTCGACCATGCCGCGTACGACTGCGTGGGCGCAGTGCATCACGCCGTAGAGGTTCGGGCGCAGCAGCGCCTCCCAGTCGTCAGGCTGGCTGTCGATGAACGCCACCCTCGTCACGCCACCGGGCGGAACGCCGGCGTTCGTGACGAGGATGTCGACGGGTCCCAGCTCGCGACCGATGTCCGCGACGACGTGGGCGATCGCCGTCGGGTCGCCAGCGTCGCCGGGCACGGCGATCCCCCGACCGCCCGCGCCCGCGATCGTCGCAACGACCGATGCGGCGAGCGCGGGGTCGATGTCGTTGACTCCGACCGCGGCTCCCTGGCTCGCGAGCGCCCGTGCGATCTCGGCGCCGATGCCCCGGCCCGCCCCGGTCACGAGCGCCGTCCGTCCGCTGAGGTCGAACACGGCCGCGAGTCGTCAGAAGGTGCAGGACCCGCCGTCGACGATGAGGGTGTGGCCGCTCACGTACGACGAGTCGTCACTGGCCAGGAAGAGCGCGGCCCGTCCGATGTCGAGCTCGCAGTCGCCAACGCGTCCGGATGTGGAGTACGCGGCTGCACCCGCGGCCAGCTCGGGGTTGCCCGCGGCCCAGCGTTCGTAACCGGGCGAGCTCGCGTGGGGGCAGATGACGTTGACCCGGATGCCCTCTCGGCCCCACTCGCGCGCCGCCACTTTCGTCAACGAACGGATCGCTTCCTTTGCGGGGCCGTACGCGGCGTAGCCCTCTCTTCCCATGATCCCAGCGCCCGATCCGAAGTTGATGACCTTCGCGTTGCGGCCCTTCATGTGCGGGTAGCACGCCTGCATGAAGTAGAGGGTCCCGAGGACGCCTGACTCCCACGCGAGCGCCATGTCGTCGTCGGTGGTGTCGATGACCGAAACCTCGCTGACCGCGCTCACCGCGTTGTTGACCAGGATGTCGACCTGCCCGAACGTCTCGAGCGCGCGAATGACACATGCATCGACGTCGGCGCGGCGCCGCACGTCACATTGCACCGCCAGGGCGTCGGCACCGCGCGAGCGCACTTCTTCTGCCGTCCGTTCCCCGCTCGCCCCATCGAGCTCCGCGATGACGACGTTGGCGCCTTCGGACGCGAACGCGAGCGCGATGCCGCGTCCGATCCCCTGCCCAGCGCCCGTGACGATCGCGACGTTTCTGTCGAGACGACCCACGCGGCCGAACGTACCACTGGGTGCACGAGATTCGCAGAGTGTGACAGGCTCGGGTCGTGCGAATACTTGTGCTTGGCGGCACCGTATTCGTCGGCCGTCACCTCGTCGAAGCGGCGCTTGCCGATGGTCACGACGTCACGTTGTTCACCCGCGGACTCACCAATCCCGAGCTCTTCCCGCAGAGCGAACATCTCGTCGGTGAACGCGGCGAGGACGTCGTGGCGCTCGAGGGCCGCACGTGGGACGCGGTGCTCGACACGTCCGGCTTCGACCCGGCGGTCGTCGAGCGCTCGAGCAAGGTCCTCGCCGGCAATGTCGGCATCTACGCATTCATCTCCACGATCTCCGTCTACCGCAACTACGGCGCGCCCGGCATCGACGAAGACTCGCCGGTGGCGCGGCTCGACGACGACGAGCTGATCGCCCGTCGTGACACCGGCGCGTACGGTCCGCGCAAAGCCCGGTGCGAAGAGATCGTCACCGAGGCCTTCCCCGAACAGACGCTGACGGTGCGGTGCGGGCTCATCGGCGGGCCGCACGACAACGTCGGCCGCCTGACCTACTGGCCCCGGCGGGTCGCGATGGGCGGCGAAGTGCTCGCGCCCGGCGCGCCCGGCCGCATGTTCCAGGTGATCGACGCCCGCGACCTGAGTGAATGGGTCGTTCGAATGGTCGAGCAGGGGCGGGCCGGCACGTTCAACGCGGTCGGCGCGGCCACCGCGTTCGCCACGCTCCTCGATGTGTCGAAGGACCTGACCGGCAGCGATGCGACCTTCGTCTGGTGCACCGATCAATTCCTGGTCGAGCAGGGCGTGGCACCACAGACCGAGCTGCCCTTGTGGTCGCCGGTGCGGCCGGGGAGCGACGGTCACTACGGCATCTCGAACGAGCGCGCTCGCGCTGCGGGACTGGCGTTGCGCCCGTGCCGTGACACCATCCGCGCCGTCCTCGACTGGGCCGGCGACGCGCCGGCTCGCGCCGTGGGAGCGGGCGGCGCGGTGGGGCTCAGCCCCGACCGTGAACGCGAGCTGTTGCGAGCGTGGCGGCGATCATGACCGCCCGCGGCGAGCCCGGCGACACGTCCGATGCGGACGCGGGATGGCCCGTCGATGAGCTGGCCCGCCGCGCGGGGCTGACCGTCGACACCATTCGCTTCTACCAGCGTCACCGGCTGCTCGCGCCGCCGACCGGACCACCTCGCCACAAGCGTTACGGCCCCGAGCACCTCACCCGCCTCGACCGGATCCGTGAGCTTCAGCAACGTCGGTTCTCGCTCGCGGCGATTCGCGCGCTGCTCGACCGCGACCCTTCCGGACGCGTGACCGGCCTGTTCGTCGAGGAACCGACCCGTTACTCCGAAGCCGAGCTCGTGGAGCGCAGCAAGCTGGCGCCGGAACTCGTCGCGCAACTCATCGACGAGGGCATCCTCGGTGACCCGCGCGAGGAAAGTCGCCGCACCACGTTCGACTCGACCGACCTCACGATTCTCGAGGGCGTACGCGTCCTGCTCGACGCGAGCATGGCGCCCGAGATCGCGGTGAAGCTCGTGAGTACGTTCCAGCGCCATTTGCGGTCGATGGACGACGAAGCCTTTCAATTGCTCCTCGGGAAGGGTGCGACCACTTGGCCCGACCCGCCGGTGCAGAAGGAATTCGCGCGCCGGTTGCCGGAAACCACACTGGCGCTGTTCGACGCGAACGAGCAGATCATCCAGGCGTTGTACCGGCGGACCGTCCAGGTTCTCGCGCTCCGAGGCATAACGCGCGGGTTACCCCGACGGGACTGACGCGCATGACGACCGGCACACTCGCTTCGGACCCGCACGCGCGGCGGCGCCTTGTCGTTGCAGTGATCGGGACCGTTGCCTTGCTCGCGCTCGTCGCCGCGGGCAGTGGCGCATTCCGAAGCAACGGAAGCGGAATCGCAGTACGGGATTCGGCCGTTGTCCTGGACGCGACGGCGGCCATCGCGGCTGCGATCGCCACCGCGGCCGTGATCTTCGGCGTCGCGCTGTTGCGGTTGGGCGCGCTCCGCCATCCGAACGAGCGCAGCGTGTCGCGCCAGTTGCTGACCATGCTCATCATGATCGCGATCGTTGCGCTCACTGCGATCGCGATTCGCCATCTCCACCAGGCGGGCGGGACGCCGGCTCGGTCCGGGACCCATGCCGCATCGCCCAGCCGCTCGCCGGAAGGCGGCGGGCAACCGATTCCCGGGCGCGGAGCCGACTGGTGGGTCATCGCCCTCGCGGTCGGCATCACTGCGAGCGCGATCCTCGTCTGGAGTGTGCGGTCTCGGCGAAGGATCGGAAACGACGGCGGTGGCCCGGACACCAACACCCGCTCGCAAGTGTTGCAAGTCCTCGACGATTCACTCGCCGATCTCATCGCCGAAGGCGACAACCGCCGGGCCGTCATCGCCGCCTACGCCCGCATGGAACGGCTCCTGGCCAACGTCGGTGCACCGCGCGCCCCCGCGGAAACGCCGTTCGAATACCTCGACCGTGTCTTGGTGTCGTTTGGGGCGTCGGCCGCGGTCGCGCAGCCACTAACGGAGCTGTTGTAGCACGCGAAGTTCAGCCACCATCACGTTGACGGCGCGATGAAGCAGCAAGCCGTCGACGCGTTGACCGAGTCGCGCGACGAGCTCCGGAGCGCCGCATGACCACGGCGGGGCGCGCCGCGATCATCGCCGCCCTGACCGTCGCGTTGCGCGTCGGGATCCCTGCTGCCGCACAGGCGATCGGCGTCACCGTGGGCGTGAGGGTCGCCGGCTCCGTCGTCGCGGCCGTTTTGCTCCTGGTCCTCGTGCGCCAGATCGCGCCCGCCCGCGCCGACTTCGGCAGCCGCTTCGAACAGGCAGCGCGCCCACCCGCCCCGAGGTCTATGGGGCGTCCCGCGGAGCTGGAAGAGCTGGAACGGCTCGTGCGCTTGCAGGCGGCCGGAACCCGGTTCTTCGCGCTGCGTCCGCGCATGCGCGAGGTCGCAGTGCACCGGCTCGCACTGCGCGGCGTGGATCTGGACCGCGGTGAAGCTGCGTCGCGGTTACTCGGTCCCGAGCTCTTCGCTTTCGTGCGCGACCGCGGCGCCAACGAAACGTCACGACACGCGGACGCGGTCGAGCCCGCGCAGCTCTTGCAGTTCGTTTACCGGCTCGAGGCGCTGTGACAGCACAGCTTTCGCTCCGCGACATCGGCGCGCGCGCCGATGCGATCCTCACCGAGATCGAACGGGCAGTCGTCGGAAAGCGTGCGGTCCTCGAACTCGTGCTCGCCGGGTTGCTGGCCGACGGCCACGTGCTGCTCGAGGACTTTCCGGGGCTGGCCAAGACGCTGATCGCTCGGTCGTTCGCGCAAACCACGGGGCTCGACTTCGCGCGCGTGCAGTTCACGCCCGACCTCATGCCCGCCGACATCACGGGTACCTCGATCTTCGATCAACGTCGGCTCGAGTTCGAATTCCGCCCCGGACCGGTATTCACGAACTTGCTGTTGGGCGACGAGATCAACCGCGCGCCGCCTAAGACACAGGCTGCGCTGCTGGAGGCGATGCAGGAGCGGCAAGTCACGGTCGACGGCGTCTCGCGGCCGCTCGCGCCTCCGTTCCTCGTGGTCGCGACCCAGAACCCGATCGAGTACGAGGGGACGTACCCCTTACCCGAAGCGCAGCTCGATCGATTCCTCCTGCGGGTGTCGATCGGCTATCCGGAAGCCGACGCGGAATGGGAAGTGCTCGAGCGCCGTCTGCAACGCCGCACGCCCGAGGTCACGCTGCGTCCGGTTGTCCAGCGCGACGAGTTCCTCGCGATGCAGATCGCGCTCGAGGACGTCTACGTCTCGGAGAGCATCGGCCGGTACATCGTCGCGATCGTCTCCTCGACGCGCGAGCGACCGACGATCGAACTCGGTGCGAGCCCACGCGCATCCTTGGCGGTGCTGGTGGCGTCACGCGCCCGCGCCGCCCTCGCGGGCCGGGACTTCGTGGTCCCGGAGGACGTCAAGGCGGTCGCGGTCGCGGCGCTCGCGCACCGGCTGCGCTTGCGCCCCGACCTGTGGGTCCGCGGCGCGACGCCCGATGACGTGGTCGCCGAATGCCTCGACGAAGTACCGACGCCCCCGGCCGAGGAGACCGGCAATCCGTGAGCGCACCAACGGAGCTGCGGTTTCGACCGACGCCGAAGCTGGCGGTGTACCTCGCGCTGGCGGCGCTCGGACTGCTCACGGCGCTGGCAATCGGCCGACCGGAGCCGGCGGTGCTCGCAACGCCCGTCGCGTTGGCGGCGGTCGTCGGGCTCGCGCTGCCGCGCCCCGAGGCCGTCGGCGTCGCATGGGAGCTCGAGCGCGACCGCGCCACCGAGAACGAAGACGTCGTGTTGACGGTCAGGATCGAGGCCACCGCCGCGGTGGGCACGCTCGAGCTCGCGGTTGCGCTCCCTGCGGGGCTCACGGCACCGCGCCCGCAACGCCTGCAGGGCGTGCGCATCGACCGCGCCGGTGCGTACCGCTTCGACGTCCCCGTGCATTGCCACCGCTGGGGTCGCTACGAGCTCGACTCGCTGTGGATTCGGACGCGCAGCTGGTTCGACCTCCTCGTCGCGGAGCACCGTCACCACCAGCCCCTCGTGCTCAGGGTGTACCCGCGGCCCGCGTCGCTACGACGGCTGGTCAGCCCGCGCGACACGCACACGGCGGCCGGCAGCCACGTCGCGCGCGCCAAGGGTGCTGGCCTCGAGTTCGCCGACTTCCGCCAGTTCGTGCCCGGCGACCGAGTACGCGACGTGAGCTGGAAGGCGACGGCGCGTACCGGTTCGCTCTGGGTCGCGCAGCGTCATCCGGATCGCGCCGCGGACGTGGTGATCCTCCTCGACGTCTTCGACGAGCCGGAACTCGCAACGGCCGTGCGCGCCGCCAACGCGGTCGCCACTGCCTATCTCGTCCATCGCGACCGCGTCGGCCTCGTGAGCTTTGGCGGGCTGATGCGGTGGCTGCGGCCGGGGATGGGAGCACGCCAGCAATATGTGATCGTCGACATGCTGCTCGGCACCAGCGTGTTCGACAGCGTAGCGTGGCGCGACATCGACGCGGTCCCGCCCAAGGCCCTGCCGCCCAAGGCGCTCGTGATCGCGCTGTCACCGCTCCTCGACCGCCGGGCCATCGGCGCGATCATCGACCTCCGGCGCCGCGGGATCGACGTCGTCGTGGTCGAGGTCTCGCCGCTTCCGTTCGCGCCGGCGACGCCGGGAGTCAACGGTGAGGTCGCGCACCGCCTCTGGCAACTCCAGCGCGCGCTCGTCCGGGACCGTTTCGCCGAGCTCGGGGTACCGGTCGTCGTGTGGGACCCTCGCCGCGCACTGGCCGTCACCATCGAAGAGATCGCCGCATGGCCGACCGCTCGCCGGCTCGTTCGTTGACGGTGCGCGCGGCTCGCGCGCGACGCCGCGCCGCGTTGGTGGCGCGCGCCGTCGGCGTTGCCGGCGTCGCGGCCCTCGGACTGAGCAGCGCCCTCGTCGTGTGGGCGGCGGTACGGTCGCCGCACCGGTACGGAGGGCTGATTGCGCTGCTCGGCGCGAGTGCGGTCGTCGTGATCGCCGCCGGCGCGGCGGCGCGGCGGTTGGGCGCGTGCGGCACCGGCGTCGCGGTCGTCGGCGCCATGTTCGTCGTGTCCCAAGTCGACCGGGGCGCGAGCATCGCCGCGCCCGTGGTGTTCGGCTGCGGCCTGCTGATCGTTCTCGAGCTGAC
>Ga0066709_100001761_pt1 | contig 14855 bp, 8 predicted proteins | sample GraSoiAngelo_158_FD_79665 | JGI IMG/M metagenome (GOLD analysis project Ga0066709, IMG submission 79665) | Grasslands soil microbial communities from the Angelo Coastal Reserve, California, USA - 14_1009_16_30cm | ecosystem: Environmental > Terrestrial > Soil > Grasslands | place: USA...
AGGAATGGTACGACCGGCAGCCGTCTCATGTTGGACTGGTTCTGCCTTTGCTTACAAGCCCCGAGCCGTTGGTCCGCGAGTCGGCGGCCGCGGCCATCGGCCGGATGGCGGTGGATGCGCCCGATCCGGCGCCGTTTGAGATTGCGGTGGATCCGCTCGTTCAGGCGCTCGGCGACCGAACGAAAATGGTGAGCCGCGCGGCGGCGTGGTCGCTGCGCCAACTTGGAAACGACGGCGTGGGCGTGGACAGAGTTGTAGCTGCGCTCGCCAGTCCCGACGACTACACCCGTCGCGGCGCCGCGCGCGTTTTCTATCAATACGCCTACCACATGACGGGGCGGGAGGACGCGGCCCGCGCGCTCCTCCGCAGCGTGGACGACCCCGATGTGCTGGTCCGCATCGAGTCGCTGAAGGCGCTGTGGCGGTGGTGGTATCGCACCGCGGACTTCGGGCTGCGGCGCGAAATCGAACAGGCCTTCCTCGAGCGGGCGGCGGCCGAGCGCGAGCACCCGCTCGTCCGGTTGAACGTCGCCCAGGCCATTTACAACATCCTGGATGACAATACCGTTCAGTTCCACAAGAACTGGCTGCGCTCGATGGCCCTCGAAAAAGACCGCGACCGCGCCGAACAAGCGCGCATCGCGGAGGTTGAAAGGCCGCTCGCTCGCGAACTCGCGGCAGCACTCGCGCCCGAAAACCCCACGGCCCGGCTGACGCTCCTCTCCGCGCTCGATTATTATTTCCTGCGCGGCGGCATCGGCAACGACTACGACCCCATCATGTTTTATGACCGCGAAGCTGCGGAAACTCTCGCGCGCGCGATACTCCCGCTCCTTGATTCTCCCGATGTCGCGCTTTCGCGGAAAGCGCTACGGGCGGTGGCCGTGGTGCGCGAGGCGCGGGACCGCGATGTCTTGCTGGGCGTCATGCGGAAGCTCGCCTCACCCGATAAGAGCACGCGAGAAATCGCTGAGCAGGAGTTGAGCCGGTTCCCCGCCGAATACGCCAGCCAGTCTCGCTCCGGCAGCACGCCTTCCGGGGGAAGCAGATAGACTTTTCCCCGGGTGCTGAACGATCCCGCGTGGCGGGACTTTGCGGGGCGGCGCGGGCCGTCCGAAATCGCATGAACAAATCCTGGTTTCCTCGGGCGCTCTGGGGCGTTGTGATTGTGGGTCCGCTGCTTTTATGCGCCCACGCCGGCTGGGCGGTCCCGCAACGCGGGATCACCGAGCCCGTCCAAGGCGCCGACCGGGAAGTTATCCGACTGATTGCCGCATCGCTCGCCAGCCCGCAAGCGGATGTCCGCCAGGCGGCGCTCGAGTGGCTGGCGCGCGACGCTGGCGCCGACGACGAGCGCCTGATTCCCGCAGTCTTCCACCTCCTTAGAGACAAGAAGGCGGGGGTTCGAAATCAGGCGCTCGCAAATTTGGGCTGGATCTACGAGCGCCACCCGTCGAAGCGAAGCGGCCGGCGGGCTCTGCTGGCGATCGAAAAAGCGCTCGCCAATCCCGCCGACCACGCCGCGGCTCTGGTGGCGGTGGATCTCGTTCGCGGCTCGGCGGAGAGGGGCGAATACGATGAAAACAAGGGAGGGGCGCCGAGGGAGCGCCTGCTTTCGAATCCGGGAATTCAGAAACTGGTGGCGTCGCTGCTAACCAGCCGCGAAAGTTCTCTCCGCCCGGAGCTGCTTCAAGTGGTCGAAAGTTCTGGCCTCCTTCAGTCCTTGCCCGCCGTCGTCGAAGCGGTCGGCGAAGCCTTGCGTGACGACGACCTGACGGTGCGAAGCAACGCGACGGACCTCCTCATCGCGATTGGCTTGAAAGGTACGCCCGCGGCGCGCGCGAAGGCGCACCCGCTGCTCGTGGCGGCGCTCCAGGAGGGCGACCCGAACGTCCAGCTCCGGATTTCCCGCGCGCTTCAGCTACCCATCCCGCCCCGCAAAGCGGCTCCGCCCGTTCTCTCACTGAGCGGTGAAAAGGTCTCAGCTTCCGACCTCCCCTTCGACTTTAATTTCTTCACCGCCTTCGTTCAGCCGCTGTTTGCGAAGAAATACGGCAGCGAGGCCTGCGTGGATTGCCACACGCCGCAGGCCAATACCACAGGCAAATTCCGCGTTCTTGCCCCAAGGGCCGACGGCCATTTCGCTCTGGAGGAGTCGCGCGTGAACTTCGTCTCCGTGCTCGCAGTGGTGGACCGGGAGAACGTCGAAAAAAGCAAGCTGCTGCTCAAGCCTCTGGACCCGCGCGCCTCCGAAGGGAAGCTGCATGGGGAGACGCACGATGGGGGCGTGTCTTGGAGCAATCAATTCGAACCCGACTTCCGGCTGGTGGACGGCTGGTTGATAGGCGCCAAGCTTGAAATTCCCCCGCAGAGCCAACTGGACTTCGCCTATTTCGTCGAGCACGTGGAACCGATTTTTTCTACGCCCGGGCCCGACGGCTTTGCGTGCATCAACTGTCATTCTACGCACGCCATCCTGCACTTGGAATCGCCCGAGACACGCGAAGGCAGCTTTTCAATCGAGCAAATCGCCAACAATTACCAGTCGGCCCATCGCGTCATTGATGAGGCGGCCCCCGGAAACAGCTTCATCGTCCGCAAGCCGACTAGTCCGCGCGAAGGGGCGGACGGCCTCGCGCACGCCGGCGGAATTCGGTGGACGGATAAGAAAGAATCGTGGCAGTACCGATCTTTGATCACCTGGATTGGAAAACGCAACCTGGACGCCCAGTGAATGAGAAGGTTCGGTTCTGGGCGCTGCCGGGGCGAGGCCTGCCCCCACGGCCCGTTGAGGCATTTCTGGTCAAACGACTGCGATTGACTTCCCAGCGCGACCGAGCCTCGGCTTCAGACATTGTCCAGATTTTTCTGGGAGCGGCGGCAGCGGCGCTTTTGGCAAGCCTTCCTCTCCTCGCCGCGCGCAGCCCCCGCGCCCCCTTAAACCCGACTCCCGTCCGAACTTTCGGCCCCACCGACCCGAAGGAACTCGAGGCCTTTCTCGATCCCATTTTCTCGAGTGGGATGGCAAGGTGGCACATCCCCGGGGCGGTATTTCTCCTGGTAAAGGATGGCAGAGTATTTTTCGCCAGGGGTTATGGCTACTCGGACCTCATGAAAAGAACCGCCGTTGATCCCGCCAAAACGGTATTCCGAGTGGGCTCGGTTTCGAAGCTATTCACCGCCACGGCCGTGCTCCAGCTCGCGGAACGCGGCGAAGTGGACCTTCACACGGACGTCAACCGGTACTTGAAGACGTTTCGGTTGGAGGAGAACTTTCCTGCCCCGGTGACGCTCGCAAACCTTTTGACGCACACCGGCGGCTTCGACGACCGCGCCATCGGCATCGCCGCGCGGAATGCTCAGGACCAGGCGCCGCTGGGAGAATACCTGGCGCGCTCGATGCCGCCGCGGGTTCGGCCGCCTGGGGAAATGTACAACTACTCGTCGCACGGGATCGCGCTTGCGGGTTATATCGTGGAAACGGTTTCGGGTCAGCCTTTCGGCGAATACGTCGAGAAGAATATCCTCGAGCCCCTGGAAATGCGGCAATCGAGTTTTTCGCCTGCCGCGGCGCCAGTGGCTGAAATTGCGCTCGGCTACGCTGTTGTGAACGGGACTGTCCAGGCTGTGCCTTACGATTTTTTCAACATCGGCCCCGCCGTGGGACTGAATTCGACGGCGAGCGATATGGCGCACTTTATGATTGCGAACTTGGAGCATGGCGTCTTTGATGGCCACCGCCTCCTTTCCGAGCGGATGATCGACGAAATGCACCGCCAGCAATACACCGACGACCCGCATCTGCCCGGCAGGACCTACGGGTTTTACGAAAAATTCCGAAACGGGTGGCGTTCCATCGGGCACGGCGGCAACATTCGCGGCTTTGGCAGTCTCCTGTTGCTCGTTCCGGAAGCGCGCGCCGGGATTTTCCTTTCCACCAACCTCGACGAGCCGCGGTTCGACGTCGAGATGGTCCATAAGTTCTTTGTCCATTACTTTCCCTCGCGAGTGGCGGCGGACCCGCCAGCGCCGAATCCGTTGTTTCTGACTAAGGCGACGAACTATGTCGGCAGATACCGCATCAATCCTTATTCGCGGACGACGCTCGAGAAGCTGGCAACGCTTAATTGGCAGTACCGGCTTACTGCTTTGCCGGATGGGAGTCTCCAATTTCATACTCCGCACGACTACACGCCGCCGACGCGCTGGGTCGAAGTGACTCCGGACCTTTTCGAGAGCGCGAACGGCGAGGGCCGCGCGGTTTTTCGCCTGGACTCAGACGGCCGAGCGAAGGCGCTGCTCCTCGACACCGGGGAGTTCGAAAAGCTGGCGTGGTACGAAACGGCAGGGTTTCAGGTGAATCTGGTCAAGACCCTGTTGCTCGTCTTTCTCTCGCTTGGGCTCGTTTGGCCTCTAGAGTACGCCCTCCGGCGCATGCTTCAGCGTCCCCGGGCTTCCTCCTGGTCCCGCACCGCGGGGTCGGCGCGCCTAGTGGCCGTCGCGGCCGGCGCCTCGGCACTCGTCTTCATCGTCGGTTTCGTTCGGACGGCTCGGCACATGGACTTCTGGGAATTCATTTACGGTATTCCAGCGCCAATCCACAGGCTTCTGGTTATACCCCCCTTCACGGCGCTCGCGGCATGTGGGATGGTGTTCTTTGACGTGCGCGCCTGGGCCAAGGGAGTAGGAAGTGTGCTCGATCGGCTCTACTACACAATGGTAACCGTTGCGGCGCTGGTTTTCGTGTGGTTTCTAGTCTTCTGGAATCTCCTGAATGTGAGATGAGGGCGAGGGAAGAGGACGAATGATCCTTGGTGGTTGGCGGAGTGTGGCGAAGCTTCCGCTGATCGTCGCGATGGCTTGGACAAATGCTGCGCGCGGGGCGGAGAACCCTGCACTTTACGACCGCGGGTATTCCGTGCTGCCCGAGCCGCAGGTGGTCGTCCTAACCAAACGCGACGTCAGCTTTGGGTCGGGTTGGCGCCTGGAACTCGCCGGTGTCCCACCCCGCGACGTGGCCTTGGCGACGTTTCAAGAGGATCTCAAGACGCGCTTCGGAATCACGCTTTCACGCGGAAAATGGGGGCGTGGTGTAATTCGACTTAAGGTGGCCCCGCATGGGGTGGCCATCAGCAACGCGGTGGACTCGAACCGTGCGGCGCTGGCTCAGCAAGCCTACTGGATGCTCATCCAGCCGGAAAGCGTCGAGATTAGGGCCAATTCGACGCAGGGCCTTTTCTATGGCTTGGGAACACTTGTGCAGCTCGTTCGTCAGGAAGGGGCGAAATTCTTTCTGCCCGCCGGCGAAATCATAGATTGGCCCGACCTTGAGTTGAGAGCGATCTTTTGGGACGACGCGCACCATCTCGAGCGGCTGAGCGAACTGAAACGGGCCATCCGCCAGGCTTCGTTTTTCAAAATCAACGGCTTCGCCATCAGGCTGGAGGGCCACTTCCAGTACCGCCGCGCTGCCGCCTTGGTCGAGCCATACGCGCTCTCCCCCGCCGAGTTGCAGGAGCTTACTAATTACGGCCTGCACTATTTCGTCCAGGTCATTCCGTATCTTGACGCTCCCGCACACGACGCATTCATATTGAAGCACCTCGAGTACGCCCGCCTGCGGGAGTACCCGCAGAGCGACTACGAGATGTGCGTCACCAATCCTGACACCTATAAGCTACTCTTTGGGATGGTTCAGGACTTGCTGGCCGCCAACATGGGCGGGAAGTATTTCCTTCTCTCCACCGACGAACCTTACTACGTCGGTCTGGCTTCGAACCAACAGTGCGATGAAGCGACCCAGGCAAAAGCGGACGGGAGCGTGGGAAGACTCCTGGCGGAATTCATTACCAAGGCGGCGGGCTACTTGCATGAGCGGGGGCGGGCGGTCATCTTTTGGGGAGAATATCCGTTGAAACCGGCAGATATTGAGCATCTTCCGCCGTACCTCGTGAACGGAGAGGTTTACGGTCCGGAATTCGATCCAGTCTTCAAAGCGCACGGCATCCGCCAAATGGTTTACACCTCGACCGAGGGCGAGGAGCCGTTGTTCCCGGAGTACTTCACGGCGGTCGCCTGGGAGAAGGTGCACGCCACGAAGCTTCCGACGATGCGTGTCAACGGGATGGTTTCGGAAATCACGTCAGCGGTCGAAAGAAGACAGGCCGACCTGATGGGCGCAGTCATCGCCGGGTGGGCGGATGAGGGTCTGCACCCGGAGACTTTCTGGGCCGGCTACGCCACAGGGACGGCCGTGGCGTGGCACGTGGAGAACCTCGACCCGCGCATCCTGCTCGATTCCTTCTTCAATCTTTTCTACGGCTCCCGGACGGTTTTGATGGCGCGGGTCTATCAGTTGATGAGCGAAGAGGCTCAATTCTGGGCCGACAGTTGGGAGTGGGCGCCCTCCTCGGCGCGCAAGCCCATCTTCGGTAATTCGGACGGGGTCTTTAATCCCCCCAAGAGCGCCCGGGACCAGACCATCGCCCTGCCGCCCGTCCCCGCCCCTTCCGACTTGTCGGTGAATCTCGAATGGAAAAAGGATAACGATCGGCGGCTTCAACTCGTCTTTAAATATATGCTCGACAACGGCGAGCTTATAGACCTGCTCAAGAATAACCTTGGGCGCGTCAAGATCAACCGTTACAATTTGGAGGTCTTCGCGTCGGTCGCCGAGATTTACGAGCAGAATTTATGGATGATTCTGGATCTGGGAAGGATTGATACGCTTTTGAATTCAGCCGAGGATGCGGTGAAGAAAAAGCGGCCGGAAGATGCGGTGGCGGCCCTCGACCACGCCCTGGCCCTGGCGGAAAACATCCGGCAACGGCGGAATCTGGCGCTGCGGCAGGTCACTGTGACCTGGTACAAGTCATGGTATCCACGCGTCGAGGCCGCCAACGGGCGGCGCTTCGTGCATGTCCTCGACGATGTCCAGGACCATCCCCCAGACCGCACGGTAGATCTGTCCTACCTCTTCTATCGTGAGCTGCTGCTGCCGCTTGGCGATTGGGTCCGAAAGGTGGATTCGGTTCGCAACGTCTTTGCGCTGGAAAACGGCCTGCCCGCGCGCAACGATCATTTCGACTGGCTTGATACGAAGATCCTATTGCCCGCAAAAGCGGGCGCGGGGTTGGATTGAGGTCACCCGCCAACCCACCTGCTCGGCACTGGCGTGCAACCCTTGGACTCTCGCCGGCCTCTATTCGGCCTAGGAGTTCATTGAATGAGGCATAGGAAGCGTCATTCTGAAGAGTCCGTATATCGGGACCACAAAGAATCGGGGCTTGAGCTCCCCGACAAGCAGATTCCTTGCTTCGCCCTGCACCGAGCGAGTCTGGATTAGCTGATAATGATATGGTAAAATCAACTTTGTTATATTAATAAAACGGTTGACTGAACCGCAGGAAAGCAGTTGCAAGTCTCGGGTCCTGTAAGGGCTGGCCTCGGGTGCCCTTGCGAGGGCTGCCGCGCCACTTGCGCAACACTCAATGCGAGCCGAGAATTCAATCGAGGCCGGAGATTTCCCCCGGGGTTCGATGCGAATGAACGGACGGACGGTCCAACGAAGCGAGACCGCGCTCGACCAAGCGGTGGCGGAGAAGCCCCGCCCGATCGAGACGCCTTCCGTGACGCCCCCGAAACCCCCTCCATCGAAAGGTAAATTCCTTTGGCTGGGCACCGGAGTGGTGGCGGCTCTTGTGGCGGTGGTGTGGGTCATTTCCTCGGCGCGAAAATCCGCAAGTTCCTCGGCGGCTCTCCAGGTGGCCCCGAGCACGGCGGTCATCGAGCGCCGCGATTTTGTGCGCCTGCTCCGCCTGACCGGATCGACTCAGGCTGTCGAAGCTCGTGCGGTGCTTGCTCCTCGGATCGCCGGCCAGCAGTTCGGTTCTCTGGTCATCACCAAATTGGCCCCGGTCGGGACACGAGTCAAGAAGGATGACCTCCTGGTAGAATTTGATCGGCAAAACGAGATCAAGACGTTCCTCGATAAGCAAGCGGAATTCCGGGACCTCGAGGACCAGATCGCGAAGAAGCGGGCGGACGCCGACGCGGCGCGCGCCAAGGATGAGACCGAACTCAAACAGGCCGAAGACGCCGAGAAGACCGCCGAGCTCGAGATGCTGAAAAACGAAGTCAGCTCGCGCATTGACGCTGAGAAGCATCGCGAAACGCTCGAGGAAGCCAAGGCGACTTACCAGCAGCTTCGCCAAACCTATGATTTGAAGCGCAAGGCTGCGGGAGCCGAAATCCGGGGCTTGGAGATTCAGCGCGACCGCGCTCGGGAAACCATGCGGCACGCCGAGCGCAATGAAGAGGAGATGGCCATCCATTCGCCCATGGACGGAGTGGTGGTGCTGAACCCCATTTGGAAGAGCGGGCGCATGGACGAAGTGCAGGTGGGCGAGGAAATCCGGCCAGGCGTGCCTTTTATGCAGGTAATCGATCCGAACGCCATGATCGTTCGCGTGGAGGTGAACCAGGCCGATCTCCTGGATTTGAAAATGGGGATGAAGGCTCAGGTGCATCTGGATGCCTATCCGGGAATGGTGTTTCCTGCGACGTTCGAGGAACTCGATTCCATCGGACATTCCGGCCGGTTTTCCGACACCGTCCGTGATTTCGACGCGGTTTTTTCGATTCAGGGAAGCGATCCGCGGCTGATGCCGGACCTTTCGGCCGCGGTGGACGTTGAGATCGAGCGCCGGCCTGGGGCTCTGGTGGCCCCCGTGGACAGCGTGATTAATGAAAATGGCCAAGACTCCATGCTGGTCAAAGCCGGCCTGAGTTATGAGAAGCGAGGCGTGAAGACCGGTCCGAGAAATGATCTGGAAGTGGTCGTCGAATCCGGCGCGCGCGAAGGCGAGGTTGTAAAGCGGAGCCGCGGCGAGTGATGAGGGGGGCCTTGGCGTAGGGGCGATTCATGAATCGCCCCTACCCTTAGAGTTCAACCTATGCCCGATAAACTCAATCGCAAATGGCGGCGCGCCGGCTTTGCCGGAACAGCGCTGGCGGGTGTAATCGTGGGCGTATTCGCCATCGTTCGAATAGCCAGCCCGGCTTCGGTGGTCCCGACCGTCGAGGTGCGGAAGGGCGAGTTTATCGGTTATCTGGTCCTGCGCGGCGAGGTTCGGGCCGCTCGATCCACCACCATCGCCGCACCCTTCGAAGCGGGCGACCTGGAAATCATCAAGCTGGCCCACAACGGCGCGCAGGTCAAGAAGGGCGAGGTGGTGGTGCAATTCGACACCACGAAGCTCGACCAAGCCTTAGCGCAGAACCGCTCCGCCCTGAAGGCGGCGGAAGCCGAGGCAGAGCAAAGCCGCGCCCAGGCTCGGATGAAAGAAGAGCAGGACACGACGGACATGATGAAAGCGCGCTACGACGTGGAAGCCGCGAAACTCGATGCCAGCAAAGAGGAGATCCTTTCGAAGATTGACGGTCAAGAGGCCAAGCTGAAACTCGCGGACGCCGTGCAGGCTCTCACGCAAAAGGTAACCCAGCTCAAATCCGACAAAGCCGGCGACGCTGCTGACCTCGAAGGCAAGCAGCAAAAACGCGACAAAGCGCTATACGAGGTCAAGCGCACAGAAAGAAACCTTGCCGTGCTGACCTTGCGCGCCCCGAGCGACGGCTTGGTGACACTGATGATGAACTGGCGCGCGGGCGGACCGTTCGGCGGGGGCGCCGAGTTCAAAGAGGGCGACCGCGCCTGGTCGGGAGCGGGCATCGTGGAGCTGCCCGACCTTTCCACATTGCAATTTAGCGCCCGCGTGGATGAGAGCGACCGGGGGCGTGTCAAGTTGCAAGACTCCGCCGTCATTCGGGTGGACGCGCTGCCGGACCGGCAGTTCAACGCTCGCGTGACCCGCATCAGCCCCCTCGCCTCCACGGACTTCTCCGCCGGGTGGCCGTTTCCGAGGAATTTTCGGATGGAGCTTGCCCTCGAGCAGCCCGACTCCCGGCTTCGGCCCGGCATGAGCGCGAACGTGCGCATCGCCGTCGAGCGCATGGCCAACGCCATCCTGATTCCTGCCGAGGCCGCGTTCCTCAAATCCAGCCGAAGTGTGGCCTATGTCCAGCACGGATCGAGTTTCGAGGAGCGGCCCATCGAGGTGGCGCGGCGAAGTGAAGGGCAGCTCGCAGTGGCCAAGGGGCTTAACCCGGGGGAAGTGGTCGCCACGCGCGACCCGACCGAGAGCCCGTAATTCGATTTTCGTATGAAACCCGATCGTATCTTCGCTGTGGTTCTCGGCGGGCTCATTCTTGCGTGTAGTGCTCCGCTCGTCTCGGGCGGGCAATTGGGAGCGAGCGAAGAAAAGATCCCCACCGCAAAAGTAAGCAAAGGCGACCTGGAGCTGAAGGTGTACGCCACCGGGGAGTTGCGGCCGGTGCGCAGCATGATGCTGGTGGCCCCTCCGGTGGGCGGCGGAACGCTGCGCATCGTCCACCTGGCGCGCAGCGGGTCGCGCGTGAGAACGGGCGACGTCGTTATCGAGTTCGACCCGAGCGAGCAGCAATACAGCCTCGAGCAGAGCCGCTCGGAGCTGCTTCAGGCGGAAGAGGAAATTGCCAAAGCCAAGGCGGACGCGGAGGTGCAAACTTCCCAGGACAAGGTAGCCTTGCTGAAAGCCCAATTTGCGGTGCGGCAGGCAGAGCTCGACGTCAGCAAGAACGAACTTCTCAGCGCGATTGACGCCAAGAAAAACCTGCTCAAGCTCGAGGAGGCCAAGCGCGCCCTGGCGCAGCTCCAGCAAGATATCCAGTCGCACGCGCTTTCGAACCAAGCCACCATCGCTGTGGCCCAGGAAAAGCGGAACAAAGCCAAGCTGGCCATGGACGAAGCACAGCGGAACATTGAGAGCATGCGCGTGAAGGCGCCCATCAACGGCCTAGTGGAGGTCCGGAAGAACGAGGAGGCAGCGGGCGGGTTTTTCTTCGGGGGCATGACCCTGCCGGAATATCGCGAGGGTGACGAAGTGAATCCCGGAAGCTACATCGCCCAGACGCTCGAAACCGACCAGATGGAGCTCCGGGCAAAGCTCGAAGAGAGCGACCGGACTAACGTGAAGGTGGGGGAGCCCGTGGAAGTCCACGTGGATGCTCTGCCCGGAGTGGCCTTCAGCGGCAAGACCAAGACCTTATCGGGAGCGGCGTCGGGAGACATGTGGGGTGGAAACGCCACCCGAAAATTCGACGCGACCTTCCAGCTTGATAAACCCGACGCGCGCCTCCGCTCGGGCTTCACCGCTCACCTGGTGATTCTCGGGAGCGATATCAAAGGAGTGCTCTGCCTTCCCCGCCAGGCGATATTTGAGAAGGGCGGGAAGCCCATTGTCTACGTGAAAGCCGGCGGCGCCTTCCAGGCGCGCGACATCGCGATCAAATACCGGACGGAGAGCCGCGTGGCCGTGGAAGGGCTCCCCGAGGGCACTGAAGTTGCTTTGGTCAACCCCGACCAAGCGATGAGGAAGTCTCGCAAGGCGGCCAACCCTTTGGCCCCCGCGGAGGGCGTCGGATCTCGATGACCACGGCCGCCCATGTGATCGAAGGGACGAGGCCTGCGAGAATTCCGGAATGGCGCCGGTTTATCCCGGACCTGCGCCTCGGCCTCGACAACCTCCTGCTTCACAAGCTGCGCTCCCTGCTCACCATGTTGGGGATGATTTTCGGCGTGGCGGCGGTAGTCTCGATGCTATCCATCGGTGCCGGGGCGCAGCAGAAAGTGATGGCCTTCATCGAGCAGCTCGGCGTGCGCAACCTCATCATCGAAGCGAAGGAATCGACCGATTACGACACCCACAACAAAATCCGTCGGACCTCGCCTGGATTGACGTTTCAAGACTATCGCGTTATCCAAGCGAACCTTGGAGGCATCGTAGCCTCGACGCCGCGCAAGCGCTTTATTCCCTCCAAAGTCTTCCCCAAGCCGCAGATGGACCTGCCGGTGCTTTTCGGCGTCGAGCCGAGTTACGTCCGAATCGCTGGCCTGCGCGCGGTTGACGGCCGATTCTTCGACGCAGAGGAGAATCGTGAGGCCCGGCCCATTTGCGTGCTGGGCGAGGGCGCCAAGGCCAGCCTCTTCGGCCCCACCGCGGCCGTCGGCCAGTACGTCAAGGTGGACGAACAGTGGCTGCACGTGGTGGGTGTGGTGGGGCCACAGTTGAGCCCGGGAGCCGACGTGGCGGGCCTCTCCGCCCAGGACCTCAATAACTTGATTTACGTGCCCTTGCTCACGGCGATCAACCGGCTGGAGGACAACAAGAGCGAACTTCACGACGAAATTGACGGCATCTACCTGCGCATGGCCGATGCCGCGCTCATTCCCGGTTCGGCCGAGCTGGTGCGCGGCATTCTCAACGCCTCGCACCGGGGCGCGCCGGATTTCAGCGTGATTGTTCCGGCCGAGCTGCTGGCGGAGCAGCGGCGCACCGAAAGGCTCTTCAACATCGTCATGGTGGCCATCGCCTCGATTTCGCTGCTGGTGGGCGGCATCGGAATCATGAACATCATGCTGGCGAGCATTATGGAGCGGACGCGCGAAATCGGAGTTCGCCGGGCCGTGGGCGCGCGGCGGAAGGATATCGTCCGCCAGTTCGTCATCGAAGCCACAATGATTTCCTTTGTTGGCGGGTTGCTGGGGATCCTGTTCGGTTTCGGGATGTCCCGCCTGATCGCGTGGCTTGCGGGTTGGTCCACCATCGTCACCGTGGTCTCGATTTTCCTGGCCTTCCTGGTTTCCGTTTCCGTGGGCATGGTCTTCGGGATTTATCCGGCGGTGAAGGCGGCGAGGCTCGACCCGGTCGAGGCCATCCGCTACGAATAGCTTTCGGTCGCCAGTTGTCAGTTTTCAGCCACAGATAACTGAGAATCTGATGTCGTGAATCTCGAGTTGGTTGAATAAGTCCCGCTGTTCGCAGGTGAGGCATTCAGCCCCGTCAGGGGCGCGACATGAATAGCCCAGGGCGCAAGCCCTGGGAAAGAGAGCCCTCACCCCGCCTTCGGCACCCCTCTCCCGCGCGAGCGGGAGAGGGGAAAGGGGTGAAGGGGGAGCGTTTCCCCACCCACGGCTGCCGCCGTGGGCTAGATTATGTCGCTCCTTCGGAGCTGAATTCCCCATCGAATTTCTGACTCAGGAGACTAGGATAGAGGCCTGAAGACTGACAGCTGATAGCTGACAGCTTCTTCCCGGAGGTACGGTCATGTCATTTCCGTCAGGAAAATGGATTGTGTTCGCGTTGTTCATTGCCAGTGCACGGCCTGTGGCCGCCCAAACTTCTCCGAAGCCCGATTACTTCCACAAGATGTGGGCCCCCGCCGCCATCCCTGACCGCGTCCCGGGCCCCGAAGGTCTGCGCGACTATGTGATTGACGGAAAGCTCCGGGTGTCAGTGGACGATGCCGTCCGCCTGACGCTGCTCAATAACACCACCATGCGACTCGACGCTTTAATGGTGGACCAAGCTCGCAACAACGTGCTGGGGAGCTATGCGCCCTTCGACCCTCAAGAGGTGACGTCCGTCTCATCGAATCGCTCGAGCTCGCCCACCTATTCGCAATTGCAGGGCGCCCCGACGCTGACCAATCTGGCGCAGCAGTTGGCGATCGGAATCCAGCAAAACCTGGATTTTGGCGGGCAGTATCAGGTGAATTTTTCCTCCAATCGCAGCTCGACGAACAACCAGTTCAATTTCTTCAACCCTTCCTTTTTCTCGACGCTGAATCTTTCCCTTTCGCAGCACCTGCTTCGCAATCGCGGCCGGATGCCGAACCGCGCGCCCATCGTCATCGCTCAGAGAAACCTCAGCCAGTCGCGCGCAGCTTTCAAAGGCCAAATCAACGACGCCGTCCTGTTGGCCGTCAATCGGTATTGGGACGTGGTTCTCCAGCGCGATAACCTCGAAGTGGTCAAGAAGTCTCTGGCCGAGGCGGAGGCGAGCTACAAGCAGAGCAAGCGCGCGCTTGAGCTCGGCGCGCTCCCGCCGCTCGATATCTACCGCTCCGAATCGGAGGTGGCCTCGCGTCGCTTGAATGTGATTCAGGCCGAGTACCAGCTGAAACAGTCGGAAGACCTGCTTCGCCTAACCATCGGGGCTGACCTCGATCCCTACGTTCGAGCCCTCGACCTCGATCTCGAGGAAAAAGCAGAACCGACGGGCGAGCTCCTTACGACCGATGTCGAGACAGCTCTCAAGCGCGCGTTGGAGAACCGGCCGGAGCTCGAAGCCGACGCGCACCAGATTGCCATAGACGAAACGAACGTGCGCTTTTCCCACAATCAGCTTCTCCCAGACCTCTTGCTCTCCATGGTCTATACCAGCAACGGCCTGGGCGGAAACCAGTTCAATACCGCCGCGACTCCGCCGGTTCTAGTGAGCCGAGGAGGATTTGGTGACGCGCTCGGGCAGGTATTCGGCTTTGGCTTTCCGATTTATGGCTTCTCCCTGCAACTCAATTTGCCGGTTCGCAACCGCGGAGCGCAAGCGAGCCTCGCGAACGCCCTCGTCAGCCGCCGGCGGGACCTCTACTTCGACCGCCAAACGCGGCAGGGGATTACTTTGGAAGTGACCAACGCCGTCCACTCACTGGAGCAAGCGAAGCTTTCCATTTCCGCCGCCAAGATCGCTCGCGACCTTTCGGAAAAGAACGTGCAGGCCGAGCAGCGCAAATTTGAGCTGGGCGAGCAGACCATATTTTTTGTTCTGGAAGCCCAGACCGAGCTGGCGCAATCGGAAGCTTCTCTCGTCCAGGCCGAGGTGGGCTACCAACGGGCGGTGTCGCAGGTCGACCATGCCACGGGCGGGCTGCTCGACCGCTACCACGTCCAAATTGCCCAGGCGACTCACTGAGACGGC
>Ga0066709_100001762_pt1 | contig 14855 bp, 11 predicted proteins | sample GraSoiAngelo_158_FD_79665 | JGI IMG/M metagenome (GOLD analysis project Ga0066709, IMG submission 79665) | Grasslands soil microbial communities from the Angelo Coastal Reserve, California, USA - 14_1009_16_30cm | ecosystem: Environmental > Terrestrial > Soil > Grasslands | place: USA...
TTCGAGCCCTAGCCCTGGTCGGTCCAGGCCTGGCGAAGCTCGGCAGCCGAGACCTCGGGTCGCGTCTCGTTGACGAAGATGCCGCCGATGCGATTGGCGTGCTCGGGTTCCGGAATGATCTCGATGTGCCAGTGGTAGTCGTCCCGGATCGTGGCCCAGTCCCCTTGGAGTATGCGCGACCTGAGATTGGGCGCGGTATGCAGCACCATCTCGTACCCGGGGTCACCGAACCCGCGCACGAGCGTCCGGAAGTAGTCGGAGAGGAGTCGCGCCAGGTCCCCGAGGTTCTCGGGCTTGATCGCCTCCTCGAACGAGCATCCGTGCTGTCGCGGGACGATCCACGTCTCGAGCGGCACCCGCGGCGCGTAGGGCACGACGGCGGCGAACGCCGGCGTCTGCCGTATCACTCGCTCCTCGGCGCTGATCTCCTGGCGGAGGATGTCGCAATAGAGGCAGCGCCGCTTGTACTGATAGTACTCGCGCGCCTCCCGGAGCTCGCGCCGCGTCTCGTCGAAGACGATCGGGATCGCGGTGACTCGCGAGTACGGATGGTGGCCGGCCACTCCGGGCTTCTTGTGGCGCCGAGAGACGAGGATGTCGCGGATCTGGCCGTCGCGCTTGAGATCGAGCAGCCGGTCGCGGTACATCCACAGCACGGCTTCGAGCGCGGGTGGCCCCATCGACGCCAGCGTGTCGTCGTGGCGGGGCGACTCGATCACGAGCTCGCTCGCGCCGCGCGGATTGATCATGTCGAACATTCCGACACCCTCGCGGACCAGCTCCCACTCGATCCGGAAATACGCGTCGGGCTCCGGAACCACGCGGACGCTCCATCCCGGACTGTTCGCGACCGAGCCCTCCGGCCGAAACGCGGTGATCTCCGGCCCGGTGAGGTGCTCGGCGCCCGGACAGTATGGGCAATCCGCCTGCCGCGGGGGCTTCGCCTTCGGTCGGATGAGAACCCAGTGTCCTCGGGTCGGGTCCTTCCTCAGCTCATCCACGAGATCCCTCACACACCTCTGGCCACGCGGCTATCATAGCGGTCGGCGAGGCACCCCTCCGCATACATTCGGGGCCGGGCAGCGACCAACTCGGGGCGTGGCGAACGACGACGTCGGCGGCCGCGCTTGTGCGGCCCGCCTAGTCCTTGATCTGGTTCTTGAGCTTCCTCAGGTGCTGGCGAGCGACGTCGACCCAGTCCTTCTCCGTCGCCAGCGGCGCGGCGAGCTCGATGTAGCGCTCCCACTGAGCGATCGCCGCTTTGGGGTCGACCTTCTCGTAGACAAGCGCCAGATTGTACATGGCGCCCGTGTGCTTGCCGTCGAGCTCGATCACGCGCCGATACTCTTCGGTGGCCTCCTTGTAGAGGCCCTTCTCTTCGTACACCTCGCCGAGACCCATGCGCGCGTCGACCGAGTGAGGATCGAGGTCGATCGCCTTCTTGTAGGCGTTGACCGACTCGTAGTAGAGCCCCTTCTCGCCGTAGTAGATCTTGCCGAGGCTCATGTGCACGCGCGGATTGACGGGGTTGTAGAGGAGCGCCTTCTGGTAGGCGGCGATCGCGCCGTCGATGTCGCTCTTCGCGGCCTTGGCGTCGCCGAGCCCGACGAAGGCGTCCGCGTAGAAGGGACGCAGCTCGATCGCCTTGCTGTAGGCTTCGACCGCCTGATCGAAGAGGCGCCGCGGCTGCGAGAGATAGAGATCGCCCAGCGCCTTGTACGGCTCTGGATAGGTGGGGTCGAGCTGCGTTGCCGCGCGGAATTGTGCCGCGGCCTTCCAGCGGTTCCCGAGCGACGAGTGCACGACGCCGAGCGTGTAGGCGGCGACGACGAAGCTCGGGTCGACCTCGACCGACCGGGACAGCAGATCCACGGCCGCTTCGTTGCCCTCCTGGTCGGTACGAAGCGCCGAGATCTGGCCACGCGAGAACAGCTCGAAGGCCCGCGGCACGCGCGTTGGGCGGGCCGCCTTTTCGATCCGACCGGCTTCAGCGTCGGTCGTGGCCACGCGGAGCGTGCGAGCGTACACAACCGGTAGCGCGGCGAGCCGACCGAACAGCTCGCCCGACGGGGCGATCACCGGCTCGAGACTCGCGACCTCCGGGCCGCTCTGCTTGATCTCCATCAGCTGGGGCACGACGGCGACGTCCGTGCCGCGCCGCTCGAGGCGACCGAAGAGGGCTGCGTCCGCGCGGACGCTCCGCGCCGCCTGAGCGAGCAGCGGCTCGGTCCACACGTCCGCCCGGCCGGCGGCCCGGAGTCGCCCGCGATCGATCTGGACAATCGATGAATTCTGAGCCAAGCCGAGGGCCAGAATCTGGGCGACCCCCTCACCCATCCACTGTTCTTCACGCTCGAGCGCCGTTGCATCGAAGGGCACGATCACGACGACCCGGAGCTTAGAATCGGCGTTCGCCCAGCCTGTGGCCAGCGCGAGCAGACTCACCGCAGCCAGAACCAGCCACGACCGCGACCCCGGCCGGCACTGCGACTCCGGTCGACACATCACGGAACCTCCTTCTTTCGGAGACCACGACGGACCAGCATGATCACCCGCTCGAACGCCCCGGGACCAATGCGCCGAAGCGCGATGTCCGGGACCAGCAACAGCGCGACCAGGCCGACGAGCCACGGCCAGATCTCCACGCCGATGCGGGACCGTCTCCGCGCGGTCAGGAACGCGTCCTGGGGCTTCGCGAGCGCCCCTCCGCCCGTCAGCTCGGCGAGCTCGCGCAGGAGGCTCTCGTCGACGCCCAGATCACGCAACTCCTGAGCATACGGTACCACCAGACCCGCCAGCTGCGAGCCGATCACGCGATCGTTCCGGCGCTGCGCCATTCCGACAAGATAGACGCCCTCTTGCGCAGCGGGGAACTGACCACGATACCGGCCGGGACCAACCTGCTCGAGGTCGATGACCGACCGCTCCCGGTTCGGCGCGACCACGGCGACCTGAGAGTCGAGGAAGTTGATGAACTCACCCTTCGGGTCGACCGCGTCGACGAAGATCTCGCCCGTGTTCTCTCGTCGGTCCACGATGGCGACCGTGTCGCTCCGGGTCCCGCTTCGCAGGGTCCAGCGGATCAGCTGCGACCAGAACTTGTTGAACTCGCGCCACCGGAGCCAGAGTACGGCCCACTTCGCCTTGGCGTCCGAGGTGAACGCGACCGAGCGGCCGAGCCCGTAGCGCCAGGTGGCGAGCACCGGGTCTTCCTGGTGGCTCATCAGGACCAGGTCGGCCGTCGATTTCAAGGTGCTCGCGACGTAGCCCCCGAGGGGCGGCACGCTCTTCCAGTCGATCTCCTGGATCGCCTCGTGCCCTGGGGATGTCAGCTGCGGCTTGAACGGCTGCTCGACGAGCGAGGCCTTGGAGGCCAGCTGCGTCTCGAGCGTGAAGATGCGCGGAATCGTCTGCGAGTCCTCGGTGTAGTAGAAGCGCCCCTTGCCCCACTTGGCGACATCGACCATCAGCTGGACATCGGCGTCCTTGCCGATCGCGACCGTCGAGACCGTGATCTTGTCCTTGGACATGCGCCGCAACAGGCCCTGGAAGTCGCCCCGCGTCATCTGCCCGTCCGACAGGAAGATCACGTGCTTGAGCAGCGCGGGTCGCTCGAACAGCACCTGGTACGACTCCTTCAGCGCGGGATAGCCGTCGGTGCCGCCACCGGCCTTGATCGTCGCGATCGCGTGATGGATCGCCGCCTTGTCCTTGGCCGGGCGCACGGGCGCGTCCCAGATGAACTCGGTGTCCCAGCTCATGACGCCGACTTCGTTGCGCTCGTCCAGCAAGTCGACCACGAGATGGGACGCCTCCTTGGCGAGATCGAGCTTGGTCACCTTCTCGTCGGTTGACATCGCCATCGAGCCCGACCGGTCGATCGAGAGCACGACCGCGAGGCTCGGAATCTCGACCTTCTGCTTGACCTCCATCGTGACCGGCAGCGCTTCCTCGATCGGGGTGCGGTAGTACCCGCCGAGCCCGAAGCTCTCTTCGCCGCCGATCATGACGAGCCCGCCGCCGTAGTCGCGGACGTAGTCGCGGATGTAGCCCATCTGCGGCCGCGTCAGCTTGAGCGACGAGACGTTCGAGAGCACGACACCGTCGTACTTCTGCAGCCCGGCCAGGTCGGTCGGGATCTGCGGCGGCTCCACGATGGTCACGTCGATGTTCTGCGAGCGGAGCGCGCCGGCCAGAGATTGCGCGTGACTTCGGTCGCGATCGGCGAGCAGCACCTGCGGCCGGCCGCGAACCACGACGGCGCCGACGGCCCGATTGTTCTCCTCGATCGTGTCGCCGTCGACCTCCATCGCGGCCTGATAGACGTGGATCCCGCTCGAGTCGAGCGACTGCCGGTAGCTGAACACGTTCTTGCCGGCGCTCAGGCGCACCACCTGCGAGCCGAGGAACTCGTTGTTCCGGAAGAGCGAGAGCCGCCCCTCGGTGTCCCGGTGGCTCCACACGACGACCTTCGCCTGGAACGGCTCGCCGAACTTGACCTCGTGCGGGAGCACGAGCGCCTCGGCGACGACTTCCTGCGTGAAGGTCAGCGGCGCCGCGACGTAGTAGATGTCGGACGCGGCGTCCTTCGCGGCCTGGGCCCCGGCCAGCGCGTTGCCGGCGTTCTGGCGTCCATCCGTCAGCATGACGATGCGGTTGGCCTGCCCGGGCGGCAGCATCGCCAGCGCCAGCTGGATCGCCTGGAAGATGTTCGTGCCGTGGCCGTCGATCTGGGCCTTTGGACGCTCGACAGTGGGACGCGCGGCGAGCGGCTGGTCGACGACCGCCTGTTCACCGAACGCGATCACGCTGTTGCGGTCGCCGCTCTTCATCGACTTGGCGGCTTCGGCGACGAACCGGTACGCGCGCTCGCGAGAGGCAAGGCTCACGCTGTCCGACAGGTCGAGCAAGAACACCACGTTCATCCGGTCGACCCATCTCGGCAAGGTCGGTCGCAGCAGCGTGAGGCAGAGCACGATCACGAGCGCACTCCGGAGCGCCAGCGCCCACCGGTCCCCTGGGCCCGACGGCAGGCGCAGCCGGGCGGCGCTCTGGCGCCGCCAGTAGAGCAATCCCTCACCCGCGAGCAGGATCACCGCCAGCATCACGAAGAGGGGCCAGAGCTCCCGCTGCACCGGGACCGGCGGCGCGGCGGGACCGTGGCCGGTCGGCGTCGGCAGCGGGTGCGGCGCCAGGTTCGACTCCTCGGCGCTCATCAAGTTGACGGCCACCCGGGTCTCGCCCCGCGCCGTCGCCAGAGTGTAGATGCCCGCTTCGTCGGTCTCCGTGAAGCTGATCGCGCCGCGCGTGACGCGGCCCTGGACGGTCCGACCGCTGGGCGTGGTGACCGTGACGGTGCTGACCCCGTGAGGCGCCGGCAGGAGGATCGGCTGGCCCGTCGCGAACTGGAAGCTCGACTGGTCGAGCCCTGCCGGGTGGAGCCACCGGAGCGTGTTCGAGAGGACCAGCGGGAACGCGATCCGCAGCGGGAAGTCGGTCTTGAACAGATCGAATCCCACGAAGAGCGCCTTCCGGTCGGGCTCCTCGAGGGCGTAGATGAGCGGCCCGCCCACCGCCTCGACGACGGGACGCCCCGCGGCCAGCGGCCGGATGCGCATCGCGTCCTCGATCGTCACCTTCGCGAACTCGACGTGACGCATGACCGGGTGTGCGCGGTCCCAGTCCATGATCGTCGGGCGTTCGATCCGGCCGAGGACCTCCAGGGGCACGTCCGGCGGCACGGCGTTGACGAACACGAACCGTCCCGGGCCCGCTCGCGGGGGCGTCACCGAGTCGAGGACGACGACGTCAGCCTCGCCCATTCCCCCCTGGTACTGGTCGGGCGTGCGGACCTCGAGGGCGACCTGCGGGTCAGTCCGCAGAACTTTCTCGAGGAAGAGATTGCCCGGGCTCACCAGGAGGACGGCGATCTTTCGCGGCGGCGGCAGGACCGCGTACGCGACGTTGTCGACGTCAAGGTCGTCGTTGACACGGATGCGCGCCGTCACCGTGCCGCTGCCGCCGTGGCTGAACGGCAGCACCACCGATCGGCGGACGTTGGGCTCGAGCGTCACCTCTTTTTCGGCGATCGACTTGCCGTCGAGCTCGAGCCGGAACGCGAACGTCTGCGCGTCGCTGGAGTAGTTCACGAGCGAGACGAACGCCTGGTAGTCGAAGGCGCCGTAGTAGTTCTTCCGGATCGAGAGGCTGGTGATCGCGACGTTGTTGCCCTGCCGTCCGACACCGACCCACCGAACGCGCGCGTCGGTCGTGTCCTCGCCCTGGGGCAAGGTAAACGCGCCGTCGGTGAAGACGTGGATCTCGGCCCGCGGATCGACGGCGACGAGGGCCCGCGCCGTCCGCACCGCCTCGACCAGCCGGGTCGGGAGATCGCGGGCCTGGGCCGACCGGATGGCGCCGAGCGCCCGCTCGCGGTCGCGCGCCAGCGCCGCCGTCACCTTCGGCTGGACGCCGGCCTCGATCACCATCACTTCCGCGCCCTCGCCGAGACCGCGCACGAGCGAGAGCGCGCCGGCCCGGGCCACCTCGAACCGCGAGGGCGACACGTCCTGCGCCTTCATCGAAGCCGAGGTGTCGAGCACGACCACCACCTTGCGCGCGCCCTGCCCCATGACGGTCGCGACGGGACGGGCCAGCGCCAGGGCCAGCGCGAGCAGCGCCAGAAGCTGGAGCAGGAGCAACGGGTCGCGGTGCAGGCGCTGGAAGAACGTCGACGCCTCGCGGTCGCGCAGCGCGGTGCTCCACAGGAGCAGGCTCGACACGGTCCGCTCGCGGCGGCGGACCTTGAGGAAGTAGAGCAGCACCAGCGGCACCGACAGCGCGAAGAGCGACAGCGCGAGCGGGGACAGGAAGCTCATGCGACCACCCGGCCCCGCAGCTGGGCGAGGACGAACGGCTCGACCGGCGAGTCGGATGTCATCCGGTGGTAGCCGATCTCCTTGGTCCGGCAGAACGTCTCGACGCGGTCGAGGTACTGGCGCAGGCGCTCGCGGTACGCGCGCACGGCGTCGCCGTCCATCGAGAGCTCACGCATCTCCCCGGTCTCGCTGTCGATGAGGCGCAGATCGCCGGCGAGCTCTGGATTCATCTCTTCCAGGGCCAGCACGTGGACCAGGTGCACGTCGAAGCGCCGCTCGAGGAGCGCCCGCACACCGGCCTCGTATCCAGCCGGATCGAGGAGGTCGGAGATCACCACCGCGAGGCCAGTCTGCCGCGAGCGCGCGGCGTAGTTCGCCAACGCCTCGTTGAGACTCGTGCCGCCCGCGGGCCGGACCGCCGCGAGGAAATCGACGAGCCCGGTGACCTGGTTGCGACCGCGGGTCGGCGGCCAGCCCTCGGCGATCCGCTCGCGGAGCACGCCCACGCCGACCCGCTCCAGGTTCACAAGCCCGACGAAGCCGAGCGCCGCGGCGATTCGCGCCGCGCACTGGAGCTTGCTGGGCGTCCCGAAGCTCATCGACGCCGACGCGTCGACGATCAGGTGCAGGCAGAGGTCTTCCTCGTCGACGAACAGCTTGACGTGCAGGCGGTCCAGCCGGCCGTAGATGTTCCAGTCGACGTAGCGGAGGTCGTCTCCCACGCCGTAGGCTCGATAGTCGCAGAACTCGACGCTGTGCCCGCGCCGGAGACTCCTCCGCTCGCCCTTCACCCGCCCGCGGAAGATCCGCCGCGAGAGCAGCGAGAGGCGCTCGAGCTGCGCCAGGAACTCGGACGTGAAGAACGCGGGGCGCGGTGCCGGCATGGCGCGCGTCTGTTAGCGCTCGTCGAGCGACTGGAAGTAGTTGCGGATCTGATCGTGGAAGTCGCGGGGCACCTGCTCTCGCGTGATCGCGTCCTCCATCTGTTTACGGTATTGCCCGATGACCCCGAGGTACTGCAGGCGCGAGGCCATGCTGCCGCCGCGCCCGGTCAGGTTGGTGTCGTAGCCTTCCTTGCGGCCCCGGCGCGACTCGCCCTCGACTCCCACGTCGAAGGGATTGGCGCGCAAACGCTGAGTGGCCTCGCCCTTCGGGTTGCCGCTCCGGCCCTTGCCCGGCATCAGCCCCTCGCCCTCGCCGAAATCCTGGTCCTCCGGGCCCATCCCGTCGCCGCGCGCGCGGTCCTTGCCGCGCCCGCCGCGCTCGGATTCGCGCCCGCCGCGCAGGCCCTTGCCCGAGCGCTGCGCCTCGTCCATCGCCCGCATCTTGTCGAGCGCCTTCTGCATCGCTTCGAGGGCGCGATCGCTCTGGCCGCCCTCGAGCGCCTCCATGCCTTCCATCGCGTCGCCGCTCCAGTTGCCTCCGCCCTTGCGACCGAGGCGCTCCATCTCTTCGAGGAGCTCGCGGAGCTTCTGGGGCGAGATCTGGTCGGGCCGCAGACCGCCCGTCAGCGCCTTCGACTTCCGGTACACCATCTTGTACTGGCTGTTCGTGAAGTCCGACTGGAGGTCCGGGATGCGGTCCGACTGCTCGAGCATCCGCAGCCGCTCGTCGCCCTTCTTCATGAAGCTGTTGAAGTCGGGGCGCTGATTCGCCAGCGACGTGTCCTTGAAGATCGCGGACAGATCGCCGGTGGTCGTGGCGCCGCTGCCGCCGGCCCGCTGCGCGAAGTCGCGCTCCTCGAAGGACGGCCGCTTGAGCGGGTCCTTGGCGAGCTGTCGCGTCGTCTCCTCGAGCATCGACGAGCTCGTCCGCTCCTCGCGCTCTTCCTCGGTCGACGACAGGAAGTCCGGAAGGCGACCCGAGGGCATCGGGATGGGGGGCGCGAGCATGAGGACCAGGCACGTGACGACCGGAAGGACCAGGAGCTGACCTTCGCGCGGGACCACCCGCTTGACCACGCGCTTGAGCTCGAGGCTCTCGACACGCGCGACAGTGTCCGTGACCAGCGCGTCCACCAGGCGCGTGCGGTCCGGCCGGTCGGCCCACTCGAGCGTCGTCGCGACGCGGTCGTCGAGGCCGAACGCCCGATCGGCGACCCGCGCGACGTCGCCGCGCCTGATGCCTCGCGCGGCGCCAACGACGACGCCCGCCAGGGCGCCGAGCACCATGAGACCCGCGGCAATCCACGGCGCCTTCCCACCGAGACCGTGCTTGGCCAGCAGGATCGCGACACCGGCGACGGCGCCCCAGAAGGCGCCGCGCAGGCCGTAATACTCCGCCCGGCGGCGGCGGATCTCGCGCCGGACGCGCCGCAGGAGGCCTTCGATCCGTGGCGACTCGGTCATGAGCTCCTCCCGCGACTAGCGGAGAAAGGGTTCGCGGCTCTGGGCGACGCCCGCCTCGGTATCGGTGACGACGCGGGAGATCAACGTGTCGGTGTCGACTCCCTCGGCCTCACCTTCGAAGTTCAGGATCACGCGGTGGCGCAGCGCGGGCACCGCGAGCGCCTTGATGTCGTCGATGCTGACGTTGTAGCGCCCCTCGGCAAGCGCCTTCACCTTCGCGCCGAGGACGAGGGCCTGGGCGCCGCGCGGGCTCGCGCCATAGCGCACGAAGCGGCGCGCGACGTCGGGGGCCTTCTCCCACTGCGGGTGCGTGGCCATGACGATCGCGGAGGCGAAATCGCGGACGTGCGAGGCGATCGGCACCTCGCGGATCAACTCGCGGAACGAGAGCACGTCCGGTCCGCCCAGGACCCGATTCACCGTCGCCGTCCGCGACTGCGTCGTCCGGTCGATGATCGAGTTCAGCTCCTCGATCTGCGGATAGCGGACCCTGAGCTTGAAGAGGAAGCGATCGAGCTGGGCTTCGGGCAGCGGGTAGGTCCCTTCCATCTCGATCGGGTTCTGCGTCGCGAGCACGAAGAACGGCGCCGGGAGCGGGCGCGTGGCGCCGCCGACGGTGACGGCGCTCTCCTGCATGCCCTCGAGCAGAGCCGATTGAGTCTTCGGCGTTGCCCGGTTGATCTCGTCGGCCAGCAGGATGTGCGCGAAGATCGGCCCCTGCTGGAACTGGAAGTGCTTCCGACCGTCCGCGTCCTCGACGATGATGTTGGTTCCGATGATGTCCGCCGGCATCAGGTCCGGCGTGAACTGGATGCGCGAGAAGGACAGGTCGAGCCCTTCGGAGAGCGTCTTGATCAAGAGCGTCTTGCCCAGGCCCGGCACGCCTTCGAGGAGGACGTGACCGCCGGCGAACATCCCGGTGAGCACGTGCGTGATGACTTCTCGATGGCCGACGATCACCTTCTCGACCTCGGCTCGCAGACCTTCGAAGGCGGCGACGAACGTCCGAACCCGGGAATCCTGACTCATCGAGCTCTCCTCTCGCGAATCCTACGTGTCATTCTATAGAGAGCCGTCAAGCGATGGCGTTGCCGCCCTCTCCACGACGCTTAGGTTTCATACTACTCGATGAACACAGCAAGTTGCCTGCCAATTGCGCCATCCGGCGTCGTCGACGAATCCAGCCGAAATCGGCGGGCTCGCGTGCGCCTATGCCTCACGAATCGGCGCGCCACGCACTATTGCCCGATCGCCGGGCGCTCCCAGCGTGACGTCGGCGTCACGGAGCCGACGACCACGAAGGGATCAGCTCACGGTAGACGTCGCAGTAGCCGTCGATCTCGCGCGGCGGGGAAAAGCGCTCCGCGACGAGCGCGCAGCCGGCCCGGCCCAGCCGTTCGCGGAGCGCTGGATCACGCGCGAGCAATGCCGCGCGGCGCTCGAACTCGGCCTCGTCGCGAAACAGAAATCCGGTCGCGCCATCGGTAATGATCGAGCGATTGCCGTCGATGTCGGAGGCCAGGACGGCTCGGCCGAGCGACAGCGCCTCCAGCACGGAGTTCGCCATACCCCCTTCCGAGATGGAGCAGTTCAGCACGACGTCGGCCTGCGACAGCAGCGAAGCCATCTGGGAGTGCGGCACCTCGCCGACGTGACGCGCCCAGCGAAGCGCCGAAAGCGCCTCCTCCAATGCTCGACCGACTGAGGGCTCCAGCACTGGCCCCGCATAGAGCAGGCGGATTTCTGGAATCGTCCTCACGAGCCGGCCGAGCGGAGCCAGCGCGAACGCGGGGTTCTTCACCGCTCTCAGGCCAACGGGAAACACGAACAGGATGGTTCCGGGCGGACGCGGCCAGCGCTTCTGCAGGTCGAAAAGGTCGGCGGCGGGCAGGCGCACGGACTGGGCGACGACGACCAGTCGCCCCACGACGTCCGGCATCGCCTCACCGACGCGCTCACCGACGGACTGATGGAATACCGTGATCCGTCCGGCCCCTCCGAGCACCCGGCGGACCGACGCCGCGCGCTCGGGATCGAAGAGATCGTGGTTCGCGTCGGTCCCGGTGAGCGTCACCACGAGCGGCGCTTCGACGCGCTGCGCCAGACCGAGGGCGAGCGGGCCCACCCGGTACGCGTGAAACGCGTGGATCAGCGCCGGACGATACGCTTCGACTTCCGACTCGATCGTCGGAGCGTTCGCCGCCGAGAGGTCCCACAGGCATACCTCGACGCCGCGCTCCCCGAGGCCCTGCGCGATTCTCGAGACGGTCACGGCGTTGCCCCGCACGGCCGGCGGACCGAACGGGGTCAGCAGCGCGAGGCGGAAGGGCATCGGCAGAGAGGATACCGGCGACGCCGCACTGCGTAAAGACTACCCGGCCAATTGGCACGCGAATCCCTCGCACGAGGCCTGGCGTCTACATATAATGTACGGCGATGCCTGACTGTGGAGCCAAGAGCCCGTCATCGATCGAATGTCGACAGATCGCCGACCTCCTGGGGGACTATCTCGACGGAAGCCTCCCCAAAGCGACGCGAGAGCTTCTCGAGTGGCACATCGAGGGTTGTGGGCCCTGCGTGGCGTTCGTCAATACCTACCGCGGAACGGTGAACGCCGCGACCAAGCTGAAAGAGGTCGAGATTCCCGCCGAGCTGAAGCAGCGACTGCTGTCCGTTCTACGAAATCAACGCGCCACCCATCGTCCCAGCGCGTAGCCCGCACCTTCCGGCCGAAGCGTTCCTAGCGCAAGAGACTCTGCACGAGGTCGACGGCGTCAGTCTGCGTCCAGTCGATCTCGCCGATCACGCTGTAGCGGACGCGACCGTCAGGGCCGATGAGAAAGCTCGACGGCAGCACGCGGACCCGCCAGGCCCTGGGCGCGTCCTGATTCGGGTCGAGAAGGATCGGAAACGCGATCGACTCGCGCTTGACGAAGTCGGCGACCCGCGCCCGCGCCTCTCCATAGTTCGCCAGGAGGACGACGAAGGGGCGTCCCGATAGCCGCTCCTGAAGCTTTCGCATCGAGGCCATCTCTTCCCGGCACGGCTCGCACCAGGTCGCCCAGAAATTGAGGAGCACGAGACGGCCCCGGTAGTCGTCGAGCGCGTGAGGATTGCCCGCGAGGTCTTTGAGGACGAGCGGCGGCGCGGTCGAGTCCTTCCACGGAACGAAGCGCGTGGCGTCCGCGTCGACACGCCCTGCGAGCATCATCGCGGTGCACAGGATGGAGCCGAGGAGGCTCAGGATCGCCCCTCGGGATCCGTCGATCACGCTTTGATTTCGCGCGTGGTGATCGCGTACTTGAGATTGTCCGGGTCGAGGCTGTCGCGGCGGCCCTGCGCCGTCTCGGACTGTGGGTACATGAAGAAGCCGAGCTTCCCGCCCTGGGTGGCGTTCGGGAGCGCGACGTCGTGAGCCGTGTTGAAGGCGACCCAGTTGCCTTCCCACCCGCCGAAGAGCTTCGGCCGGACGGCCTCGACCAGCGGATGGTCGATCTTCAGCCATTCGCTCGTTTCCTCGCGGGCCACCTTCGTGACGTCGGCCGGATCCATGGCCACCCAGCCGTAATCCTTCAAGAAGACCTCGGCGCGGCAGTGCTGGGCGCGGCTGATGTTGGCGCTTCCCGCGCCGAGCGACTTGTAGCCGAAGGCGGACGGCGCCACCCGGATGCCATAGACGTCGCGGGCGGGCACGCCGATCGATCGAACGAGACCGACGAACAGCCCGTTGATGTCGCCGCACTTGCCGCCGAAGTTTTTCGTCTCGAGCATCGTCTTGATGTCGCCGACGCCGCAGCCGCGCACCTTGGGCTCGCGGTACGTGTTGGCCAGAATCCAGTCGTAGACCGCTTTGACCTTCTCGAGATCGGTGGTCTTGCCCTTCGTGACCTCGACCGCCGTCTCGCGGACGATCCCGTCGGTGGGCATGAGCTCGGTCGATTTCGTCCACGTTTTGAGGATCGCCGGGTCCTCGTCGGTCACGATCTTCTTCGACCAGTCGCGCGCGCGATCCTGAGTCTGGACGCGGCTCGTCAGCTCCACCATCGGCGCCGTCTCACCAGGCGCGAACTCCGCGTACAGCATGGTGGCGCCGTACACGTAGTCGGTCACGACCTTCATGACCTTCGCGCTGCCCGTCCACTGATCGCCGAGCGGCTTCTGAAACTCGGATTTGACCGACGGAATCGGAAGCCAAGCCCGGTTCACGCCCGCCGGCTCCAGGATCTCGACTCGCGTCGTGATCTCGAACGTCCGCCAGGCGCCGGGCCGCGGCGCGAATTCCTTTTGCTGGGCGCGTGCCGGGCTCACGAAGCCCATGACACGTGAGGTGCCGGCGACCGCCGACAGCGAGGCGGCGGCCCGCAGGAAGCGACGTCGATTCATGGCGCGATCTCCTTGATCTGAGGTCTGGTCGTTCGATGGCCTCCGACAATATCGGGATTCAGCGAGAAGACAAATCGGTAGCGCCGATTTCCACCGGGCGACGTATGGACTGCTCCGATAGAGGCGGGGCGTGCGCTACGCGGAGATGCGGATCACCGGCTCGGGCAGCACCACGCCGATCTCCCAGCACTCTTCGCCGCGCCGCTTGAAGGCGTCGAGGACTGACCCGGCGCGGTCGGCGGCGACCGAGAAGAGGAGCCCGCCCGAGGTCTCCGACTCGGTGAGCAACGAGGCGAGGTACCCGGGCACCGACGGCGCGATCGTCAGCGCGGTCCCGAACGCCGTATCGACGTAGCGCCGGTTCCGCTTCATCCCACCGCTGAACTGGCCCGCCTCGGCGAGCTCGCGCGTGCCCGGGAGGACCGGGAGGCGCACCGTGTCGATCGCGAGGCCCGCGTTCGAGGCTTTCACCATCTCCCCGGCATGGCCGAGGAAGCCGAATCCGGTGATGTCGGTGGCGCCCTTGGCCCCGCTCTCACGCGCGACCGCGGCGGCGACGCGATTGAGCCGCAGCATGCTGGCGACCGCGGCCGCGAGCCATTCGGCGCGCGCGACGCCGTTCTTGGCCGCCGTCGTGATGACTCCGGTACCGAGAGGCTTGGTGAGGAACACGCGGTCGCCGGGGCGCAGGCCGCCCTTGACCAGGATCCGGTCGGGGTGAACGCGGCCCGTCACGCAGAGCCCGTACTTCGGCTCGGCGTCGACGACGGTGTGCCCGCCCGCGATCACGCCGCCCGCCTCGGCGACCTTGTCGCGGCCGCCGCGGAAGACCTCCGAGATGATTTCCTTCGCCATCTCGCGCGGGAAGCCTGCGACCGCGAGCGCGAACATCACCTCGCCGCCCATCGCGTAGACATCGGACATCGCGTTCACCGCCGCGACGGCGCCCCACGTCCACGGGTCGTCGACGACCGGCGGAAAGAAGTCGACGGTCTCGACGATCGCGAGGTCGGGCGCCACGCGATAGACCGCCGCGTCGTCCGCCGCGCCGAGCCCGACGAGCAGATCCGCGGGCGGCGGCGTCCCGCCGGGCCTCAGGACCGCCAGCACCTCCTGGAGATCTCCAGGAGCCATTTTGGACGCTCAGCCGGCGCAGGAGGCGTATGAGGTGAGGCGCACCTCGGTGTGGGTGTGCTCGACCATAGGCTTATTGGGACGCGCGCGCCGGGAGCTGGGATTCCACGAA